>WBZR01000195.1_pt1 | contig 105278 bp, 80 predicted proteins | sample 5204231 | NCBI WGS metagenome assembly WBZR01 (sample SAMN12412403, study PRJNA552823) | activated sludge metagenome | isolation source: activated sludge from anammox sidestream of wastewater treatment plant... | place: USA: Virginia | collected 2017-08
TGGCGATGCACATGGAGCAGCCGGCTTCGCGCCACTCGGCTCCGGCTTCGCGGAAGACGCGGTCGAGACCTTCGGCCTCCGCCTGCCGCTTGATCTCCATGGAGCCGGGGACCACCATCACGCGCACCTGGGGATTCACTTTGCGGCCTTTGAGGACGCCGGCAGCCGCGCGCAGGTCGCTCATGCGCGAGTTGGTGCAGCTTCCGATGAAGACGACATCGATCTTCCGCCCGAGGATCGGCTTGCCCGGATCGAGGGCCATGTAGGTGAGGGCTTTCCGCAGGGAATCGCGCTCCATCGGGTCGGAAACCGCGGCAGGATCGGGGACGGCAGCGGTGATGGGGATGCCCATACCGGGGTTGGTGCCGAAGGTGATCATCGGCTGGAGCGAAGCGGCATCGATGGCGACGGCTTTGTCGTAGACCGCGCCGTCGCCGGTGGCAAGCTGTTTCCAGCGCGCCACGGCGGCGTCCCAAGCGGCGTCTTTGGGGGCATAGCGGCGCCCGGCGAGAAACTGGTAAGTCTTGTCGTCGGGCGCCACAAGTCCGGCGCGTGCCCCTCCCTCGATGGACATGTTGCACACGGTCATGCGCTCTTCCATCGAGAGGCTGCGAATTGTCGACCCGCAGAATTCGAATACACAACCCGTGCCGCCGCCAACGCCGATGCGGGCGATGAGGGCGAGGATGATATCTTTTGCCGAGACGCCCTGCGCGAGGGCTCCATCCACCTTCACCTGGAAGGTTTTCGACTTGCGCTGGAGCAGGCACTGCGTGGCGAGGACGTGCTCGACCTCGCTGGTGCCGATGCCGAAGGCGAGCGCGCCGAAGGCACCGTGGGTGGCGGTGTGGCTGTCGCCGCAAACCACGGTCATGCCGGGCTGCGTGAGGCCCTGTTCGGGTCCGATGACGTGCACAATCCCCTGGTTTGCGCTGTGGTAGCCGAAGCAGGGGATACCGAACTCCCTGCAGTTGGCTTCGAGCCGTTCCACCTGCGCGGCGGCGACGGTGTCGAGGATGGGGAGCGAGCGGTCCGTGGTGGGAACGCTGTGGTCGGTGGTGGCGAAGGTGAGATCGGGGCGGCGCACCTTCAAGCCGCGCGCGCGGAGGCCGGAAAAGGCCTGCGGCGAGGTGACTTCGTGAACCAGGTGGAGATCGATGTAGATGAGACTGGGGTTGCCCTCCTGTTCATGAACAACATGGGAGTCCCATATCTTTTCGATGATGGTGCGTGGATTTGCCATTGCTTCTCTATTCCTTATTACAGCGCGGCGCAGACGGCTTCGCCCACCTGTGCGGTGGTCAAGGGTGCTCCGGCGGGCTTGAGGTCGGCGGTGACTTTTCCCGCATTGAGCACGCTTTCGATGGCGTGGTTCACCACGGCTGCTTCGGCTGTCAAACCAAAACTGTATTCGAGCATGGCGGCGACGGATCCGATGGCTCCGAGGGGGTTGGCCTTGTTCTGCCCGGCGATGTCGGGGGCCGAGCCGTGGACCGGTTCGTACAGGCCGACCCAGGCTCCGTTCGGCTTGCGTTCGCCGATGGAGGCTGAAGGGAGCATGCCGATGGAGCCCGCGAGGACCGCGCCTTCGTCGCTCAGGATGTCGCCGAACATGTTCTCCATCACGAGGACGTCGAAGCGTTTGGGGTTGAGCACAAGCTGCATGGCGCAGTTGTCGACGAGGATGTGTTCGAGGGTGACGTCCGGGAACCCGGCCGCCACTTCGACGGCGACCCTGCGCCAAAGCTGCGAAGTTTCGAGCACGTTCGATTTGTCCACGCTGGTGAGCTTCTTGCGCCGCTGGCGGGCGAGGTTGAAGGCCATGCGGCAGACGCGGGCGATTTCGGCGCGGGTGTAGGTCATGGTATTGGTGCCGCGCTCCTCTTCTCCCTCGCCGGAGATGCCGCGCGGAGTGCCGTAGTAGATGCCGCCGTTGAGTTCGCGCACGATGATGAGGTCGGTACCCTCGACCAGATGGTTCTTGAGAGGGGATGAATCGATGAGGGCCTTGTAGGCGCGCACGGGGCGCAAATTGGCGTAGACGCCGAGGATTTTGCGAATGCCCAGCAGTCCTTTTTCGGGGCGCCGTTCGGGAGGGGCTTCGTCGAATTCGGGCAGGCCCACCGCGCCCATCAGGGTGGCGTCGGCGTCGAGGGCGAGTTCCGCGGTCTGGGGCGGCATCGCCTGGCCCGTCTTATGGATGGCGATGCCTCCCAACAAGCCTTCCGTCAATTTTACCGTGTGCTGGAACTTGCGGCACACGGCTTCCAAAACGCGTACGGCTTCGCGGGTGACTTCCACGCCAATGCCGTCGCCGGGCAGAGTAAGAACGTTTAATTGCATTTGTGTTTGATTCCGTCAGTTTCCTTGTCGCGGGGCAAAGGGAGCGAGCTAATCGGCCGCCACCTGCTGGTAGCGCTCGACGTGCCGGCGCACGAGGTTGGCGATTTCGTCGTTGGTAAGACCTTTCTTGCGGTCGGCCAGTTCGGTGAAGTTTTGATAGACAATGTTCAGGTCTTCGGGGGAAAGCTCGAAGCCCAGGGCCTCACAGCGGTTCTTCAACGCATGACGCCCGCTGTGTTTGCCGAGCACGAGTTTGGTTTCCGGCACGCCCACGCTCTTGGGGTCGATGATTTCGTAGGTGGTGCGTTCCTTGAGGTAGCCATCCTGATGAATGCCGGCCTCGTGGGCAAAGGCGTTGTCGCCGACGATGGCCTTGTTCGGCTGCGGTCCGAAGGTAATGGTGGAGGCGAGCATACGGCTGGCTTCGTAGAGATGCTCGGTGACGATTCCGGTGTGGTAGGGGAGGCGGTCATTGCGCACCTTCATGGCCATTACCACCTCTTCGAGCGAGCAATTCCCTGCCCTCTCGCCGATGCCGTTGATGGTGCACTCGATCTGCCGCGCGCCCGCTTCGACGGCGGCAATGGAATTCGCGACGGCAAGGCCGAGGTCATCGTGGCAGTGGACGCTGAGGATGGCCCGGTCGCCGAGAGCCTTTACCATGCGGCCGATCAGTTCGCCGTACTCGGCAGGCACGGAGAAGCCGACGGTATCGGGGAGGTTGACGGTCCGTGCGCCAGCTTCGACGACGGCGCGGCAGACGTCTTCGAGGTAGTCCCAGTCGGTACGGGTGGCGTCCTCGGCGGAGAACTCGACGTCCTCGGCATAGCTACGGGCGAGTTGCACCGCAGAAGCAGCTTCTTCGAGAATCTGTTGACGGCTTTTCTTCAACTTATACTTGAGATGAATATCGCTGGTGGCGATGAAGGTGTGGATGCGCGGCCGCTTGGCCTGTTCGAGCGACTTCGCCGCCCGTTCGATGTCCAAAACATTGGCGCGGGCGAGCGCGGCCACCTGGACCCACTTGAACTCCCGGCTGATGGCGTCCACGGCTTCGAAATCCCCTTCGGAAGCGATGGGGAATCCTGCTTCGAGAATATCCACTCCCAGTTCGGTGAGCTTGTGCGCGAGGCGAAGCTTCTCCCCCACGGTCATGCTGCAACCTGGGGATTGCTCCCCGTCCCGCAGCGTTGTATCAAAGATGTAGACGCGAGTGCTTTGCGACATCCTGGTCTCCGTTCGCTAGGCTGAAATCCGAGGGGAGGGGGCCAGTAACTCCACCAACCTCTCGGGGATAGTAGTCATTATGAGGCACGGGGTACAATTTGGCAAATTTATAGTTTTCCATTGACGCATTGATTTTACGTATGAGATAACTTTTGTTTATAGCCTGCTCTATGGAACTGTACACATTGAAGGTGTTCCTTGCGGTGGCCAGCGAGAGGAGTTTTTCCCGGGCTGGGGAGAAGCTGCTGCGGACGCAGCCGGCGGTGTCGCTTGCGGTGCAGCGGCTGGAATCGCAGCTTGGGGAGAAGCTGCTGGACCGGTCGGGGAAGGACCTGCTGCTGACGGATGCGGGGCGGATTGTGCTGGACTACGCGCGCCGGTTCGAGAATATCGAGCGGGAGCTGGAAACGGCGCTGGCGGAGTTGCGGGACAACTCCTCGGGGCGGCTGACGGTAGGGGCGAACGAATCCACGTCGCTCTACCTGCTGCAGCATATCGAGCGCTACCGGCGGCTGTATCCGAAGGTGAAGGTGCAGGTGAGGCGGACGCTCTCGAGCCGCATTCCGGCGCAACTGATCGACGGGGACCTGGAGTTGGGGGTGATCAGCTACGACCCGAACGACGAGCACCTGTTGACGCAGGTGATTTACACGGATCATCTGGCGTTCGTGGTTTCGCCGGAGCACCGTTTCGCCAAGCGGCATTCGGTGTCGATTACGGAACTGGGGATGGAGACGTTCGTGGCGCACAACGTGGTTTCTCCTTATCGTGATGTGGTGCTGCGGGAGTTCCAGCGGCACAAGGTGGCATTGAACATGGATGTGGAGATGCCGACGGTGGAAACCATCCGGCTGCTGGTGCAGCGCAATGAAGGGGTGGCGTTCCTGCCGAAGATGTGTGTGGAGCAGGATGTGGAGACGGGGCTGCTGGCCGAGGTGCGCGTGGAGGAGTTGCAAGTGGAGCGCAAGATCCGGCTGGTGTATCCGGCCAAGCGGGGGTTGAGCCATGCGGCGAAGGCGTTCCTGGAGGTGGTGGGGAGTTAGGGTTAGGGCCAGCGTTGCGTCATGGCTCGCGCAACACGTCCATGACACGACGAGAGAAAGTCCGCCGGCTCGCGGCGAACCCGGCACAGCAGGCAAGCACGGCGTCAAGCAGCGAACACGCCGCTAGTACAGGCAGGTCAAACCGCCAAGCCGGCCTTCCGATGGCGATAGTGAGCAGCACGCAGGCAAGCGCATTTCCCAGCAGACCCCCGAGTAGCCCAGCCGCCAATCCCGTCATCCCGAGTTCCGTGAACAAAGCCAGCCAGAGGGCGCCCCGCCGCGCACCGAGGGCCTTCCAGATGGCCGCTTCGCGCCGCCGCAAGTCGCGCGTGGAGGCAATCAGCATAGCGAGCAGAATGAAGCCGCCCGCCAGCACCAACCCGGCGAGAATCCGCAGCATGGACAAGGCCCGCCGGGACACTTCCCGCACCATCGACGCAAAGACCTCGCGGCTCACCACCGGCGCCAAAGGGAACCGGGCGGCCAACTTCCGTTCGACTTCCTGGCGGCGGCCCGGCGCGGCAGTGAAGGCGATGTGATAAAAGACTCGCATATCCTTCATTGCCTTGCAGGGAAGGGTGATGGCGTGCGCGGCATTATCCACGCGGTCCAGTTCACGGATGCCGGAAACCCGCGCGGTGAGTGTTCCGGACGGCAGTTGAAAGCGGAGGAACCCGCCGGTACGAACCCCGGCCTCCCGCGCCAGTTCCTGGGAGATCACAGCTTCGGGTGGCTGCCGATCAAGCCACCAACCTCCTTCGATCATTCTCCCGGCCGCTGGCGGAGTGTCGAGGCAAGATACGAAGCGCATGCGCCCACCTTTCGGTGTCAGCAGCCGGAGCCAAGCGAACGGCGAGGCCAGGACCGGCTTGACGACACTCGGATTCTCTTCGAGGAAGCGTTTGACCGGCGCCAGTTCGCTTTCCTTCACCGCCAGCACATAGTGTGTGGCGCCCGGCGCGGGAAGCGCCAACGCGATCTCTTCGCCAACTCCTTCCTGGCCCACCCAGGCCGCGGAGAGCAGCAGCGTGCCGAGCAGGAGCACAAACAGCATCGAATAGGAACGGCTTTCGGCCCGGACAAGATTCAGCAAACCGTAGCGCACCGCCATCGGGAGGCGGCGGCAAGCGCGCAGAATCTGAATCGCCCATCGAATCATGGGCATTGCCGCCGACACGGCGGCGCCGAGGATCAACAGGCCCGCAAAAAGCCAGGCACTGATGCGAATGGATTGAGTCACCCACAAGAGCGTGCCCGTCAGCACCATGGCCCCGGACACAGCCGCGTTCCGGGAAAGGCGGCGCCGGGGCTCGACCCATCGCCGCAGAATGAGCCACGGCGGCGTCTCGACGGCGCGCCACAGCGGCCCCATCGCCAGGGCCAGCGCGGAGACTAATCCGAGAGCGATGGATTCGGCCATGATTCGCCAATCCGGGACGCTAGTAGCCGGCAGGGCCAGTTGGCTCGCGACGAATCGCAGCAGCACCGCCTCCACCACCAACCCCAGCAACGCGCCGGTTCCTGCTCCCGCGCCGGAGAGGGCAATGATCTGCAAAACGTGAATCGAGAGTACCCGCGGCGCGGTCGCTCCCAGCGCTTTCAAGCTGGCTACCGTATCGAGCCGCTCCTCGATGTGCAGGTAGGCGGTGGTGGCAATACCGAGCGCTCCCAATGCGAGCGAGAGCCATCCGGTAAGGTTCAGAAAAGTGCACGTGGCGTCAAGGCTTTCCACCGCGCGCGGATCGGGATCCTGGTAGCCGGCAATATCCCCATAGGGAAATATCTGCTCGAGTTGCTCGCGCAATTGGTTCGAGGGAACGCCCGGAGACGACCGGAATCGGAGATGGAATGTCTCGGTGCTGCCCTGGAGAGCGATTCCTGTTCGCTCGAACGCGCGGTTGGAAAGAATCAGCCGAGGGAAGGGCGCGGGGAACCCGGCGAAGCGATCCGGTTCAGCTGTGATCGTCGCCGCCACCCGGAACTTGGCCCGGTTGATCCGGATGGTGTCTCCGGGGTGAACATGCAGGCGGTTCAGCAACTCCGGCGTGGCTGCCACGGTATCCTCACGCAGGGCTTCGGCCAGGCTCTCGCCCGGCTCCAGGCCGATTTTTCCGTACAGCGGATAAGAGGCCGTGTCCACAGACTTCACGTACACAACAACTGGATCCGCCGCCGTCTCCGAAGCCGCCATGGCGTAAGTTTCGGTGACCACGGTCAGTTGCACGCCGGCTCGCCTCAGGCTTTCCATCCGTGCCGCTTCTTCTTCCGAGGGCGGCTCTTTGATGGTGACCGCAACGTCTCCCCCAATCCACTGCCGCGCATCGGCTCCAAGCGTGTCCCGCATGCGCGCACTGAGCCCCCGGGCGCCACTCATTGTTGCGACCCCAGCGGCCACGGCGAGTACGGCGGCCAACGACCGGCGGGACGAAAATCGTAGATCGCGCCATGCCAGGCGCCACGCGAGCCACAGGAACATCCGCTCCGCCACACTGCATTATAATCAGGATGCCTTGATGGTTTGCGTCACTCTGCTGCTGGCCTCGACTGCCGCCGGCGCCCAGGCACAGGAACCGGTGATAGGCGGCAATGGAGTTTGGAACGCGGCCAGCCGGCTGCCTGCCGCCCTCGCGCGAGGCTCGCTGTTCGTGGTGGAGGGGGCGAACTTCCACGGTCCTCTTCAGGTGAGGATAGCGGCCGGTTCGCGTGCTGTAATGGCCCCCATTCACGAGGCAACCAGCCGCCGCATCGAGGCGCGAATGCCCTCGAACGTTCCTCTTGGCGACGCCACCCTGACAGTCTCCGCGGCGGGCCGGGTCAGCCACGCCGCGACAGTTCGCATCACCTCGAGCAGCTTCGGAATCTACAGCGCAAACGGTCTTGGGTGGGGTCCGGGCGCGATTGCTCTTTCCGGAAACGGAATTGCGGTTCTTTCGGGTACCGGGCTCGGAACTGCCGGCGTCATTCAGGTTCTTGTGGGCGGAATCCGTGCGCGTGTAGTGCAGGTTCGCCGCGGCGCGAAGGATGAGATCACATTCGCTATCCCCCGGAAGGCGCCGCAGAGCTGCTGGGTACCGGTACAGGTCCTGACGGGACCTGAGCAAGCCAGCAATACGGTCAGCATGCCGGTGTCCGCGGTGGGCCCCTGCCAAACGCCGGCGTACTTTCCGCTCGCCACTTGGGCAGGGAAGCGAGTTGGTCTGGTGGTGGTCTCACGCACGGTTCATCCGGATTACACGGAAGACGAAGCGCTGGCAGCCTTTCTCGATTTACGCTCGACGAAGGCGCCTTCCGGGCCGCTGGTCTATCTGCCGCCGCGGGGGACTTGCGCATTTTACCAGACCACCCTCGATTCGGAAGCTTCCCTTGCCACTTCCTTTGCGGCCGTTCTGCTAGGGGAATTACCCGGCAGTGGGCTCAACGCCGGCATTCGGGTGACGGCAGCATCGGGAAAAACGCTGCGCAGCGTTCCGGCCGCCATGGGCGCTCCCGGTGTCTACAAGGCCGGTCTCGGCAGCAGCCGGCCGGAGGCTGGACGCCGCCGCTTGCCGCTGTTCTTGAACTCGGGCGACCTGCGGATCGCCGGTGGAGGATCCGACGTGGGCGCTTTCGTGTTCTCCCAACCGCCTCCAGCTCCTTTCGAGTGGACGAACCGCGAAGCGTTGCGGCAAGCCGACCGGGGGCGCACTCTGCGGGTGGAATGGAAAGGGCCGGGGTCCGGATTCGCGATGGCCATCCTCGTTTCCAACGGGCGGTCCATGTGCTATTGCATCGCTCCCGCCGAACAGCAGCATTTCGAGGTTCCTTCGTACTTGCTGAGGCTGCTGCCGGCCGGCGAAGGGGGGACCATTCATCTCATCAGCCTGCCGGTGAAGGACTTCCGCAAAATTCCCGCCGCTGGCCTGGACTCCACCCTCGCCTTCAGCACTACGATTCAGCAGGCCGCGGTGAACATCCACTGAGATTTTCGCGCGTGATGTTCAGCGCTGGGCGCACACTACCTTACGGAGGGACACACCTGATGAACATGAAGCTTGGTATTCTCCTGGCCGCTGCGGCCGTTCCACTGGCGGGGCAATCGTGTCCGGCTATCCGATTCCTGGCCGCGCCGGAAAGACAAGTCTACCTGCCTTCTCAATCCGCCGTAGCCGGCCTTGCGCGACAGACGGACGGGTCACTGACGGAACAGCGTTACAAGTACTATTCCCCGTATCAGTTTCTCGGGACCACATCCGGAATTCTCGACACGATGCTGCAATGCACCAGCCTTGGTAGCCGGACTCCTTCTCCCGCGTCCGGGTCCTTCTATGGCGATCTGTTAGGCATTGCCTCGGGTAACCCGGTGATTACAGACCTCAAGGGTAACGGGACGCCTACGGTGGTAGGCCTGTTCACAGGCAACAATCTGTCGGTGCATTTTCCCAATCCCAGCGCGCCGAACGCGCCGGCTACCAACTACACATTGCAGCCCGACGTTTGGAGCGTTCTGGTTGCCGATTTCAATTCCGACGGCAAACGCGACGCCGCGGTGGTGCACAATTCGGAATCAGGCTTCGTATCCGTTCTGCCCGGCAACGGCGATGGGACGTTGAAACCACCGGTCACCTATCCAGTGGGATCGTACCCCTCCGCAATGACTGCGTATGACTTCAACGGGGACGGACGTCCGGATCTCGCGGTTGCCAACGGGGGTTCCCAGAATATCTCGATTCTGTTCGCCAACGCCAACGGCACTTTCCAACCCGCCACTACCGTGTCGACCGGGGGGAACAGAGCAAACGCCATCGTGGCGGCCGATGTAACCGGCGACGGCAAAGTGGATCTTCTCGCCGCAACCTTCACTTCTGTGTTAATGCTGCGCGGCAACGGCAACGGCACGTTTCAGGCGCCCACAACCATCGCGCCCGACATGAATCCCTTTACCCTTGCCACGGGAGACTTCAACCATGACGGAAAGCTCGACATTGCGGTGGCGGACAGCAACGCCGGGCGGGTCAACCTGCTGCTCGGGGCGAATAACGGAACCTTCACACTCAAGAGCAGTTACGCCGTGCGCAATAATCTCCAGAATATCTTTGCCACCGATTTTGACCGCGACGGCAAGCTGGATATCGTGATAGCGGGCGGCCACCCGGATGGGTTGAGTACGACTGCGTACGGCAACTACTATGTCACCGCGCTGCCCGGCAATGGAGACGGGACCTTCTACGCGGCGCCTGCTTACTCTCTCGGCGGCGATCCAACCGCCGTGATCGCCGCGGACCTCAATGGCGATGGGAAGCCTGACATCGCCGTCTCGAACTGGGGAGTGGACGTGCTCATGGGGCAGGGCGGCGGCACGTTGGCTTCCGCAGTACACTATGACGCTCTCGATCAATACAACACCCCGCTCTCCCTCTCCTCGATAGTTGCAGGAGACTTCAACAAAGACGGGAAAGTGGACATTGCCGGGCCTGGCTACCTCTTCCGCGGGAACGGCAACGGCACATTCCAGGCCGCGACCACATTTGAAGCCGGGCCGCACCCGGGCGCCCTAGCTGCCGGAGATCTCAACAACGATTCCAAGCTCGACCTCGTCTCGGCACAAGGCACCCGCTCCACAAACAGCGGCCAAACAACCGTCGTTGCCCTGCTCGGCAATGGATCCGGAGGGTTCGCCGTCCCCGTGCCTTATACCTCCGGCACCAATCCCGTCGCCGCGGCGCTGGCCGATCTGAACGGCGACGGTAAACTCGACCTGGTCGCCGTGAACAATGGCTCTTTTGGCACACCGGCCAATAACGGGGGCGTGGCGGTCCTGTTGGGCAACGGGAATGGGACTTTCCAAACGGCGGTGAGCTACGCAGTTGGAGTGAATCCGGCTGCAATCACCATCGGCGACCTGAATGGCGACGGAAAACCGGATCTCGTCGTGGCTACCAGCAGCACGGTGATCGGAGACTATCAACTCGGAATCCTGCTCGGCAACGGCAATGGTAGCTTCCAGCAGGCCACGTTCGTTCCCACCGATTTCGGACCCCAGGATGTTCTCATTGGGGACTTCAATGGCGACGGCAAGGTGGATCTGATCGTCTCCCATTGTTGCGGCGATACGGACATGACCTATCTGCTCGGCAACGGCAACGGAACGTTCCAGTCCGAAGTGCATTTCGCCGCCGGCGCTTCGCCCGGGCACCTCGTGGCCGCTGATCTCAACAGTGACGGGCGTCCGGACTTCGTTTCCGGCAACTCCAACGCCTCCCTCGCTTATGCCGCGGTATTTCTGAACCTCGTGGGGGGCATTGCCCCTACCTGCAACTACTCTGTGAACCGTAGTTCGTTCACAGCAGCGGCGGCTGGGGACGTCCTCTCCGTTTCTATTTCCGCATCCGCTTCGTCTTGCTCCTGGACCGGGCAGACGGGCGCCGCGTGGCTCTCGGTGACGCCGGGAACAGGGCAAGGCAGCGGCGCCGTACGAATCACCGCCGAGGCGAACAACGCTTCCGTGCCGCGAACCGGCGTCGTGACGGTTGCCGGGCAAACCCTGACGGTAGTCCAGGCCGCGGCGAGCTGCTCCATCAGCCTGAGCGCCCAAACTGCCACCGTGGGCTCGGCTGGAAGTACCTCCCAGGTGACCGTCAGCACCGGCCCCGGATGCTCCTGGACCCCTGCTCCGGATCCAGATTGGATCACGATTCCGGGCGGCCCTTCCGCGGTGATCGGTCCCGCTGGCCTTTCCTATACGGTGGCCTCCAATAGTTCCTCATCGCCACGGCCGGGCTCGATCTCAGTGGCAGGCCAGATCCTTCAGATCATTCAGAAGCCCGCTTCCCCGGCTCAGATTTTCGACGACGTCCCTCTCTCGCACCCGTTTGTGGATTTCCTCACATTGATGAAGCAGTACGCCATCACATCCGGCTGTACCGGCACGAGCTATTGCCCGGACGGCAACACCACGCGCGGAGAAATGGCGGTGTTCATCGTGCGGGGCCTCCTCGGCACCGACAGTTTCAGTTACTCGCCGGCTCCCTACTTTACCGACGTCGCGGCGACACATCCGTTTTTCAAATTCATCCAGAAAATGAAGGAACTGGGAATAACATCCGGCTGCACGGCAAGCACCTACTGCCCGGACGAACCAGTTACCCGGGGCCAGATGGCCGTGTTCATCGTGCGGGCAAGGTTTGGATTGACCTCGGGGCAGACGTTCCCTGTGGGGATCGCACCTTATTTTGGTGATGTAGCGGGAACCCACGCGTTTTTCTCCTTCATTCAGAAGATGAAGGAATTAGGAATAACTTCGGGATGCACGGCCACTACCTATTGTCCGGACGCGACCACTACTCGAGGCCAGATGGGAGTCTTTATCATTCGCGGCCTGCGAACGCCGTAGCACACCATGGGAGCCGGGAGTTAGGGCGGGTTGGCGCGCTGCGTTACAATTTCAAAGGATCACGCCATGAGAAAGACTGTATACGTTTCGCTCACCGCCGCCGCGCTGATGCTGATGCTCGGTTCGTGCAGCAGTTCCAAACCGCCCGAGGCGGCCAAGGAAGCTCCAAAGGAGGCTCCGAAAGAGGCGCCCAAGGAAGAAAAGGCGGAGCCGAAGCCGGAAGCCACGCCTCCCGCCACGGCCGGTAAAGCGCCACTGACGTACAAGGTGAAGTTCGATACCACGAAGGGGAACATCATCGTGGAGGTGCACCGCGACTGGGCACCGCTCGGCGCGGAGCGTTTCTACGAGTTGGTGAAGGACAACTACTTCGACGGAGCGCGTTTTTTCCGGGTGGTTCCGAACTTCGTGGTGCAATTTGGATTGGCGGCCAGCCCGGCCAAGACGAAGAAGTGGGATCATGCAATTAAGGATGATCCGGTGATCCGCACCAACAAGCTGGGAAGTATCACATTCGCCACCGCGGGACCGAACACGCGCACCACCCAGTTGTTTATCAACACGCGCAGCAACCAGATGCTGGACGATCAGGGGTTCGCCCCGTTCGGCGAAGTGATTGAGGGGATGGATGCGGTGATGCATATCTACGCCGGGTACGGCGAACAGCCGGACCAGGGGGCGATCACGAGCCAGGGGAATGCGTATCTGACGGCGAATTTTCCGAAGCTCGATTACATCCGCAAGGCTACGGTCGAGTAGGCTGCCAGCCGGAACATCCTGCGGCTACGAGGGATGAGAGGTCAATTCAAACAACTGAGGGATGACGTCCGCAGATGCCTAAACATGAACATGATTCGGAAGACAAGGACAGTTCCCTCAAACAGCAAAAGAAGAATCCCGTGGATGATGTCCCAACCCCGTTCGACGGGCTGGTGAACATCCTCTCGGCGAACGTCAACGGGCTGGATCAGGCGACGTGGGACAATCTGGAGGCAATGGCCGAGGGCAACGATATGCACGTGATGTGCCTTCAGGAAACCGGCCAGAACTTTCAGCCACCTCCAGGATGGAAGACTATACAGCGGATTCCCTCGCGAAGGACGATCAGCTACAAATTCCGGAGGGAAGCGCGAGCCTCGGCGGCTCCGTACGATAAGGATAAGAAACAACGGCCTCAGCGTGGGCAGGAAGAGAAGTTCATCAAGGCGAGCACCCCGACGGGGACCGACAAGGCGGACATGGTGCTGGTGAGGCCCTGGATCAAGTGGACGGAACTGCCGTATGAGCCGGAGGCAAATCCGGACGTACAAAAATACGTCAATGAGCAACTGAACAACGCGCCGCCGGATGAGATGGCGCAAAAGACGGTAGTGGAACAGATGGTACTCCGGCCGTCGCAACAGGTGCAGTTAGAGTTCCCTGGCCAGGAGCCGCTGAATCTGTTCAACTGGCACGCTCCGCAGGATGGCACGAGTATGCAAGGATACTCAGGATCGAATGCGCGGGTGGGGCACGAGATCCATTCACGATATATAAAATCGAAGCGAAATCGCGCAACCTTCGGCGATCAGAATACGCAGAGGGGGAAGTTGGTGAACCACTACGCAGACGCCGCCATCATGAGCGCGGGATCGAGCGACCACTACTCGCATGCCGTGGTGGACAAACTGCTGAAGCCACAGACGGTCGACCTGAAGGGAAGAGGCAAGGCATTCAACAACAAAGGGAAGCGTGGATGTTCCGATCACGACGCATACGCAGTTCGCCTGTCGCTTCCAAAACAATAATTTGAGGCTGGGCGCTGCCCGTTGACCGGTCATCTGTTGGGGTGGGGCAAGGCTAACACTGCTGCGCCATATTCCACGCAATCTGGGTAGTTTCCCCCGGAATCGCCCCAACACGGCTATTGGCGCCGTGGCCATCGACTTGCTGGAAGAACATCGCAATCATCTCCGCGTAGCGTTGGAGGTTTCCGATGATGAAGCGCCGTTCCTCCACCTACGATCTCCTCCGGGACCACGGAGTGGACCGTAGAACCTTTCTCAGATTCTGCACCACCATCACCGCCGCCATGGGTCTGGAGTCCACCATGGTGCCCGCGGTAGTGGCGGCCATGGAAAACAAACCGCGCATTCCGGTCATCTGGCTGCATGGCCTGGAATGCACCTGTTGCAGCGAGAGCTTCATTCGCTCGTCCCACCCCATTGCGCAGGACATCGTCCTCAACATGATTTCGCTGGACTACGACGACACGCTTCAGGCCGCCGCGGGCGAGCAGGTGGAAGAGATCCGCAAGCGCATCATGAAGGATTACAAAGGCCGTTACGTGCTGGCGGTGGAGGGCAACGCTCCCACGAAAGACGGCGGCGTGTATTGCACGGTGAACGGCGAGAGCTTCCTCGAGATCCTCAAGGAAACCGCCGCCGACGCCAAGGCGGTGATCGCGTGGGGATCGTGCGCTTCCCACGGCTGCGTCCAGAACGCCAAGCCCAATCCCACGGGCGCGCAACCGGTGAAGAAGGTCATCACGGGGAAGCCGATCATCAACGTTCCGGGGTGCCCGCCCATTGCCGAAGTGATGACCGGGGTTCTTACGTATATCCTGACCTTCGACCAGCTTCCGGAACTCGACCGGGTGGGGCGGCCGAAGATGTTTTACGGCCAGCGCATCCACGACAAATGTTATCGACGGCCATTCTTCGACGCCGGACAGTTCGTGGAGAGCTGGGACGACGAAGGGGCGCGCAAGGGGTGGTGCCTGTATAAGATGGGCTGCCGCGGGCCGTCGACCTACAACTCCTGCTCGACATTCAAATGGAACAATGGCGTTTCGTTCCCGATCGGGTCAGGCCACCCTTGCATAGGGTGTTCGGAGGAGAACTTCTGGGATAACGGGCCGTTCTATCAACGGCTGTCCGCCATTCCGGTGCCGGGCATCGAATCCACTCCGGACCAGCTTGGCAAGACGCTCACCGTGCTGACGGGCATCGGGGTGGGCGCGCACCTGGTGAGTCACGTGGCGCGCAGCGCCGCCAAGAGCTACAGCAAGGAATCCGCGCCGCCGGCGGGCGGAGAAGCGGAAAGGAAGTGAGGTGACGCCATGGCAAAACGAGTTGTGGTGGACCCCATTACCCGCATTGAAGGGCACCTTCGCGTGGAGGCGATGCTTGACGACGGCAATAAGATTCATGATGCGATGAGTTCGGGCACCATGTGGCGCGGCATCGAGGTAATCCTTCAGGGCCGCGATCCGCGGGATGCCTGGGCATTCTGCGAACGCATCTGCGGCGTCTGCACCACGGTACACGCGCTCGCCAGCGTGCGATGCGTCGAGAACTCGCTCGGCATTCAGGTTCCCCCGAACGCCGACATCATCCGAAACATCATGTTTCTCACGCAGATGGTGCAGGATCATGTGATCCACTTCTACCACCTGCACGCGCTCGACTGGGTGGACGTGGTGTCGGCGTTGAAAGCAAATCCCGCCGCCACGGCTGCTCTTGCCCAGAAGGTGGCCCCGAACTGGCCCCTCGGTACCGAAGGCTATTTCCGCGACATGGCCGGGACGCTGAAGAAGTTCGTCGATTCCGGGCAGCTTGGGATTTTTCAGAATGCCTACTGGGGGCACCCGGCCTACAAACTGCCGCCGGAAGCAAACCTGATGGCAGTCTGCCATTACCTGGAAGCGCTCAAGTGGCAGAAGGAGATCATCAAAATCCACACCGTGTTCGGGGGCAAGAACCCGCATCCGAACTATATCGTCGGCGGCATGGCCTCCGCCATCTCCATGCAGAGCGACAACGCGATCAACATGGAGCGGCTGAACCTGGTGCGAGGCCAGATCATGAATGCCATCCATGTGGTGGAGGACATGTACATCCCCGACCTACTGGCCGTCGCGAGCTTCTATCCCGAGTGGACCACGATAGGCGGCGGACTGGGCAGTTACCTGGTGTACGGCGATGTCCCGCGGAACGGCATCGGCGACCCGTCGAAATTCCTATTCCCGCGCGGCGTCATCCTCGACAAGAAACTCGACGAGGTGCTGCCCGTCGATCCCGCGGACCCTTCGCAAATCCAGGAAGAGATCGCCCACTCCTGGTACGATTACCCGAACGGCAAGACATCCCTGCATCCCTGGGATGGCATTACCAGCCCCAAATACACCGGCCCCAAACCGCCGTATAAGGAACTGGATGAGAGCAAGGCCTACTCCTGGCTCAAGTCCCCGCGGTGGAAAGGGCACGCCGTCGAGGTCGGGCCGCTGGCGCGCATGCTGGTGGGCTTTGCCAGCGGCAAGCCGGAATTCAAGGAAGTGGTGACGGACGCCCTGGGGCGGCTCAAGGTGGGTCCCGAGGCGCTGTTCTCGACGCTTGGCAGGACGGCGGCGCGCGGCCTCGAGTCAAGGCTGGCGGCGCGGTGGCTGCTCGATGAATACAACCGGCTCATCGACAATCTGAAGGCGGGCGACTCGACCACCGCCGACACGAAATTCTGGAACCCTGTGACGTGGAATGCCGAGTCCAAGGGCTACGGCTTCACTGAGGCGCCCCGCGGCGCGCTCTGCCATTGGATTCACATCAAGGATCAAAAGATCGCCAACTACCAGATTGTGGTTCCCTCGACGTGGAACGCTTCGCCGAAGGACGGCAAGGGACAGCACGGCGCCTACGAAGCGGCGCTCATTGGCACGCCGATGGCCGATCCGAAACGCCCGGTCGAGATTCTGCGCACCATCCACTCGTTCGATCCCTGCCTGGCCTGCGCCTCGCACGTCCTTTCCCCGGACGGTGAGACACTGGCCGAGGTCATCGTGCGATAGGAGGCATCATGGCAAGCTCAGCCTATCGTCCGCTCGAGACCAGTTGCAACTACGGCCGCAAATATGTCTGGGAGCTTCCGGTCCGCGTTTCGCATTGGGTCAACGTGATTTCCGTCACCATGCTATTCGCCACCGGGCTCTATATCAGCGCTCCGATTCTCGCCCCGAACGGCGAGCCCTACCAGCACTTCGTCATGGGGCGCGTGCGGCAGCTTCATTTCGTGTTCGGCTACCTCCTGTTGTTTAGCTTTCTGCTGCGGGTGTACTGGTTCTATGTAGGAAACAACTACGCCCGCAGCGGATTTCCGCGCGTGTGGAGGGCCGAATGGTGGCGGGACGTTCGTGACCAGGGGCTGCAATACCTGCGCCTCGACCGCGGACACGTTCACCTGGGGCACAATGCCATCGCCGGGCTCACCTACACCATCTTTGTTATCTTTCTCGGCTGGTTCCAGATCCTTACGGGACTCGCCCTCTACTCGGAATCGAATCCCGGCGGATTTTGGGACAAGATGGTGGGCTGGATGGTTCCCCTTTTCGGCGGCTCTTTTCCCCTGCGCATGTGGCACCACACAGCCGCGTGGGGGTTCGTCGTATTTCTCATTCTGCACCTCTACATCGTGCTCTACGATGACCGGCAGTATAAGAACGGGCTGATCTCGTCGATGCTCGCCGGGTTCAAGTTTTACGAACGGGATGACCTGGACCATGACCGGTGGATCAGTTGAGCCTCGGGCGCGCGTTCTGGTGCTTGGCATCGGGAATGTGCTGCTCCAGGATGATGGGGTGGGGCTCCGCCTGCTCGAGCACGTGGAGGAAACGGCGGGCCCCGCCCCGGACTGCGAGTTTGTCGATGGGGGCACGCAAGGCATCGCGCTGCTTGGGTATCTGGCGGGACGCGAGAAACTGGTGGTGCTCGATGCGATCGGGCTTGGCGGGGAGCCGGGAACAGTTCATGTCCTGCGCGGGTACGATTTGGAAGGGCTCCGCGCGCGCCGCGCCACTACGTCGCACGAGGGCAACGCGCTGGAACTGCTCGCCATGGCGAAACTGCTCGGGGAAGAGCCCGGGGAGGTGGTCATCGTCGGCGTGGAACCCGCCGCTGTGCGAACCGGCATTGGCCTCAGCGGCCCCGTGCAGGCTGCCCTGCCCCGTGCCGCCGCTGCTGTGAGGGATATTCTGGAGGGGATGAGGAGGCGTTCCGATGTGTCTGGCGATTCCGGGAAAGATTGTTGAGTTCGAGGAGATCAGCGGCATCCGCGTCGGCAAGGTGGATTTCGGCGGCGTGACGCGCCAGGCGTATCTGGACTTTGTGCCCGAGGCGCAGGTGGGGGATTTTGTTCTTGTGCACGTAGGGTTCGCGATCAGCAAACTCGATGAATTGGAGGCGGAACGGACGTATCAGATGCTGGAGAAGATGGGGGTGCTCGAAGAGGAACTTGGCGGGGACGGCGGCTGACTCGGGGGCTAGCGCGGGTGCAATCGCCTTGGGCCACTCGCGCGAGAGTGACCGGTGCGTGTCCTCTGAAATGATTCGCGAAGTGGGGAGGAGAGGCGCAATCTTTTCGTGTCGAGCAGCGGCTACAATAGGTGAAGGGTGAAGACTGCTGAAAAGTTGCGGGACCGGCGTGAGGAGATCCTCCGGGTGGCAGCCAGGCATGGAGCAGGGAACGTATCTGTCTTCGGGTCCGTCGTCAGAGGTGAGGAGACGGCAGACAGTGACGTCGATCTACTGATTGATGTCTCCGGAGAACCGACTCCCTGGTTTCCTGGAGGGCTAGTCGCGGATTTGGAAGAACTGTTGGGACAACCAGTCCAGGTCGTTATACGCCGTTCGTTGAGCCCCCTGATCCGGGAATCCGTGCTGAAGGACGCCGCGCCGTTGTGAAGTCAGAGCGGGCTTATCTGGAGCACATTCTTCACTGTATTGACAGAATCAATCAAGATGCATACGGCGGAAAGGAGGTCGTCTTCGCGTCGCCGACCCTCCAGGACGCGATCGTACGCAATCTCCAAGTCATGTGCGAATCGACGCAGCGCTTGATGGAATCGAGCAAGATGCGCCATCCCGAGGTGGATTGGCGGGGGATCTCAGGTCTGAGGAACGTCTTGGTGCATAGCTACTTCGAGGTCGACCTGGAAGCAATCTGGACGATCATCCAGCGGGACCTGTCTATTCTTGAAACCGCCGCCAGACAATTGCTGGTGGAATCGTCTCCAGAAGGTTGAACTTGCAGACCAGCCGGAGCAGGAATTCGGCGCCGTTCGATGCGCTCCGGGTGGCGCATTTCACATCACGACCTTGCCCGCCGCATCGTCCCAGCGCACACGCCGTCCGGTCTTCAGGGAGATGTTGGCGAGCAGGGTGACGAGGCAAGCCTGGAAGCCCAGCCTCATGGGGGCAGTGGGAGTTTTGCGGGTGCGCACGCACTCGAGGAAATTCTGAACGTGCAAGTCGGCGGCGTAACCAAAGCCTCGGGGGGATGTTTTCACCAGCGCCGGAGTCTCCTCCTCGCCCTGCCGGTAGACGCGGCATTCTTCGCGTCCGATGTCCATGCGCGCCTTGTCGCCGTCCAACTGGTTGAGTTGATCGTTGCGGCTCTTGTATTTCATCGCTGCGTAGTTGATGGTGAATATTCCGAGGAACTGCTCCGGATACTCGGCGATGGTGACCATGGACTCCGGCGTGTCGAACTCCGCTTTCTGGACCTTGTTTGCCGACGCGTTCACGGCGAGCGGATAGGACGCATTCATGAGGAGGTGAATGCCGTCGAAGGTGTGAGCGCCCTGATCGGCGGCGATTCCGCCGGCATAATCATCGAAGTACCGCCAGTGCTTGAACCGCACGGGGTCGAGCGGCACGCGGGTCTTCGCCGGCCCCTGCCACTGCTCCCAATCGAGCGGTCCCTCGAGCTTGAATGAGCTCGGCTCGTTCACGTAATTGTTGAGCCACCAGGAGCGGACCATCCGCACGTTGCCGAGCGTGCCGGCGGCGACGATCTTCCGCGCCTCCAGATACAGGTCGTAGCTGCGCCGCTGCATTCCGACCTGTACGATGCTCTTCGAAGCTTTCTCCGCCCGCACCAGTTCGGCTCCCTGCTCGGGGGTCTGACAGAGCGGTTTTTCCACATACACGTCCTTGCCGGCGGCGAGGGCATCCAATACCATGCGGTGATGCCAGTGTTCGGGAGTGGCGATGAGAACGGCTTGAATGGCGGGGTCTTCGAGAATCTGCCTGTAGTTGCGAACGGCCTTGGGGGTGCTGCCCTGTGTCTTGGCCGGGATGGACAGCGCCTTCTCCAGATTCGGCTCGTAGACATCGCAAATGCTCGCCACCCGGACTGCCGGATCCTTTTGGAAAACGCGCATCACGTACGTGCCCCGCGATCCGCTGCCAATCACACCGAGGCGGATCACGTCCGAGGGAGCGGCTTGCGCCACAAGCAAGGAACTGCCGGCAAGAAAGAAGCGCCGGCGGGTCGATTCCATAGTGTCCTCCTTAAGAACGGCAAGTGGATGGCGGCGGAACCTGGGGTTTGCGTCGCGCCGGGTCAGACTCGAGCGTGAGTCTCCGCGGAGAGATCCGCCACCCCGGACGATCCGTTCGACGCTTCCCAATCGCGCAACATGCGCACGAATTCACGCATATAGAACGGGTTGTCGTGCCAGGTGCGGCCGCTCACCATGTTGCCGTCCCGCACGCAGCCTTCATTGACGAAGACGGCGCCGCAGAGTTCGATGTCCAGCCGGCATTTGGGCACGGTGGCCATGCGTTTTCCCTGAATCACACCGGCGGCGGCGACGATCTCCGCGCCATGACAAACCACGGCGACGGGCTTCTGAGCGGCGAAGAAGTGGCGCACGATCCGCAGCAGGTCCTCGTCATAGCGCAGATATTCCGGCGCACGTCCGCCGGTGAGGAACAGACCGCCGTACTCCTGCTCGCGCACGTCCCGGAAGGCGATCTGAGAGGCGAGATGATAGCTGGGTCCTTCGCGAGTCACGTCCCAGCCCGGCTGAATCTCGTGCATGACGAGCGAATAGACGCGCTTCTCCGGCCCGGCCACGACGGCGTCATGACCGTCCTCCTGGACCCGGAACAGCGGATACATCGTATCCAGCGCCTCGGCGGCGTCGCCAACAACAATCAATACTTTAGCCATTTCAATATTCCTCGACCTACAGAACTCCGCACGCCCGGAGCAACGTCTCCTGCGCCGCCAGGTCATGATCCGGAGAATAGGATGGGCGGGCGGCCTGGCGGATGATCGCCGCCATCTCGAGGAGATCCGGCCCGAAAACCGGGCCTGGTGATTCGACGGGCTCGATGATTTGAACGCCGGCGCGGTAAACGCCGGCTGCGTCTTTGAGGTCCACCGTCAGATGGAGCGGGGAGAACGGCTGCACGATCGCCTTTCCGTTGGTCCCCAGAATCTCGATGGACCGATAGCTGCTGCCGTGAGGCTGGAACGCCGCGACATAGATTTCGGCAATAGCCTGGTCATATTCGAGGATGGCCAGGGTGTTATCGGCCAGACCATCGCCGACCGGAGAATCGTGGCGAAGGATACCGGTCACTTTTCGTGGTTTGCCGAGCAGGTCTACCGCTCGGTCAATCAGATGGCACCCCAGTTCGAACATCATGCCGCCGCGGAAATACGCGAGCTGGCGGCGCTCGGCCGGCGGGGTGGGCTTGTCGATGGAGGCGCGGAAGGCGTACACGCGGCCGAGCCATCCCTTGCGGGCGGCTTCGATTGCGGCCCGCATAGCCGGGTGGTAGCGCCACTGGTATCCCATCTGCACGACACGCGAGCGCTTAGCGGCGGCGGCGAGCAACGTCCGTAACGCGGCCAGATCCTCACCCGGTGCCTTGTCCAGATGGACGAACTTGCCGGCGCTGATGCAGAGTTGGGCGTAATGGAGGTTGCGCTGGACGCGCGATTCGACGAGGACCAGTTCAATGGAGGCGTCCTCCAGAACCTGGTCGAGCGACAGCCATCGGACGCCCTGAAACACCTCTCCTTCGTTCGGTTCGTCCGGATCGGGACGGCAGATGCCGGCGAGTTCATACTGCGGCAGGCTGCGCAGGGCGCGAATCTTTCCAAGTGCGTGCGCGTGTCCCGTGCCCAGCACCGCCGCACGGATCTTCCCGGATGACGCCTCGAGCGGGCGAACCGCCGCCGCGGCGATGCCGCAAAATGTTCTTCGATCGAGCAATGAGCGGTTCATGGCGGCGCCGCTAGAATTCGAACCGCAAGGCGAGTTGAATGACGCGGGCGGGATCGGCGCCATTGATCGTGCCGAAGCCTGCGTTGCCAAGCGTAGTCTGGATGCTGTTGTAGGAGAGGTGATTGAGAATATTGAAGAAGTCGCCGCGCAGCACAAACGATTTGTTTTCGGTAAAGCGGAAGCGTTTCGAGATGGACATATCCCAGTTTCGCGTGCCGGGGCGGCGGAGGTTGTTGCGGCCGCTGTTGCCGAATGTGCCGGCGGCCGGGGCGGCGAAGGCGGCGGTGTTGAAATAGCGATTGAACGTGCGCTCCGACTTTGACAACGTGCCGTTGCCGATGACGTTGGCCCGCTGCGTGCCGCCGCCGGAAACGCCGGCCGTGTCGCCGTTGATGAAGACGCTGGTGGGCAGTCCGCTCTGAAACACAGCGAGCCCGGAGGCCTGCCATCCGGCCAGCGCCGGACGCAGGAGGCGCAACCGGTCTGAGCGGAAGAACGGCACTTCATAGACATAGCTGATGGAGAGCAGATGCGGCCGGTCGAAAGCGGACAGTCCGCGGTCGGCGCGCAGATTCGTCGAGATCATGGCGACGTCGCGCTTGTCGGAGGCGTTATCAATGGAGCGGGAAAAAGTATAGGCGGACTGGAAGGTCAGTCCCTTATGGAAGCGGCGTTCCAGACTGAACGTCATGGCGTTGTAGTTGGACGCGGCGCGATTTCCTTCATAGAGGATGGAGGAATAGCCCTGGTAAGACCGCAGAGCTTCGGCGTTCACGCCGCGATTGGCCTGCAAGGTTCCCGGGGCGAGTTGGTTCATGTTTACAAAGCTCGGCAGATGCCGGCTCAGTTTGCCGACATAACCGGCTTCCATCAGGAAATTCGCGGGAAGCTGCCGCTGCAAGGTGAGGCTGAAATCATAGGTGACCGACTGGCGAATATGCGGGTCCTGCATGGTAACGGCGAGCGGGAACAGAGGGGCGACGGATGTGCCGCCGGGGTTGTCCACGCTTCCGGTGGTGACCACGACCTGGTCCTGGAGCGGCGGGTTGCCGCCCAGCAGGGTGGAGTCATTGAAGTAGTACCGGCTGTTGAAGACGCCGCCGCCAAGACGGACCGACATCTTTCCCTGCCCGGTGGGATCCCACGAAAGGCCGAAGCGGGGTTGAAACATATTCTGGTCGGACGTCGAAATGCTGTCAGGCAAGCCGCGGAAGAGCGCGGCGGCGGCAGGGTTGCCGGCGAAGCGAACGCGCCCTTTGGCGACATCGGGGAACCCGGTTCCGGGCAACGCGATTCCGTTGTACCGGTCACCGCTGCCGGCTACCACCTGGCCGGTGGCAGGATCGACGCGCACGGCTTTGGCCGGGTCGTAATACTTCGGATAGAACATCGCAAAGTTGCCCCACAGCGCATAGGCGGGCGTCCAGTAGGCATAGCGCAGGCCGAATTCCACCGACAGCCTCGAATTCACCTTCCAACTGTCCTGAATGTAGAATTCACGGCTCCAGATTCGCTCCAGCGTGTACGACTTCGGGCCGATTTCGGAATAGGAATCGAACCGCCCGATGAGCATGTCCGCCAGAGCATTCCTGGTGCTGAAAGTATTGCCGGGCGAGGCGGCGAAGCGGAAGGTTCCGTTCTGATTATTGCCTGAACCGGGGGCTGTGCTGACGTTGATCTGGTCGAGATTGTTCTGGCCGACATACTCGAAATATGCGCCGAACTTGATGGTATGGGCGCCGCGGATCCAACTGAAGTCGTCCTGAAACTGCCAGTTGGGCATGCCGGACCGGGCCGGGTAGGGGCTGCCGTCCACGGTGGTCAAACCGGAGACGATGACGGTGGGGATCTTGTCGGCCAACTCCTTGTCGTTGCCGAAAAGGTAGGGGAAGTTAATGCCCAGTTTGGCGCGGGAATAATCCTGGAAGGAGCCGGAAAACGGTTGGACGAGGCTCGTGTCGGTACGCGCCGCGGCGCCGAAGCGGAAGGAGTTGAGTTTTGTCGCACTGAGCGTGCTGGTGACGTTCAGCGCGGTGGACCGGCCAATGGTTTCGTTGTCGATGGGCGCGGAGGGGAAGTTGGTGGGGCGATTGCCGTAGCCGTGATCGACCGTGTCGAGGCCGCGCCAGAAGATGCGCGTCCTGCCGAGCAGGTAATCCACCCGGAAGGTGCTGGTGCGAACGTCCTGCAACGACGGCGAGACTTGCCGGAAGTTGAACGACGGCTGGCCGGTAACGTTGGGAAGCGGATATAGGTTGAGGAGTCCGCGGCCGTTCGGGCTGAGGAGGCCGGCGGGCAATGTGCAGTTAGGGAATGGAAGACCGTTGGGGCCGTCCTTCGGACAGGCATACAGACGCGAGCCATTGAAGTCGCCGGCGCGCTCGGCCGGGGTGGGGACGAAGGTCAGGTCGATGTTCTGGCCGCGCCTGGTGATGAACTCTGTGTTGGCGAAGAAGAAGAGCCGCTCGCGGTCTTTGTTGAAGACCTTGGGGATGGTGACCGGTCCACCCAGGGAGAACCCGTACTGGTTGAAGCGTAGTTTCTGTTTGGAGGCAGTGAGAAAGCTCCGCGCATCGAAGGCGTCGTTGCGGACGTAGTCGTACACCGTGCCGTGGTATTGCTTCGTGCCGCTCTTGGTGACAAACTGCACCTGCCCGCCGCCGGCGCGAGGGTATTCGGCCGGATAGGTGCTGGTGACGATGTTCGCTTCGGCAACCGCGTCGACGCTGACAATGGACACACCCTTGAGGTTGTTCCGGCCGTTGAGCATGGAGACCCCATCGAGGGTGAGGTTGGTGTTTTCCGCCCGGGATCCATTGATGTAGTAGCTGCGCGCGTCGCTGGTGGGCCGGAAAGCGTTGGCGGCGTTGGTGGAAGTGATGCCCGGTTTGACCAGCATGATGCTGGTGATGTTGCGGCCGTTGAGGGGGATGTCCTGCAACATCCTGCCCTCCACGACGCGGCCTACCTGCGCAGAGAGAGTTTCCACCTGAGCGCCGGCTCCGGAGACTTCGACCGTTTCGTTGACCGCGCCGAGTTGCAGACTGACGTTGACCGCAAGGTGACTTCCGCTCACCAGCGCGATGCCAGCGCGCTGATAGGTTCGAAAGCCCGTCGCGCTGACTTCGACGGTATAATTGCCGACCAGCAAGTCGAGCGCGGTGTAGCGGCCCTGATCGTCAGTGGTGAGAGATTTGGACTGGCCGTTCGCCTCATTGAGGATCTTGACCGCGGCCTGCGAGATGGCGGCGCCGGTCTGGTCTGTGACGAGGCCGGAGATCTCACCGGTGCCGAACTGGGGGTAGAGGTTTGGTGTGAATGCCAGGATACCGGAAAGCATCGACAGGCGGAGCAAGACGCGGGTCATGGATCCTCCTCTGGGCGGGAACATGGATGCGGGCCCCGCATTTCGTTAACGGTAACGAAACCTGCGCATTCTGTCAAGAAAAATTTCCCGATAATTTCCCGAGGATGCTTTCCTAGCCCCCGAGCGCGCGCGCCGACCGGCGTGAAACAAGGCGGGGCGGGAATTCGATCCGCGCCGGAGGGCGCTCGCCGGGTCCGCCCATGCCGAGCAGAACGCGGGCCGCCTCGCGGCCCATCTCCCGGCTGTCCCACTCGATGGTGGTGAGGAACGGGTCAGGGTGCTGGTTGCCTTCGATGTTCCCCGCGCCCACTACCGAGACATCACCGGGGACAGTCAGACCCGCGTCGCGCAGTGCGGCGACGGCGCCGAAGGCGGTAAGATCACTGGCGGCGAAAATCGCCGTGGGCCGCGAGGACCGTCGAAACAGAGCGCTGACAACCTCGCGACTGGCGTCAAAGCTGAATTTCCCTTCGACGATCCACTCCGCCCGGCATTCGAGACCGCTTGCGCGGATCACCTCGAGGAATCCGGCCATCCGGCGCCGGGCGGAACTGGTCTTGGCGCCGCGGACGTGAGCGATGCGGCGGTGGCCCAGTCCGATCAGATGGCTTGCCGCCAGCCGTCCGACTTCCTCATCGCCGGCGGTGAGGCTGAAACACTTGACTCTGGGGAAGTCCCTGTCGATGAGCACGAACTTCACCTTGTGTCTCAGCAGTTCCTGGAGGAATTGGGGGGACGACTCCGGCTGTTGGGGGGCAATGATAAGCCCGTGAACCCGGGTATCGAGCAGACTCTCGATCTGGGCGCGCTCGATGCGTGGATCACGGTCGGACTTGCAGAGGAAGACGTTGTAACCGCCGGCGGCGGCGATTTCCTGCACACCGCTGGTGATTTCCGAGAAGAAAGCGTGCGCGATGTCGGGAATGACGAGTCCGATGACGTTGCTGCGATTGGTGACCAGACTGCGGGCCCAGGGATTGGGGCTGTAGTTCAACTCGGCGGCGCGGGCGAGAATTCTGGCTTTGGTTTTTTCGTTGATTTCCGGATGATTGCGGATGGCCCGCGACACGGTCATGACGGAGACGCCGAGGGAATCGGCAATGTCCCGGATTGTGGTGCGTTTCATTCGGGTTACTCGCGATTGCGGCCATTCACAGCAAAGGCTAATGGAGGTAAAGCGGTCACTCCGGCTTCAAATTCTACAGATAGCAGATCGTCCGCGGCTATCGCACGCGCAGCGCGCTGCTGGGGCAACTCACGGCCGAATGTGATACAACTTTGTGAAGATTTCCATGAACGACTCCATCTCCCGACGCACCTTCTTCCGTTCGAGCGCGCTGCGCACAACGGGCGCGCTGACCGCCACCGGGCTGGGGTTCGATCTGCGACCCGCCGTTGCCGCCGCGCGGGAATTGAAGATCGCGCGCACCACGCAAACACACAGCGTGTGCCCCTACTGCGCCGTTGGCTGTAGCGTAGTGATCCACACGCTGGGCAGCAAGGCGCGCAACGTGCGGCCCACGGTGGTGCATGTCGAAGGCGATCCGGACAGCCCCGTGAACCGCGGCACGCTGTGTTCGAAAGGGATCTCGCTCAAGGAATTCATCGTCAACGACGAGCGTCTGACGCGCCCGCTCTACCGGGCTCCGGGCGCGGCGGAGTGGAAGCCCATCGCCTGGGAGGAAGCCGTCGATAAGATCGCGCGCCGCATCAAGGAAACGCGCGACCGGACATTCGTGGAGAAAGACGAACAGGGCCGCGTGGTGAACCGCCTTACATCGGTGGCGATGATCGGCGGGTGCACCGACACCAACGAGATCAACTACCTGCTCGGCAAAATGCGCTACGGTCTGGGAATCATCGCCTACGAAAACCAGGCCCGTCTTTGACACGGGCCCACGGTGGCCAGTTTGGCCTCCACATTCGGACGAGGGGCGATGACCAATGGCTGGACCGATGTAGCTAATACGGATGTCGTGTTGGTGATGGGCGGCAACCCGGCTGAGAACCACCCCGTCGGCTTCCGCTTCGTCATGGAGGCCAGGCGTCATCGCAATGCGAAACTCGTCGTGGTGGACCCGCGGTTCAACCGCACCGCCGCCGTGGCCGACCTCTATGTCCCCATGCGCTCGGGAACCGACATTGCTTTCCTCGGCGGCCTGATCCATTACATGCTCGAGCACAAGCTCTACCAGGAGGAGTACGTCAAGCTCCACACCAACGCGCCGTTCCTCGTCAAAGAGGGCTTCGGCTTCGAGGACGGCCACTTCACGGGCTGGGACGCGGAGAAGAAGCGCTACGAAAAGTCCACCTGGCAATATGAGACGGAGGGGTCCGGATTTGCCAAAGTCGACTCGACTCTCGAGAACCCGCGCTGCGTGTTCCAGTTGCTGAAGAAGCACTATTCCCGCTACACCTCGCAGGCGGTGGCGAACATCTGCGGCTGTACGGCGGAGGAATTCGAGCGGGCGGCGGCGGTGATCTGCTCGACCGGCAAGCCGGACCGCTCCGGGACCATCCTCTACGCCCTCGGCTGGACGCAGCACAGCCATTCGGTTCAGTTGATCCACACGGCGGCCATGATGCAGTTGCTGCTCGGCAATGTCGGGATGCCAGGCGGCGGCGTTAACGCGCAGCGGGGCCATTCGAATATCCAGGGCGCCACGGACATGGGGGCATGGAACTACCTTCCCGGCTATCTCAAGATGCCGGGCGCCAATCACCAGACGCTCGAGGAATACGGCAAGGCGTTCACCCCGAAACCGCTTCGTCCGAACGCGATGAACTACTGGTCGAACACCTCGAAGTTCCTGGTGAGTTTGCTGAAGGCGTACTACGGCAAGAGCGCCACCCGGGAAAACGGTTTCGGTTACGCCAACATTCCCAAAGCCGCCGAAGGCGCCGACTACAGTTGGGGCCACTTCTTCGATCAGATGTACAACGGCCAGATGGAAGGTTTCATCTCCTTCGGGATGAACCCGGTGGCCAACGGGCCCAATTCGCCGAAGATGCTCGATGCGCTGGCGAAGTTGAAGTGGATGGTGGTGGTGGAGAATTTCGAGACGGAGACCGCCGCCTTCTGGAACGCGAAAAAGCTTGGCGCGAAGTACTACCCGAATTTCGTCGACCCCGCAAACATCCAGACCGAAGCATTTCTTCTCCCCGCAGCATGTTTTGCCGAAAAGGACGGCTGCTTCGTCAACTCCTCGCGGTGGCTCCAATGGAAGTATGCCGCCGTGCCTCCGCCGGGCGACGCCAAACCGGATCAAGAGATCATCGCCCGGATCTTCCTCCGGGTGCGCGAACTTTACCAGCAGGAGGGCGGCAAGGCTCCCAAGCCGCTGCTCGACATGACGTGGGATTACGCCACGCCGCTTTCACCATCGCTCGAAGAGGTGGCCCGCGAAGTGAATGGCCGCGACCTGACGACGGGCAAACAGGTGAATGGTTTTGCCGAGTTGAAAGACGACGGGAGCACCATCAGCGGCAACTGGCTTTATTCCGGATCCTGGACCGAGGCCGGCAACCAGATGGCGCGCCGCGGCCAGGAGGATCCCACCGGGCTCGGGCTCTACTCGAATTGGAGCTGGAGTTGGCCCGCCAACCGGCGTATTCTTTATAACCGCGCCGCCGGGAACGCGGAGGGAAAAGGATGGGACCCGCTGCGCACTCCCATCCGCTGGGACGGCGAACGCTGGACCGGCGATGTGCCGGACTACAAGAAAGACGCCAAGCCCACCGACTACGGCGCATTCATCATGCTGCCGGAAGGCGTCGCCAAGCTCTTCTCGCAGGACCTTGTCGAGGGGCCCTTCCCCGAGCATTACGAGCCGGTGGAATCGCCGGTTGCGAACCCCTTGCACCGCGAGGTCTCGAGCAACCCCGCCGCCGGACTCTTCCACGGCGCGCTCGACAAGCTTGGCGTATCCAAGGATTACCCCTACGTGGCCCTGACTTTTCGTCTCACGGAACATTTCCACTACTGGACCAAGCACGTCGCCTCGGGCAGCGAGCTGCAGAGCAACTTCTTTGTCGAGGTGCCGGAGGCGCTGGCTCGGGAAAAGGGAATCCAGGGCGGCGACCTCGTTCGCGTCTCCTCGGCGCGCGGAACGGTGGAAGGCCCGGCGCTGGTCACGCGCCGCATCCGTCCGCTCAAGGTTGACGGGAAGACCGTTTACCAGGTGGGCATTCCCATCCACTGGGGCTTTGCCGGGCGCGTCAAGGGACCGCTGGTCAACAACCTCACCCCTTCGGCCTTCGACCCGAATTCCGGGACTCCGGAATACAAAGGCTTCCTGGTGAATCTGGAGAAGGCATGATGCGCAAAGTCGCCAAACTGATCGACACCACGCTGTGCATCGGATGCAAAGCCTGTGAGATGGCCTGCCAGGAATGGAACGACCAGGAATTTACGCTCGGGACGTTCCGTAATTCCTATCAGACTATGCCAGATTTGGCGCCGAATTTCTGGAACCTCATCAAATTTCATGAGACAGAATTCAACGGTACAGAAACCTGGCTGATGACGAAATACCAGTGCATGCACTGCGCCGATGCCGGCTGCATCAAGGCCTGCCCCGCCCCGGGAGCAATCGTTCAGTTGGACAACGGCATCGTCGATTTCCGCCAGGAAAACTGTATCGGGTGCGGCTACTGCATCACGGGCTGCCCGTTCGACGTGCCGCGCCTCAGCGCCAAGACGAAGAAGGTTTACAAATGCTCGCTGTGTTCGGACCGCGTCGCAGCCGGACTCGAACCTGCCTGCATCAAGTCCTGCCCCACGAACTGCCTGACCTTCGGCAGCCGGGATGATCTCCACTACATGGCGCAACGGCGCGCCGAAGACCTGAGGAAGAACGGTTTCGCGGAGGCTGGCGTCTACGATGGTCCCGGCGTGGGCGGAACGAACGTGATCTACGTGCTCAAACATGCCGATCGTCCGGATGCTTACGGTCTTCCGAAGGATCCCTCCATCCCCTGGACGGTGTCTCTCTGGAAGGGTCCGCTCAAGTGGCTCGGCAACGTGGTGTTCTTCGGCGGGATTCTAAGCGCGCTTGTGCATTACATCAAAGTGGGGCCGAAAGAGTCCCATGAGGACGAGTAGCACAGGCGACTCCCGTACGCCATGAGCGATCCTGGCGACTCATGTAGAAATCACGAGCGCAGGCGACATAATACCTCACAGCTATACATTATACGTTGACTTAATTATAATGTCCGCGTATACTTCTTATTAAGGGTGGCGTATTCCTTTGAATGCAGGGCCGTGTTCACACGTGGATCGGGCCTTGAACGAGGATCGTCAATATCAAGTCAGCGCAGGTCAAAGCTGGGTATTGGCTGAGCACTGGCATGCGAGGTAAAGCCATGCTGTTGTGTTCGGTATCCTTCTTCCACGCAAGGCGCCCATTCTTGGCTCTTGCTCAGGTTTCCATTCTCTCCTCTTTTCTAAGCGCAGGCCTGGCAACGGCGTCGGGGTTCCATCGGCCTGACTGGAGCGGTTTTGAAGCCGACGGCGCGAGCGCGGCGTTCCTTTGGAACCATGGGCGGGGAATGGCTGTTCGCATCGCCGGAGGGCAGGCGGACTTCTACGGCAAGGATGCATCCAAGCCCTTGATCATGCGGTATCAAGATTCGCGGCACGGTATCGTGCCGGAAGGTTTAGGAATGCAGCGGGCGCGCAGAAATTATCTGATCGGCCGCTATCAGCATTCCGCCGCGGTGTTCGACAAAGTGAAGTTGACGGAACTGTATCCAGGCATTGACCTGATATTTTATGAAGAATCCGGCAATCTCGAGTACGACTTTCTACTTGCCCGGGGTTCGGATCCGGCGACAATCCGGCTGGATTTCGACAACCGCGCGCAGTGTAGCATCGGCTCCGAGGGAGATCTCGTGGTTTCCAACGGGTACGCTGCCATCCGCCACCGCAAGCCGCGCATGTACCAAACGGCCGGAGCAGCCATTATCCCGGTCGAAGGTAGCTACCGATTGACCAAGGGCTGCCAGGTAACCATCGCCGTGGGGAGCTATGACCGAGCCAAAGCGATGGTTGTGGACCCGGTTGTGGTGTGGGCAAACGGCCTCAGCGGCACGCCAGCGCTGCCAACCGGCGGGCCCCCCGGCACGAACCTGGCAACCTTCGATGAGTTGACCGCCTTCACTGTTGATGCGGAGGGAAATACGTATCTTGCCGGCACGGTGATGACCGGCGATTTCCCCGTGACGCCGGGAGCGGTCCAAAACACGAGGCGCGGGAAAACCGACATCTTTCTCGCCAAACTGGATCCCTCCGGCGCCCTGATCTTTTCGACGTTGCTCGGCGGCAGCGGCGAGGAGAGCGTGTCCGCGATTACAGTGGATACTCAGGGGAATATCTATCTCGCCGGCAAGACCACTTCGACCGATTTTCCTGGCGGTGGGTCTTCCCCGAGTTTTGTAGCCAAGCTTAACCCTGCCGCCTCCGCTTTGACCTACGTGTTTCGTCTGATTTCCGACGTTGTTTGCCTCGCGGCCGATCCTCGCGGCAATGTTTATTTTGCCGGCCGAGCCATAGACGAAGTTCTTCCCGTTACGCCCACGGCGTTCCAGCGAACACGCAAAGGAGCCGTGGAAGGCTATGTAGGGAAACTGAATGCGGCCGGGGCCGTGGAGTATCTCACGTATCTGGGCGGCAGTTCGAATGACATCGTTCGCGCCATCGGCGCCGATGAAGCGGGAAATGCCTATGTCGCCGGGTCAACATATTCCCTCGATTTTCCAATTACTGCCAGTGCTTTTCAAGCCAAATACGCGGGAACCTCTCTATTCACCGATGGATTCATCGCGAAGCTGAATCCCTCCGGCTCGGCCCTGGTCTATTGCTCCTATCTGGGCGGCAGCGCCGATGACGAGCCTCAGGCCGTTGCCGTGGACTCCGTGGGAAACGCATATGTCACCGGCTGGACGGCATCCCACGACTTTCCCATCCAGCCCGGCGGTTTTCAAGCCGGCCACGCTGGCGGAACATCGGACGCCTTTGCGGTCAAAGTGGACCCAACTGGAGGGAGGCTGCTCTATGCCAGTTACCTGGGTGGAGCGGGCGACGATCAGGCGATGACTCTTGCTTTGGACTCCGAGAGCCGCATGGCTGTTGGCGGGTGGACAACTTCGCCGAACTTCCCGGAACTCGATCCGATCCAACCGGGGCGGGGCGACTATCGCCAGCCGGACGGCTCACTGCGCTCGTTCTGTCCTCCGCTCAATGGGACGTTGGGTCCTGGGGGGACAACCACGCTGTATCCTTGCCGGGATGGGTTCGTTGCGTTGGTGGATACGAAGACCGGTTCTCTGATGTTTTCAAGTTATCTCGGCGGCCAGGATCATGACGCCGTGCGCGGGGTTGCTTTCGATGCCAAGGGGAACCTGTACGCCGCGGGATCGTCGCAATTCACGGCTCCGGCGATACCGCTGGCGGAATCCCCGGAGTCGGACGCCTGGCATCCGCCGAGTACTTTCGTGGTGAAGGTCGATCCGCGCAGCACAGCGTCACTGGTCCGCATGGATTGGTTGGTGGAGTCCGCCACTTACCGCCGCCAGGAGAACCTTCCAGGAGGGCTGCTCGCGACCATCTTCGGCTTGGGGATCACGAACCATCTGAGGATAGAATCCGCGGACTCCTTCCCCTTGCCAACCACTCTCGATGGCGTCTCGGTCGAATTGAACGGGAAACCGGTCCCGCTGCTGGCGGTTGCCAATGGAAACGGTATCGAGCAGATCAACTTCCTGTTTCCCAGGGAACTGAGCCCTCGGGACTCCTCTCGCCCGGTGAGCGTAGCGGTCCGCACTCCGCGTGGCGGCAGCCTGCCTCTCTGGTTCCACGCCTCCACCGGGGGCTGGCCGTATGTTTTCCAGAACAGCGAAGGGCTCGCCCTCATCGTGCGCGCCTCGGACGGCTCGCTGATCAGCGCCGCCAATCCGGCGCGCCGCGGCGAACTGCTATTGCTCTACGGCACCGGGATGGGAGCCGTCGATCCGCCTGTAGCCTCCGGCGAGGCCGCCCCCTCCTCACCACCGAGTTCCACGGTGGCCGCGGCGCGAATTGAGGTCGGCGGCATTGCGGCTGATGTCAGCTTCTCGGGATTGGCTCCCGGTTATGCGGGGCTCTACCAGGTGAACTTCAGCATACCCGCGGCGGCGCCTTCCGGCATTGTTCCGCTGGTCATTACTCAGGGCTTCGCCACGGAGACGTATAACACCGCGGTGGAATGAGGTGGTCTTCAGAAGCGCCAGGCTTCCGCGCGGAACCACCGTCGCATGCAACGAATACGCCGCGGGATTGGCGGGCACGTCGCAACCCTGAACGGATCGCGAAACTCCCTCTGTTCGCCTCCATTCAGCGCGCCTCCCTGAAGCCGTGTGTCCGTCTGCAAGTTGTCAAGGCGTAGAGGGAAAGAGGATCGCGTTCACGGCGGTCCGCAGGCGCGAGAGTTCATTGTCATTGTTCCGCAGAAAGTCATGGCTCCAAATCGTACCGGGATTCTCGCGGCAATTTTTAGCCATCGCCAAGCCGATTCGTTCATAGCTGCCCAGGTTTGCGGCTTTAAGTTCCTCAGGTTCTGTCCGGGCTCCGAGAATAAACACCCTGTCCACGAGATTGCTTGGAATCCTTGCTCTCGCCGTGTCCAGCCGTTTTTCGAAACCATCGAAGTCAATCAACAGAATCATGACCCTTTCGACGTATCTTGCCATTGGCGCCGAGTGGTCTCGGAGAAAAGAATCCAAAACCTCCATCCAACCGCCCGCCTCCGGCAAAACCTGAATTTTGTGAGATACGCCGTGAGGCAATCCTAAGAGAAAGCCGTTTGCTATCTGGCGATTCGCGTCGTCCTCGGGGAGTACAAGGACATGTGGTTGATATCTGTTGACGCTCATGGCTCTACGTCGCCGCGGACGAGAGCGCCTACGAGGTCTCCACTGAACTGAACCTGATCCAGCGGGCGGACGGTCGTGGGCTCAAGGTGACTGCGTCTGTACAGAATCATCGTATTCTCGTTCGAAAATCTGCGAATGGCTTCAGCGTTGTGTGAAGCGGCCACGAACTGGCCTCCGGATTGGAAGGTGCGTCGAAGAGCCATGACAAAATGAGCAATCTCGGAGAGCGCAAGGAAATTGTCCGGCTCATCCCAGAAGCAGAACAACGGTCCGTAGGCTTCATTAGCGGCCCGAACCAGGGCGCCGACGAAGAAACACTTCTCGCCGTCGGAAAGATCTTCAAATGGCACATTCAGGGTTCCCTGGTCGTTCGTGAACTGTACTATCAGGCTGCGCGACTCCGCTCCGATCAGGGGATTTCGAATGTCCTTCAGGTCAGGCAGGACTGGCTTGAGGCATTCCTCGATCCTGGCATAAGCCGACGGTGCGTACGCCAGGACGCCCGCAAACCAGGATGCAAAATTCGAAACGTAACGGTTCGGCTCCAGGGTTTCATCCTTGGACTCGCCACCAATCAACACGGGCACTGGCTGGAGGATCAGCATGCGAGCCAGCCACTGCTTGAACAAGAATAGGGGATCGGTGGTGGACTGTTGCTGAATAATCGGCAGTCCCACCAGATGCCAGTCGATCAGGAAGTTCGCCTCCTTGTCTTTACCGGGCCTTTCCAGTTGGACTTGCGCTACCTCGCGGCTATAAACCGGCCGGGAATCGACACGCAGCGTTTCTTCGAGGACGCGAAGCTCTTTGAAGCCTTGGGGAAGTTCGAACGCGACTGTATATGCGTAGTACTTTGTCCCCAACTCAACTTCGATCTCAAATCGCACAGGTACATCTGTACGTCCACGAGACAGATCTTTCGGCTTCACCAGATCGCCGACTCGATTCGTTCCCCGCGCGATCTTCTGAAGCACCTCCAGCGCATGGCCGATTGTTGTCTTCCCTGCGCCGTTCTTGCCAATAAGGAGGAGAGACGACCTTCCCGAAAGCGGCAGATCGAAATTCTCCAGGCAGCGGTAGTTGTGGACGTAGAAGCGGCGAATCACAAAGAAGATGATACCCCGAGGCCCGGCCGCGAAGAGGAATGTGAGTTCCACGGTGGTGGCGGCGCGAATTGAGGCCGGCGGTATTGCGGCTGACGTCAGCTTCTCGAGATTGGCTCCCGGTTATGCGGGGCTCTACCAGGTGAACTTCACTATTCCCGCGGTCGAATCATGTGGTCTTCAGAAGCACGGCGCCCTGCTGCGCAGTTCCGCCTATAAGACCACCAGCACCTTCCACGCCCCCGCAGTTGCCCGGCGTCCAGCAACCTCGCGATCTCCACCAGTTGATCCCGCCGTGCCTCGACGATGAAGAACGCGTGTTTGACCCGCTCATCCGTGGACGCACTTTCCTCTCCCGCAATGGTCACCAGCCGTCCACCCGGTTTGAGCACCTGCCACGAGCGCGCCAGCGTCTCTCCGCCAACGGCATCGAAAATGACATCCATACCGCCCACCGCTTCCTCGAAAGGCGTGGCTCGGTAGTCGATCACTTCATCCGCGCCCAGTGATTTCACAAACCCGAGGTTGTGCGCGGATGCGGTCGCGGTGACATGCATGCCGGTGAGCCAACTGGATGACGTACACTCCCACCGCTCCCGCTCCTCCATGCACCAGAAGATTCTCTGCGGCGCGCAATTGCGCGCGGTCGAAGAGTCCCTGCCATGCGGTGAGAGCGCCAATCGGCACGGAGGCGGCAGCGGCGTGGTCAAGCAGGCGGGCTTGGGAGCGATCCACTCAGGGCGTGTGATGCAGTATTCGGCCAGCGCTCCCTCAGCAAACCAGTCATTCATTCCGTATACGGCATCACCGGCTCTCAGGCCGGTGACTCCCTCCCCTACTTCGGCAATTTCACCGGAGAACTCGTGCGCCGGCACCGCTGCCGTCCCTCGTGTGAGAGGCGGGATACCACTGCAATTCCGTAATCGTAATGCCTGCCGCGCGCACACGCACCAGCACTTCTCCGGCTTCGGGTTTCGGCTTGGGCATGTCCTTCTCCGCCAGCAGCCCGCGCTTTTCCGAACCCGCCAACTGCAAACTGTTCACGCCGTGAATCCTCCGCCGATCATCCACTGCGCGCCAGAGAAGCGCCCTCCCGGGTCACGCGAGGTACGACACCAGCGACGCAATAAATCAGGCGGCCGTAACGAGAATGGGCGATCCGCCGGTAACCACGAGAGTGTGCTCATAATGCGCCGAAAGACCGCCATCCTGCGTCTTGATGGTCCACCGGTCGCGCTGTAGCACGGGCTTCGCATTCCCGGCGGCGATAATCGGCTCGATTGTGATCACCAGCCCTTCCGTCAGCCGCGCCTTGTGCCGCGCATCGGGATAGTTGGGCACCTGCGGCTCCTCATGAATGGTGCGGCCCACTCCGTGGCCGCACAACTCGCGAATCACGCGGAAACCGCAGCTAAGCGTTTCCCGCTCCACCGCACGCCCGATATCGTGAATCCGGTAACCGGCGCGAGCCACTTTCAGCGCCTCGGTGAATGCGCTCTCCGCACAGCGGGCCAGCGCCTCGGCCTCAGACGAAACACGGCCCACACGCACCGTGACTGCCGCATCGGCGTAGTAGCCGTCTTTCGATGCTACGCAATCGAGCTTCACCAGGTCGCCCTCGCGCACCACGCGTTGTCCCGGCACGCCATGAATGGCTTCGTCGTTCACGCTGATGCACAGCGCTCCGGGGAAGCCGTACACCTTCGGCGGCGCGGATACGGCTCCGTGCTCCTCGAGCACTTGTCCCCCGATGGCGTCCAACTCCGAGGTGGTGATACCCGGCCGCACGGCTTTCGCCGTATGGTCCAACGTAAGACGAATGATGCGTCCGATTTCGCGCAGCTTTTCCAGGTCCCGGCTCGATTTCACTGACATTGCTACTACGATACACTACACGTCCATGAAGCCATGTCCTTGGAGTTCTTTCCTCCGGAGGGGCGTTCGCCGCGCAGCAATCGCGCGGACAGGGCCCCCTCAAGATCACGGATGTCAAGGTGATCCTCACACAACCGGGCGGCGACCACCTGGTGATTGTCAAAGTGCTCACCAGCGAACCGGGGCTCTACGGGATCGGCTGCGCCACGCATCGCGAACGTCCACTCGCCGTTGCCACGGCGGTGGAACAGTATTTGAAGCCATTCCTCGTTGGGAAGGACCCGGAAAACATCGAGGACATCTGGCAATCCGCCTACGTTTCGTCCTATTTCCGCAGCGGCGTCACTCTCAACAACGCGCTCTCGGGAGTCGACGGCGCCCTCTGGGATATTCTCGGAAAGCGCGCCGGGATGCCCGTCTACAAGCTGCTCGGCGGGCGCGTACGCACTGCCGTGCCGCTCTACACCCACGCGAGCGCCGGGGACTTGCAGGAGTTGGAAGACAAGGTGCGAGCCTTCCAGGCCGAGGGCTACCGCCACGTGCGTGTGCAACTCGCCGTTCCCGGCTTTGCCACTTACGGCGCGCAGTCTTTGACTTCTGACGAGGTAAGACGCGCGCGTCCACGCGGCGTGCCGGATTCCCCCGTCTATGAACCCACCCCTTACGTCAACAACACCATCCGCATGTTCGACCATCTGCGCGGCAAGATCGGGTTCGGCGTCGAATTGCTTCATGACGTGCACGAGCGCGTGCCTCCGCCGCAAGCCGTGCAACTGGCGAAGGCCCTCGAACCCCACCGCCTCTTCTTCCTCGAAGACCCGTTCGCGCCAGAGGATGTCCACTGGTTCGGCATTCTACGCCAGCAGACGGGGGCTCCGCTGGCGATGGGCGAACTCTTCGTGAACCGCAACGAGTGGCTGCCGCTCGTCCAGAACCGCTGGATCGATTTCATCCGCATCCACATCTCCGCCATCGGCGGGTTCAGCCTCGCGCGCAAAATACAATGTTGCTGCGAAATGTTTGGAGTGCGCACGGCCTGGCACGGTCCCGGCAACGTCTCCCCCGTCGGACATGCCATCAACCTGCACCTCGACCTCGCCTCTTACAACTTCGGCATCCAGGAAGAGAACCGGCTCTCGCGGAACACCCGCGAAGTCTTTCCGGGCGCGCCCGAAATCAGCGGGGGTTACCTGTACGCCAACAACAAACCGGGATGGGGCATCGACATCGACGAGAAAATCGCCGCAAGATTCCCCTACAAGGGCGCGGGCGGAAGCCGGGGCAATGACCGCCGTCTCGACGGGTCCATCGTGCGCCCCTGAAGCGGCGCAAGGCGATCGCTCCAGAGGAAGGGCGTGCGGGCGCGGCTTGCCTCCGAGAAATATCGTGATACGATATTTATATCAGCCTACGCATGAATCTCTCTCTGCACGATTACCGCGAACTGGCCGCGTTCCGTCACCAGTTACGCCTTTTTCTCCACTTCAGTGAATCCCAGGCGCGGGAACATGGACTGGAACCGCAGCAACATCAGGCGCTTCTTGCTCTCAAAGGGATACCGGAAGGGAGACGGCCGACGATCGGGGATCTGGCCGAGCGCCTGCTTCTGCGCCACCATACCACCGTCGAATTGGTCAACCGGCTGGAATCGGCCGGGCTTGTCCAGCGCCGCCCGGGCACGGAAGACCGGCGCGAGATCTTTCTGCACCTCACCGCCAAGGGCTCCCGCAAACTGGCGTCGCTTTCCGTGGCGCACCAGGAGGAACTCCGCATCAAGGGACCTGAGTTAGCCCGTGCGCTGGGCGGTTTTCTGAGCCAAAGCGCGCCGCCGGAGGTGGTCTAATGGCCGCGCAAATGACCGATTCAGGCCGCGCGCTGGGAGATTTCACGGTCACCCCGCGCGTTCTGCTGCTCTCCGTGATTGCCATCGGGATCGGAGGGGTGAGCGCCGTCGTTGCGCTGGTCCTGCTCCGGCTGATCGGCTTATTCACAAATCTCTTCTATTTTCAGAAGTGGAGTTCCGCGATGACCTCGCCCGCCCTGAACACTCTGGGGCCGGTTGCCGTGATCGTGCCGATCATCGGAGCTCTGATCGTCGGGCTGATGGCGAGATACGGGTCTGAACGGATCCGCGGGCATGGCATACCCGAAGCCCTGGAATCAATCCTGATTCACGGCAGCCGCGTGGAGCCCAGACTGGCTATACTCAAGCCGGTTTCCTCGGCGATTTCCATCGGCTCCGGCGGACCTTTCGGCGCCGAGGGGCCGATTATCATGACGGGCGGCGCATTCGGCTCGTTGTTCGCACAACTGTTTCACTTGAGCAGCCAGGAGCGCAAGACGCTGCTGGTTGCGGGAGCCGCCGCTGGCATGTCCGCAACCTTCGCGGCGCCTTTGTCATCTCTGCTGCTGGCGGTGGAATTGCTCCTGTTTGAATGGAAACCTCGCAGCGTGATCCCGGTGGCGCTGGCATGCGCTACCGCGGCGGCCGCGCGCCGGCACCTGCTCGGGTTAGGGCCATTGTTTCCGGTTCCCGCTCATCCGGCTGCCCTCGGTTGGGACGGCCTTCTCGCGTGCGCGATTGCGGGGTTGCTGGCCGGCTTGCTATCGACGGCCCTCACCGCTGCCGTGTACGCCGCCGAGGATGGTTTTCAGAAGCTGCCCATTCATTGGATGTGGTGGCCGGCGATCGGCGGCCTGGTAATCGGGATCGGTGGTCTCATCTTTCCGCAAGCGCTGGGTGTCGGGTACGACACTATTGCCGCGTTGATTCAAGGTGAAGTTCCAAAATCGACGATCGCCGGCATCCTGATTGTGAAGTCCATCATCTGGGCTGTGGCTCTGGGATCAGGCACATCCGGCGGAGTTCTGGCTCCGCTGCTGATGATGGGTGGAGCGCTGGGTGGGCTCGAAGCAGGCTTCCTTCCGCACGAGGGCGCCGGTTTCTGGCCGCTGATCAGCATGGGAGCGATTCTCGGAGGCACCATGCGGTCTCCGTTTACGGGCGTTGTCTTCGCCATCGAATTGACGCACGACCTCAATGTCCTGCTGCCGTTGCTGGTGGCCAATGCCCTCGCCTATGCGGTCAGCGTCCTGCTGCTCAAACGCTCGATCCTCACGGAAAAGGTGAGCCGGCGCGGATTTCATCTCAGCCGCGAGTATACGGTAGATCCCCTGGAAATTCTCTTCGCTCGCGAGGTGATGGAAACCAACGTGACCGCCTTTACGGAGTACACCCCGTGTGAGGCGGCCGTGAGGGCTATTCCGGCGCAGCCGAACCAGGCTCTCTATCCGGTGCTGAAGGAGGAAAGCACGCTCGTCGGCGTCGTCACAAGAAACGATATCCGGCATCTGGCTGGGGAGGGTGTGGAGGGCAAACCCGTGGGAACGGTTCTCCGCAAGAAGCCGGTGGTTGCCTACGCGGGAGAACCTTTGCGCGTGGTTGTGTATCGCATGGCGTCGAGCGGCTTCACGCAGATGCCGGTGCTCGAGGAACCGGGCAAGAGCCGGCTTGTCGGCATGATCTCGCTCGAAGGCCTGTTGCGCGCGCGCGCCCACAGCCTCTCCGAAGAGAGGGACCGTGAGCAGGTCATCCATATCCGGCTGCCTTTCGGGCTGCTCACGGCCAATGAGGGGCGGTAGGGAGCCATCGGGCCAACCGCTAATTTTAGAAGCTGATTCGCAGCCCGAAACGGAACTGCCGCTCGTCGATTCCCTCCCGCGATAGATTCTGCGTGCCTGTGATCACGGTGTACCCTCCCAGATCGCGGATGGTCTGCTCGCGTTTAACTGGAACTCAATCTCTTATTTCGGGGTTGTTCCTGGAACCGCGGATGGCAGGCGCGGAATTTCGGTGACCAGTGGCGCCGCACCCTCCGGGCATGGTGTAATCCCGGTGATGCGTTTTCTCTTGTTTCTGCTGGCGGGCGTTCCCGCCATGTCTCAGGGCGTGGTGACGCCCACCGAATCACTGCGGTTCCAGACAATCAACCCCGAGCCCAAAGGGACGCTTACGGAGCAATTGGAGAGAGCGGAAGGCAAGGTCAAGGGGCGTGTTTACCGCTACCGGGTGTTCGTGCGCCCGGAGGCTGATGTGAAGCCTTTCAGCATTACCTTGCGCGCTCCGGTGCTCACCATTGTTCGCGTGGCGGCGCTGCCGCACAAGGACCAGAAGATCTCGCTCGAGGCCGTGACCAGCGGGGGAAGGAATCCCCACGGGCTGGTGTTCATTTCGGGCGAGGGGGTGACGAAGAACGAGGCCACGCCGAAAGTTGCGCCGATGGTGACGACGGCGCTGGACAATGTGAACAAGGCGCTGCACGCGGCGCAATTGGCGCCGGCGGACGTCCTGTCCCTCACCTGCTACATCAGTTCGCTCGATGACATTGCCGAGGTACAGAAGCTGACTGCTTCGCGCTATCCGAAGGCGGCTCGCAACCATTTGCAAATCCCCATTGCTTTCGGGCGCGCGCTGGTGGAGTGCGAGGCGGTGGCGAGGGCTAAAGGCGCGGTCGGGTTCCTGTCGCCCGAGGGGTTGCCGAAGTCGCCCAATTTCAGCCACGTTGCCGGCGTGAGCGCGAAGAAACTCTACTGGAGCGGGGTGCACACGGCTCCCTCGTGCGATGAAGCGGGGGTGCGGAAGATGTTCCAGAACCTCGAGGGCGACGCAAAGAAAGAGGGCGCGGCGCTCGATCAGGCGGCGTTCTCTTATCTCTATCCGAATTCACAGCAGGGAATGGATCTCATCCGCAACATCCGCTTCGGTTTCTATAGCAAGGAGCGGCCGCCGGCGAGCACGATGATTCTCTTCAACGGCGTGGAGGACGCCAATGCCTGCGCCGCGGTGGAAGTGGCCGTGCCGGTGCAATAGGTGCGGCGCGTTTATTGTTTGGGCGCCTGGCTGAACCTCCAAACGCCCGCCACCATCAGGCCGGTGAGGACGAGCAAGGCAAAGCCGTTGTAGCGCAAGAACAGCGCAGGCTGCTCCAGCATGGCCCAAGCCTGCGATGCCGCAAGGGCCACGAAGATGCCGGTCCCCAGAGAGACAACGTCAGTAGCAAGCGTGAGCACCAGCAAAGCCACCGCACTCATCACGAGGACCGCCGCGAAGAGATGGAATGGAATCTGCACCGGCTCCAAGGTACGGCTCAAAGTCAGGATGGCCAGAACAATTCCGAGCAGGATCCTGAAGCCGCGCGCGCGAAGGAGCGTCATAGCTCCGCAGAGGAACGCCCCGGCCAGGCAGACTCCCATCAAAGCCGCCGCGTAGGATCCGTAAAAGGCATCCACGGAGGGGAAGAGGGAGTCCATCCCGCTCAGATCCCACATGGCCGGATCGAGTCTGGGACCGGGGGTGTGCTGGTGGATCCACTGCACCACTTGAGGCACGGCGGCGAACAGAACCGCCACTGCCGCAATCCGCGCCAGGCTGGGACGGGGAAGCGCTCTGCCAGGCGAAAGCGCCTGGAGGAACGCGTCGAGCGCCATCAGCGCCAGCAGCAGTCCCGCTCCCGTGAAGAGCACTACCGTGAGTTGCCCGGTGGCGAATTGCAGGTAGTAGTTCTCGAGCGGTGTAGAAGTGTTGTAGCCGGCGAGCCAGGCAGGATAGCCGTTGAGCCGCGCCGCCACTGCCAGGACAATGCCGCATGCGGTCAACGTGAAGTAGGTTCTCCAATGGAACCGCTGGTTGCGCGCGCCAAGCCGGCGGAGAAACGCAATGAGCAGCGGTACGCCACACGCCCCGAGCAGCGCGGGAGCGAGGAAGGAAGATAACCGCGTCTTGTGGAAATTGCGCAGCCACGCTTCGGGCAGCTTGAGAAAGGGCCGGAACTCGCAGGTCTCGCTCCCCACCATGTGGAGACTGACGCGGAGGCGGGCGTCGCCGGCGCGAAACCCCGGGTCCTCCCAGACAAAGCTGTAGTCGGTGCGGTGGTCATGCTTTTCCTGCTGCGAATCCACCAGGGTGTAGCTTTGCACCGGAATGCCCTGCTGTGTGGAGAGATACTGCTCGGCGATTTTCCGGGCTTCGTCCTGGGGCAGTTGCGCTCCGGGGGCCTTTTCGTCCAGCACGTGATCGAAGCGGTAGGCAACGCCCTTCTGGTTGACGTAGAAGATCCATTCCTCGGAACGAAGCGGCTGGACGAAGCGCACGCGCCAGACCGCGGTCATCAGACGGGTGCGCAGAATCTCGTTGGCGCGCGCCGCGCCGGCAGTCTCGCGGAGATACTCGGCATCGGCGGTCTGTAGATTTTCGGCGAAGTCAGAGGCGATGCGCCATTTGGAAGGATCGAGCCCATGGCGGCGCGCTTCGGCCAGAGCCGCGGCCTCAGCCTGATCGCGGGCCACCCGCACACGCAGGAAATCTCCGTAGCGAGTGGTATGGGCGGCGAGAGCGAGAGCCGCGAAAATCGCCGCGGCGAGGTAGAGGTAGCGCGCAGGCCAGCGCGGAGCAAGAGGCGGAGCCAGGCTTTCCTCGACATGCTCGGGAACGGGTTCGGTGGACGGAGCGGCCTCTTCTTCGATTTCCGGAAGAAAGCCGCCATTGCGGCGGTAGGCCGCCACGGAGATCAGCAGCGGGGCGAGGATGAACAGGGCCACCACACCGCCGTTGATCCGGTAGAGCCAGTTCTCGGCGCGAAACAGCGAGAGGCCGATGAGAAATGCGTCGATGGTGTAGTGCCACATGAGCGTGGCGATGATGCCCATGCGAAGGAACAGCCATCCGGCGGCGATACCAATGAGGCCGACTTCGACGCCGCGAATGTAGCCCGGTTCCTGCGGATAGTTGGCATGCAGAAAGCCCCACAGGAACGCCGGGATGATGATCGCAATCGAGCGGTAGCGGACAAAGCGGCGCACCAGGGGGATGGCCAGCATCCGGAACCAGAACTCTTCGGCCGAAGCGGCCATCATCGCAATGGCCACCGGATAAACCCAGGGGATGGGCGTTGCGAGGAGGTCGGAGTAGTCGATGTCCTGCGGGCTCCACACTCCCACCCGGCTGCCGATGAGGTAGAACGCCGTGAGGAACGACAGATGGCATGCGGCCAGGCACAGCCCGCTCAGGATGCAGCGGAAGAATGAGCGCGTGGCTACACCGCGCCAATTGAAAGTGTTCAGCAGTTGGGGCGTGGCTCCGGCGGCTGCCGGTCCGAGCACATACAGGAGAATGCCCGCGCTCGATCCGAGCGCTCCGAGCAGGGCCAGCAGCACCATCTGCGGATAGGTGGAAGAAGTCTGCATGCCGTCGATGGCGAACGGCAGCATGTTCCACTCGTTGAGGAAATAGAATACCGCCACCGTGCCGGCAATCCACAGCAAGGGCCGCCAGCGAATGGCATGGCGCCGCAGTCTCTGGATGACGAGGGCAGCGGCGATCAGGATGAGCACCACGAAGAGCCCTTGGGCGATGCCGGCGTAGAGGTCGTTCGAGGAGCGGAGCTTGGCGAAATCGCGCTGCCATTGTTCGGGGACGTAGAGGAACTCGACGTAGCGGCCCACCTTGTCGCCGTGAAGGACAATGGTGCGGCGGATGGTGGCGTCCTTGGCGCGGAAGCCCTCCTCTTCCCAGGTGAACTCAAAGTCGTCGCGATTCGGGCGCGCCTCCTTTTGCTGCGCCACCAGTTTCTGCGGGTGATCCGTTTGCGAGTGAAGAAAGGTTTCCGCCTGCGCCAGCGCCGCAGAGGAATCGAGCCGCGCTCCTGGGTCCGTCTCCTTGATCCGGTGCTCGAAGGCGGTCAGTTTGCCCGCGGGGCTGAGCCAGACCAGCATCTCTTCTTTTTCGGGAGGGCGGAACCAGCGGGCGCGCCAACGCCAGATGGGGATTTGCGATTCCATCAACTGGTTGGCGCGTTTGAGGCTCAGTTCCCGCTCGAGGTAGAGCCGCCCATCCTCGTCGGGATCGAAGACGGTGAGGTTGCGGAAGCCCGCGGTGCTCAGCGCACGCGCGCGCAGAAAGGCTTCCGCGCGGTCCGTAATCTGGCCGCGGGTGAGCGGCAGGGAGAGCGACGCCTGGGGAAAGGCGGCGGTGTAGTTCACACTCACGTACGCGGCGGACAGGGCGGCCAGCAGGAGCGTGAGGGCGATCAGTCGTTTGTCGGCAGGCTGAAGAGGGGTCGTCATGAGGCCACGCACGCAGACACCGTGGCCGCGGGGAGCTGCATAGCTTGAAGGTAACAGCGCCTTGGACGCGGCGCAAGAGCCGGAAAGCAGCTAGTGCTTTTTCGTGCGGCTACACGCCATCTCCGCTCCGTTCGGGTCGATGGCGGAGGAGCCTTCCTCGATGTAGGCGATCTTTCCTTCCTTGTCCACAACGAACGTCGCGCGGTTGGCGAAGCCCCGGTCTTCCATCAGAACGCCATATTCGCGGGATACATTGCGCTTGGCGAAGTCACTCAGAATCGGGAAGGAGGCGCCTGTCTGTTCTGCGAACACTTTTTGGCTCGGGGTATTGTCCGTGCTGATGCCGAAGACCTGAGTGTCCATCCCTTCGAACCTGGAGATACCAGCCTGGTATCCTTTGATTTCCTTCGTTCAACCACCGGTGAAGGCGGCGGGGAAGAAAGCGAGGATGACATTCTTTTTCCCGCGGAAGTCAGAAAGTTTGACCGGCTTCCCAGTGGTCGAAGGCAGCGTGAAATCCGGCGCCATGTCCCCAACCTTGAGGTGGGTTTTTGGGGGCGCGCTTTGGGCATTTGCGGCGGCGGCCGAGCAGGCGGCGGCCAGAAGGAACTTGCCTCTTGTCATGAAACCTCCCAGGCTTGTAAGGTAGCAGGGGTTTCCCTGTGAAGGCAACCTCAAGCGGCGAAAGGATTGTCAATTACGTAGCGCCAGACGCCGCCGGAGCCGCGCCGGACCACTTCGATGGCCTGCCCGGACATCGCCACATCGGCGCCGTTTTTCAATCGCCACGCGCTGCGCAGCACGGCGAGGTTCGTGCCGCCGGTGAGGACCGAATGGAGGTCCAATTCGATGGTTAGCTTCATCCCGAGAAGCGTCGTCAGCGCCTCGCGGATGGCATCGTTTCCGGTAACGGTCTTTCCGGGTGAGGGGACAAGGGTTGCATCCGATTCGTAGAGATCCATGAGCGCCTCCACGTCGCCCGCATTGAACGCGGAGGTGAAGGCCGAGTGCAGTTGATCGACTTCGGTGACAGGCATAGATGCTCAGTGTACCTTGGCTTTCGCCAGATAGATGGCTGTTTTTTCTTCGTGCGAGGAATAGTACATTACCCAGAGCAGGCCGTCGTGGAAGGCGAAGCCGGGATAGCTGGTGTCGCCGCCGCTGGGTAGGATCAGGGAGGGCGTGTAAGAGTGCAGGTCCATCAGGCCCAAGGCTGTCCTGGGTTTCTTGCGGTCGCCATCCACGAACAGCCGCCCGCCGCCGATCATGCGGCCGTCGGGAAGCACGAAGAAGTTCGGGCCGCCGGTGAAGTACTTCGTTTTCGACCATTCCCACTGCCTGTAGGGCGGCCTGCTGACGCCGATCATCGCGAGTTCGTCCTCGCTCGAGCGGCGCATGAAGAGCGCCATGCGGCCGTCAGGCAGGAAGCGCGCCGTGGTTTCGTCCCCTCCGGGGACCTTCAGTTCCTGGACGAGGTCCCAATGGATGCCGTCTTTACTGCTGACCAGGTTCTGGCGCCGCGGGTTCCCGGCTATTTCCTTGCTTGGCGAGCCGTACTTGGAGACGCCATAGGCTGTGCCTTCGTGCCACGTGACGCGCCAGAGCCAATGTCCGGGCTCCAGGACTCGCCGGGGAGCGGTCCAATGTGTGCCGTCGGAGGAAAACATCACCCGGGGCTGGCGCGTCTGATAGACGCCTCGCGGATACTCGGATCCTCCGGAGACAATCATCAGGCGCCCGCCGGCGGTCACCGAAAGATGAGGATCCCGGAGGTCGATGCCGGGTTCGGCGATGAGGGCGGCGGAGGTCCAGGTGTCGCCGTCCGCGGATGTGATCACACGGAGCACGCCGTCATCGGTTTGCCCCGGTCTTACCACGTGTCCCTGCCCTTCCCGGAACACGCAGAACCACTTCTCCCGGAAGCGGATGATGTCGCCAAAGGCGCTGTGGGGGTCCTGGTCCCAGATGCGCTTCACGGAAACGAGTTCCGGAGACGCGCCGGCCACGGGCCCCGCAAAAGAAAGAAGCAAGAGCGCAAGATGACGCACTCAGGCAGTATATATTACAAGGCGGCCGCAACCTCCCCGCGCGGGGGCGCGTCGGTAGAATGAGGTTTCATGCCAATGCGAGGGTTGGTGCTCGGATTCCTGTGCCTGAGCTGTATCCTGGCGCAAACCAAGGGACCCATTCACGTGCAGGAACCGCCGCCGGAGCCGGACATTCCCCCGTCGCTCGCTCCCGCGCCCCCACCTCCCAAGCGGGCTGGAACGAAGGCGGAGACAAAAGAGGCGAAAAAGGAGCCGCCGAAGCCGGCGCGCCAGCCCTGCATCGCTGATTCCGAGGATTCGAGCCGCCCGGTGCTGCGGAGGGGAAGACCAACAGCGAAAGACACGCGGCCCGACTGTGAAACCCTGCCCGTAGTGCTGGGAGAGACGGAATCCGCGGATTCCGCCGCTGGCGGCCCGTCCACCGCGTCCTCTTCCGATCGCCCGGCGGCAGCCACTTCGCAGCAGCCGGTCACGCTCATCGACAAAGTGCGCATGAAGGCGGAAACCTATTCCGAACAGTTGCCGAACTTCATCTGCCAGCAACTCATCCGGCGCAATCAGAGCGGCGCGACGCTCCGCGACTGGCGTCTGAAGGACACGGTGCAGGTGGATGTGATGTACGTCGACGGCCAGGAGGATTACCGCAATGCGCGGCATAACGGCAAACCGGTGAAGTACGAAGATACGCAGAAATCCGGAGCCTGGTCGGAAGGCGAGTATGGGACGGTGCTGCGCGATCTGATGAATCCCGGTACGGACGCCCAATTCACCTACCGGCGCAGCGAAACAATCGGGGGGGTGAACGCCGAGGTTTATGACTACGTGGTGCAGCAGCCGAATTCGCATTGGACGCTGAAGTTCGGCGGCCAGGAGCTACGCCCGAAGTACCGCGGCTCGGTCTGGATCGACCCGAAGGAACTCACGGTGCGGCGCATCGAGATGCAGGCGCAGGACATGCCCTCGACGTTCGCGCTCGAGCAGGCGGAGATGAGCCTCGAGTACAATCCTGTGAGAATCGGCGAAAAGTTCTATCTGCTCCCCTTCTATTCCGCAAACCTTGCCTGTTTCCGGGCCGAGCGGGCTTGCGTGAAGAACGAGATCGAATTCCGCAACTACCGCAAGTTCTCCGCGGAGACCACGATCTCGACCACAGATTCCTCCGTCACCTTCGACGGCGACGACAAGAAGGCCGCCGCAAAGAAGAAGTAACGGCGCGGTTGGCGCTATGATGGACTTCGCCTGGGAGTAAGGAGGACGTCCATGCGCAAACTGCTGTTGGCCGTTGGAGCACTGGCTGCCGCCCTCATTCTCATCGCCGCCGGGCTATTGATGTTTGTCGACGTCAATCAGTATCGCGGCGTGATCCAAGGCCAGTTGGAGAAGGCTCTCGGGCGCAAAGTGACGCTGGGGACCATGAGTCTCCACATGTTTCCTCTTGCCATTGGCGTGCAGGATGTAGCCATCGCCGAGGATCTCGCGTTTCACACGCAGAACTCCGTGCTCAGCGCCAAGGAGCTTTCCGTGCGGGTGGCGCTGCTGCCCCTGCTCGGCAAGCGGATTGAGGTGGAATCCATTCGCCTGCGGGAGCCTGCCGTCGAACTGGTGAAGAGCCGCGAAGGGCGTTGGAATTTTTCCACGCTCGGCAAGGGCGGAGCGGGCAAAGGAGGAGGAGGGGAGTTCACCCTTTCGGAACTGATTCTGGAAAACGGCCGCGTTGCCGTCACCGATCTCGAGGAGGGGAAGAAGCGGCAGGTCTACGACAACATCAATCTCACGCTGCGCGATCTCGCTCCGGGAAAGCCGCTTACCGCGGATGCCGTCGTGAAGCTTCCCCAGGATGTAGTGGCCAAAGGTGCACTGAAGGCCACCTATGACAAGGCTTCGCAAAGAGTTGCCATCTCATCGCTTGCTCTGAATGTGGGAGCCCTCAGTCTGACCGGATCGGGTTCGGCCGATCTCGGCGCAACGCCCGCCCAAGTCGACCTCCAGGTAAAGACCGGGAAGGCTGCCATCGGCGACTTGGCAAGGCTTGCCGGGGCCCTGGGCGCGGGGTTCACGCCCGACATGAAAGTGGACGGCACGATGAGCGCCGATGTGCATATCACCGGCGCCGCCTCCAGCCCGCAACTCTCGGGCTCGATTGACGCCGCCAACGTCGTGGTGAGTGGAAAGGGCTGGAAGCAGCCGGTACGGACCGCGCAAATGAAGGTGCAGTTCACTCCGGATGCCATCCGCACCGGTACGTTCGTCATTGAATCAGGCGGCACGCACCTGGGGGCCGTGGCGAGGATCTCCAATTACACAACCACGCCGCGTCTGAACGCTTCTTTGAGCACCAAGGGAGCGAATCTGGGAGAACTGCTGAACGTGGCTTCCGCTTACGGAGTTTCCACCGGCGGCCTTCAGGGCGACGGCTCCGTATCCGTGGATGTGAAGCTGGACGGGCCATTCAAGAACCTCACCTACTCGGGCTCCGGGCTACTTGAAAATGCTACCCTGCAACTCCCTTCACTTACCAGGCCGCTGGCTGTGAAAACGGCAACCCTGCGATTTGAAGAGAACAGTGCGGTGCTCGAGAACATGGTCTGCACGCTTGCCGGTAGCACGCTTCGCGGCACGCTGAAAGTTCGTAACTTCGCCGCTCCTGAACTCCGGTTTTCGGCGGATGTGGACCAGATCAACGTGGATGAGCTTCGCCGGATTGCCAAGGATCAGCCTGCCGCCGGCGGCGCGAAATCCGCCAGCGCGGTCCGGGGTAAGGGCACGCTCTCGGTGGGCAAGGTCCGATACGGAGGCGTCGTCCTCAACAAGGTGAAGTCGGAATGTTCCCTCGACCGGGGCGTGCTGAAACTCGATCCGGAGACGGCGGAGTTGTTCGGAGGCTCGCAGCGCGGCGCCATTACGATGGACATGCGGCCGCAGGCCGCGGCATACGCCGTCCAGACCAGGCTCGAGCGGGTGGATACGAACCAGTTGCTTTCCTCCACTACTTCCCTCAAGCAGTTGGTCTATGGACTGATGGCCGCCCAAGCTGACCTCAAGTTCACTCCCAGGCCGGGAGAGGATATCGCAAAGAGCCTCAATGGGTCGATTGGCCTGAAGCTCAATGACGGGAAGCTTACCGGGGTCAACATCCTCAACGAACTGTCGCGCATCGGCCGGTTTCTTGGTTACGTCCCTAAGAGCGACGCCATCACAAACATCCTGTCGCTCACCGGGACGATGCAGATCCACGACGGGGTGGCTTCGACGGACGATCTGAAACTCGCCTTCGACGGGGGCTCCCTGGGAGCTTCCGGCAGTTTGGGGTTGGCCGATCAGAGCATCAAAATGAAGGTGCTGTCCGTACTCTCGAAGCAGGCAAGCGACCGCTTTGGCGGATCGAGGGTCGGGGGCTACCTGACCACGGCTCTCGCCAACTCGAAGGGGGAGCTTGTCATCCCGTGCCTGGTGAGCGGGTCGATGGCGAAACCGATGTTCGTCCCGGATGGCGCGGAGTTCGCCAGGCTGAAGGTGCAGAGCCTGCTGCCCTCGGCGAGCAACCCGCTGGGAGCCGCAAGCGGAATCATCGGGGCAATTGAAGGGGGCAAGAAGGAAGGGGCGAAGGGGGTGGGTGGAGCTTTGCTCGACATGCTCGGCGGAGGCCGCAAGAAGGAACAGAAAAAGCAGTGAAAGCGCTGGTCCGGCGGGAGAACAGCTAAGACAGAACGCTGTCCGCCCACTGGAGGGCAGCGGTATAGGCCACAGCCGGGGCATCCTCGGGAATGCGCAGGAAGAGCGCATGCCGGGAAACGGGCGCCCAATCGGCCGCTTCATAGTCACACACCAGCCGGAATATCGAGCGGAACCGCGAATCGGCGTTCGATCTTCCAAGCAGGGCTCCGGTGACATCCTTGTCCAGAGGAAGACCCTCGAGAGCCTCCTCGATGTTTCCGTCGAGCAGCGCATCGAGCAGCGAGAACATACCCATCAGGAACAACGAAGACTTCCGGTCAGACATTCCCGCGGCATCCCCCAGCAGTTCGCAGAACCGGGCGCGAACCAGGGCGAGAATGACCAGTTCCCGGGTTTTGTTTTCGCCCAGGCTGCACAGCAAAAGCAAGGAAGCCCAGCGGCGGACTTCCACTTCGCCCAGAAGCACGAGAGTTTGGCCGATGGAGTCAATGGTGATGGAGCGGGCAAACCGAACGGAGTTGATATATCGCAGCAGCTTGTAGGAGAGCGAGACGTCCTGCTTGATGATGCGCTCGATCTTCGCGAAGTCGAGATCGGGGTGCTGGATGGCCTCGAGTAACTGGCACTGGCTCAGCTTCAGGGAGGGCGTCTGTCTGCCCGCAACCAGCACCGGGCGGGCGAAGAAATAGCCTTGAAAGTAGGAGTAACCGAGAACCTGGGCGCGCTCGAAATCGGTCCACGTCTCGATTTTTTCCGCAAGGGCCTTGAGGCCGCGGGTCTGAAAATGGGGAACATGGCGATCCGGGCGAACAATGCCGGTGGATTTTACATCGAACTTGACGATGGCTGCACACTGAAGGAGAGGCTCCAAGGCCGGGGAATGGACGTAATCATCGAGGGCAAGCAGGTAGCCTTGCTTTTTCAAGCTACGACAGGCGGCGATGACCTCTTCGTCGGGGTGGATGGTCTCAAGAATCTCGACGGCAATCGAATCGCGCGGCAGGAGATTGGGGATGCCTTGGACGAGGAGTTGGCGGGTGAAATTGATGAAAGCGAGTTTTCCGGTGACGAGATTTTCGAGTCCGGCGCCGAAGAGGCTGTGGGAGATGACATGAGCCGAAGCGGAGTTGCCATCGAGGGAATCGAAGGAGAGGCTGGAGCCGGAGTGGCGGTAGAGGAGTTCGTAACCGATGACGGAACGGTTGCAATCGATAATCGGCTGGCGCGCCACGAACGTCTTCATACTCCCTTCTCTTATCGGCTACCCCATCTGATACCTTCCTCTCCTCTTTCGCATCTTTTCTGATAGAGATGCCCATGAGCTATTTCACTACTCGCATTTGCCCCTCCTGTGGAGCCAAAAACCGGGTACCGGCCAGGCGCCTGGCCGATGCCGGACGTTGCGGATCATGCAAGGCGCCGCTGCCGCCACAAGCAGCGCCGATCGAAGTGGACAGCGAGGAGTTCGCGGCCATCGTTCAAGAGACCCCGGTGCCCGTGTTCGTCGACTTCTGGGCATCCTGGTGCGGACCTTGCCGGATGGCCGCTCCGGAAGTGGCGGCGCTTGCCCGGGAACTGGCAGGGAAGGCAGTGGTGCTGAAAGTGAATACGGAGCGCAATCAGGAACTGGCGGCGAGGTTGGGCATTCAGAGCATCCCGAACTTCGTCGTGTTCGACAAGGGACGCGCCGTCTTCCAGCGCGCCGGTCTGGCGAGCAGCCGGGAGATGCGCAGATGGGTGGAAACGGCGATTTCGGGGGCAGCGCAAGCCGCGCGATAGCAGATATCAAAGCGGGCAGGCAGCGGCGCCCAGCAGGACGTTGACCAGGGTCTGCACGTCGATGACATCGACGCGTCCGTCGCGGTTCAGGTCGCCCACGCCGGGCAGAGACGCGGCTCCGATGGCGATGTTGACGAGCAGTTGCAGATCCACCACGTTCACGGAGGCGTCGGTATTGATGTCGCAGCGGGACGCAGCGGTGGAGGCGTACTCGTAGGCGCCGATGTCCGGAGCCGCATCACTCGGGCGGACCTCCGAGGATTGGTGCTTGAGGTATTGCCGGATGACGGCATTTGCGGGCAGGGCCGCGGCGGCCAGTGCAGTGGCGCCGTTTTTCGCGGCGGAACCAGCGGTGAGATGAAAATCCTGTCCGGCCTCATCGAGGAAACCCGGAGAAGACCCGGTGACGGAGCTACCGTCGTCGTGGATGGTTCCATCGAGCGTGCCGAATGTGCTGACGCGGCCGGATTTGAACCAGTTGTGGCTGAGGTTCAGAGTTCCGCTTTGATCGAGTAAGGAGAGTGTGTTCCCGGCGGCCGAGACGTAGACGATGTTGTTACGGCAATCGCAGGTCTCGTCATTGGTGGAAAGCCGGAGAAGAGTGGTGCGGTCCATACGGGTGGAGACGATGGTGTTGTTGTAGAGGTAGAGGGCGCCTTTGCGGTAGATCGTGGTGGTCCCGCTGTCGCCCCCATAGTGGACAATCTGGCGGTTTCCGTCGCCATCGGGCTCGATAAGGATGTTGCCGTAGACGAACGTGGAGCGATACCCGGGGTCGCTCGCGATGGCGCTGCTGTCCTCGGCGTCAACGAGGTCGAGTTGGCGATTGCCGCCTTCGATCCAGTTGTAGCGGACGACGAGACCGGCCGAGCGATCCTTCAGGTTGTTTCCGGAAGCACCTGAACGAAGTGGGCCGAAGTGATTGTACTGGAAGACGATTCCGAGCACTTCGGTGTAGTTGTTGTGCTCGTAGGCGCTGCCTTGGTTTCCGTTGCCGTAGATGGAGTTGCCTTCGATGAGAAAATTGCGCGAGGGCTGCGTGGGGTTGCCGGAACCGGCGAAGAGGCCATTGCCGCTGTCGTCGAGAATGCAATTGCGGATGGTAATGTGTTCCCCTTTCTCGATGTATATGGCCGCGGCGTTGTTGACATAACTTTGCGTGGAGCCGTTGGCGGCGGTGAAGGTATACGGCGGGCGGGCGCCGCGGAACTCGAGATTCTCGATGGTAATGTACTGCGGGGTAGTGTCGGCGGGGAGGTTGGCGCCTCCGATTTTCAACAGTCCACGCACTTCATTCCAATAATTGAGCGCTGTCCGGGTGGTGGCTCCGTTGCCGTCGAAGACGGGCAACTCGCCGTTGGGTCCGGGAACACCGCGGACGGTAATGGGGTTGGCGGCGGTACCCTGCCGGCAGAGGACCCACTTCTCCTTGTAGGGGGTGGATCGCCAGTGAATGAGGACGAGATCGCCCGGTTGTAAGGACTCCCAAGGCACCGCGCCGGCAGAGGAGTAGGGTTTGCCCGGACCAACCTCGAAGGTGGCCGCTTGTACGGCGCCTGCGACCGAGAGGAGAAGCAGGAAGAGAGGCATCAAAACTCACCTGAAACTCGATGGTTATCTTGTAACACAATCATTATAAACATACCTTCGCTTAGATTCTAGTACTTCCAGTATCCGTGTACCTGGTTGACGGAAAATTCATCAGACCGTACACTGGGCCATTCCCAAAATTGAATCTCGTCTAAGCGTGACGTTTTGGGGACCACTCTCACTAGTAAGTGACTGGCAAGGAGTGCAGGTGAAGACGGAAAAGACCCGATTTACGATCGGCCGTGAGCGGACGTGTGATATTCCGATTGCCGACGATTCCGTAAGCCGTTTGCACGCCGAACTTTCACTGCTGGAGGGAGGCAAGCTGTTCCTTACCGACTGCCACTCGAGCAACGGGACGCTTCTGCTGCGCGACGGGCAGTCTCGCCGGGTAGCGCAGGAAGTCGTGCAGCCAACAGACCACATTCAGTTCGGAAGCGTGGTGTTGTCGATGTCGGACATTCTGGCGTCGATCGTCACGCTGAGCCCCGCGGCCGGGCGCATGGCGCCGAAAGCGGATACCACGCCGCCCGCGGGCGCGAGGGTAAGGCGGTGCGAATGCGGAGCCATCAAACCGGAAGGAAAGAGGTGTCCCGCTTGCGGGATCTAAACGAACGCACATGAGCGAGCAAGGAAAATCCTCCAGCTTCTGGTCGCTGCCGGACCGGTGGCAGGTGATGGGGTTATCGGCAGTACTGGCGGTCGTGTTCATTGCCCTGTTGACACTGACGCTGGACGGGCGCGCGGCGCGGTTGATCCTCGACAAAGGATCGGAGCATTTCCCTTATCCATTCACCATCCAGAATCTGATGCACGTGTTCTTCTTCCTGGGTTTGGGCGAATTATTCGTGCGGTGGCGCGTGGCCGAGCGGGAGTTGGGCCATCTGAAGCGGGGGTATCTGCCGGAGGATGACGCCACGGTACTGCAGGCACGGGATCTGAGTCCCATCCGGAAACGGGTGGCCCGGGAGTTCGATGAGGAGCACGGATTCCTGCCGGGACTGCTCGACATCAGCATCCTGCAGTTTCAGGCTTCGCGAAGCGTGGATCAGACCGTGTCGGTGATGAATTCGAGCCTGGAACTGATCGCGCACCGTGTCGACCTGCGCTACAACACGGTGCGCTTCATCGCTTGGCTGGTACCGACGCTCGGGTTCATCGGAACGGTATTCGGCTTGGGGGCGTCGCTCTACGACGCCGGCAGGCAGCAGACGCTGGATGTGCAGAAGACGGCAATGACGCTCGGCGTAGGCTTCGACTGCACCATGGTGGCGCTGATGCAGAGCGCGATCCTGGTGTTCATTCTCCACCTGACGCAGGAAAAGGAAGAGATGGCGGTGAACCAGGTGGGCACCTACACGCTTCGGAATCTGATCAACCGCCTTTACGTGGGCGACCGCTAACGACGCCTGGTCATGAAGCCGAAGAATAAAGAGGTAAACATCTTCAACATGTCCCTGCTGGACATCCTTTGCGGGGCGTTGGGGGCGTTCTGTTTCATGATGCTGGTGTTGTTCCAGTACTGGAAGCCGGAAGGTCCCGATGTGAAGAAGACGAAAGTGGACACGGCCCAACTGGAACAGAAGCTGAGCGACCTGATGAAGCAGATGAAGAACATGTCGAATCTGCCGCCGGAAGCCGCGGCGCGGCTACAGCAGATGGAGCAGGAGTTTGCCGCTCTTCAGGCGCAGGTGGAGAAGCTGAAGTCGCTGGTGCAGCAATCGCAGGCGCAGGCGGAAGCGTTCAAGCGGCAGGCGGACCAGGCGCAGAAGGAAGCGGACAAGCTGAAGACACGGAATCCGATCGTGGTGGCGATGTCCACCGCCACGCGCGACCATGACGTGGATCTGTACGTGAAGGATACGAAGATGGAGGAAGCCGACCCGCGCAAGGTGCAGGGAGTGAAGTGGCCGGGAGATGTGTTTTACAACGCGACGAAAGGCCCGGCGACGGACGTCTGGCTGATGCGGGACGTACCGGCGGGAGAGTACCAGGTCTATTACAAGTTCCTTGGCAGGAACGGTAATCCGGCGCCGGCGCAGGTGGCTGCCTATTACATGCAGCACAACTCGTTTGTCCTTCTTCCGGCGCTCGACCTGAACCAGGACGCAAAGGCGGTGTATGTAGGCAGCATCCTGGTAAACAGGGACTACAGCAGCGACTTCAAGGCAGCCCCGGAGTTTGAAAAAATCTACCAGGAACAGAGGGAACGGCGGCGGCAACAGCAACCACCGCCGCCGGCACGCAAGCAATGATTGGATACTGTGACGGAAAGGATTGCATTCCGGTGAGGAGGAGAAAAGCCAAATGATCCGTTGTTCGGAAGGACACTTTTACGACCCGGCGAAGCATGACGCCTGCCCGTGGTGCGCCAAGCCGCTCGATTTGGGAGGCGCAACGGGACCGGATCCGGCGGCGGGAAAGACCAGGCCGGTGCAGGCGCAGGAGGCAGCCCCAACGCCGGTTCCGATGGCCGTGGGGCCGGCGGCGGGCGCGGCGCCCGGGGTGACGAAGCGCGTGGCGCCGAAGGAACTGGGGATCGACCCCGTGGTGGGCTGGCTCGTGTGCGTCGAGGGGGCCGACAAGGGGCGTGACTACCGCATCCATACGGAGCGGAATTTCATTGGCAGGGCGCAGCACATGGACATCTGCGTCTCGGGGGATGATTCCATCAGCCGGGAGCGGCACGCCATCCTGTCGTTTGATCCCAAGAAGAAGGAATTCTGGATCCAGCCGGGCGAATCGACGGGGTTGGTGTACCTGAACGGCGACGCGGTCTACGTGCCGGTGCGGTTGAAAGACAGGGATTTGGTGGAACTGGGGCAGACGAAGCTGATGTTTTTGGCGTTTGTGAACGATAGTTTCCAGTGGCAGTAGACTGACCTCGAGGTTGCCTGATGCGATGGCTTTGGCTGTGGATGTTGACAATCCCGCCGGCGGCGGCGCAGCCGGTAAGCCTGTCTCTGAGCCAGGCCTGGAGCGAGGGGCCGTCCGTCACGTTCTACCTGAACCCGCGCGGCGCCGGCGGAATGCCAACGAAGTTGGAGAGCGCGGAGGTGAGTGCGACGGCCGGCGCGCGCGTGATGAAGGCGGCCGAGGTGAAAGGGTTCTCCTCTTCCGGAGAAGGAGTCGCCTACCTGGTTCTGGCGGACGTTTCCAAATCCATCCGGCCGGCTCAGTTTGAGGAAGTACGCAACGCTATGGCGAACTTCGCCGCCGGGCTGCGCAAAGTGGACCGGATGGCCCTGATCACGTTCGGCGATGAAGTGCGAGTGGCTCTCGATTTCACGGCGGACCAGGAGAAGATCCGAAATTCTCTCGATGCGCTGCAAGCCACCGGGTCCCGGACCAGGCTTCACCTGGCGTTGAGCCGTGCGCTCGAATTGGGGCAGCGGGAAGACGCCGGGCTTCCGCGGCGGCGGGCAATCGTAGCGCTCACCGATGGGAAGGATGAGGGCAGCGGCCTCAACCTGGAGGACCTCGTGAACTCGATCCGGCTGGCGAGCATTCCGGTTTACGCCATCGGCTCGAGCCGTCTGGGAGAGGCTGAAAAGAAGAAGTACTTCGGGGAACTCGAGCGCCTGGCCGCGAATTCCGGTGGAGATTTCTTCGAGGCTTCGCCTTTGCTCGAACAATCGTACGAAACGATGAGAGAATCGGTGACCGGAGGACTGCTGGCGAGATTCGTGTGCGGCGATTGCCCGGGCGCCGGAAGGGCAGAGCGCTGGACCATCACGTTGAAGACGTCGGGGAAAGTGCTGACGGCGGTGAAGGAGGTTCTGCTGCCGGCGTTGTCCGCCTCCGCGAGAGCAGCGGAACACACGGCCGTCCCGCCGGTACCGTGGTGGCGAAGGCCGATGCTGTGGTTTGTGCCGGCGGGTCTGGCCGGAATCATGGTGGTGCTGGCGATGGTGCTCCGGCGGAGCAAACACAGTTCCCCCATGGCCCCCGCTCCGGTGATGGAATCATCTGCCGGTGTTCCCGCCCCGGATGAGGCGGTTCCCTCCCCTGCCCCGCCTCCCGTGAAGGGGATGGCGCTCGAACTGGTGACCATGCACGGGATGAAGCGCGGGGAGACGCGCAGGTTCGAACTGACGGGAATGGCGGTAGTCGGGCGGGATGCGCAATGCAATCTCGCGCTCGAGAAGGAGACGAGCCTCGAAGCCAAGCAATTCGAACTGTCGTTGTCGAACGGGCTGGTGGTGATTCGCGACCTGTCGGGCAAGGGAACCACGTCTGTGAATGGAGTACCCATCCGCGGCGTGCATCCGTTAACCAGTGGAGACGTGATCGGTGCCGGAGGGGCGGAGTTTCGTCTGCTGATCGCGAAATCATGAAGCTGATTCCCGGAAATGCGCAACATATCGGCTCGCGCCAGCAGCAGCAGGACGCATTCGGGTTTTCGAACCTGTCCAATGAGGCCTTCCGGAAACACGGCGGGATGCTCGCCGTGGTGGCGGACGGCATGGGCGGGATGGCGCACGGGGAGATTGCCGCGCGCACGGCATTAAAGACGTTCCTCGATTCCTACCAAGCGAAGGCGGAGACGGAGAGCATTCCCGATGCTTTGCTGCGCAGCCTGCACGCCGCGAACGCGGCCGTATTCCAGCAGGCGTTGACGATGGGCGCGGCGGAAGACATGGGAACAACGCTGGTGGCGGCAGCCCTGTGGGAGAACCAGATGTTTTGGATTTCGGCGGGGGATTCGGGAATTTTTCTTTACCGGGACGAGGAGTTCACGCAGGCCAATGGGAGCCACGTGTTCGCCACGGACCTGGACGAGAAGGCAAGCCAGGGCATGATCAGCCGGGAGGATGCGCTGGCGCATCCGGAGCGGGAGGCGCTGACGAGTTTCCTTGGCATGGAGCGTCTGGCGTTGATTGACCGCAATCTGCGTCCGTTCTTCTTGCGGGAGAAGGACGTGGTGCTGCTGGCCAGTGACGGCCTGTTCAAGACTCTGAGCTTCGCCGGGATGATGGAAGCGATGGAAGGGGACGCGCAACTGCTCAGCGAAGCGCTGGTGAGCCGTGCGCTGGCGGCGGAGAAGCCATACCAGGACAACATCACGGTGGTGGCGATTCGCGCCGAGGCCGAACGCGTTTCCCTGGCGGCGCCCGTGGAAAGCGCCCGGGCGTCCTCCGTCCGGCCGGCAACGGGGCGGCCGCGGCCGTGGATGGCGATGATGTTGCTGGCGGCCGCTCTGGTGGCCGCGGGCGGCTATATCTATTACATGTTTTCCTACGATCCGGGAAGCAGGCATCCCTCGGACAGAGCAGATCAACCGGCGCAGCCCATCCGGGAAGGGACGGCTTTCGATCCCGCGGCTACCCCGCCGGTGCAGCGGCAGCCGGGACAAGACCCGGTCACGCCGCCGGCCGCGGAGCGCGAAACGGCTCCGGAGCCGGAAGGAAAGGATGCGCTCGAGCCACCCACTGAGAAGCCTCGGCATGAGGAGCAGGGACGATGAAAGATTCCTTCAGCCGATTAATGGTGTCGCTGGCGCTGGTTTCAACCGCGCACGGCATCGAGCCCGACGTGGCCGCCATGAAGAAGAGCGTGGTGAAGATCGTCGTGACCTTGGAAGTGCGCACCACAAGCGGAGAGACTGGCGTCGCCACGTCGAAGGGCACCGGCTACCTTACCGGCGGCGGCAAGTACGTGGTGACGAACAACCACGTCTGCTGCGGCGGTGAGCGCCCGGGGATGACCGTGACCGGAAGAAAGCTGGTGGTGTACTACTCACGAACGGAGTTCACGCCGGCGAGAGTGGTATGGAATTCGGAGAAGAAGGACCTTGGCATCCTGGAACTCGAACAGCCGCTCGCCCGGCCGGACATCACCTTCGCCCGGGATGCGGACATCAAGGACGGAATGGGTGTCTGGGCTGTCGGCTTTCCAGGAGCCGCGGAGCAGGTCACAACCACCGAAGAGAGCGATTTCGTGTCCACGGCCACCAACGGCATCATCGGCAAGTTCGTGGACCAGGTGCTGGTTCGCAACGGTCCCATCGTGCCCACCATCAGCCACTCGGCGGCAACCAACGCGGGGAATTCCGGAGGCCCGCTCTATAACTTCTGCGGGCAGGTGATCGCCACGAACTTCGCCAAGGCGCTGGCCACCATCCGGCAGCGCGTGCAGGTGCGCAATCCGGCCACGGGCGGAGTCATGGAGCGGGAAGTCGAGCAGCGCGTGGTCATGGCGGACGGCATCAACTGGAGCCTGCGGCTCGGCAACCTGCTGCCGGAACTGGACCGCCTGGGAATCCGGTACGGAGTGGCGACGGGCCCCTGCCAGGAGATCGACAAAGAGACGAAACAGGAGTTGACGCATGTCAGCGGCGAGGTGAGCAGCATCAGCGGGCGGGTTTCGACTCTGGTGGTGATGCAGATCGGCTCGGTGGCGCTGGCCCTGGTGGCGGTGGGGCTGACGATGAACAGGCGCGTTCGGCAGACGGTAAGCCGGCGGTTAAGCTCGCGGCGCACCGACGACCGGGCCGCCATCGTGGGAGGTCCCGTATTCACGGCTCCGCGGCAGTACTTGAAGGGGGTGGCCGGATTCTACGCCGGGACGGCCATACCATTGGAAGCCGAGCCATGGGTGCTGGGCCGCGACCGCGACGCTTCGAACCTGGTATTTCCCGCGGATCAGGGGACTATCTCAAAACGCCACTGTTCGATCAGCTTCGACCCTTCCACAGGCAAGGTGTACTTGGAAGATATGTGGTCAAGCAACGGCACCTTCCTGGCCAGCGGCGTCAAGCTGGAGCCCGGAAGGCCATTCGAGCTGCGCACCGGTGACCGCTTCTACCTCGCGGACCGCGGTAACCTGTTCGAGATCTCGGCGGAGGGCTGATGCGATTCCTTACTCACAGTCTGACCCACTCCGGAGGCCGCGAGCAGAACCAGGACGCCTGCCAGTGCGCCGTTGCGGACCGCATCGCCTGCTGGGTGCTGGCGGACGGACTAGGGGGGCACGGCGGGGGTGAAGAAGCGGCACGGTTGGCCACGGACGCGGTGATGCAGGCCTTCCAGTCGCACGCGGAATGTTCGCCCTCGGCCCTGCTGACTTACATAGAACTGGCGCGGCAGGCGGTGGCGGCGCGGCAGGAAGAGAGGCCCGAACTGGGCGGCATGCGCACCACTCTCGTTGTCCTGGCAAGCGACATGGAGAAGGCTTTATGGGCCCACGTGGGCGATTCGCGGCTGTACTACTTCGCACAGGGCCGCCTGGCGCGCCAGACGCGCGACCACAGCGTGCCCCAGGCTATGGTGGACGCCAGACAACTGAAGCCTTCGCAGATTCGTTTGCATGAGGATCGCAACCGTCTCTTGCGAAGCATCGGCGGGCGGGAAGAAGTCCGGGCAACGATCGAGGAAAACCCGGCGCCCATCCGAACCGGAGATTCGTTTCTTCTCTGCACGGATGGTTTTTGGGAATATGTGACCGAGACGGCGATGGAAATGGATCTGGCGAAATCGGTGGATCCGTGCGAGTGGCTTCGTTTCATGGAGCAGCGCATCCGGCGGACCGCGACGCCCGATCAGGACAACTACACGGCAATTGCAATTTTTGTGGGGAATTAGTAGCGGCGGAAAGGTTTCGGCAAGTCCGGGCATTTCCGGACATGAATACCTGCGAGGAGATAGTTATGGTGGACGTGGCTGAACTTTGCATGGGGTGCATGGAACCCAGGGGAGCCGGGGATACGTGCGCGCATTGCGGGTATAGGGAAGGGACGGAGCCGGATTCGCCGCTCCATTTGCGCCCGCGGACGGAACTGCACGGCCAGTACCTGATCGGGAAGGTGCTGGGACACGGCGGATTTGGAGTCACCTACCTCGGTTGGGATCTGAACCTGGCAAGGAAGATCGCCATCAAGGAGTATCTGCCGAGCGGGGTGGCGGTGCGGACGGGAGCCAACAGCGAAGTAATTCCCTTCTCCGGAGACTCGCGCAAGGATTTTGAATACGGGCTCGAGCGCTATCTCGACGAGGCGCGCACGGTGGCCCGCTTCCAGACACACCCTTCCGTAGTATCGGTGCTGAATTTCTTCCGGGCCAACGGCACAGCGTACCTGGTGATGGAATACCTCGAGGGGACCACCTTCGAGCGCTACCTGGACAGCCACGGCGGGAAAACGGCTGTGGACACCGTCCTCACCATCATGGTGCCCGTTCTCGAAGCGCTCGGGTCGGTGCACCAGCAGGGCATCCTGCACCGCGATATCAGCCCGGACAACATTTACATCACGCGGAAGTGGCAGATCAAGGTGCTCGATTTCGGGGCGGCGCGCTATGCGCTCGGCCAGAAGAGCCGGAATCTGTCAGTGATTCTCAAAGAAGGCTACGCGCCCGTGGAGCAGTATCACAGCAAGGGGAATCAGGGGCCGTGGACGGATGTGTACGCGTGTGGAGCCACCATCTACCGGGCGCTTACGGGGAAGATTCCGCCGGCTTCGCTCGACCGCATGCAGGGCGATGACCTGCGCCCGCTGAGCGAGATGGGCGTCGAGATCGCCCCCCAACAGGAGCGGGCCATTTTGAAAGCTCTGGCCGTGCAGCCGGATGCGCGGTTCCATTCGATGCAGGAGTTCCGGGACGTGCTGACGGGAGTGACGCTGATGCCGGTGGACGAACCGGCCGCGGAAGCGCCTTCTCCCGATCGCAGCGTCTCCGGCACGAAAGAGCAAGCGGCGCAGGAGCCGAAAGCTGCAAGCGAACAGAGAGCCGGCGCAGAGGAACGCGAGGTTTCCTCCCGCGAGACTCCGCGCACGCATTCTTCGCAGAAGGCATCCCTACCCAAGTGGGTATGGGCCGCCGCGGCGGGCATGCTGATCGCGCTGGCGGGCATCGCCGGGTACAAACAGTGGGACGACAACCGCAGGCAGATCGAAGCTCGGAAGCAGCGCGAGATCGCCAAAGTGCGGTTCGAGGAAGAGATGAAGCGGCAGGAGGCGCTGCGCCAGGAGACCGAGCGGCGGCGTCTCGAACGGGAGAAGGAGGAAGCCCTGCTGAAGCAGCAGCAGGAGATGCTCGATCAGAAGCAGCGGGAGTTGGCGGAGAAGGAGAAGCAGGTCGAGCAGCAGCGCCTGCGCTCCCAGCAGCAGAAAGCTCCCGTGCGGCAGGAGCAGCGGCAAACGCAGCAGCAGCAGAACGGGAATCCCTATGACCAGTTGAACAACAATTTGCGGCTGAGGCAGCAGCAGATGCAGCAACAATTGCAGCAGCAACTCCAGCAGCAGCAAGCCCTGCGCCCGCAGCAACAGCAGCAGCAACAGCAGCAGTTCACGCCTCCCACACCAACCTATGACGACCTGATGCGGCAGGCGCACGGCTTTAGCCGCGCGCGCAACTACCAGGCTTCGATGCAGGCCACCCAGGCCGCTATCCGCACCAATCCGAACCGCCCCGAAGCTTATGCGAACGCCGGCTGGGTGGCTCTGTACGGATCGGGCGATCTCAGTACGGCCATAGCGAACTACCGGGAAGCGCTAAGCCGAGGCGGCACGGTCTGGTTTCATGTCTACCACGATCATCTGAACATGACGTTTCAGCAACGCTGCGCCGGCGACCTGGGCATTGCGAAGGACCATGTCGAGTTCACCTCGCAGGATCAGGCCCACAATTTCCGCATCGCAAAGTCCGGCCTGAGGGAAGTGCAAGGCAACCGCATCCCGTTCCGGCCGGTTTCCGGGGATTTCCATGTCAAGTCCACCGACGGCCGCAACTTCAATCTCATCTCCGTCACCAATCCGAAAGCGGTTCGCGATATGATCTTGCAGTTGGCCGGCACGCGCTAGAATCTGAATTCGGAATGGATTTGCTCGAACTTTGCATGGGGTGCATGGCCAACCGCGGCCGGCAGGAAGTGTGCGCGCGGTGCCAGTACAGGGAGGGAACCCCGGCCGCCACCCCCATGCACCTGCCTCCCAGAACGGAGTTGCACGGACAATACCTGATCGGGCGTGTGCTGGGACACGGCGGATTCGGCATCACCTACATCGGCTGGGACAAGCACCTGCAACGGAGACTGGCGGTGAAGGAGTATTTCCCGAGCGGGGTCGCGATGCGCTCCGGATCAGGGAATGAAGTGTCGGCTTACAGTACCCAGCTTCAGAAAGATTTCGACTACGGGCTGGAACGCTACCTGGAAGAAGCCCGCATGGTAGCGCGATTTGCGCACCATCCGAATATCCTCTCGGTGCTGAATTTTTTTCGCGAGCACGGCACAGCCTACATCGTAATGGAATACCTGGAGGGGCGGACGCTCGAAGCGCACCTGGACCGGATGGGAGGCAGGATCAGCGTCGAGGAGGCGCTGGGCATTGCCGTTCCCGTGATGGACGCGCTCTCGGAAGTGCACGCGGAGGGGATCCTCCACCGCGACGTCAGTCCGGATAACATTCACCTGGGCCCGAACCGGCAGGTGAAGTTGCTCGATTTCGGGGCGGCGCGGATGGCAATGGGGGAGAGGAGCCGGAATCTTTCGGTGATTCTGAAAGAAGGATACGCTCCCAGCGAACAATATCGCAGCAAGGGGCCGCAAGGGCCGTGGACGGATGTGTACGCGCTGGCGGCCACGCTGTACCGGGCGGTGACCGGAGTGATGCCTCCGGGAGCCCTGGACCGCATGGCAGAGGATGAACTGAAGTCTCCTCGTTCCCTGGGCGTGGAGATGAGTGTCCAGCAGGAGGCGGCCCTGCTTCAGGCGATGGCTTTCGAGCCGGCAGCGCGGTTTGAGACCATGGAGCAGTTTCGCGAGGCCCTGGTACCGCGCCCGCCGCGCATTCATGCCGTGGCGCCGTCTTTGCCACAGGAACCGGCGGCGCCGTTGATCCCCGCCGAAGTCGCCACCCGAGTCGCCACTCGACACCCCGAATTCCCACCGCCCGGTCCCGCATTGCCTCCCGTCGGGAAGAAAGGGATACCCGGTTGGGTGTGGAGCGCGGCAAGCGGAGCGGTGGTGCTGCTGGTGCTTTTTTCATTGCGGCCGAGGCCTCCGGCGCCGGTGCAACCGCAGCAGCAGGCAGCCTCCGTGCAGACGTCTTCCACGTCGGCAAAGCAGGAGGCGCCGCCTGCACCGCAACCGGCGCCTGCTGAACCGGCGAAGCCCGCCTCACCGAGCTACGAAGACCTCGTATCGAAAGCGGGGCTGGCGCAGAAAGCCGCTGAGGCGATGGAACTGGCCAACGCGGCGATCGAAGCGCAGCCGGACCGCTGGGAGGCATACGATCTGCTGGCGCAGGTGCAACTGTACAACAACGGCAACTTCGACGCAGCCGCGGCGAACTACCGGAAGTCGCTCGAGCGCGGCGGATTCGCCACCTTTCATGTAGAACTCGACCGCAAGGATGGAACGGGAAGCGGGCTGCTGCGGCTTGGCAAAGATTCCATTTCCTATGTGGACAGTGCAGGGACTTACACCTTCACGGCGCGCACGGAAAATGTGAAGGAGATCCGCGGGAACCGCAATGCGATTCCGCGGTTCCTGCGCGGCGGCGCGGCAAGCGCCTTCCACGTGCGCCTCGACAACGGGGAAAATTACAACTTCAGCGGTCTATCAAGCGACAAAGCGAAGGAACGCGACCTGATCCTGCAACTGGCGGGAGAGCGATAGAGCAGCCGATTGGTGTATGCTCTTGCCATCTGGAGAGAATATGCAATTTTCAAAGACAATCATCGGACTTGCGGTAATGGCGGTGGGCGCTGTCCTGTACCTGCCGGCGCAGCAACCCGCGAAGAAGGCTGGCGGCAGTCCGGCCGGCATCGCGCCGCTCGAGGAGACCGGGTTTCGCGCAATGTTTGACGGGAAGTCGATGCAGGGCTGGGACGGGGACCCAAATTTCTGGCGCGTCGAGAACGGCTGCCTCGTAGGTCAAACGACCACGGAGAAGCAGCCCAAACAGAACACCTTCCTGATCTGGCGCGGAGGCAAGCCGGCGAATTTCGAGTTGAAGCTCAACTACCGGCTGACGGGGTTCAACAGCGGGATTCAAATCCGCAGCGTCGAACTGCCGGACATCAAGTGGGTAATGAAGGGCTACCAGGCGGACATGGATGGAGAACAGCGGTATACCGGCCAGTTCTATGAGGAGCGCGGACGGGGCTTTCTCGCGCTGCGGGGACAGGCCACCTACATTGGCGCCGGCGGCAAGCCGGGCCTGATTGGTTCACTCGGCGACAACGCGGAACTGAAGGCATTCATCAAGGGGGATGATTGGAATGACCTGCATCTCATCGCCCGCGGCAACACACTGATCCAGATTCTCAACGGGCATGTGATGAGCATGGTGATTGACGATGATACGGCCGGAAGGCGCATGGACGGGTTGGTTGGCATCCAGGTCCACCGGGGGCCGGCGATGAAGATCGAGGTGAAGAATATCCGGATCAAGCAATTCTAGGAAGTGCGGCGGGGCGCGGCGGGTATTGCAGTAAGCCAATCGCGCCCTGACGCGGAATCCTCGAGTTGCACGAGACGAATGGCTGGGTTTACCAGCGCGTGCTGCAAACTACAAAGGCTCCGGCAACCGAAGGCCCGACTTGACGAGCGCTTCATTCAGTTCTTCTTCGGCGCCGATCTCGGTAACACAACGGGCGATAGCGACCTCGGTCACCAGCATATGCCGCGCCCGGTCCAGCATCTTCTTCTCGCGGAACGACAGCGGCTTGTTCTGTTGGATGATAAGCAGGCACTTCAAGACTTCCGCGGTTTCCAGCAGACTGCCGAAGCGCATCTTTTCCGAGTTCTCTTTGAAGCGGTCCTTCCAATCCTGGCAGGACTTGGCCTTGCCGGTAGCCAGGAAGCAGAGAACCTTGGAGATTTCCGTGGTTTTGGTGACCTTGCGCAAGCCGACGTTATCGACGTGCGAGAAGGGCACCATGACGGTCAATTTGCTGGTCTTGATTCGAAGCAGGTAGAAGCGCTCGAATTGCTGGCCAAAGGAACGGGCGCTGATGTTCTCCACCACCGCCACGCCGTGATTCGGATAGACAACACGTTCGCCAATCTGAAAGGTCATGCAGGGACCCCTTTAGTCTGGATTTGGGTAGGTGGAGGACTAACCACCTAAAGTACGTGGAAAATGAATAGTAATCCGCTGTGTTAAAAATGTCAAGAAAAAAGAAACGCAATTGTATGCAATCTGCAAATGCCTCATCACAAAGCACTTAACTGACTTATTGCAGTGATCGTCAGAAGCCCTGCGCACAAATGCGGAAGGGGGTACCAGATAGGGTTTGGAGTACACCTAGGAGAGGAGAACAGCGTTCAGAAAAAGAGAGCTGTCTCTTGTGATCGATACGCAGCAGAGAGCTGCACTGATATGTCAGTTGGGTCACGGTACCACCCCCCGTCTGCCTATCGCCCCTCGGACATCCGCTTCAGTACCGCCTGCAACTTGCGCCTCGCTTCCATGGCCGCGGCGCCGCCTTCCGCTGCCCCCAACGGGTGCTGCTCCAGAATGTCCGCCGGCACGTCAAACAGCCGTCCGTCGTCGTACAGCTTGTAGCGTTGCGTGCGCGCGTAGCGCACCAGGCGGGTGAATTCTTCCTTCCCGTGCCCCGGACGCGGGTCAAACCAGCAATACGTCCATTCACGGGGACTCCCCTTCCTGCCGAGCACTTGCGGGAGAAAACTGCGGCCGTCAAGAGTTGGCACAGGCAGCCTCGCTCCGGCGGCCTCAAACATGGTGGGCAAGAAGTCCGTCGAGTCGACGAGGTCATTGACAACCCTGCCTTGCGGAGAGCGGCCGCGCCAGCGGGCGATCAACGGAACTCTCGTGCCGGCGTCGGTTGTCAGGCCTTTCCCTCCGAGCACGACGCGATTACCCATCATCGATCGCATGCCGCGCTCGGTCCCGTTGTCACTGTAAAAAAGCACCAGCGTCCGGTCTGCGATTCCAAGCGCATCCACTTTGTCGAGGACGCGCCCCACCACCTTGTCCATGTACTCCACCATGTCATGGAAGAACCGGCGGTCGTTCTTCAGCCGCTGAGTGGTCCACTCCTTGCTATCCGGCGTGGGATTGAAAGGGCCATGCGTGAGCGCCAGAGGGTAGTAGGCGAAAAAGGGCTCCTGCTTGTGGTGCTTCATGAAATCCATGAGGAAGTTGGCGAAGATGTCATCGCCGTACTTGTCCTTTACGTCCTTCTCGAGTTTGCCGTTGACGAGATAGGTGGGGTCTCCATAGCGGGAACCCTTGTCCTCGGTATGAAGAGAATGCCACAGACAGTACTCCTCGAAACCGGAATCCCTGGGCAGCATTCCGCGCCCCCGCCACTCGGGTTCGAAATCCGGAGGGTTGTAGCTATAGAACTGCCACTTCCCGGCAATTACGGTCCGGTAGCCCAAGGCGCGCATCCGGTGGCCAAAGGTCACTTCCTTCGGATCCATGAAGCCGAAGGCGCGCCAGTTGCGCTGGTTGTACAGGCCGGTCATCAACTGGAGGCGAGTCGGCGTGCAAAGAGGCTGTGCGTAGGCGTGAGTAAAGCGCACGCCGCTCGAGGCCATGCGGTCCAGATTCGGAGTCCGGTACGAAGTGCCGCCGTAGCAGCCCAGACACTCGTAGCCGAGATCGTCGGCCATAATGAGGACGATGTTCGGCCTGACCTCTCCCGCTGCCATGGGAGCCGCAAGAGAAGCCAGAAAGGACCTTCGAGTCAGGCGCGCCACCTTGGCTTCCTCAAACGGCTTCCTCAAACCTTCAGCCGGAAGAGCTTGATGGAATTCTCCCAGAAAATCTTGCGCTGGACCTTGCGATCTCCGCCGCTCAATTCCTTCATCTGGGCAATCTGATTCGCGCCGCTGCACTTCGGGCCTGATCCTTCCCAATCGTTGCAATCGCTGCCATAGAGAAGTTTATCCTGGTGGCGCTTGAGGAATTCGCGGCCGTGGTCAGGATCACGGTGGAAGGCGTTGAACCCGGAACCGGCGGAGAGATCGCCGAACATGTTGGGGTAGTCCGAAAGCAGGCGGTCGGTGATCCCGCCCGGGGTCACTTTGCCGGTCGGATAGAGCACCGATTGGTCATTCGTCTTGCTGATGTTCGCCCAGAATGTTTGGGCGTGCCCGATGAAGTTCACCTTGGGATACTTTTCGAGCATCTTATGAAAGTTCTCGATGCCGAGATTGTAGGTGTTGTGCTGGAAGTGCATGAGTACGGGGACGCGGTACTCCTGCGCGATGGAGGCGATCAATTGCATCGCCGCGGAATCGCAGTTCACGGGAAACTTCTGCTCGCCGATGCCAATGGCCCCCATCTTGAGGTACTTCTCGATGACGGGACGGGCTTCGGGGATATCAGGCAGTTCGTTAGCGAAAAAGAGATACTCGCCGGGATGCTGTTTGACCACGTTCACGACGGTGTCATTGCCCCCGGCCTGCGCCGCAAGCCCATACTTGGAGCCGGCGGGCAGAAGGATGGTCTTGGTGATGCCCATCTTGCGCTGGTGCGCGATGAGCACATCATCAGGGCGGCGCGAGTAGTTGGTGTGCTGGTGGATGTCGAGAATCGGGATATCATCCGCGGCGGGCGCAAGGGAGACGGCGGCGGAAGCAAGTAGCATGGTACGGCGGTTCATCAGAGACATAGCGTGTGAATGCATTATCCTCAGTAAAAGCCATGACACGCAAACAGTTTCTTTCGACGGCGGCGGCCAAGGCGGCTCCGGCGCTCTCGCTGGGACAGGCGGGAGGGCGGCCAAAGAATGTGTTGTTTCTACTCTCCGACCAGCACAGGCCTTCGTCGATGAGCCTGCTCGGCGATCCTTACGCCAAGACGCCGAACCTCGATGCGCTGGCTCGCGAAGGGGTCCGCTTCTCCAATACCTATTGCACCAATCCCGTCTGTACGCCGTCGCGGGCGTCCATTCTGACGGGACTCTATACGCACACGCACCGCACTTGGAACAACACGACGCCGTGGCCGTTCGAGTTCAAGACCATGGCCCATCACTTCAGTCGCGCCGGATATATTTCCGCTCTCATCGGGAAGATGCACTTCGTCGACGCGCAGACCCACGGCTTCGACTACCGCATGGATTTCAACGACTGGTTCCAGTATCTGGGCCCGAAGACCAAGCTCTACGCGGAGGAACTGGCAAGGGCGAATTCCGGATGCGGATTGCCGCAGATTGACGACCTGTGGCGCGATTTCGGCGATCCGTGGCTGGATGCCCGCGAAAAGGACGACCGCAAGGGATTTGTCCACGTCGGACGAGCGTCGAAGATTCCCGAGCGGGATCACCAGGAGAGTTTCGTCGCGCGCGAATCCATCCGCTTCCTCAAGCGCTTTGGAAAACAGCATCCGTTCTTCCTCATCAGTTCATACCTCAAGCCGCATGATCCGTTCATGCCGGCTTCGAAGTGGGCGAAGATGTATCCGGCGGGATCGGTGGAATTGCCGGACACCTGGGGTAAAGTAAACCTCGACCGTGTACCGAAGGAGATCCGCGGCCGCATCGAAGTGGACCGGCCGACTCCGGAATTACAGGAACCGGAACAGGCGCGCATGCGGATGCGAATGTATTACGGCAGCGTGGCGCAATTGGACGATGCGATCGGACAAGTCCTGCGGGCGCTGCGCGAACTGGACCTCGAAAAGGACACGGTAATCATCTACTCCTCCGATCACGGAGAGATGCTCGGCGAGCATGGGTTGTGGAACAAATTCGTATTTTATGAACCCTCGGTAGGCGTCCCGCTCATTGTGAAAGCTCCCGGCGCGGAGAGCGGCGTATGTAATGCGCTGGTGAGCCAGACCTCGCTATTCGCCACAATGCTCGAGATGTGCGGAATCTCCGTGCCTGGCGGCTTGGATGGCGCGTCGCTCGCGCCCTTCGTGCGGGAGCCCCACAGGAAGAGCGACGCGCCCGTCTACTCCGAGTACGCCCTCAACAGCAAAAACGCGAGATACATGATTCGTCACGGGGATTGGAAATACAGCTTCTACGTCAACGATTCGGCCGAGTTGTACAATCTGCGGGACGATCCGAAAGAGATGAATAACCTCGCCGGAGAAGCGAGTCATCGCGAAAAAGAAGCGGAAATGAAGCAGCGGTTGTTCGCCTGGCGCCGTCCGGCGGAAATCAAAGCCTGAGGTTGCGCGGCACGACGAGAAGCGGAGTTCTCGCCCGGCTGTGCTAGTATAGGCTGTTTCGATGGATTCGCGCCGCAATCTCTTGCCGCGGCTGCTGGCGGGACTCGAGGTGGGCATCCTGGGCGGGCTCGCGATTCTCGTCTGGTTCTTCGTCCTCTCCTATTGGAACTTCCGGGCGCCGTGGGCACTGGTGAACCTCTTCTCCGCTTCGCTTCGCAACAGCGGAACGTGGACCTACGGATTCACTTCCTCCACCTGGACCGGCATGGCGGCGCACCTGTTCGTGTGCGGTTTGCTCGGCATCTTCATCGGCTGGGTGCTGCCGAGACCTACCGCGGGAACGAAAGTCTCACTCTCCGGTCTCGCGTTCGGAGTCATCGTTTCCCTGCTGGTGTACGAGTTCGTGTGGCGAAGATACGTTCCCTCGCTGAGTGAATACGTGGCGCCGGCGGCGGGCATTGTGGTCCATCTCATTTTCGGAATGTGCCTGGCGCATTTTCCGCGGTTTTATCTGGAATTGGGAGAGCCGGAAGCGGAGCCGTCCGGACACCAACCCGTGGCGCTGCCGCCTGTCGAGGAGGATCCGGCGGGAAAACCTCCCGAGCCGGCAGAAGGCGAGTAAATGCGCCTGCGCGTGGCGTTTCTCTCGTTTCTCGCCACCTATCTCTTCTTTTACGAATACCTGCCTCCCTGGAAAACGGTGCACCTGTTCTCCGACATCGAGGGCTATCATTACCCGCTCTATAACTACGCCCAGAAGGCGTTTCATGAAGGCCGGTTTCCGGAATGGGACGTGGCCGAGTATTCGGGGATCAGCTTCGTAGGCAATCCCCAGGCGGCGGTGTTGTACCCTCCCAACTGGCTCGTCTACTTCGCCAATCGCATGCACGACGGCGTGCGGTTTCAGACCCTCGAAGACCTGGAGTTTCTGCACTACTGGGCGGCGTTCCTGCTGGCCTGGCTGTGGCTGCGCGGATGGACGCGGACGGAAGTGCCGGCGCTGGCGGGAGCCGCGGTCTTCGCCTTCGGCGGATACCGCATGGCCGAATCGCAACATCTGGGCGTGATGTGCGGATACAGCTGGTATCCGCTGGGACTTTGGGGTCTGGATGAAGCAGTGAAGCAGAAGCGGTGGGCTCCGCTATGGAAGACGGCCGTCGCTTCCGCCCTCTGCCTGACAGCCGGCTACCCGCCAACATGGTTCGTGTTCTGCGTGTGCTGCGTCGTGTACGCCGCCGCAATTGCCCCGTGGCGGGAGACATGGCGCCCCGTGGCGGCCATCGCGTTTTCCCTGCTGCTCGCGATGGCGCAACTGGCGCCCGTACTGGAAGCCGCCGGCATGAAAGCCAAAGAGAAAGTCTACGGCGCCGGCCTGCCGGGAGGCGCATTCTTTTGCCTCCAGTTCCTGCTGCCCAACTACTACGACCAGGCGCGAAGCGTGGGGCATCTGGGCCCTCCCCAGGAAAGTTATCTCTATCTGGGGGCAGCGGCATTGTTAGGATGCGGCTGGCTGATCTGGCGCAGACGTTGGAAGACCATGCTGCCGGCGGCCGCGCTCCTCGGCGCCTGCATGCTCTTCATTACCAATCCCGGAAGAATATTCGAGATAATCATCGGCTCCCTGCCCGTGGTTTCCGAGGCATGCCGGGAGTGGAACTTTCTCGCCGTGTTCGGATTGGCCGCGGCCATGCTGGCGGCGCTGGGCCTGGATGATCTCGCGCGCGCCGGCCGCAGGTTCGCATGGTGGATCCCGGCCGCCGCCGCCCTCCTCTGGAACGCGCGCCAGTGGTGGGTGTGGCGCGGGGGCGGACACTTCGCCACGGGATGGTGGACCACACTCGAGGCAGCGCTGACCGTGCTGGTGTTGTGCCTTCTATTCCTGGCGCCGCAGCGCGTCCTGGTTCAAGCGGCAATCCTCGCCGCCATCTGGATCGAGTTCAAGGTTTACGGAACCAGCCGGCGCTTCAATGCCTCCACCGGGAGCGTAGACAGGATGTTTGCGCAGGACGGGCGCACCGGCGGGCCCGAAATGCTCGGCATGAATGCGGCTGTCTACGAGCAGATGCGGCGGGATGTGGACTACCGCGTGGCGCTCGACTCGGGTCCTCATGGAACGGAGCTGCGTTTCTACCGCCTCGCCACCCCGGCCGGCTTTGATCCGTTCCTCACAGCCCAATACCGCCGCGCCGTCGAGCGGTTTGTCTCTTTCCATCGCGAGCGGGAGTTCATCTTCGATTGGTCCAACGCGCAGATGATGGACGCCTTCGCCGTGAAGTACGTCATCACCACGCCGGACGCGGGTGGCTATGCGAAACTGGCCTCCGATTCCCGGTTCCGCTTGATGCAGCCCGCCGAGGGATACTATCGCGTCTTCAAGTATCTGGCCGCGCGGCCCAGCTTCCGGTTCGATGCCGGCAAGGCTCAGCGTGTGCGCTGGCTTCCGGAGGAACGGCTCTACCGCGTGAATTCGAAGACCGGCGGGCAGTTTCATCTGCTGGAACAATTTTTTCCCGGCTCGAAGGCCTATGTGGACGGACAACAGGCGCCCGTGACGCGCGTGCGGACCACGTTTCAAGGGATCGGCGTCCCTTCTGGAGAGCATTGGGTGGAGTTCCGTTTCCGGTCCGTCGGAATGCGGATCGGAGCCGTGGTATCGCTGCTATCCTGGCTCGGCATGTTTCTTGCCGTAGTCCGGGCACGGTCCCGAACCCCCGCCCCTCCGGCGCGCGTCAGCTAAACAACCGGAACAGCCGCAGCTTGCGAAGGCTCCATCCCGAGGCGCCCACGACTTCCTCCATCTGCTCCGGAGGATTCTCAAAAAGCTCAATCACTTTGGCTACCTCCGGAGGCAAGGCGCGAGCGGTCACGCGGCGCTGGTTGCGAATCGCGTCAATCACGCCTCGCTTCGTGATCTGATCTTCGGCAATCATCCTGCCGAGCAGTCCGAGCATGGCAAGGCTCACCAGTTGCATCAGGTCAACGGCCGCGGATTCCGTGATGTCGCATTCCTCCGCAATGGCACGCGCCACAGCGGAGGTCTGGCTGCCGATGAGACGGTCGATAGCCCGCTCGCCCACACACAGCAGCGTGCGGGAGGAAGTGCGGTTGCTCAGCAGGCTGGGCAGTTCCCCCATCAGCAGGTTCACATGAGGGCCTTCCTGAAGCATGCATTGGAAGGAGAACGCCCCCTCCTCAGTGGAGACGAGGTTGATGCTGGCCGCCATGATGGTGGGGACGAGTTGGCCGATGGCGCGGCGGGTGCGGCCTTCGTCGGCGCCGGTGAAGTCGCTCGCGCGGCGGACGGAATCGGCGGGAAGAGCGTTGCGGATTTGAGCTAACAGTTCCATCATGCCCCCTTTCGGCAGCACATACTAAACCGCTCCATGCGAAAGTAGTAGTGCTTCCACGACCAAAGTACCGCTACTGGAGTTCTAAGGAAATAAGGCAGATCCCTAGAGGATCCATCCAGGATTCGTCAAGTACTACAGCGATTCCGCCTTACTACTCTCTCAGACCATGGTTGACATCCATCTCGATACGCGCCGCGGGCGGTTGAAGAATTAGAATGAAAGTTAACCCCCATGAGCAAGATCAACTCTTTTCAAGCAGCTTCGGTTCTGAAAGTAGGCGGCCGGTCCTACAACATCCACCGCCTTGACGCCATCGAGAAGGCCGGGCTGGGAACCCTTTCGCGAATTCCCTATTCCATCCGCATTCTCCTTGAAAACCTGTTGCGGAATGAAGACGGCCGCACGGTGAAGCGCAGTGACATCGCCTACGTGGCGTCGTGGAACACCTCGGAGGCTCCGCGGGACATCAATTTCCGGCCGGCGCGGATTTTGATGCAGGATTTTACCGGCGTCCCGGCGGTGGTGGACCTGGCGGCGATGCGGGATGCGCTGAAGAAGATGGGGGCGGACCCGACGTTGGCGAATCCGCTGATTCCGGCGGATCTGGTGATCGACCATTCCGTGCAGGTGGACCGCTTTGGAACCAGGGACGCATTCGACTTCAACGTACTGCTCGAGTATCAGCGCAACCATGAGCGCTACTCGCTGCTGCGCTGGGCGCAGACGGCGTTTCGCAACTTCCGCGTGGTTCCTCCCGGAACGGGGATCGTGCATCAGGTGAACCTCGAGTATCTGGCCTCCGTGGTGTTCCGCAACGAGGAGGACGGAGAAACTTCCGCCTATCCGGATACGCTGCTCGGAACGGATTCGCACACCACGATGATCAACGGCCTGGGCGTCGTGGGCTGGGGCGTGGGCGGCATTGAAGCAGAGGCTTGCATGCTGGGCCAACCGATCACGATGCTGCTGCCTCAGGTGGTGGGCTTCAAGCTGCACGGTAAGCTGGCGGAAGGCATCACCGCCACGGATCTTGTCCTCACCATCACCCAGATGCTGCGCAAGAAGGGCGTCGTCGGCAAGTTCGTGGAGTTCTACGGAGCCGGCGTGAGAGAACTGAGTATTGCAGACAGGGCGACCATTGCCAACATGGCTCCGGAATACGGCGCCACCATCGGATTTTTCCCTGTCGACGAACAGACTTTGAATTACCTGCGGCTCTCGAACCGTCCGGACGACCTCGTGGCACTGGTGGAGGCGTACTCGAAAGAGCAGGGGTTATTCCACGATTCCAATGCGCCGGAACCGGAATATAACGATACACTGTCGCTCGATCTCTCCACCGTTGTTCCATCTCTTGCGGGGCCCAAGCGGCCGCAGGACCGCATCACGTTGCCGGAAGTGAAGGCGAACTTCGCCCAGGCGTTCGGGCCGGAACAGAGAACCGCCGATTATGCCGGCGGCGTGTTGCGCGACGGAGCAGTGGTAATCGCCGCCATCACCTCCTGCACGAACACCTCGAATCCCTCGGTGATGCTCGCGGCTGGTCTGCTGGCGCGCAAGGCGGTGGACAAGGGGTTGAAGGTTCAACCGTGGGTGAAGACGTCGCTGGCGCCGGGATCGAAAGTGGTGATGGACTATTTCCACGAGGCCGGCGTAATGCCTGCCCTCGAGGCGCTCGGCTTCCACCTGGTGGGCTTTGGCTGCACGACCTGCATCGGCAACAGCGGTCCGCTGCCCGAACCCGTGGCCGAAGCGGTGAATAAAGGAAAACTCGCGGTCGCCGCGGTGTTGAGCGGAAACCGCAATTTCGAAGGGCGAGTGAATCCGCTGGTCAAGGCGAACTACCTGGCTTCCCCGCCCCTGGTGGTGGCTTACGCTTTGGCCGGGCGCGTGGATATTGACCTGATGAGCGAACCGCTCGGCACGGGCAAAGATGGCCAACCCGTGTACTTGCGCGATATCTGGCCGGCGACTGCCGAGGTCCAGAGCGCCGTTGCCGCATCCGTTGGCAAGGAGATGTTCGAGAAGCAATACTCGGTGGTGTTTGAAGGCGATGCGCAGTGGCGCGGCATCCGGACGGCCGAAGGGGAGTTGTTCACTTGGGATGAGCAGTCCACCTACATCCGCCGGCCGCCCTATTTCGACAAGATGGCGGACCCCGAGGCGCCGTTAGGCGACCTGCACGGACTGCGGGCGCTGGCAGTGCTCGGAGACTCCATCACCACCGACCACATTTCCCCGGCGGGAAACATTGCCAAGGACGGCCCGGCGGCGCGCTACCTGATGGAACACGGAGTGGCGCCCCAGGACTTCAACCAGTACGGCTCGCGGCGCGGGAATCACGAGGTGATGATGCGCGGCACCTTCGCCAATATCCGCCTGAAGAATCTGCTCGCGGGCGGTGTGGAGGGTGGATGGACCACTCATCAGCCAAGCGGCGACAAGATGTCTATCTACGACGCGGCCATGCGCTACAAGGACGAGGGCGTGGGCCTGGTGGTGATCGCGGGCAAGGAGTACGGCTCTGGATCGTCGCGGGACTGGGCGGCCAAGGGAGCGCAATTGCAAGGGGTGCGCGCGGTCATTGCCGAAAGCTATGAGCGTATTCATCGCTCGAACCTGGTAGGCATGGGTGTCCTTCCCCTCCAGTTCCTTCCCGGAGAAACCCGGGACACGCTGGGCCTGACGGGATTGGAGACCTACACGGTGGAAGGAATCTCCGAAGGGGTGTCCGGAAGCAAGCGCGCGAGTGTGGCGGCTACCGCCGCGGATAGTTCGAAGAAGATCTTCCAAGTGGTGGTGCGAATCGATACTCACACCGAGGCCGATTACTTCCGGCACGGGGGGATTCTGCCGTACGTGCTCCAGCAGTTGGCTGCGCCGTCATTGGCGAAGGTCTGACGGTTCAAGAAAAAAACGCCGAAGTCCCGAGGGAGGACTTCGGCGTAGGACGACACGGAGTGGTGATTCGACCGTCTCAAGCTGCTGTCAGGGCAGTCTCCAGCATGAAATCCTGATGGGAGGGTGACTGCCCCAGAATCGTGATGAATTGCTCGACTTCCCTCAACTGGGTACGGCAATAGCCGCAGTCGGAGAGATGCTCTTGAACCTGGTCCCGGTAGCCTTCAGACAGTTCATTGCGGACGTAAGCCCCGAGGGCGTGGTCGGTAATGTGCTTGGTTCTGGTGAAAACGTACATCATTGGATGAACCCTTCTTGCCTGCGATCCCGGGCGGGATGTACTCCTGCCACACTCCAAGAATAGGCGAGTTGGCACAGTTGGAAAATCCATCTTTTGTACCGATTCTTCAACAGACCAGAGGGACCATGTTTCTAAGGGTCCTACCCGAGGACGAAAGTGGATGGGTACTAATTCCGTCCACCGCGCCTTCCGCCACCGTTCCCACCGCCGGTTCCCGGCGTGTGAATCGGACCGGATCCGTCCCGTGGGCCTGTTCTCTTCCCCAATTTCGCTCCGGGACCGGTGCCATCACGTTTCTTCATTTGCTGGCCCTGAGTCTGGCTGCCTTTCTTCCCCTTTTGCTGGGGAGGAAATCCAAAGCCGAGCCCCGCCGTAAGCAGGAGGGCTGTTGCGAGTGTGAGCGCCTTTTTCATTTCGGGTCTCCTTTCCTTGACCTTCCGCAAAGGGAAGGTGCAACAGGCAGACTAGAGCGCTATCGACAGAAAACAGACGACTTGCGAGAGTATTGGCGTTGCTTGGCACGCAGAACCGGCGAAGATTTGCAAGGAACCTGCAAGGTTTGCGCACGGCTCGTGAGCATGCTCAAGATCAGAAGAGAGAAATCCCGGTGCAGGTCTTCTTCTCCCCGCAGCGGATGCAAACGGCACGCAGGCGCTCCACGTTGCCAACTCCGGTGCTCGCCTCCCGCGCCGCCTTCGCAACCGGAGCTTTCGGCAGACGGAGCAACTCGGATAGACAGCCGTCGCAATACCGTGACGAGGAATGCTCACGGATGTATTGCTCCACTTTCCGCTTCACGTTCGCATCGGCGGCGGCGCTCTGCCGGGTAGCCGGCTTCTTCCGCGACACGCCCAGTGCCTGCTCGAGCAGTTTCTCGAGCAACTGCTTTTCGGCCGCGGTCATGACGCGCGTGAAGTTGGCGGGCCGGTCATCGATCACTTTCTGCAAACGCTGGAGCCAGCGCAGGGAATCGGCGGCCGGGTGATCCTTCAACTCCTGGATCAAACGGAAGGCAGCGCCGAAATCGGGCACCTCGCGATAGCAGGCAAGCGCCTCCTTGGGGTTGCCGGCCTGCAAGTAGCGCGCCGCCGCCTGTGCATATTCGCGCATTCCCTTGAGGCACAGCGCTTCGCGCCCGTAGTCGCGTTCCGCCATGCTCTCGAGGGCCTCGAGCGCCGGCCGGAACTCCTTTGCCTGGATCAGCGACTCCACTGCCTTCGAGAGCAGCTTCTGCTTTCTCGATGCGGCGTCGGGAAGGCTGAGTGCCGCGTAAAACTGCGGGAGCAGTTTCGACAGCATGGGAACATTCGCTTGCACGCGCATGCCGCCTTCCAGCACCTCCAGCCAATGATTCACCTTCGGCCCGATAGCCGTGAAGAACCATGGCGGCAGCTTGCTTCCCTTGTCGATGATCTCCTGCATCAGATAGCCGAGCGGCGTTAACGCATCCCGATCGGATGCGGCGTTCTGCACTTCGCGCAACCGGTAGATGATGGACACCAGCGCTACTTCGCCGGCCTGCGAGGCCACCGCGCCGGCGTGGTTGAACAGGTCGGGGCTCCCCAGGTCAGGCCCCAGCTTGACCCCGTTCATGCCGAGTTGAAAGCAGATCTCGAGCACACAGCGATGGGCCGCTTTCCGCAGTTCCACGTCGGAGACGAAGTTGCGGCTGCCTTGCTGCCCCAGCAACGACACGGCCTGGTGGGCGCGCGTCCACGCAACCTCGGGACGGATGGTGAGATATTGCCGCGCATCCTGCATGCAGCGCTGGATGCGCTCCTCCACGTCAAGCTGCTCCTCGGCCAGCGCCTTCTCCACAACCGACGGAATCGAGAGTGCGATGCCGGTGGTTTCCTTATGTGGATTGAAGAAGCCGAGCGTGCGCGAGACGGTCTCGGCCTTGGGCTCGATATCGAGCCATATCAGACGTTCCGTGGGCCGGCTCAACGCCACACGAAGTTTGTCGATCGCCAGCCGCCGCCGGATGCTCTCGATGTCCGCGGTTATGAGGCGGGAATGCCCCATGGATTGAATACGGTCGAGCAGTTTGCCGGCGTCGAGCAGGCACACGGTGTGAAAGTCGAGGCCCTTGGCCTCGTTCACAGACAGGATCGAGGAGTGGAACTTTTCCGGAATCGCCTTGGGGATGGAATCATCCATGGCGATGAGGGCCAGCCCCTCGCGGGCCGCCAAATCGGCAAGCAGAGCGTTGAGTTCTTCCCCGGCGGTTGCCGAGCAGTAGAACACCTGGTCGGGGGATTCATCATCGATCTCGGCATAACCCGTCCCCGACGGGCGGTCGCGTTTCTCTACCTCGACATAAAGGTCCCAAACGTGATTCACCACCTGCGCGATCTGTTTCGGGCTGCGCAAATTCGAGGTGAGGCGGAACTCCTGCGGAGTGGCGAGGAAGTGATGCAGCAGATCGCTCATCCACCCCCACTCGAAATCCGTGGGGCGCACCGTTTGAGCCTCGTCCCCGGCGGCGAGGAAGGCCACCGCGTGTTTCCGTTTGTCGCGGATGGTTGCGCCAAGGGCCACCAGCACGAATGCCTCGAGCGCGGTGAGATCCTGGCACTCGTCAATGGCGATGCAGTCGAACTCCAGAAAGGCGGGGTTGATGCGGGAAAAAGACGCGCTCTTGGGCGCCAGCGCCGTGGCAGCCTGCCAGCTCAAGTCGAGTTCGGGGAAGTAGCGATGCGCGAGGCTGGAACCGGCGCGCTCCAGGCGCGAGGCGATATCGGCGGCGGAGCCGGCAGCCGGACCCAGAAACCGCCCGCGCCGCTCGCGATAGGCGCCATCCGCAAGCCTCGGGTGGTCGCAGGCGCGGAACCGCCCTCCCGCCACCGGCAAGGCTCCACCCACCAGGTGGGCGTGCAATTCGTCGTAGAGCGCGTCCTGACGGTCCGTCCAGGCGCCAAGCGAACGGGTAAAGGGAATGAGATCGCCGCGGAACTTTTTCCTTAGCTCGGCCTCATTCCTGATTTCTACTGAGCACTGGAGCAGTTCCCGAAGAAAGGTGGTGTAGGTCACCACGTGGAAGTAGCGGTTCTTGTCGCAGTAGCGCTCGAAATAAAGACGCGCCAGCGAGGCGAGATCCGGCGAGTAGGTGACGTAGAGCACCCGTTGAGCCCCGGTGATATCGGCGGCATGAAGCAGTGCTGTGGTCTTCCCCGACCCAGGATGGCCCTTCAGCACGCGAACGGCGGTGCGCGCGGTGGCGAACCGCTGTTGCGAGGCTGTCCACGGAGCGGGTCCAAAGTCCTCCTGCCGCAGTTCGAACGCCGAAACCGGCAGGTAGTGTTGATCCCAGGCGTGCGGCGGAAGGGGCGAATGATCATCGTGATGCCGGATGTCGCGCAGGAAGATGGAACCCTCGGGAGCCTCGTGGAACGCCCCGGACCTCGCCAGCGGAGCCGAGCCGCGCGGAGCCCACCAGGCATAGAAGTGACTTCCCTGGTTGCCTCCCAGACGCGACCGGCGCCAGCCTTGATTGTCTCCCCGCGTCGCTTTGTAATGGACCCGTGAGGAATCGATCATGAGGCGCTGCAGCAGCAGGCTCGCGCGCTTGCCGATGGGCTGCGTGCGCCAGCTTTCCAGCTTCTCGAGAAATTCCTGATGGCAGAACACGGGGTTTCCGGGACGGGCGGTTTCAAATCGTAGCAATGCGTCTTGCACGGACATGGGGATGAAACGATTACTGTAGCAATCGGGCGGCCTCGGCGGCAGCATGGGACCCGGGCCGCCCATGGAGGCGCGCAAGCAAAGCCACACGCGGCTGAACGGCCGGATAGAGAACCACCACAAACCCGTCGCCGGGAGACTTCGGAATGTGCGTGCACGGAGCCGTTCCCGTCTTCGCAAGCGCGTCGTGCGCCAGGCGTTTCGCGGTGCCTGACTTTGCGGCGAGGCGCATCCCCTCGAGAATGACATTCACTCCGGGTTCGGCGGCGCGGCGCGACAACTCGATGTAGGCGCGTAGCAGTTCCTCGGGGCGGGCCTCGTCAACGCTGCGCAGACCGAAGCGGCGCGCGACGGCATCCAGTTCCCCAGGCCCGAGCGCGGCGCGCAGCGTGTCGAAGTAGGTATTGCACGATTGCGCGATGGCATCACGCAGACCGGTCCTGCCGTGGCCTCGCGGAAGCCAGCAGCGCGTGCAGGTGATCTCCGGAAAGCGGAACTGATGGCTCTGCGCATAGGCAAGCGCGATGAAGGGCTTTGCCAGGGAGCCCGGATGTATGGGGCGGTCATCCTGCCACTGGCGCTCCAGCACGCGTCCCGTCCGCACGTCCATGCGCAGAAACGAGAGCAGAACCAATGCCGCGGGTATCATTGGCCCGGCGTCGAACGGCCGAGGGTGTAGCGGATGGTCTGCTTCACGTTTCGTCCGTCATCGCCGGCAAGCACGGATGCCGATTGCACCCGCTGCAGCGACCGCGCCAGGCTGGCAATATTTGCCGGGAACAACGGCGGCTCGCCCGGCGCCTGGCCACCCGCTTGCGGCGCTTCGATCTGCTGCATGATGCGCGTGTAGTTCGGAATCTCGGCCGCCGCGCGATAGCCGGCAGCGTAGGATGCCGTCACCGCGGGAGCAGCGCCGTCGAGCAGCCCGAGCACGGCCTCGAGATTACCCGACTGATTGGAAATCAGCAAGGTGGAGCCTCGAGCGGCGAGGGCGACGGGAGCGAGTCCATCCAGTTCCCAAAGCGCAATGGAACCCGCCCGGCGTTCCCGCCATTCCACTCCGATACGCGACGTTGTATAGAGGCTCTCGACGGCGCGGGTGATGGCGTCACGCGCCGCCGCCGCGTTCCAGTTCGACGAGCCCTCGATGACGATCGTGGAATCATTGGTGACAAAGACGCGATCCGGAGTCGTACGGCTCGATTGAAGTTGCAGCACCGCCCGCGGATGGTTGCCCTCGAGCAGCGCCCGGAGAGCCTCCGGACGGTAGACCGCGCCCGGAGCCTCGTACGGAGCGCCGTCAATGCGCGTCTCGAGATCCGTCTCGTCGCCGGCAAGCGGAGCATCCAACGACACCACGGGCGCGACTCTCGACCCGGCCGCCCCGCGCGGACCAGGCCGGAGGATCTTAGCGCTAATCAGATCGAGGGCGAATGCAGGATCAGGCTGCGCCCAGGCGCGGTAAAGCGAGGCATTGGCAGTGAGGCGCAGGAGACCCGGCAGCGCGCTCGCATCGGGCGCGGGCGCGGGATCCGCCCGCAGCAGCACCCGGTCCTCCCGGACTTCAGACGGCGTGCGCCGCAGGTCGTCGATAGCGGAGGAATATTGCCGCAGATCCGGAACATTGCGCTGAATCCAGTAAGATCGGAAGCTCGAGTTGCGTGTCAGCTTCTCCATGTTCATCACCATTCGAAGTTCCCCCGGCGCGGCGGCGGCGCGCGAGGCTTCCTCGAACCATGGCTCGCGGCGGACCGTGTTCCCACCTGCTCCGGAGAGCAAACCGAGCGCTCCCGTGAGAGCCTCTTCCCGTGTGGCGGCAAGCAGAAGGTCTCCGGCAATGGCGAACGCAGCGGTGCGGCGCGTGGCGGGGTCCGTCTTCGTGTAATAAGGCGTGCCTGCCGCCGTGCGCGCGGTGAAGCGTTCCTTGGCTTTCCACAGAACGCTCTGCATGGCCTGAGTGGAGGGCAGCCTCGTCACGTAAAGGAACTCGAGGGCACTGATGTCGTAGATGGCGATGGCCGATTCGCCGCCCGCAACCGAAGTGAGCAGATTCCTGTCCGGCGGGACACCGGTGGCATTCGAGTACTCCTCAAAGACCTGTTTGAGGCGCAGGTAAAGACGCGATCGCGAGAATACCTGGTAATTGCCGCTGGCAAGCCAGGCTTTCTTCTCACCCGAAGCGTTCCAGTCATTGACAAGCGCGCGGAAGTCGCGGGCTTCCAGATAGAGCATGGCCCCGGAAGGCATCAGCTCATTGAGCGGCTTGGGAGTGGCGGCGTTTTGGGCCGTGAGCCATACCGCGACGGCGGCCACGCATGCGAGCAGCAGAAATTTCTTCATTGGACGCCTCCCGTGGCGGGCAGCATGGGCCGGACCAGCCTTGGCTGATCGAGGTTTTCACTGATCTCGGGGCGGCGTTCGGCATTCGTCGTCCGGCGCGCGAGTTCGGCCCGCCAGGCGGCGATGCGCGTCGCGTCTTGCGGGTCCGGAGCCAGTTTCTCCGCCACGAGTCGCGTGAGCAAGGCTCCCTCTACGCGATCCGTGCGGGCAAGCGAATCGGCAAGCCCGCGGGCAATGGCGGCGCGTTCCGCTTTGCTCAGGTTCTGACCCGGAAGGAAGCCTTCCACCCAGTAGCGACTGATTTCGATGTCATCCGGACGTCCGTGATCCTCGCTGAACAGCATCGACATGCCAGGACCAAGAAGAACCTCGAGCGCATTGGCCGCCTCGCGATGGCGCCCGGCGGCGTGGGCGGCGCGGAAGAGCGCCAGTTTCAACGATTCATCGCCAGGTTGGTTGCGTACCGCATCCTGCAACTGCGCGAGCGTGCGGGTGGGTGCGCCGGAGGCGCCCGGTCGCGCGGCCTCGATCGCCGCCTTCGCCCCAGCGTCCCACGGAACAGCCTTCACGGCCTCTTCCAGAAACACCAGGCCTTCGGCATTCCTGCCGAACCGGCGCAGCAGTTCGCCCGCGCCCTTGAGATTCACAAAGGCGGGTTGCGTAACCAGCGCCATGCGCCGCAGTTCGCGGACGGCAGCGCCCGTTTCCCCGCTCTCGAGCATCACCTCCGCCAGGCCCAGAAAGTTCGATGCGGTGGTTTCCCCCTGCGCGATTTGGGATTGATAGAAGAACCGCAGCAATTGGCGCGCATGCGCGGCGTCGCCCTCTTCTCTTAACGTGACCGCCACATCCCGCAGCAGGTAGGGGTTCGAGGCGTAGGGCTGCAACGTTTCCTCGGTCAGCTTGCCGGTGCGCGCGGCGATTCGCAATTCAAGCTGCGGCAGGATGTAGGAAAGGCGCTGTTTCGCCTCATCATCGAGCGTGGCGAGTTCCGCCCGGAGACGGTCCGTCTGCTTGCGGTCCATGAGGAACTGATACCAGCGCGCCTTCCAGTTGTAGAAGTCGTTCAGAGCCATGTTCCGTGCGTCGCCCACCGCGGTGGCAAGCCGCGTACGCGTGGCTTCCAGGATGCGCTCATAAAGCGGCCCCTTCTGCGCTTCCGGAACCCAATCGGCCTCGATGAGCGGCGGGAGGAGATCCAGCGGACTGGGAGCGCTCCTGCTGATGGCGACAAGGAAAGAGACGTCGAAGTGCTTCAGCAGCGGCTCGGTCTGAAAGCTTCCGTAGCGCTTCACGTACGAAATGACAATCCGCTCCACGTCCGGACGGAATTCCGCCAGCAATTGCCGGCCGGCGAGTTCGTCGATGAGTTCGCGCAGGTCGGAACCAACCGACGCGGGAATGCGGCGCTCCTCGAGCAGATCCCCCGCGGCGGAGAGCGCCTGCTTCCAGCGCGCCTTCGCCTCATCGCGGCGGCTCTGCGACCACAATACCCTCGCCATGCGATCAAGCGCGGATACTCTTCGCGGATCCAGTTGAAGCGAGTATCCATAATCGGCAAGAGCCTGCGCCGCGCGTCCGGATTGCCGGTAGAATTCCGCAAGTTGGAAATACGATTGCGCGCTTCCCGGGCTTCCTTCCACCATGGATGGCATGTAGTCATCAAACTGCGGCTTGCCGCCTAGATGAAGATATTCGCCGTAGCGTGAGCCGTAGTAATACCACACGCTGCCCGCAAGCTGTTCCCTGCGGTCTACCGGCTTTCCGATGCGGTCACCGATGAGCAGGCTGCCCAGAGCTTGCTGAAACGCCGTATCGATGTCCGCGGTTTGCAGGCCGAAATAAAGCCCGGCAAGCCCTGTATACGCGCGCGTCCAGACGGGCGCAAGTCCGCGGCCTCGCGCGGTGATGGCCGCCAGGGCCAGGTCCGGCTTGCCGCTCCGGATCGCTGCGTTCGCCGCGGCATCGCGACTTCCGGAGCCCGAAAGCGCGATGATCTGATCCGGCGCCCGCCGGGCCATCAGACTGAGGTAGCGATCGTCCAGGATGCCGCGGGCTGCCAGGAGGCGGAACTCGCCGCCCTCGTCGCCGGCTTTCCTGTATGCCTCGGCCGCGAAGTTCAGCATGGACGTCTTCGGATCATCGGCTAGTTTCCCTGCATAAGCCTCCAACTGTGCCCCAAGTTCGCCGAACGCGAGCCGGGAGCGCTGCAATTGCCGCAGCCGCTCGAAGTTCTCCCGCGCTTCTTCCCCGGGCTTCGCCATCATCAGCGCAAACCGCCGCTTCGCTTCCCATTCCGGAAGACCGGCAATGCGGCCAATCTCGGGGCTCGCGTTCTTGACACCGTCGAGAAATGCGGCGAATTGCCCCTTCCGCGCGGCGTCGAAGTGCTCGCGTACCGCCTGAGCCATAGCAGGCAGCAACTGGCCATCGGGATCCTTCGCCGCAACCGCGGCGTATTGCCCCAGGCGCGTCATCACGCGGGCATAGACTTGCGCGCCCGCGGCATAGAGCGTCAGCAGATTTCCCCCTGCCAGGGAGACGCCGCGCTCGGCGTATTGCCGCGCCTGCGGAATCATCTCCCAGCGCTCCAGGCGTTCGGCCACGTCGAATTGGGCCTGCGGGGAATCGGCGCGGCCTTCGAGAAACGCGGTTTGCAGGGCCTTCAGGCATTCATCCGTGCGGCCCTGCCGGGCGCGAATTTCCGCCACTCGCTCCATCCAGGCGGAGTTGCGGTAGGTGAGGTCATACACCCTGGCGAACGTCGCCGCGGCTTCGTCAAACCGCAGCAGGCGTTCCTCGAGGCCCCCGCGCGCGGCGAGCAGATCCGAGCGATCCGGACGAATTTCGGCGGCTCGGGTGTACATCTGGATCGCCGCCGGGTAATCCTCGAAGCTCGTGTCGAGGCGCGCCAGCACGAGCGGCCAGCGAAAGTCGCGCGGTGAAGCGGCGGCGGCCTTCTGATACGCCGCAAGCAACCGGGTCTGCTGCTGGTGCGTCCGGGCATAAGCAGCCGCCTCCTCGAGAAGAGCCGTATCCTCCGGGAAACGGTTGATGATTTCGACGTATTGGTCCACGGCGCCCGCTGTGTCCTTCGCGCGCGTCAGCACGGGAATCAGCGCGCGGCGCATGGCGGCGACGCGTTCCAGCCGCTCCTGGGCCGGCAGTTGTGCCTTCGCGAGCAGCGCGATCTTCTCTACATAAAAAGCGCGCAAGCCGCGGTCGTCCCCTTCGCGGGCATAGGTGTCAGCCATGGCTCCAAGGTAGGCCGCGTTGTACGGCTCGGCGGAAAGCAGCGGATCGAGGAACTTGCGCGCCTGCGAAGCGAACCCAGCCTCGGTGGCCTTCCGCGCTGCTTCGAATTGAAGCTGCGGCTTGAGGACAGCGTTGGCCGAAGACGCCGCCGCGGCCAGCACCTCGACCGCCCGCGCCGCGTTCTTGTTCCGCCAGTGATAGTTGACCACCGCGCGGACCACGCCGAGCGTTGTCGCGTTCTCCCGGTACAGGGTGTCGAACAGGCGTCCCGCGGCCGTGGGGTTGAAATGCGACTCGTAGTAGCGCGCCAGGTTCAGACGCAGGCGCAGCTTGTCGATGGGGTCCGATGTCAGCTCAATCTCCCGCAGCAGCGCCCGCTCCTCCACCTTCGGCAGCACAAGTCTGCGGCCTTCTTCCTCAACGCGCGTCAGCAGGTCAAAGCGCTGCGTCTGCGCGGCGAGGTTCAACAGGTAGGCCTCGAGATCGGGGCCGCGTTCCTGGGCTTCGAGAAGGGCCACTCGCAGCGCAAGCGCGGGCATGGCGGGACTGGCGCCGTCCGCAAGCCGGCGAGTCGCTTCGTCAATAGAACCGCGATACGCCGGCCGCCGCGCGAGTTGGATGAGACGCGTCTGCGCGAGCGAGCCGCCCGGCTCGGCCATGGCGCCGCGCACGTACTCCTCGATGGCGCGATTATACTGGCGCTTGTTCTCGTAGATGGCGCCCGCCTCGTAGGAGAACAGCGCCGCCTTGTTCAGCCGCTTGCGCCCGGCTTCAATGACGGAGAGCGCGGCATCATATTCGAAGTAGTCCCAGTGCACGGTGGCCGCTTCGAGAACGCCCTCGCTCGCGCCGGGCTCGATCCCGGGGATCGCCGCCCAGGCGTTACGGCCCGCCGCGACGCGCGGAAATTCGCGATTGATCTCGCCCAGGCGGACGCGTACTTCCATGTCCCGCGGAGCCGCGCGCATCAGCGCCTGCTCGATCGCGCTCGCCTCCTCTGCCTTGCGCCAGTCATAGGCTGCCAGCGAACGGTAGAGTGACGCCGCGCGCTGCCCCGTATCCGCCTCCCCCGGAGCCTCCCTGGCGAGACTCAACAGGCGCCCGGAAGCGTCCTCGAAATGACAGCGCCAGACGTCGGCTTCGGCCAGCATGCGCACCGCCCCCGGATTCCCTGCCTGCTCGGCCAGGGTCCGCAGCGAAGCCATTTCCGTGGGCAGTTTGCCCGTGCCCGCCAGATGTGAGAAGAAGCGGGCGCGCATCTGATCGTCGTAGTACCAATAGCGCCGCAGCAGTCTCTCGTAGGCAATCGGATCCGCCGTCCCCCGGCGCTGGTAGACATCAAGAAGGTTGCGCACGAACGTGAGGTCGTTGGGGAAGCGCTGGTAAGCGTACTGGTTCACCTGCCGGTACAGCACGTTGTCCAGCCCGGCAGTGGCCACCACGTCCGCGAAGTATTTCTCCAACTCGGTGCCGCTGAACACCCGCGCCACATCCGCCGTCAATTGCTGAAACGCGGCCCGCTGCTTCTGGCGCAGATAGAACCGCGCCAGTTTGTGATACCAGGAGCGGTCCGGGAAGCGCTCCATGGCGCGCCGGTACACGGTTTCCATTTCCGCCGCGAGTTTGTTCTGGTCCAGGAATCCGGCCAGCCGCTCATAAAGCCCGGGGTCGTTGGGATTGCGGTCAATCTCCTTGCGCAGAACTGCCAGCGCATCGCGGACCCGCTTGAGTGCCGCCAGCCGCGAGACGTACCGGTCCAGCACGCGCGCATACTCGATCGATTTCGGACCCGGCCGCGCCGCCCCGGGCATCACGCCTTCGCCTAAAGGAACACCTTCCGCCTTCTTGCCGAGTTCCGCCAGCAAGGCATCATAAACAGCCAGTTCCTCGCGGGTCTGGTTCTTGCGCGCGTGCGCATCAGCCATCAGCAAAGACACCTGCACGCGCGCGGGCTGATCGGGAAAGTCCGTGAGAAAGCGGCGTCCGCTGGTGAGCACGGCGTCGTTGTCCCCATGCACGGCGTAGGCTTCCAGCAGTTGGGCCCGCAACCCCGCGCGGCGGTCCGATTGAGGGAAGCGCTTCTCGAAAAGGTCCACCAATTCGGAAGCCTTGGCGCGCTGGAAGTACGGTACGGCTTGCTGCTCCTGCGCGGCAAAGCGATAGGCGGGATCGGCCGAGTTCAGCAGCAGAGAGAGAATCCCGTTCCAGAAGCCCGGATACGGGTCCGCCGAGGCGATGTCCTTATAGAAGCTGAGATCGCCGCCTCCCAAAGGCAGCCGCTGGTCCGCGGCCGAAAACATGATGCTCGCGATCGAGGCGAGGGATTCTTCCTGCTGGGCCGGCGTGGCGCCCTTCAGGCTGTATAGGGCATAGAAATAGCGTGCGGCTTCCGTACGGTTGTTGCCGTACTGGTTCCATAGCCGCGCCATGGTCAACAACTCGTCCCCGCTCCACGATCCAGGCTTCGCCTCCTTGCGCCGCCGGTAATCGTGCAGCACCCGCTGGGCCGCCGCCGGGTTGCCTTCCTCGAGGTAATACCGGAACTGCCGCGCCACCGGGTCCAGCGCCAGCGGATTGGCGGCAGTCGCTGCCCGGGCGGTGAGAAGAAACCGGCGCAGGTTGCGCGTTTCCGTGAGCAGAGTAAAGTAACTGTGAACCAGGCTCTGCGGCCACAGCGGCTGGAAGGCACGGTCATAGACCGCCAGCGCCTCGGCCGCGTTTCCCTTGGCGCGCTCCACATCGGCGCGAGCTTCAATCGGGAAGCCGGAATCGTTTGGGAACCGCCGCGCGTACTCCCCGATCAGTGTATCGGCACGGGAAAACTCCTTTTCGGAGATTTCGAACCGAACCCAGCGTTGCATCGGCCCCTGTTCCTTCGGAACCTTCGCCGTCCACTGCTGGTAGGTCTGGCGCGCCATCGCGGCCGGCAGCATCTGCCGCTGGCAGAGCGTCAGCATGCGGGGATAGGCTCCGGCGGCGCTGAGGGCGCTCCACTCCTCGTTCACTTTTAGCTGCCGATGGTAGTAATCCGCCAGAGACAGGTTGGCGGCCGCCTTGTCCTGCGCGAGTTCGACGTGCTTCTTCCAATCGGCTTCCGCGGCAGGGAAATCGAGCAGCAACTCTTCTTCGTGCGCCCGAAGGGCATAGAGTTGAGCGTCCGATGGCGTTGCGCTGATGAGATTCGAAAGCTCGGCGCGGGCTTCCTTCGCCGGACGCCGCACCGTCACGGGACCGGCGGGCAGATCCATCGGGCGGAAAAAGGCGCTCTCGAGCCGCGAACCGCTTTCTACGAAGCGAACCCATTGCGGCAGTTCGGCCCGGCCTGCCAGCGCGCCGATGGCCAGAACCACAGCGGTTTGGGTGTATCGGTTACGGAAGCACTTCAAGAGCCACCTCCCCGGTTCCGATGTTGTGGGCGAAGTCTTCAGCATTGACGGTCATCCGGTAGCGTCCGGCAGGCAAATGCGCGGGCACCACGATGGCGCCCGTATTCGATTTCATCTCCGGATTCCATCGCAGGTACGCCGCCGGCGCTCCCTGCATTCGGGCTGTGATGGTACGGGTGGTGGCGGAAGCGCTCACGGTAACGCGCACCGTTTCCCCGCGCCCGTATTGCGGCTTGTCGAGTTTGACGCGTACCACCGGAGGCTTGCTCGCGATGACGAAAGTCTTCGATTCTCTCGAAACGCGCCCCAGCTTGTCCCGCAGGATCAGGCGCACGGTGTAGGTTCCATCCGCCATGTCCGCGGGCGCGAGGAAGCGTGTCTGCCATGTGTCCTCGTCGCGCAGGTATCGCAGCGGCTTCACCAATCCGAAGGGAAACATGGCCACGACGGAAACAACCGACTCGTCCGTCCTTACACGCAGCACCGGATCCCCCGGGCGGATCAGTCGCGGGCGCAGCAGCGCGCGCGGCGCCGCCAGAAACGAGGTGTAGGGAGTGACGAACTTGTACTTGCGCGCCAGCGCGATGATCTCGTCAACGGACGCCTGGTCCTCGCCGTCGCGCTCGATTTTTTCAAGCAGCGCATCGACACGCGCCTTCGCCCAGGATCGAGGCAACTGTTCGGATTCCGCGCTCACGGCAGGCAGGTTCACCCGCGTGGTCTGCGATGCCGCCTGGAACGTGGCCGCTCCCGGACGTTTGTATTGCCCCACCCACGCCCCGATGGAGCCCGGGAAAGTGGTCTCTTCGAGCGGGTAGATCATGTCGAAGTTCGCGGCAGGTTCGGCGCGCAGGGAGAGCCCTTCGATGGGCCGTCGTCCGATCTTCCCCAAAAACGCCTTGAGCTTGAAATCGATGGGCTCGGTGGACCGGACCCACTCCATGATGCCGCCCTGCCTGGCGAGCATCTTCAGCAGCGGGAGGTTGGCGTCGTCGCCGATGCCGAACAGATACGTGTGCGGACGCTGCGCGGCGGGCGCTTGATTCCACTTTGCCGAGTACCACGCCGCCAGCTTTCCGTTCTGCACCAAACCTTCCGTGGAACCGCCGTCGCCGAACATCACGAGATAAGCGTCGGATCCGCTCGCCTGGCGTAGCGCGGCATCGAGTGCCGCCTGGAGGTTCGTCCCTCCACGCAGTCTCGTCGCGCGGACCGCGTCCAGAGCCTTCTCCACAGCATCCGGCGCCGCCGCCACGGGAGCGCTTTCGACGGCATTCACCTCCGTATTGAAAAGGATCAGGCTGAACCGGTCCTGCGGCTTCAGCGATCGCAGCAGCGCTTCGAGTGCCCGGTAGCTGCCCTCGAGCTTCTCCCATTGCATCGACAGCGACGTATCGAACAGCGCAACCACGGTCCGCGGCCGCGCCGTAGCCGAAACGGGCAGAGTGAGCAGGGATGCCTCGAAGAAGCCTGGCTCATTCTCCTTACGATGCGTCAGGATCTCGAGGTGTTCTTTGACCCCATCGAGCGCCCAGCGAACCGCGAAGTCCTCACTCAAATTGACATTCTGCCCCTCGAACGCCGCGCGCACGCGGTTTGGCGTGCGCTCCGTGATCTTCAACGCATAGAGCGCGCCGGCGTTTTGAAAGTCCTTCACCGGATGCCTGGAGCGGAGTTCGAACCGGATACCGAGCCGTCCCGCCCTCTGCACACGGTAAGCCTCCGGGCGCAGCGGTACGGCGAAGAAGGATTGCAGATCCTCCACGGGGATGGTTTCGTGATACTCCATCTCCACGCGTTTCGAGCCGAACCCGGGAATGGGCACAATGCGCGCGCTGAATACTGCGCCGCGGCGCGCCTCATCGGCGTCGCGTTCCCCCATTTGCAGCAGGCCGGGATCGATAGCCTGCCACCGGAGGTTCTCATAGATCTCTTCCGCCCTGCGCCGTTCGAGGATCACACCGGGAATCCGAACCACGTCGTCCCAAACAGCGAAATCGGAAACCACCGCCCGGGATGGCAGCGCGAAGACATATTTTCCTTCCAGAATTCCGGGCACGTGGCTCTGAAAGATCTGCCGGACGCGCACCCGCGCCGCCTGGTTGTCGATGAGGACATCCACGTCCATCTCCCCAAGCGAGAGGATTCTCGCATCCGGTTCGGGTTTGTTCGAGGGGATGATCACCCCGGCGTCCCCGTAGGCCGCCAGCGCGGCCAGGAACGTGAACAGCAGCGGCCTCATGGCAACGCAATACTCCTCTCCGATATTCGCACCATTCCGTTATCCGTTCCGATATAAAGAAACCCGTTTGCCGCCGCCAGGGCGGTGACGTTCTCCGACGGCAGGCCCGCGGTGGAAAATCCCCAGCGCCCGTTCGAGCGGTTGTAAACAGCCAGCCCTCTTCCCAGAGTTCCGGCGTAAACCGCGCCTTCCGTCACCGACATGGCATTCGGATTCACCGCGAAGCCCTCGCGCAGATCGGAGAAGCCGCGCCAGAGGGCGCCATCGAAGCGGAAGATGCCGGCCCCGTAGGTTCCGGCGAACCACTCGCTGCCCACGGAGGCGAGAGCGCTCACCCAGTTGTGGCGGAGCCCGGAATTCGCCGTGGTAAAGCTCGCTTTCACCACTCCATTATCCAAAACAGAAATGCCGCCTAATGTTCCGGCTAGAATGCGGTTCCCGCTGCGCGCCAGCGAGTACACGTGATTATTCACCAGCCCGTGAAATGCGTAGATGCTTTGCGGACCGCCGGGGGCAAGAAACGTGATCCCGGCCGGTGTCGCCAGCACCATGCCAGCCGCGTCCACCAGAACGTCGGTGACGTGCGAGGCAATCAGGCCTTCCCGCCGCGTCATCACCTGGCGGGTCCTGCCCGCCGCGTCGGTGAACACCAGTCCGTTGGCCGTGGCGACGATGGCTCCGTCCTGCCGCGGAACAATGCGGTTGACGCAAAACAGGTGCTCGTCTTCCCTGTGAATGGCGCGTGAGGCTCCCGGGTTGAGGACATCGAGGCCGCGGTCGAAGTAGCCCGCCCACAAACGTCCGCCTGGCTCCACCGCCAGCGCCGCGATGTTGCTGTCGGCGAGCGGCGCGTCCTCGTTAGCGGCAATCTTCGTCCAATCCCCGTTTTGCTCCCTGCGCGCCGCAAGGCCGTCGCGAAGGACGGCGTAGGTGACGCCGTTCGCTTCCAGTAACTCCTCCACTTCGCCTTCGCCCGCGCGCGGAGAAACACGCGGACGCGGTTGGCGCGCCTCGAGCGGGATCTCCACAATGCCCTCATCCAAGGTTCCCGCAAGCAACTTCCCTTCCCCGGCGAGCAGCGCGTTCGCGAAGGTTCCCTCGGCAAGGACTCGCCGGAACTTGCCGGCCTGGTACTCGGCAATCCCCATCGCCGTCCCGGCCCAGGCCGAATCGCCGCGCACCGCCAGTGACAACACATGGCGGTCCGGCAGCCCTTCCCGGTCAGAGGAGCGTTCCACCTGCCCCGCGCGCAGATGAATCACACCCTCATCCATCGTGCCGGCCCACAGACTGTCGAGGGTTCCGGCGAGGGCTGTGACGTGCGCCGTGCGCAGGGAATCGTGGAAATGGGTGAGTTTGCCGCCGCTCCAGGCGAGCACTCCGCCCTTCTCCGTTCCCACCAGCACCTGTCCCGATTCGAGCGGCAGCAGCGCGGTAACATTACGGTATTCCTGCTGCGCCGGCAGGATCTGCCGGAAATCGCGGCCGTCAAACACAACCAGTCCACCGCCGCGCGTCGCTATGAACAACTCCTGATCACGCGCCCCCGCGACAAGCCCTACCGCAAGCCTTCTCAAGGGCGCCGAAGGAAGGTCAAGGCCGCACACATAGCGGTTCGTCACCGTTCCTTCCGCGTCGTACTCCCAAAGCGTGTTCGACGTCGCCGCATAGAGCCGCCCGGCAAACACCGCGGCATCACGAAAACCGGAGGCCGCGGCAATGGGTTCGACGCCCGGCGCGGGCGTACGGTCGAGGGCGCGAATCGTAGCCGGAACCTCCTGCTCGCGCGCCACTTCCGCCCGCGTCTGGTCGAGCGTTCGCCCGGTGCGCCACAGCAGCCAGCCACCGGCGATAGCTGCCAGCGCAAACCCGGTCCAGGCGATGGTTTTCGATCCCCAGAAGCGGGGCATTCCACTTACTATAGAGCATTGGGTGGTTGGCAGCAGCCCCAACGACGATCGGTTCGGCTCGGAACCATCGACGCACCGGGAACTGGGCCAATCATTTCTCCAGTATCCGGCGGAGCCCCTGCAACTCCTTGCGCCGCGCCGGGGATACAACCGGATACCTGATATTGAGGCTGTTCATGCAGTCCAGAACCGCCTGGGAAATGATCAGCCGGGCGTTTTCCTTGTCGTCGGCGGGAACCACGAACCAGGGCGATCGTTTCGTGCTGGTCGCGCTGAGGCAAGCCCCATATGCGTCCGTATACTTATCCCACAACTCCCGCTCCGCCAGGTCCGCGGCGCTGAATTTCCAGTTCTTTTCCGGCTCGTCGATGCGCAACAGGAGGCGCTTGCGCTGTTCCTCTTTCGAGACGTGCAGAAAGAACTTCAGAATGCGGGTTCCATTGCGATGCAGATGCCCCTCCAGGTCGGTGATGGAGCGATAGCGTTCTTCCCAAACGCTGCCATCCTGCAAAGCCTCCGGCGGGAGATTCTGCCCCTCGAGGATCTCGGGATGAACGCGCACGATGAGCACTTCCTCGTAATAGGAACGGTTAAAAATGCCGATGCGGCCGCGCTCGGGAAGGCAGCGGGTCGTGCGCCATAGAAAATCGTGATCCAGTTCCTCGGCGCTCGGGCTCTTGAAGCTGAACACCTGGCAGCCCTGCGGATTGAGGCCCGACATGACGTGCCGGATGGCTCCATCCTTACCGGCAGCGTCCATCGCCTGAAAGATCAGCAGCAGGGCGTACCTGTCGTCGGCATAGAGTATCCTCTGAAGGTCATCCATTTCGGAGATGTGCTTCGTCAGGATACGCTGATAGTCTTCCTTCGACTTGTAGAACGGATCCACCAGCGTGGGCCATTTCTTCAGGTTTACTTTTGCTCCGGGCTTCACACGGAAATCGCTGGACTTGATCTTCACTTGTTTCAACCTCCGGAATCGACGGCTTCCATCCAGGATGCGGTACGCCGCCAGTTTGACACGGATTTGGACCACAAACCAACTGAGCGCCTTGACACGCCACCTGAGCGCCTCTATCCCCGCGGCCCAGGTGTTGATAACATGGAGCGGGAAAATGTGACAGACCACTCCTCAAAAAGCGCAAAGGGCATGTCCCGCGCCCCCAAAGTACGAGGAACACCGCGATGTTCGCGGCGCGGGCGGGCTCCGTTTTGCGCGTGTTCCTCAAAAAGCGCAAAGGGCACGTCCCGCGCCCCCAAAGTACGAGGAACACCGCGATGTTCACGGCGCGGGCGGGCTCCGTTTTGCGCGTGTTCCTTAAATGCGAGGTGCATGAAATGAAATTGGTTCTTACGCTTGGCGCGGCGCTCTTCTGCGCCGGTCTTTACGCGCAATCCGGACGGCCGTACGAACGGGTGCTGCTCACGGGTGGCGGGATGCGAACCATAAAAGTGCCCGCCCTCGGCAGCGAGTTCGCCGTCACCTCCATGCGGCAGCAGGCGACCATGACCGCCGCGCGCGTGCTCCTTTCGGGCGGCAACGCGTTTGACGCGATTGTCGCCGGCCAGGCTGTGCTTGGCGTGGTGCAGGCGTCCTCGAACGGCATCGGCGGGGACGCCACGCTGCTCGTCTACGACGCGAAAGAGAAGAAGGTCTGGTCCCTCAACGCCGAAGGAACCGCGCCGAAACTGGCCACCATCGAGTGGTACAGGAAGAACCGCGACGGGAGACTTCCGCTGAATGACTCGCTGCTTTCCGGGACGGTGCCGGGAGTGATCGATGCCTGGTACATCCTGCTGTCGCGCTGGGGCACGAAGACCTTCGGCGAATTGCTTGCGCCGGCGATTGAGATCGCCGAACACGGCTATCCAATCTCGGAAGGCGAGGCCCGTTCCTGGAACACATCGCGGCAACTGAGCAAGTATCCCACCACGGCGCGGCTCTATACGCCCGAGGGTAAGAGATGGAGAGGCGGAGAGCTGTTCCGCAATCCTGACCTCGCGCGGACGTTTCGCCGGTTGGTCGAGGCAGAGAAGAAAGCAGCGCGCGCCGGCAGGCTGGCCGGGCTGCGGGCCGCCCGGGACCTCTTCTATAAGGGCGAGATCGCACGCGAGATGGCTGACTTTTCCGAACGCAATGGCGGCCTCTTCCGCTACGAGGATTTCGCCGCCTACACGGCGAAAGTGGAAGAACCGGTTACGGTAAACTACCGCGGCTACGATGTCTTCAAGAACCGTTCCGCAACCCAGGGTCCGGCGGAACTGGTCACGCTGAACCTGATCGAGGGTTACGATTTGAAGGCCATGGGACAGAATTCCGCGCAATATATCCACACCGTGGTGGAAGCGATCAAGCTGGGCATGGCCGACCGCGATAAGTACATGGGCGATGACGACGCCATCCGCATCCCCTGGGCAGGGCTGCTTTCGAAAGATTACGCGGCCGAGCGCCGCAAACTCATCGACCCGGCAAAAGCATCGCGGGAATTTCGAGCCGGAGACGCGGAGCGCTTCGCGCCGGGCTTTGCGCCGCTGAACCGGCCCTCGGACGTGGCCATAAGCGCCGATAGCGACCATGACGGCGACACCAGCTACATCGCCGTAATGGACCGGCAACGCAACGCCATTTCCTTTACGCCAAGCCTGCACAGCGGACTCGGCACCAAGGTGGTGATGGCGGATCTCGGCTTCGCGTTCAACTGCCGGGGCGATTATTTCTCGATGGTGGAAGGGCACGCCAACGCCCTGGCGCCGGGCAAGCGGCCGCGAAGCACGCTTCAGGGCACACTGGTCTTGAAAGACGGAAAGCCCTTCCTGTTGGCCGGAAGCCCGGGAGGCGATGAGCAGGTGGTTTGGACACTGCAAACATTGCTCAACGTGGTGGATTTCGGCATGGGCGCGCAGCAGGCCATCGAGACTCCACGGTTCTCGACGAAGAGTTTCCCCTCCTCGCCCTTTCCGCACGAGATGTATCCCGGCGAGTTGACGGTGGAAAGCCGCGTGCCGGAGAGCGTCCGCGCGGCGCTTCTTCGCAAAGGACACGAATTGTTCGTACAGCCGGCGTGGAGCCAGGGAAGCAATGCGGCGATTCTCCTGGATCCGGCAACGGGGGCGCTGGAAGCCGCCGCGGATCCGCGAGTGCCCGCTGTGGCATTGGCCTGGTGAGTCTTACGTGCGCCGGTTCACCCAGATCGGGCTTGACCAGGCGAGTTGTCCGTTCGCCTGCGCCACACGCACGGAATACCAGTCCGCCGACGCCCCTTCGCCAACGTCCTGCACGCGGAACCGCGTCTGAACACGCGGAACCGCGTCTGAAAATGATCCGCGAACACCAGCCGCTGGAGCATCGCATTCTCTTATGCGCAGCACCTCTCCCCACCGCGCGCGGGTAACGGCGAATCCGTTGATCCACTTGTCCTCGATGCTTTGCTCGTAATGCCCGATGTCGTGCCAGTGCGCGTGCGGCGTAAAGGCGAAGAAGTCGAGGTGATCCCGCGCAATCTCGAAGCTGCGCCGGAGCGAACCCTGCGCATAGCCGATCACGTTGTGATTGTGAAGATCACCGAAATAGACCTTGTACTCCGCTTCGCGGCCTTGCCCGCCCGCCACGGCGGCCATCGAAGCCATCATCCATTCGCGCCTGGTCATGCAATCTCAAGAATACAAGTGGAAGGCCCGCCTCAGCGGCGAACGGCTGTCACTTTGAACGCGCGCTCCTGACACTGGACTTGCACATCGTGGAAGCCGGCCCGTTCGAGGCGCACGCCCACGGTCTCCGGATCCACAACCACCATCGTGTCGCAGGCGTGCAGTAAGGTCATGGCGAAACTCTTCCTGCTGTCGCAGGCCACGAATCGCCCACCGGGGCGCAGAACGCGCCACGTTTCGGCAAAAAGCTTGTCCTGAAGCTCCGCCGAGGGCACGTGGTGGAGCATGGTCAGCGAAATCGCCGCCGAAAAACAAGCGTTGGGGAACGGCATCGCCGTGGCGTCCCCCTGGACTACGCGCACGTTGCCGCCTAGCCGCGCCGCCAGGGAAACGGCAAGCCTCGAATCGATTTCCAGCGCGGTCAAACGCGGAACCCGGAGGCGAAGGATGTCCGTGGTGAGGCCTGGGCCCGGGCCTATCTCGAGCAGTTCAGCCCCCACATCCTGGCCCTCGAGCACCCAGGGCATCATCTTGTGTTCGAGGACGCTCCGCCACAGCCCGGAACGGCACAACAGGCGGTGCACGGTGTTCATGCCGTCATCCTCACTGGCAGCTCATCGCCTGGATGGCCGGCAGTCCCGCCACCTGCGTGTCTCTTTCGTATGTCACCGTGCAGTGAGAAGCATCCGGCGGCAAGCGGCGCTCCAGCGTGAGGACAGTGCCCTGATAGGAGCAGGAAAGCCAGTACGCCTGACCCTTCGTCAGAGACCATGTGGCAATCCATTCCCTCGCCAGCGTTTTCTTCCGGTCATAGACGAGGGAAGCTCCGTCCCGCGGCTTTCCGTCGAAAATAGTGACTCCGGCGAGTTGCGTCGGGATTCCGCTGGAGCCGTCCTGCCACCCCGGAACCGCGCGAGAGTCTGCCTCACCTCCACGGTCCGCGGACACTTCACCTCAGCGGCACGCAAGGGGAGCAGGGATGCAAGCAGGATCACGGCCGGCGTCAAGTGCGGTTTCATCCTACCACTCCATAGCACACCCACGGCCTCCATAGCGCTGAGTGTTCCGCTAAACTAAGAATTCCCGGCCAATTCAGATGCCAACTCCGCCCAGCGTCCGCACCGCTCGTGTCCCCGCCCTGGCCAAGATCAATCTTACGCTCAAAGTCCTCCACAAACGGCCGGATAACTACCACGAACTCCGCACCGTCTTTCAGACCATCTCGCTCGGCGACTTCATCGAGGTGGATTACCGCCCCGCAAAGACCACTTCCCTCCAGGTGGAATGCACCCCGGAAATTCCCGACAACATCATCCTTCGCGCGGCCGCGGCGATTCTTCAGGAGATGCGGCTGAAGGCGGAAGTGCGTTTCCGGCTGCGCAAGCGCATCCCGATGGGAGGCGGGCTCGGCGGGGGATCAACCAACGCCGCGTCGGTCCTGCTGGCCCTGCCGGCGCTGGCCGGCAAACGAGTCTCCATCGATAGACTCACCCACATTGCGGCTGCGCTGGGCAGTGACGTGCCGTTTTTCCTCTGTGGCGGAACCGCGCTCGGGCTGAGCCGGGGTGAGGAACTGTATGCCTTTCCCGAGCCCAGGGTTTCCCATGGAGTCCTGATAACGCCGCGCATCCACGTCTCCACTCCACAGGCGTTCCAGAGCCTGGGGAGACATTTGACGGTAACCCCGGATTCGCGTATCATGAATAGTTTCCAGTCGTTTAGCTGGGAAGTTGGGGATAATCTTCCGGCATGGTCCTGGCGGGGTTTTTGCCAGAATGACTTCGAAGAAGTCGTTTTCGCACAACACCCTGAAATCCGGCGGTTGAAGAAGAAGTTGATCTCAGCGGGAGCGTCCGTGGCGCTGATGACCGGCAGCGGATCCGCCGTCTTCGGGTTCTTCTCGAACCGATCGGATGCAGTTGCCGCCGCGAAGGCGTTCCCGAATATCGAGTCTGTTGTCTTTCGAACTGTCAAACGCGCCCGGTATCGTTCCCTGTGGTGGGAATGTTTGGGGGCGCACGCTCTGGAACACACATGGCCGCCCCTAAGCCGGTACGCAGAATGAGTTTCGACCGTCTCAGAATTTTCACCGGGAATGCCAATCCCGCGCTGGCGAGAGCAATTTGCCAGCATCTTTCCTGTTCGCTCGCCGCTTCGGAAGTCAAGACTTTTTCCGACGGCGAGCTGCACGTCCAAATCAACGAAAACGTCCGCGGGGCTGATGTGTTCGTGGTGCAGCCCACCTGCACGCCGGTGGACAAGCACATCATGGAACTGCTGCTGATGATGGATGCGCTCAAGCGAGCCTCAGCGGACCGCATCACGGCAGTGTTACCCTATTATGGGTACGCGCGTCAGGACCGGAAGGACAAACCCAGGGTTCCCATTTCGGCAAAGCTGGTCGCCAGTCTGTTCGAACGGGCCGGGGCCAACCGGATTCTGGCATTGGATCTTCACGCGGCGCCCATTCAGGGCTTTTTCGATATCCCGGTGGATCACCTCTTCGCCACGCCGGTGATGATCGAATACTGGACGAATGTGGACCTGCCCGATCTCACCGTCGTCTCTCCGGATGCGGGGGGCGTCGAGCGGGCGCGGGCGTTCGCCAAACGGCTCACCGCGCCGCTGGCCATTATTGACAAACGGCGGGAGGAAGCGAACGTCGCCGAGGTGATGCATATCATCGGCGAGGTGGAAGGCAGACACTGTTTGATCGTGGACGACATCATCGACACCGCGGGCACGCTGGTGAAGGGCGCCGAAGCGCTGCTCAGCCAGGGAGCCGCCTCGGTGTCCGCCTGCGCCACACACGCGGTTCTTTCCGGACCGGCCGTGGCGCGCATCGAGGAGAGCCGGTTGCGCGAAGTTGTTTTCAGCAACTCTATCCCTTTGCGGGACGAGGCGAAAAATTGCCCGCGCATCAAGGTGCTTTCCGTGGCCGCGCTGCTGGCCCGCGCGATCGAATCGATTCACGAGGAGACAAGCGTCAGCACGCTTTTTATTTGAGGATTGAGAGTTTTCCCGGCGCACTGTTCGCCGGCTTGATTGTGTAAGGAGTGAAGCTATGCGTAAAGACATCACCGTAGTGGCAGAACCGCGCGCCACGCGTGGGAAAAACGAAGCCAACCGCCTGCGCGCCAGGCTGTTGAGCCCGGCTGTCCTCTACGGCGCCGGGAAAGACCCGGTGGCCATTGCTGTCAGCCCGAAGGAACTGAACAGGATTCTCTATAGCTCGAGCGGGCATAACACCATCTTCAACCTCGACATCAAAGGAGTGGAAAATACTCCCGTGATGATCGTGGATTGGCAACTGGACCCTATCAAAGACCACCTGCTTCATGCCGACCTCATGCGCATCGATCTCGGCAAGCGCCTGACGGTGAAGGTTGCCGTCCACCTCACGGGCGTCTCCGTCGGCGTGAAGACCTTCGGCGGAACTCTCGAAGTGGTCAGCCGTGAAATCGACGTGGAGTGCCTCCCGGATGACATCCCCGAACACCTCACCTACGATGTCTCGGAACTCATGATCGGCCAGGGCGTGCGCGCCGGCGACATAGCGCTGTCAGGCTCCATGAAACTCGTCGGTCACGCGGATCAGGTCATCTGCCACGTTGTGGGCCAGAAGGCCGAGGCCGCTCCGGCTGAGGAGGCCGCGGCTGCCCCCGAGCCCGAAGTGATCAAGAAGGGCAAGAAGGAAGAGGCCGAAGCTGAACCCGCCAAGAAGAAAAAGTAACTGCCGGGACTCTCTCCCGGCCTCGTAGAGCATGGATGCGGCGGAAACATGGCTGGTGGTGGGGCTGGGCAACCCTGGCCCCGAATATGAGCATTCGCCGCACAACATGGGGTTCCTGGTGGTAGATCGGGTGGCGGAACGCAACGCCATCCGGATTTCGCGGCCGGATTCGCAGGCGATTGTCGGAGCAGGCTCCATCGCCGGAAACCCGGTACTGCTCGCCAAGCCGCAAACGTACATGAATCTCAGCGGCGGCTCGGTGAAGCAGTTGAGGGCGAAACACGATATCGCCCTCGGCCGCATGTTGGTTGTCTATGATGATCTCGACCTGCCTTGGGCGTCCGTTCGCATCCGCCCATCCGGGTCGCCGGCCGGTCACAACGGGATGAAGTCGCTTGTGTCCAGCCTGGGTTCGCAGAATTTTCCGCGGCTGCGGATCGGGATTCACCCCGGCCATCCGTTATCCAGCGGTAAAGACTTCCTGCTCGCCCCCATGAAAAAGGGGCAGCGGGAGGAACTGGATGCGCTGCTCGACTACGCCAGTCAGGCAGTGGAATCCATAATTTCCGAGGGCGTCGAGAAGGCCATGACGAGGTTCAATCGTCGCGCCCAAGGTATGAACGAAGAGGAAGCATGAGAATTTACGAAGAGCTGTACATCCTGAAACCGGATACCGCCGAAGAAGACGTGGAAGCGTCGGTGGAGCAGATCCGGCAGATTGTTACCACAGCCGGCGGAACCATCGACAAAGTCGACAAGTGGGGTATCCGCAAACTCGCCTATCGCGTCGGCAAACAGAGCGAAGGCTTTTACATCCTGATCCAGTTCTCCTCCTCACCGGAGACGGTAAAGGAAATCGAACGCCGCCTGCGCGTATCGGACATCGTACTGAAGTATCTCACCGTTCGCATCGATGAGAAGCTGAAGTGGCTCGAGAAGCGGAAGAAGATCCGCGAAAAGCGCGCCGCGCGCAAGCCTGCTCCGGCCCCCATGCAGCCTGCTCCCGCCGCGCCTGCCCCCGCAATGCCCGGCGAGCCTGCTGCTCCCGTCCCCGGACCGGCCCCCGAAGCCCCCGTAGCCAACTCGTAAGGTAGAAGGAGAATCTCATCATGGCGGAACAAAGAGGTGGAAGACCAGTCAGCGCTTCCCAGCGCCCCACGGGCGGAGACAAGGCATTCACCGGCGGAAAGAAGCAGTACTTCCGGCGCAAGAAGGTTTGCCGTTTCTGCGTCGAGAAAGTCGACGACATCAACTACAAGGACGTACGCATGCTCTCGGCCTTCGTGAGCGAACGGGGCAAGATCACCCCGCGGCGTATCTCCGGCGTTTGCGCGCCCCATCAGCGCTCGCTCAGCGAGGCCATCAAGCAGGCCCGCAATATCGCTCTGCTGCCCTTCGCGGGCGGCTACTAGGGAGGTAACAGGACCATGGAAGTCATCCTACGTGAAGACGTCGAGAAACTCGGCGCACGCGGCCAGGTCGTCAAAGTAGCCAGCGGCTACGCCCGGAATTTCCTACTCCCCCGCAAACTTGCCGTGCCGGCCACCGCCTCCAACAAGGCGATCGTCGAACAGGAACGCCAGGCCCATTTGCGCAAGGAGGCCAAGCTCGCCACCGAAGCCGGCGACCTCTCCAAGCTGCTCCAGGGCGTGGTGGTCAGCATCAGGCAAAAGGCAGGCGAACACGACCAGTTGTTCGGCTCGGTGACGGCCCAGGACATCGCCGACGGGCTGTCGAAGCTCGGCTACACCATCGAACGCAAGAAGATTCAGCTCGACGATCCCATCAAGCAGCTCGGCGATTACAACGTCAATCTGAAGCTCCACCGCGACGTCACCGCCGGCATTACCGTGAAAGTGGAACGGGAAGAATAGCCCTCCGGCGCCTTCTTCCACCGGGCGGCATCCCCCTGCCGCCCTCCTTCCATTTCGAGGAGCACTATGTCTTACTTTGATCTCACCGGACAAGTTGCCGTGGTTACCGGAGCCGCAACCGGTATAGGAGAAGCTATCGCCGGCCGTTTTGCCAAGGCCGGAGCCACCGTCGGAATTGCGGATATCGACGCGGAAGGCGCGCGCGCCGTAGCCGCCGCCCTCGGAGCCCCGCATTTCGCCCTCCCCATCGACATCACCAGCAGCTCGGATGTGGAACGCGCCGTGAATCAGGTGGTGGCCGAACATGGCCGCCTCGATATCTGGGTGAATAACGCGGGCATCGGCGGCAAGGCAGCCCCCATCAATCAGCAGACTGACGAGGACTGGGCGCGCATCCTGGCCATCAATCTCTCCGGCGTGTTCTATTGCTGCCGTGCCGTCGTTCCTCACATGCTGGCCCGCAAATACGGCCGCATTGTCAACATCGCCTCCATTGCCGGCAAGGAAGGCAATCCGAACATGACCGGCTACTCGGCCACGAAGGCCGGAGTCATCGCCCTCACAAAATCCCTCGCCAAGGAAGTCGCCAGAGACGGCATCTGCGTCAACTCCGTCTCTCCCGCCGTCGTTCGCACCAGGATCCTCGAGCAACTCACCGAGGAGCAGATCTCCTACATGACCGCGCGCATCCCCATGGGCCGCACCGGACAGCCCGAGGAGATCGCCGCGGTGGTCCACTTCCTCTCCAGTCCGGATTGCTCCTTCGTCACCGGCCAGTGTTACGATGCCAGCGGCGGAAGGGCCACCTACTGACGTGATCATCACCGCCGACAAGTACGACACGACGCCGGTCTACGACCTGCTGTCCGCGGCAGCCAAGGGCCACGTGGGCATTGACCAACGGCTGCTGCGCCCCATCGTGGCGCGGGGTGAAGAAGCGATCGAAGACATTGTACGCTTCGGCCTGGAAGAACGCTTTGATGACCGCATCAACCTCGACGAGGATTTGCTGGCCATCATCCAGCACGTCGCCTCTCCGAAAGCGCTCCCCT
>WBZR01000196.1_pt1 | contig 105149 bp, 103 predicted proteins | sample 5204231 | NCBI WGS metagenome assembly WBZR01 (sample SAMN12412403, study PRJNA552823) | activated sludge metagenome | isolation source: activated sludge from anammox sidestream of wastewater treatment plant... | place: USA: Virginia | collected 2017-08
TCCCCGATAGGACCAACCCACGCCAATTGATATAATGACAGGCTGAATCAAGACCGGCAGATCCCACATCGTGATCTGCCACAGTGATCATTCTTTCATCACCTTAACCACGAATGCCTATGTCCAAGCCTCCTCGTCGACTCAAATCAGCACCTCGAAAGGTGCTCGCGGCTCCCCTGGTGCCCACGCAGCGGCCGATCGAGCTGACCAAACGCGAACAAACCATTCTCAACCACGTCTGGCTGGGGGCGCAGAACCAAACCATCGCCGGCGAGTTGCATATCAGCGTGCGCACGGTGGAAGCACACCGGGCCATGATCATGCGGAAATTCGGCGTGACGAACGTCGCGCAGCTGCTCCGATCGGCCTTACTGGGAGGGTTCCTGCAATTGCGCTAGCGTGCGGCGAGCCGGCCGATCGGGGCCATCTCAATAGCCCATCGCTCGATTGAGCTTCGTGAGGACAGGCGCGGGCAGGGTGAACTCCGCCGCGACCTCGATTCTGGCCGGCACCAGCAAGGTCGTGTGAAACACGATGTCGCGGATAGGGATCTTCAATTCCGGCTGTTGCGGCGTACTGAGTTCGACCGATTCGACGGACTGCGTGATGGTTGTCACGTCCTGCGGTCCGTAGGTCGTCACGACTGCCTGCACGAGATCTCGCACCTTTTCGTTGGTCTCATTCCCGTCAATCGCTCTTGTCAAGAGCGGTAAGACCTCTTCGCGAGCCTGATCGGACAACGTAAAGTTCTCAATCCGCTCTCGGCGGCGGAGCGACGTGAGATCGTTATCGAGATCCTTGCTGAACGTGCCGTAGGCGAAACGGAAAAATTCGAAGTGAAACCCCTTCAGCCCCTTCCCGAACAGTTGGAGTTCGCACAGGAAGCAGAGCTGTTGCAGCTTGACATCGCTCAAGAGTCCGAACGGCTCGGTAAGCGACAGCACATAGAGCAGCAGCGCACGATCCACAGCGATTTCATGAGGCTTCCGCACAACGTTTCCTCCGCGCCCCGACGCAAACCGTTGGACTATAGCCAGGCCCCTTTCCATTCGTCAATCGACCACCGGATGTTTTTGACCAGACTGCCCTCTTGACCCTCGACAGCGCTTTCGTTTTTAATGTCGGCTTCTTCGGCATATCGAACGTCATGAATAAAGCGACGAAAGAAATGGAGGTGCTTCGGCAGCACCTGGCGAAGCATCAGCTCAAGTTGACGCGCCAGCGTGAGCTCATTCTCACGGCGTTTCTCCGGCAAGAACACGTCACGGCGGAGGCCATGTACCATCAGTTGGCCAAAAAAGATCCCCACCTCGGGCTCGCCACGATTTACCGCACGTTGAACTTGTTTTGCGACGCCGGCATCGCTCAGGCCCGCCATTTCGGTTCGCAGACGCAGTACGACAATATCTCCCATAAGGGGCATCACGACCATCTGATCTGTACCGGTTGCGGCACCATCGTGGAGTTTGAGAACTGCGAGATCGAGCGATTGCAGGAGGAGGTCGCTACGAAAAACGGCTTCGTCATCCAGACCCATCGCCTCGAGCTGTACGGCCTCTGCTCGCGTTGCCGCCATTGACGGGCCGCGCCCGTTCTAGTTATCATTCATCAATCTTGAGACGGCTTATCAATTTCAACGAGGACGCCGTGCCGGCCGTCCTTTAACCTGGAGGCACGCCGCATGGCTTCATGTCCCCGCATCGCCCTCGCTTCGCTCCTGTCATTCGGCATCCTGCTCGCCTCATTCTTCCCGATCCCATCCGTGGGCGCGGCCGAGAAGCTGGTGGTCTATTCCGGGCGGGCTGAACGGCTGATCAAGCCCGTGCTGGACGAATTCCAGGCCAAGAGCGGCATCCAGGTGGAATTGCTGTCATCGGGAACGACTGAACTGGTCAATCGGCTCCAGGCTGAAGGCGACAATACGCCGGCCGATGTCTTCCTCACGAACGATGCAGGCAGCCTGGAACATGCGCGGGAACTCAAATTGCTCCGGCCGATGAACATGCGGGAAGTCGAACGCGCCATCCCTCCTCAGTTCCGAGCTCCGGACAACAGTTGGATCGGCCTCTCGGGACGATTTTGGGTCGTGGTCTACAACACGAATCTCGTCAAGCCATCGCAGGTGACTTCACTCCTCGATTTGGCCCAGCCTCAGTGGAAGGACAAGATTGCCATCCCGAATTCCGGCAGTGAATATCTGCAGGCGGGGGTCTCCGTCATCAAGGCCACATTCGGCGACGAACGAACCAAACAGTTCCTTCAGGGCCTCAAGACGAACGCCGGTGGACAGGTCTACCAGAAGAGTTCGCAGATCGTCGACGCGGTGGCCAAGGGCCAAGTGGCGATGGGCATTGTGAACCACTACTATATCTACCGGCACCTCACGACGCAGCCTGGCGCCCCGATCGCCGCGCTCATGACGGACCAGCAGGAAGGCGGGATGGGTGCCATCATGAATGTGGCGGGAATCGGCGTGACCCGCGCGTCAAAGCGTGCCGACGGCGCCAAACTCCTCATTGAGTTCTTGGTCGCCCAGGCCGGACAAAAACTGTTCGCCGACCTCGACAAGGAATACCCACTGCACCCGGAGGTGAAAGCCGATCCCGCGCTGGTTGACCGACACAGCTTCCGCGCAGCCATGGTACCCCTCGCCCGGCTGGCCGAACTGCGGGAGCCCACCCTTACCCTGATCGAACAAGTCGGCCTCCGCTGACCGATCGTGTTGGCACCATGGCGGCCACCAGGCTTCAGATCCCAGCGCCGTTGCAGTGGGTCACCGTGCTCACCGCCGCATTCCTGGTGCTGCCTACGTTCTACATCGTTTACGTCGCACTGACGGCGGCACCGACGGTATGGAGCAGACTCTGGTCCACTCGCATCCCTGAACTCCTTTGGAACACGCTGTCGCTCGCCTCCGCGGTGGCGGCTCTCACGTTTATCCTGGGCGTATCCCTGGCTTGGATCATGGTCCGTTGCGAGTTCCCTGGCCGAGCCTTTTGGGAATGGGCCCTCGTGCTCCCGCTCGCCATGCCGACCTATGTGTTGGCCTATGTCTATGCGCACCTCCTGGGCATGGGAGGGCCGGCGGAACAATGGTGGCAAACCCTCTTGGGACCGGACGCCCGGCTCCTGTCGCCACAAAGTTTCACCGGGGTGACCCTCATCATGACGCTGGATACCTTTCCCTTCGTGTACCTCCTAGCGAGAGGCGCCCTGCTGAACCTCAACGTCTCCTTCGAGGAAGTGGCCCGTGCGTGCGGCGTGTCTCCCTGGGTGACGCTGCGCCGGGTGACGCTGCCGCTGATCCGTCCGGCCATCGCAGCAGGGCTGGCGCTCGTCATTCTGTATGTCATCTCGGATTTCGGCGCCGTCTCGCTGCTTCGATATCAAACCTTGACCTATGCCGTCTATCAACAAATGACCGGCCGTTATGACCACACCGCCGCCAGCATTCTCAGCTTGCTGCTCCTTGTGATGGCCATCCTGTTCCTCGTTACCGAGCGATGGTTCCGCCGACGAAGCCGCTTCTACCAAACCTCCGGTCGATTTCGGAACCCGACCCGGAGCCGCGGAGGGTTCCTCCGAACGACCGCGATCGTCGCCTATGTCACCCTGGTCTTCGGCGCCTCCTTCGGAGTTCCGGCTTACATGCTGATCCAGTGGAGCATCACGGCAATTGCTCAAGGGGCTCTCGACGCGCGCTTCATGGGATTCATCTGGAACAGCAGTCTTCTCTCGGCATTGGCCGCGGCAGGCGCCGTCGTGATCGGGCTCCCCCTGGCCTACCTGGCCAGCCGGCGCCCTTCCCCGCTGAATATCGCGTGCCTGCAAGCCGCCTATGCGGGATATGCCCTTCCAGGACCCGTTGCTGCACTGGCGGTCTTGATCCTCTTCACACACTTTGTCCCGGCCCTCTATGGATCGGTGGTCGTCCTGCTCGTCGCCTACGTCCTACACTTCCTTCCCGTCGGCCTGCAATCCATGGAGCCGGCCCTGCAACAGGTGACGCCCAACGTGGAGGAAGTCGCGCGCACGCTGGGGTGCACAACACGCCGAACCATCCGGCGAGTCACCCTTCCTCTCGTGCAAAACGGATTTATCGCCGCCTGGGTGCTGATGTTCTTGCAAACGATGAAGGAACTGCCCGCAACCCTGCTGTTACGGCCGGTTGGATTTGATACACTGGCAATTCGTGTCTGGCTTGAAGCCAGCGAGGAATACTATCAATTGGCCGCCCCGTCCGCCCTGTTGATCGTACTCCTGAGTTTGCCGGCACTGATGCTGCTGGTTTCCCGGGATTGGCGAGGACAACGACGGGAGAGCGCCACGTGACCCCTGTGCACGAATTGCAACCGAACAGGCCTCAATCGGCGATCATCTCCGCGCCTGCAGATGGTATGAACTCGGAACCGGGCCGATCACCCGTCCTGGAGCTGCGCGACGTTGCCTGCGCCTACGAACCGGGTAAGCCTGCGGTCGAACATATCTCCTTCTCGGCTGAGCAAGGGGAAATTGTCTGCCTTTTAGGCCCTTCCGGCTGTGGGAAAACGACCATTCTGCGCGCCATCGCCGGATTTGAACCGATCATGGCCGGCAACATTATACTCTCCGGACGGATCGTCTCCACGCGAGAGTCCCTGCTTCCTACCGAGCAGCGGCAGATCGGCATGGTGTTCCAAGAGTACGCACTGTTTCCGCACCTACGCGTCGACAAGAATATCGCGTTCGGTCTGAGCCACTTGCCACGAGACCAACAACAGGCGATCGTGCAGGAGCTGCTTCAATTGGTTGGGTTGCGCGGACTGGAGCACCGATACCCACATGAACTGTCGGGCGGCCAACAGCAACGGGTCGCGTTGGCTCGGGCACTGGCTCCACGCCCTGTCCTCTTGCTGCTCGACGAACCCTTCAGCAATCTGGACCCCGACATGGCTGGGCGCATGCGCCGGGATCTCCACGAGCTGCTCCGCACTACCAAGACAACGGCTGTTCTGGTGACCCACGACCATGAAGAAGCCTTTGCCATGGCCAATCGCGTGGCGGTGCTCAATCGCGGAAAGTTGGAACAGTTCGATACGCCTGAGGCGGTGTACCACACGCCGACCAGCGCGTTCGTCGCCGATTTTGTCGGCCAAGCCGACTTTATTCCCGGCCTCGTGCGGCAGGAGGCAGTTGAAACCGAGATCGGCGAATTCCCCAATACTCAGCACCTGCCGACCGGCACCAAGGTGGTGGTGATGATTCGTCCGGATGACCTGCACATCGTTCCGACCAAGGGCGCCGATGCCCATATCCTGTCTCGGCAGTTCAAAGGGTCGGAGAACCTCTACACCATTCAGCTCCGCTCAGGGCAGATCGTCCACAGCAGCGAATCCTCCTTGAGCGTGTTTCAAGTCGGTACTGCAGTCGCGTTGCGCATGGTCGCCACCCATACGGTGCTCTTCGTACAGGATCCGTAAGCCGACGAGCAGCCGTTGTTTTCAGGAGGCGTGGCGTACAGAACAGGCGGTTGGGTTGGCCCGACGAATCGACAGGAGGCTCAACAGTGGAGCGGTGGAGGAGCGAGGTATGGATGTACTAAAAAATGCAGTTGAATATGGAATCATCGGCCTGCTGATCTCACTCAGCATCTGGTCGGTGGCGGTGGCGATCGAACGATGGCTTTATTACCGTCGTGTCGACTTGTCTCAATTCACAGATGTGCAGACCTTTGAGATGGCTCTAACCAAGCGGTTGGTGATCATCGGCACCGTGGCGGCCAATGCTCCCTATATCGGCTTGCTGGGAACCGTCCTCGGGATTATGATGACCTTTCATACGATGGGCACATCAGGCACCATGGCCGTCAACACGATCATGATCGGCCTGAGTCTCGCGCTGAAGGCAACGGCGGTCGGTCTTTTGGTGGCCATCCCCTGCGTGGTGATGAACAACGTGCTGCGCCGCCGCGTGGCGGAACTGCTCACGACGTACAGGACGCGACATGGAGCGTGAAGTCAACCAAATCAACGTGATCCCGCTGGTGGACGTCATGCTGGTCCTGCTCGTCATCGTCCTCACGACCGCCACGTTCATCAGCACCGGCCAAATCCCGGTGAATTTGGCCAAGGCCAAGGAAGCGGGCGACCACAAGGACGTTCCCATCGTGGTCACGCTGACCTCGAACGGGGACCTGTTTCTAAATGATAAACCCGTCCCTGCCGAGGGGCTGAAGCCGCTTCTCCTTCCACATCCACGGGAATCGCCGGTCGTCGTCCGAGCGGACAAAGTTACTTTGCTGGAGCGGTTCGTCTCGATCGTGGATGAAATCCGAGGGCTCGGTTTTCAATCGGTCAGCTTGGAGGTCGTACGATCGTGATCGCCCGCCAGGGCACCCTCTTCTCCCCTGGCACCCGTTTTCAGGTGAGCGGGTGGATCGCCTCGCTCTGCCTCCACAGCGCAGTGCTGTTTCTCGCGGGCCTCCTTGCAGCCAGGATGAGCCTGGCCCCACCGGCATCGGATTTTCGCTGGGACGTGTCAGTCCGGGAAGCGCAGAGCCGGCCCTTACCATCCCCCCAACCTTCATCTGCAGTCCCATCTACAGTTCATTCACGAGCAGCTGTTCCGCCTGCCCACAGGGAAAAGACTCCTGTTGCTCCAGCCACTCCTGCCCCGTCTCCGCCTCAGGCAGCAACGCTGACGCCTGAGGCGGCACCGGTGGATTTCCGTGCAATCGTGCCCAGCCTGCAAGACCCGGAGCCTGAAGCCTCCCGGCAGTTGGCCGAACCGCTCACCCCTCTGCCGCCGACCGAGATCTCAACGCAGACAACGGAACCAGACGTCAGGCTCCTCTTGGAGCAGGCTCCCACAACACTGCCTGTCGAGCAAGCGCCTCCCCTCTCCGAATCGATTCAGACAGAGCGTGTGCCCGCACCCAACCCGCTTTCCGACGATACTGCGACTCCTGATGCGGACTCGAAGCAAGAACCAGAGCCTACGCAGGTGGCCTTAGCTCCCACTTCACCATCGCCAAACTCCGCTGTGACGAAACCGGATCTCTCCTGGCTGCAAGATACCCTCATGCGTCGGATTGAGAGCTTTATCCAATACCCTGCCGAGGCCCGCTTGAATCATATGGAGGGGCGGGTACTCGTACGACTGGTAATCGAAGGGACCGGGCACATCGTTTCAGTAGCTATCGCCAAGAGTTCCGGCTACCCCGTTCTGGACCAGGCGGCGCTGGACACGCTTCGACGGGCATCGCCGATTCTGTTGTCTCAGCCGCTCCCCAAATCTTCCGTGACGATTCAAATCCCACTCAGATATCGACTCGACCGCTGACTCCGGGGCGTCACCCTCGACAGGAGCGTTGCTGCCAATCGCGCAGTACGCCCTGTTTGTCGAACGTCAAGACATAGGAGCGACACATGCCGCCGTGGGCCTGCCCGCTGAACCCGGCGGTTCCACTACCCCGCTCAAAATAGGTCCAGATTTCCCCGCCATCAGGTGCGGGCTCCACCTTGTGTGGGCTTCCGTGGCGCTTGCCGACCATGTCGCGTGTGGCCTCATTGACGCTCCGCTGAAAATATTTGGAGTCCGGTGCGCAGGCAGACAACCCCATTACGCCGGATAAGAATAGACCGAGCCAGACTCCGCACCAAAGGCTCTCGCGCCGGCTCTTCCACCCAAACTCCGCACGTGCCGGCCCACGTCCACTGTCATTCGCGTTGCTCATTGATTCTGACCTTTCCTCGGAGAGCGGAAGACACCCACACCGTCCCCTCTCGATCCACAATGACGGCCCCAACTCCCGGCAGCCGATCGACGATCTCCAATCCCTTCCTCGGTCCCAGGACAAAAATTCCGGTATCCAATCCATCTGCCATCGTTCCGTCGTGCGCCACGACCGTAACGCTTTGACAATCCCGGGCAGGCTGTAACGTCGAGGGATCCAAAATATGGTGGTACCGCACCCCATCCCGCTCAAAATAGCGCTCATAATCACCCGCAGTGGAAATAGCCTCATCCGCGAGGTCGACATAGGCCAGCACCTCTCCTTCGCGACGAGGATGCCTGATGGCAAAAGGGAAGGCCGCGCCGCCGGGAAGCCGACCGAACGTCTTCATGTCACCGGAGAGCGCGACCACTCCCGCGGTAGCTCCGACTCGCTGCATGGCGATGACCGCCCTATCCGCCGCAAACCCTTTGCCGATTCCGCCTACATCCACCTGCATACCGGTACGAGCCAGAAACACCGTCCCACGATCCCGATCCAGGTGCAAAGCCGCCAGATCCGTGAGCGGGCGAATCACCGACAGCTCCGAATCAGTCGGAATCTGCTGACGATCCAGCACACTCCACGCCTGTACGGCAGGTCCGACCACAATATTGAACCGCCCCTCGGTCAGCCGCGCGATTTCCAGCGATGCAGCCAGTACGTCCATTGTCTCGGGGGCGACCGTCACCGGCGCATGTCCCGCAGCCTCATTGACGCGCGACAACTCACTCGTGGGAATCCAGGTGCTGAGCAATTGCTCCAGGCGATGGATCTCCTGAAATCCTGCCGTGGCCGCATCGTAGGCCGTTTGCCGATCGGCTGCCACCGAGGTGATCGTCACCAGCGTACCCATGTGCATCTGCGTACGTTTGATCAACACGGGCTGTCCCAGGGGGCCGCCCCCTATGCAGCCGGTGACCCCGAACAGCATGACCATCATCCACCCCGCAACTGCTGCACCATACGCTCTGGACATGGCCTGCCTCCTACCATAGATGGCGTTGAAAATACTTCGGGTATCGTGGATAGGGCAAGACCTCGTAGAGACGAGTTTCCACTTCGCCAGGGACCGGAACGGTTGTCGAGACGGCGGCCCCCACGAATGCCGGATATCGTGCTTCAATGTGACGCATTGCTTCAGCTCTTCCCTCATCCTCGACCACCATTGAGATGAGGACTTTTCGGCCATACCGAGGAGACTCCACCCCAAATCGCCACCTGCCGACATACAACACGGCCTCCTCCCCTATGGTAAAGAGGGAGCCGACTTGCGCGATGGACAGAAACGGTCCTTCACTGATCTGCACCCTCGTCACCTCATAGGTCCCTGGAGGAAGAAACCATGCAAAGTCTTTGGCTTGAGCTTCGACCTCAAGCCGATACCGTGCGCCGGCTTGCTGATGTTGCAGCTCGAGCCAGCGAATCTCCGGTTCGAATTTTCGAGCCCGCTCTCCCGTGATGGCAACTACCGCCTCTCCGACCACCAGAACCATCCGTTCGCCGTCGACCTGGGGCGCTATCGTCAGGTCTGTGGCACAGCCTCCAAGGGTAAGAAGGGGGAGCAGTATGATGAGGCCCCCTAAAGCAATGAGACTATGGCACGTCTTCCGCCTGTCCGGACAGGGATAAGGGCTAGGCGCTGAGGTTTTAGCCATAGATCAAAAAATGAGGTGCCTCGGGCTTGACATTTTCTCCTCCAACGAGATACTAATAATCGTTCTCAAAATCATCCACGAAAGTGACCGCCCCTTACGATGTCCACCAATACGTCAGCGTTTTCTCCCTGCCAGAACAGCGAGACCCGCTGCGAATGCGGGCAGTTGATCGCCAAAGTCCGTGGCCAGGGATTGGAACTGAAATGCAAGCGCTGCAAACGCATCGTCATCATTCCCTTCACCTCAATCGAAGGCTGGGGCACCGTGGCCCTATGACGTACCGTATGAAAGGAGGCTTCATCACCACCAACAACCCTGGGCAGCAATCTTACACCGTCGTTTTCCTCACAGACCAGAGACCTTTGAGTCCCGAGTCCAATGTCAACCTTTACTCGTGGATGGAGGATCCCCATGAAGTTGCGGGCAATCCTCGGGGCTCTCGTCTTGGCCAGCCTGCCGACACTGCCGGCGCTGGCGGAAAACATGACCCCGGAGGAAATTAAAAAGTTGGTCGATGAAGCCGTTGAGAAACGCTTGAAAGAACACGAGCAGCGTGAAGGTGGGGTGCCGACCGGACCGGAAAGCGCCGCCGGATCCCCCCAATATCCGGTGGCCACCGGCCCGATTACTGACATTCGGGTCGAACGGCAGGGCGAAGAGAAGATTCCGTTGGGGTTCGGCTCAACGGGATCAGGCAAACTCATTTATGCCAAGCCCTTCCTAAGCGCCCCGAAAGCCACCGTCGGGGGATACGCCGACGTCATGTACAACTCTTTGTCGCGCCAGAATCTCGACAATCCGAGTCGCAATTCATTCGGCCAGCAACGACTGGTGCCGTTCATCTACGCCGACATTACGGATCACATCAAATTCGCGACTGAAATCGAGATTGAACGCGGTGGCTCAAACGCTCCGCAGAGCGGCGATGGGTCCATGCAAATCGAATTCGCTCAATTGGACTATTTGATCGACGAAGCGATCAACCTTCGGGCCGGTATCCTGCTCATGCCGGTCGGCAAGTTCAACTTGCTCCATGATTCCCCTCTGAACGACTTGGTCGATCGCCCCATGGTGTCTCGTATCGTTATCCCCAGCACCTGGTTCGAGGCCGGCGCGGGCATCTATGGAACGCTCTATCCTTCTTCACGCTCCAAGTTGGACTATGAAGTCTATGCCGTCAACGGCATGAGCCAGACTGCGGGAGGCATCACGGATGCGGGCGTGCGGAGCGCCCGCGGCAGCGTCTCCCGAGATCGAGACGACAGTAAAGCCGTCGTCGGGCGCGTAGCGTTCAGCCCGATTCTCGGCATCGAAGTCGCGGGATCTGGCTACCACGGCCAGTACAAACCGGCTGCCGGGGCGGTGGGAGCCGGCTACATCGATGTGTTCGCCGTCGACTGGACCTTGCAACGTGGCCCGTTTGAATTAATCGGTGAGTCAGCCTGGACGCGCATCAGCAACAACAACGCCACCGGGGTCGCAGGGAGCGGCATCGGACCGGCTGGCATGCACGGTTATTATGTGCAGGGGAACTATCACTTCATGCCGGAGTTTCTGAAGAAGTGGGCTCCAAGCCACTTCACAGACGCATCGACTTTTACGGCGGTCGTGCGGTGGGAGCATGTCGACACCGATACCGACGACCGTACGCGAACCGCCGCCAACACGGTGGGGAACCGCCGCGAACTGGAGCGGCTGACGCTCGGGTTGAACTTCCGGCCGATCGAAGACACCGTCTTCAAGTTCGACTGGCAGTTTAACACGCAAAAGGGTGCTCAGGGCCTCGTCAATGCGGGAGATCTGGGCACGGCCAATAGTCCGATGAACGGCAACGGGTTCCTGATTCAAGCAGCAACCTATTTCTAGGCACCACCTGTCCGCCTCTCCCAGTATGAAGAGGGGCGGACAGGGCACACATGACGATATGACACACTTCCTGCGACGCTTCAGTTTGCTCCTCGTTCCCGGCCTGCTGGCGGGCTGCACGACGTTCGGCGATGTTCAAGAACGATTCGCCGTCTGCAGTTACGACCATGCCTGGGATGCGGCTCTGGATGCCGTGAAAGATCGTGCCGTGACCAAAAAGGACAAAGAGGATGGCCTGATCGAAACCGGCTGGCTCGAGATTCCCATGCCCGGCCGCACCTTTGGCGCACTTCAACGAGAGATGGGCGAAAGCAAAGACCGGTCTAGACTCATCATGACCGTCAAACGTCTCGATGATGTCGCAAAAGTCAGCTTCTCCGAAGAACGTCAGCGCTGGGCCTTCCGGGGTGGCTCCCGGCTGTTTGGTTGGACTGCCACGAACTCCTCCGACGAGGTATTGGCCGAGGTGAATTCACGGTTGAGCAAGAAACTGAAGGAACACGGATGCGTACTTACATCAACATAATGGCGCTGGCGACTCTCGGGTGGATCTGTGCGTTGGGCAACAGTTTCGCGGCTGAGCGCGTTTGGGATAGCGAGCTGCGACGCTACATTACCGACGACGACTTTAAGTATGAAGAATTCATGACGGAAGACGAAGCGGTCAAGCGCATTCTTCCCAAGTCCCAACGCATCCGCAAAGAAACTATCCGGTTGCCGCAAGACAAGAAAAGCCTCATCGAACAACGCATCGGGTGGAAGTTTCCGGAGGAATCCTTTGATCTCTACATCGGGGAGACCGGAGACAGGGTGGACGGCTATGCCATGGTGCACAACACGATCGGCAAGTACAAGCCGATGACCTACATGGTCGGGGTCGACCCTTTGGGTTCGTGCACCGATGTCGAGCTACTGATCTTCCGCGATGCCAAGGGGAGTGAAGTCGGCAAGAAACGCTTCAATTCGCAGTATGAGGGAAAGGCCGTGACGGATCCTATCCGGATCAACAAAGACATCATCAACATCAGCGGCGCCACGATGTCGGTCCGGTCGATGAATGCCGGAGTGAAGCGTGTTCTGGTATTGGTCGATGAGTTTTATCTGAAACCGGCAGGACTCGGAAGCGAGACGGTCACGGCGCGCAAAGAAGGGAAAGGCTTTTTCGGTTCTTGGTTCGGGAATTAAGGCGAACACGGCATAGGCATGAGAAACTTCAATGCCCGATTTCGCCTCCGCGATTCGGATCGCCACATCAGGCTTCTCTACACGCAGTTCCTGTTTTTGATGCTGGTGGGGTTTCTCTTTTCATTTTTCTGGGCGCATAGCATGACCGGCCTCAGCCCTCAAGGCATTGCCGACCACTACCGCGGATCCGATGCCACATTTGGCGAGCCGATGTCCTTCCGGGAATTGGCGGAAGTGACACATTTTCATCTTTTCACGATGCCGGTCGTGTTCATGATCCTTGTCCACGTTCTCTACCTGACCAGTGCCAGCCACGCCACGCAAGTATGGCTGACTTGGCTGTCGTTCGGCGGAGTCGCATTAGATCTCCTGTCGCCCTGGCTCATCAGCTACGTCTCCCCGGTCTTTGTTCTCACGATGCTCGCCGGCGACACCCTGATGATGCTGAGTTTTCTTGCCATGATGGCGATCCCCCTCTACGAAATGTGGATCTTGAAACAGCCCCTCATGGCCGGCAAACGCAAAGAGGATTCGTAAGCCAGGTTGCATGTTCCAGCCTCCAGCACAGGCCCGTCCGTTCCAAAAGAGAACGGACGGGCCTGTGCCGAGAGGTGTTTCCCACAATCACAGCGTCAGCCGTTGATTTGCTCCGACAAGTAGGCAGGCGCCCCCACTTGCTTGATCGTGCGCAGCTGCGTTTCAAACCAATCGATATGCTCTTCGGTATCGATCACCATATGCTCAAGCAAGTGACGCGTCGTAAAGTCACCCACCTTCGTACAGTGTGTAATCGCCTCTCGCAACAATTCGGCGTCTTCCATTTCAAACCGCAGATCCGCCTCCAACAATTCAGCCACAGTCTTTCCGGCCGCAATCGCCTCCACAGTATCAACTTTAGGCGTCCCTTCCAGATAGAGTATATGGTCGATCAGGCCTGAAGAGTGCCCCACCTCTTCTTGTGCGAGATGCTGAAAATGTTCGTGGAGCCGGTGATACCCCCAGTTCTTGCACAATGCCGCATGGAGCAAATACTGATGTACCGCCGTGAGTTCCGCAATGAGCACCTTCTCCAGGTACCCCAGCACACCCTGTTTGGCTTTCATGGTCTCTCCGTCCCTCAGATGAAATGATCAGCGGGTTATTAGCTTTCCTTTTTGATTTGCTCAGCCAAGTAGTTCTCCAGCCCCACCTGCTTGATGGTTTCCATCTGGGTTTCAATCCAGTCGATATGCTGATCCACGTCCTTGACCATATCTTCCAGCATATGGCGAGTCGTAAAGTCCCCCACCTTAGTGCAATGCACCACGCCGTCGCTCAAGAGCGAGAGCATCTCCTGTTCGGCCTTCAGATCCGCCTTGAGCTGTTCCGGTACCGTCTCGCCGACATGCACGGTATTCATGCGTTGTAGGTTCGGCACGCCTTCGAGATAGAGGATGTGTTCGACCAATTCCTCGGCATCCTTCATCTCGTCAAAGGAGCGCTGTCTGACGTGATGATGTAACCGGTCATACCCCCAATTCGCACACATCTTCGCATGGACGAAATATTGATTAATGGCGGTAAGATCCGCCGTCAGAATTTTGTTCAAAATCTCGATGACACCCTGCTTGGCCTTCATGACCCCCTCCTTTCGAATAGCATGTACTCACCACTGTATGTGTATGAGGATTGCTCCGCTCTTGTCAAGCCATAAAATACGTATATTTGACTACCATTCTCAAATTCGCTGAGAACGGATCTCATTGTCGCCTCTGCAATAGGCGCACGGGCCGGAGTGGTGCATCGGGCATCAGAGGATCAGGCGGCTGAACGGGCCGACAGAACAGCGGGACGAAGAAAGAAACCGAGACCAACGGCATCACCCGGCTTCGCGATACCCACAGTCTTCATTGCGGCACTGCACGCTACGCCCGGCTTGCTTGCTGATTTTTTCTATAAGGAATGGCGCCTGACAAGCGGGACAAGGTTTGTTGATCGGCCGATCCCACAGAGCATATTCACACTGAGGATACCGGCTGCAAGAATAGAAATTTCGCCCCTTCTTCGTACGCTTCTGGACGAGATCTCCGTCGCATCCCGGCTGAGGACATTTGACCCCCAACGCGATGGGCTTTGTCGTTTTACACTCCGGATAGGCGGAACACGCGAGAAACTTGCCGAACCGCCCCGTTTTCACCACCATGGGGCTGGAGCATTTTTCACATTTCTCGTCTGTTGTTTCTTCCAGCTTCGGAACAATCTTGATCGTTCCGTCGGCAAGCCGTTCAAAATTCTGAGTATTCTTACAGGGCGGGTCGTCCTTGTAGCCCGGGCAGGCCAGGAATTTTCCGTTTCGGCCCCACTTGATCTCCAACATGCGACCGCACTTTTCACAAGGAATATTGGTCGGCGGCTCTACCGCATCTTTGGGACCGGGAATGTTTTGGGCCAATTCCATATCTTTAGTGAAGGGGGCATAAAACTCCCGCACCGCCGCAACCCACGGCTTGGTTCCTTCCTCCACCTCATCCAACTGCTCTTCCATGTGGGAAGTGAATTCCGTATCCAGCAGATCCGGAAAACCCTTCAGCAAGAAATCATTGACGGTCCGTCCGGTTTCGGTGGGCAGGAATCGGCCCTCCACCTTCTCGACGTACTTTCTATCCTGGATGGTGGAAATGATCGAGGCATAAGTCGATGGCCGCCCGATCCCTTTCTCTTCCAACTCTCGGACGAGCAATGCTTCGTTATATCGCGGGGGCGGCTGGGTGAAGTGCTGCTTTGACGTCAACCCGGCCACGGTCTGCCCTTCCTGCATCACCAACCGCACCCCCTCCCCCTCGTTGAGTACCGGGAGACGTCGTTCGGAATCATCCTCGGTCTCTTGATCACTCTTAGGCTTTTGCGAGGGGGCTTCTTTGTCGGTACCCTCCAGGTAGACAGCCGTGTGCCCGGCGAACTTGACGACCGTCCCGGTGGCACGAAACACATATCGTTCAGCGGTATTGAGCGGCGTCGAATCTACCCGCGTCACATCGAGAATCGCCGGCACCATCTGAGAGGCGATGAACCGATTCCAAATAAGTTTGTACAGCTGGTATTGATCGTGATCCAGAAATTGCCTGATCGACTCAGGCTCGCGCCCCGCTGAAGTCGGCCGAATGGCTTCGTGTGCTTCTTGAGCCGCCTTTTGGGTCTTGTACACATTGGGAGTGGCGGGAAGATACTCTGCCCCAAACCGTTCCCGGATGACAGTTCGGGCGTCTTCCATTGCTTCCTGGGAAATACGCGGAGAGTCCGTTCTCATATACGTAATCAAACCCGTCGGGCCTTCAGCCCCGACCTCCACGCCCTCATATAACTGCTGCGCGAGGGTCATGGTTTTCTTCGGGGTATAATGCAATTTGCGGGCGGCTTCCTGTTGGAGCCGACTGGTGATAAACGGAGCGACGGGGTTTCTTTTTTTCTCCTTGCGTTCGACTGACTGCACGACGAAGGATTTGCCTTGGATTTCGTTAAGAACTCGCTGCGCCTGTTCTCCCGTCGAAATTTCCGCGTCCCGCCCATCAATGGAATGTAGTTTCGCCTCGAACGGGGGAGGGCTGTTCCCCGCGAGCAGTGCCGTGACCGACCAGTATTCTTCCGTTCGGAACGCTTCGCGTTCCTTTTCACGGTCACAGATCAATCGCACGGCCACGGACTGCACACGTCCCATGCTGAGGCCTCGACGAACTTTCTTCCACAGCAACTGGCTGCCCTGATACCCCACGATACGATCAAGCACCCGGCGAGCCTGCTGGGCCTGGACCAGCTTCATATCGATGTCGCCCGGGGATTGCAAGGCGCGTTTGACGGCCGATTCAGTAATCTCGTTAAACAGCACACGAAAGACCTTGCCGTCCTTTCTCTTCCCCTTTCCATGCAGTTCCTGCGCGATATGCCACGCGATCGCTTCGCCCTCACGATCAGGGTCAGGAGCCAAGAATACCCTGTCGACCTCTTGCGCCTTCTTTTTGATATCCGCCAGAACTTTTGACTTTCCCTTGATCGTCACGTACTGCGGCTCGAAATCGTGTTCAAGGTCCACGCCCAGCTTGCTCGTCGGGAGATCTTTGACGTGCCCCACCGAGGCCATGACCGAATAACCTCGCCCAAGATACTTGGTAATCGTTCGCGCCTTGGTCGGAGACTCCACGATGATCAGCGATTTAGCCATGACCCTCCATATCGGTTCCCATCTCCGGTCCTATCCACACTCGCATCGACCCACTATAACAAATATCCGTTCTCTGTCAGCATCAGTCTCCATGGCGAGGCCCACCGAGACGAATGTATTCATTACCCGGTAGCTGGCGAAGGCAGTGCCTCAACTCCAACGATAACAATACCGCCGCCACCTGCGCGGCATCGAGCCCGCTCCGTCGGATCACCTCGTCCACGGAGCAGGGCAAATCGCTGAGGGCATCATACACCAGCCTCTCTTCGTTTCCCAAATGAAACGCCGCCTGTGCCGCCTCGATACTCGTCCGTTCCTCGAGCCGCCGGCGAAACGCGGCATCCAGTTGGGGCAACAACTCGTCCACCACGTCTTGCGCACATTCGATCAATCGCGCACCATCACGGATGAGGCGGTTCGAACCACGGCAATTCTCCGCCTTCACAAACCCCGGCACTGCGAAGACTTCTCGCCCCTGTTCCGCCGCAAGCCTCGCCGTGATCAAGGAACCGCTTTCGAGACTCGCTTCCGTAACGATCACACCGAATGCCAACCCACTGATAATGCGATTGCGGCGGGGAAAATGATGTGCTTGCGGCGCGGCGCCGAGCGGAAGCTCGGAGATCACGGCCCCCTGCTGCTCGATCGCCGCGCGGAGGCGCCGATGCTCTGTCGGATAGGTCCGGTCCAATCCACAGCCCATCACCGCGAGGGTCCGGCCCTTTGCGGCAAGCGCACCTCGATGAGCCGCGCCGTCCACGCCGCGGGCCAAGCCGCTCACGATCGTAAACCCCATTGCAGCCAAATCGTGCGCCAGTTCCTCGGCCACCACCCGTCCGACGGCACTCACCGTTCTGCTTCCAACGATCGCGATCGCGTGCTGGTCGCCGTCCGTCAGCGCCCCTTGCACATAGAGGAGCGGCGGCGGATCGGGGATGGTCCGCAATCGTGAGGGGTATTCGGGATCGCAATACGTGAGCACTCGCACACGACCGGCCTGCAACTGCATCAATTCGTCATCGATGTCGTGCAACACCGACGATTCAACCCCTCGTCGAATGGCCTCAATAAGAGGCGGGCGGCATCCGAGTTCTTCAAGGTCTGGAGGCGAGGCCCGAAGGACCGCCTCAGGTGTACCACATGCCTGGACCAGCTTGAGCAGGAGCGTATCTCCCACACCGGGAACGGCGCGCAGCAGCAGCCACGGACGAAGAGGGTGATCAGCCACCATTGCCTTACCTCATCCCAGTCGTTCAGGCGACGACGTCGGCGTTGTCGGGGGACTGTCTCTCGCGGCGAGGAGAACCCGGCCGACCCAACCGGTCGACGGGTTTGACCGTACTACATCACAACCAAGTCAAATTGTTCCAAATGCAATCGATCATCCGCGGTGACCAGGATTTTGGCCCCGTAGCGATGCTCCAGTTCATCGAGCCCAGCCTGTTCCTGTTCCTGCATGAGCTGCGCCACCGTAGGATGGGCTCCCACCACGACGCGTTGCTGCTCGATTTCTTGTCCCAGCCGACGCACCTCGCGAAAAATCTCATAGGCCACCGTCATCGGCGACTTGGTATACCCACGCCCGTCGCAATAGTGACAGGGTTCGGACAGCGAGCGAAGCAGGTCCTCGCGGACACGTTCACGGGAAATTTCGATCAAGCCGAGATCGGACACGCGCGAGATTCTGGTTCGTGCCTTATCGGCGGACATGGCATCGACCAGCGCATGGTACACTTTGTCCCGGTTCTTCTCCCGCTCCATGTCGATGAAGTCCACGATGATGATGCCGCCGATACCGCGCAACTTCACCTGGTACGCAATTTCGCGCGCCGCTTCCAGATTATTGCGAAGGATTGTTTCTTCCTGGTCGCGTTTTCCGACAAATCGACCCGTATTGACGTCGATGACCGTCATCGCCTCGGTATGATCGATCACCAGATATCCGCCTGACTTCAGCCAGACTTTCCTGCTCATCGCGCGCGCGATTTCCTGCTCTACCCCGAGGTGATCGAACAGACTCTCTTCTTTGTCGTAGAAATGAATCCGGGAGGTCTGCTCCGGAGAAAACCGTTGCACAAAATTCTTGATGGCGTTGTATTCTTCCCGCGAATCGATCAGCAGCCGATCCACTCGCCGGCTGAAGAGATCGCGCACGACACGAAAGCTCAGACTCAAATCACTGTGCAAGAGGCTCGGAGCCGGCTGCTGGTCACGCTTGGTCAGGATGTCCTGCCAGAGGACATGAAGGAATTCGACATCGGAGCGTAACTCCTCTTCTTTCACGCCCTCGCTGACCGTCCTGACGATGTAGCCGAAGCCGGGACGCCGCGCCCGCTTCATGATCTCTTTCAACCGCGCCCGCTCCTCGTCACGTGGGATGCGTCGGGATACGCCGATGTGTTCCACCGTCGGCATGAATACCAAATACCGTCCCGGCAGTGAGACATAGGTCGTCACGCGCGAACCTTTGGTGCCGATCGGCCCTTTGGAGATTTGCACCATCACTTCCTGGCCTTCCGAGAGCAGTTCTTCGATGGGCTTGGACGACTGGCGTTTCGGCTTAGGAACTTCGGACTCCTTGCCGTCCTCATCATCCCCTTCCACGAGAGTGTCCCCGGTCTCCAGATCCAACGAAAGGTCCGACACATGCATGAACGCGGCCTTTTCGAGCCCGATGTCGATGAAGGCTGCCTGCATGCCGGGCAATACCTTTGCAACGCGTCCTTTGTAAATGTTTCCGACAAAATCCTGATCTTTGGCACGATCCCCATACAGATCGGTCACTACACCGTTATCAAGAACCGCGACACGGGTTTCTTCCCGCGCGATACTGATAGCTATTTCAACACCCATACAAACTCCTTTGCACTCAGTTCAATCGGATGGAGACACACGCGGATCGAATATCCGGGCCTTTCTAATCTTCTCCTGCTCCGTGGTTGATCCGATTTGATTGGTTATTCCACATCCTCTTGATGCCTGTCCAGGCACCGCCTAATAGAAGAGGCTGAGCCGTCGCCGCTTGACGTTCAACAAGAGGCCCAAAGATGCCATGGTCATGATCGTCGCGCTCCCCCCATAACTTACCAACGGAAGCGGAATGCCGACGATGGGAAACATCCCCGCGGTCATTCCAATATTGACCACCATGCAGAAGCACAACATCGCGATGATCCCTGCCGCCAACAGAGCCCCAAGCGTGTCCTTCGCACGCGCGGCAATTTCCAGAGAGACCCAGATCAACGCCACAAAGAGCGCCAGGAGCACCAAGACGCCGAGAAACCCCCACTCTTCGGCATAGACGGCAAAGACAAAATCCGTATGACCTTCCGGAAGAAATTTCAGCTGACTTTGCGTGCCACCGTAGAGTCCCTTGCCGGACAACTCCCCCGAGCCGATGGCAATGCGAGACTGCAACGCATGGTAGCCCTTTCCACCCGGATCATAATCAGGATCGACGAAGGCCATGACACGTTGTCGTTGGTAGTCATGCAATGACGCCCACACCATTTCCCAGACGAACGGGAACAACATGACCGACAACAGCAGAATGATGCCCAGCGCTTTCGAGCGCACGCCGACCATCAACAACATGGCGGCATAGACCGCCAGGAAGCTCAACCCGCTGCCCAAATCCGGCTGTTTGAGGATGAGGAGCAATCCCGGCAGCACAATGAGGCCCGGCAAAACCACCCGCTGCATCCACCCCACCCGAGGCACCCGGGAGTAATAATTGGCCAGAACCAACACCAACACCAGTTTAGCGAACTCGGAAGGCTGGAAGGCAAACGGCCCGATCGGAATCCAGCGCTGGGCGCCTCGGCTGGACTTCCCCATCACCAAGACCACCGCCAACAAGATCAGAATCACCGCATAGGTCGGATAGGCTAGGCGGGCGATCTTGTGATAATCCGACAAATACATCACCAGAAACGCCACAGTCCCGAGGAGAATCCACACGAGTTGCTTGAGATAGAAGGGAAAGGCGGTGTCCTGGGAATGGGTCACACTGTAGATCGAAACCACCCCAACCGACAGGATGACGACAATCAGCCCGATGAAACGGAGGTCGAAACTATCTAACCCACGACTGTCTATCATCCGATCGATCATCACGTCCTTGATCGCCCACCGGCTCCTGAAGTCGACGCCTTCGGAGCATGACCGCTCACCGATTGCTTCAGGAGTTCGGGATACGCCTTCACGTACGCTTCGATCACGTCCTTGGCCAGAGGCGCCGCTGCCGACCCGCCATGGCCCATGTGTTCAGCCAGCACGGCCACGGCAATCCGAGGGGCGTCCACGGGAGCGAAGGCTACGAACCAGGCATGGTCTCGGAGTTTTTTCGGGATATCCTTCTCCGGTCCCGTCCGCAATGCCGCCGTCTGCGCCGTTCCCGTCTTGCCGGCGATGGTTACCAAGGGCGATTTGGCCCGCGTGGCGGTTCCCTTCGCCACCACGTCCGCCAAGGCATCCTTGATCAAGGCCAGAGTAGCGGGTTTCACCGCAACTTTTCCGCGCACGGTGGGAGCAAACTCCTCGCGTTCGCCGGTTGCTCGGTTCATCACCGCCTGCACCAGACGCGGCCGGACCGAGACTCCGTCGTTCGCGACCGTGCCGATGACGCTAGCCATTTGCAGAGGTGTCACGGTGACATATCCCTGGCCGATCGCCGCGGAAATGGTCTCGCCGGGATACCAGGGCTGATTTCTCGCCTTCTGCTTCCAGGCCGTCGAGGGAACGATTCCAACCCGCTCGGACGGTAACTCCACCCCCGTTTCCTGCCCAAGGCCAAACTGCTTCGCATATTCGGCGATGGTGTCGATCCCCATGCGCTGGCCGACTGTATAAAAATACACGTCGCAAGAGTGGATGAGCGCCTCATTCATATCGACCGCACCGTGGCCGCCGGCCTTCCAGTCACGAAACAGGCGATTCCCGAATTGATACCCGCCGTTGCAGCGGACCGTGGTCGACGGAGTGACGGTGTTGGTTTCAAGCGCCGCCGCGGCCATGACCACCTTGAAGGTCGAACCCGGCGGATATTGCCCCTGCGTCGCACGATTGTTCAACGGACGCCCTTCATTCTGCACGATTTCAACCCACTGTTTGTTGGACAGTTCCTTCGACAGGACATTCGGATCAAACCCCGGCCGGCTCGCCATCGCCAAAATATCGCCGTTCGTAGGATCCAGCGCGACGATGGCACCGGATTCCTCTCCAAGAAGGTCTTCGGCAATTTTTTGCAGGCGGATATCCAGCGTCAGATACAGGTCATCGCCGGCGATCGGTTTCTCCGAAACCACCGCGCGTTTTTCATGGCCCAATGCGTCTACCTCGACACTTTTCTGCCCCGATCGCCCTCGTACCCGGCGATCGAAGGCCTTTTCGACGCCGTATTGCCCAACGATGCTTCCTTGGTGCAGATCCGAGAAGTCCGGCTTCTCAAGCTGATCCGCAGACACTTCTCCGACGTACCCCAGCACATGCGAAGCCACCGCCCCTCCGGGGTAATTCCGCTGGGACTCGACCTGGATCATGACACCGGGTAAATCCAGACGGTGAGATTCGATCAACGTCGCCTCCCTCAGCGTCAATCGATCCTTGATCTTACGAGGTTGCAGCTTCCCCCCCTTGCCGGTCGACAGCTTTTTCTGAATCAGCTCCGAGTCTAAATTCAGGAGGGAGGCTAACTGAGCCACCAACCCTGGACGGTCTTTGACGTCCTCCAACGTGACGTATAACGCAAAGCTCGGCACGTTGTTGGCCAACAGCACGCCGTTACGGTCGAAAATTAATCCGCGGGCCGGTTCCAATACCACCGATCGGGTTCGGTTGTTTTCTGAGAGGTCTCGATAATAGGGCCCCTCGCGGATCTGCAGATGCCAGAGACGGAGGGCGAGCAGGGCCATGACCAGCAACAGCCCCACGCGGAGGATGACCAGCCGACGTTGAAGGTCTAGGAGATCGGAATCGTTGAATCCTATCGATGCCATATCCTCAGTTCACGCCCCGGTAGGCGGTGTTCCGTGATCAGAGCGCTCCATCCGTGACCATGCGATCATCCGACCACTGCTGCCGGAACAGGAGATACAAAAGAACACCGATTCCCGCATCGAACGCGGCCTGCAGCACGATCGTCGACCGCACTCCGATCCAGAGTTCCTCCGGGCTGGAAGGTGCTAGGGAAGAGAGAAACACAGCGCTGGAGAGACAGGAGAGCACCGCCAATCCCACGGCCAAGACCGCAGGCGTCAAATGGGCCATGTGACGCCCGGCCAGACCGGCGAGAAAACCTGCGCCCCCCTTCGTCACGACGTTGACCCAAAGGTCCCCAGCCGAAAACATGTCTTGCGAATAGCCCAAGAGCAACCCGAGCAGCAGCCCGTCAAGCTCTCCACCGAGAAAGCCGACGAGGCAGGCCGCCACCAACCCGAGATCGGGGCGGACGCCGAAGAAGCTCACGTAATGCAGCAGCGTTGCCTGGATCGGCGCAATGACCACCACGAGCCCCGCATACAAGAAAAGCTTCACGACTTTTTGCGGTCTCCTTGAATCTCCTGCAGAAGTTTTTGCGCAGCCTCGGCATTCTCATAAGGTGCGGTAATGATGAGCACCTCTTCCACTTTTGACAGGTCAACCTCGGGCTCCAATTCGGCTGTTTGGAACAGATCTCCTTCCGACTTTTCCACCTGCATCAGCGTCCCAACCATCAACCCTCGTGGAAACACGCCGGTCAGCCCCGACGTCACCACGTGATCACCGGCCTGGACTCTCGACAAGAGCGGAATGTACTTCAGCCGCGCGCGTCCATGGCTGGTCCCTTCGACGATGCCTTCATCGCGTGTCCGCTGCACCAGCCCGGCGACGGCATTGTTGGGATCGGTGACAAGGAGAACGACCGATGACCTCGCGTTGGTCTTGACGATCCGTCCCACAACTCCGGCTGGGGTCACCACCCCCATCTCCGGGCGTATCCCGTCACTCTCTCCCTTGTCGAGAATCATCCCTCGGTACCAGTTGGTCGCATCCCGCCCAATCACTCGGGCGGCTACCGTCTGCGAGGACAATTGCTGTTTGAAGGCCAGTAACGTCTCATACCGTTGGGTAGCCGATAGAGATTCCCGCAATTGAGTGTTCTGCCCCTTGAGTAATTCGACCTCCCGGCGAAGTTGCCGATTTTCCTCACGCATGCCCTGGAGGGCGACATACCCATCCCAGGTTTCGGACAGGCCGTGATCGACGGAAGAGAAAATGGACAAAGGGAAAGTCAATACCTGGCCGAGCGGCCCACCCACGTATTGCAGCACTCGTTGACTTTGGCTAGGAAGGAGAAGCAGCGTCGCGAGCAAGACGGCGAACAAAACGATGGCAAGACGTCTGGTGCCGTATGTTGAGCGTGATAGTGCCATCCCCACTCAGGGTGGAACTCATCGAGCCGTGCTGCACTGCGACATGACCGACACCTTGCGAAGGAGGTCCAACTCGTCCAGAATCTTTCCGACCCCCAACACGACCGACGTCAACGGGTCGTCGACCGTAATGATCGGAAGATTCGTTTCCTCACGGAACCGAGTATCCATCCCTTTCAACAAAGACCCGCCGCCTGTCAGCACAATTCCGCGATCGATGATGTCTCCAGCCAATTCAGGGGGCGTATTTTCCAACGCCACCTTGATGGCATTCACGATCGTTCCGATAGGTTCCTGCAGCGCTTCCCTGACCTCAGCATCGTCCACCACCAAGGTGCGAGGAATGCCGGAGATCAGATCGCGCCCTTTGATCATCATCGTCTTCCGCTCCTCGAAGGGATAGGCCGATCCGATCTCGAACTTGATTCGCTCGGCCATATGTTCGCCGATGAGGAGGTTATATTTCTTCTTGATGTAGTTCATGATGGCATCGTCCATGCGATCACCGGCCACCTTGACCGATTCGCTGTATACGATGCCGCCGAGCGAGATGACGGCAATATCCGTCGTGCCGCCGCCGATATCCACCACCATGTTCCCGGACGGTTCCGTGATCGGTAGACCGGCACCGATGGCAGCCGCCACCGGCTCCTCAATAAGGTAGACCTCCCGCGCACCGGCCAGTTCAGCCGAATCACGCACCGCACGCTGTTCGACTTGCGTAATACGCGAGGGGACCCCGATGATGATCCGGGGTCGCACGAACGCCGTCCGATTGTGCGCCTTCTGAATGAAGTGACTCAGCATGGCCTCCGCCTTCTCGAAATCGGCAATAACGCCTTCCTTCATCGGGCGTACGGCCACAATGTTGCCGGGTGTCCGGCCGAGCATCCGTTTCGCGTCTGTGCCGACCGCCATGACGCGCTCGGTTTTTTTCTCGACAGCCACGACAGAGGGCTCGTTCAGCACGATCCCTTTTCCATGGACATACACGAGGGTTGTCGCCGTCCCCAAGTCGATCGCCAGATCGTTGGAGAACCACCCGAACATGTCGCTCATGAAGCTCACTAGGACTCTCCCTTCAGGCGTTGTACGCAGGTATCCACGTCCCGCATCCCTCAGTCCCAAACTTCCAATTGCCCGCTTTCGAGCACCTGGGTTTTCGCGATCTCGTCGCCCAGTCGCAGTCCCCGCTCGTTGCCGATCACCAGAAGCGCCTCAAGTGTGAGAACCGCTCCCCATCCGATCCAGCCGATATAAGGAATCTCCAGTACCAATTGGGCAAGTCCACAAGGTAGGTTGCGGATGATCGACTCTCGAAATCCGGCCGGATCGCGTGTGCGTGGCACGATGGTCTGCAGCCCGATCAGCCGCTTGCCGACGCTCCGGCCGCCTCCGAATCCATCGGCTAACAACAGATACGCAAGACCAGCAAGAACACCAATGGGCGGGACCAATCGACTCGCCGCAGCGACAATCAAAAAGTCTATTCCCTTGGCAATGACTCGGTTCAGCACCTGGGCCTTCGGATAGATGCCCAGTTCCATCGGGCTGCGCCTGGCTTCCTCCGCCGCCAATGGAGTCTCCCCAATTGATCGTCACTATAACAAATCTGTCCGGCGCGCACAAACAAAGTCGTAATCTGTTCGGCCTTGTCCGCAACAAACGTTCGCCCCTTGCCTTTGTCGTCATCGCCTGAGTAGAATCCGCGAAACCGGGCCGACAAGAGGCAAGATCCAGATGATTAAACTGCTCCGTGAGGCTGCTCACGACTATCCGTGGTTCCTTAAATCCATCATGGGCGTGCTCGCGCTTGCCTTCATCATCACCATGGGGTGGTGGGGATTCGGAGAGCAGGGGGGCAACGTCATCGCCTCCGTCGGAGACCAGACGATCCCGCTGGATGAGTTTCGCCGTGCCTACGAGAATACCTACCGGTTCTACAAGGATAGAGGACAAAACGAGATCAAGGACGAGCAGCTCAAGCAGTTCGTTTTGGATCAACTCATCGAAAACCGCATGTGGCTGCAGGTGGCAAAAGAGATGGGCCTGACGGTCTCCGATGAGGACTTGCGGAAAGCGATCATGCAGCGCACCGAGTTTCAGCGCAACGGGAGTTTCGACCCCGATGCCTATCGCAGGCTGCTGGCCGCAAACCGGTTGACGCCCTCCTCGTTCGAGGCAATGGAAGCCAAGGACATTCTCACGAACAAAGCCCGCCTAGTCATCATGGATGCAGTGGCCCTGACACCCGCCGAGGCCTCGGAAGCGCAAGCCCTGGTGGCGCGAGAAGCCGCCACCGATCCTGCCAAGACCGAGGCCGCCAAGGAACGCATTTTCCAGAGCTTCCTCTTCCAAAAGCAACAGCGCGCCCTGATGGCCTATGCGGAATCGCTTAAGACCAAGGTGCCCATCAAGGTCCACAAAGAGTTGATGTAGTGTCGGCCCATCCCGTCCCGATCAACATCGCATCTCCATAACTATAGAACCGGTACCGTTGCGAGACCGCCTCGGCATAGGCGGCACGCAACCGTTCCACGCCGACGAACGCCGACACCAACATCAACAGCGTGGTGCGAGGCAGATGAAAGTTCGTCACCAGCGCATCGACGACCCGAAATTCGTAGCCGGGCGTGATGAACAATTCGGCCGCCCCTTGAAACGCCTCCAGCCCCCGCTCGCCCAGAGCCGCCGTTTCCAGGGCGCGGACCACCGTGGTACCCACGGCCACCACACGATTCCCCCGTTCGCGCGCGAGCCTGATTTGCTCCACGGTGCGAATCGGCACATCCACCCGCTCAGCGAGCATGCGATGCTCTTCAATGCGCTCGCTCTGGACACCTCGAAAGGTACCAGGCCCGACATGTAGGGTCACCTGCGCCAGTTCGATTCCCTGTCCCCTCAACGTTTGTACCAACTCGCGAGTGAAATGGAGCCCGGCCGTTGGAGCTGCTATTGCCCCTTCATTGCGGGCAAAGACGGTCTGATACCACTGGAGGTCGTCCTGAGTCGGCATACGCTTGATATAAGGCGGCAGCGGCATGGTTCCGATGGCCTGCATAAGGTCGTAAGCACGGGCCCCTTCGTTCAGCCGCAACGTGGTTCTCGCATGGCTCCGTTCCACGATCGTCCCGCAATCACTATTGGAAAACGTGAGTACGGTGCCTGGTTTCCAACGGCCTTTAATCAGAATCTCCCACAGCCCTCCCCCTAGATCCGCCACGAACAGCAGGTCGCAGAACTTGCCGTTCGCACCTGCCCGAACCGGCACTCGTGCCTGCATCACTTTTGTGTCGTTCACTACGAGAAGATCGCCCCGTCGCAGCAACAGCGAAAGATCCGCGACATGTCGGTGCAGACGTGCACCCGTGCTCCGCTCCATCACCAACAACCGCGCTCGATCGCGCGGCGTGACGGGATGGTCGGCGACCAAGGTGGGATCGAAGGGAAAGTCGAACTCGCTCAGCAACATCACGGAGCCGGAAGCGTCGGCGGAGCCAGCACCTGCGTGGATGCGACCTGGTGCAGTTCCGTACCGGGATAATAATACTGCAAGATGCTGTCGTACGAATACCCAAGTTCGGCGAGTTCTTTCGCCCCCCATTGGCAGAGACCCACCGCATGCCCGGCGCCGTAGCCGGTAAAGACCACCTCGGCGCCCATCGACTCGACTTCAAACTGAGTGCTGGGAATGACCGTATAGCCGACCGCCTTGCGCAAATCTTCCCCACGCAGCACTGTCTCTCCATTCGAGTGCAGAATCCTCAAACGAGCCACTCGCCCGGCCCGGCTATACAGAATGGGCGTGATGGTCGCAACCGTGCCGATGGAAAATCCCTGACGACGGAGGCTCTGTTCAAGCTGCTCAACCTTGACGTTGGCTTTCCATTGGTAGTAGGGCGAGTCGAGATCGAAGGGGCACTCCACCCCCTTGAGATAGGGCAAATCCTTGTTAGCCCAGACGTTCACGGCATCTTCGGTCGGCCCGGCAGCCGTCGATGAAAAGGCGGCATAGATAGGTGCCCGTTGGTAGGTGACAACGATGCCTCGAGTGGATTCCACGGCTTCTTCGACACGGCGGTCCACGCCGGAACGCCCACGGTAGACCTGGTCTTGCGTCGTCGCGACGACATCGTACTCCCGTCCGCCGCTCAGCATTTTGTTATAGAGGGCATAGGTTCTGGCCGCGACCGCCTGCACCTTTAACATCTCCGGATGCCAGGCCGAGTTCACCTCGGAAGGCACCACTCCCTTCACATACTCTTCCAAATCGAGCTGGTTGACGACGGACAACAGCCGCCCCTTATGCAGAATGCGCAGGGCTCCGCTGACCGACAGCTCGGCCCCTTGTGCCGAACCGGTGAAGCCGCCGTTTCCGCTCCGCTGCCCTTCTTCCTTACTCATCTTCAACGAGAGCTGGCTCATGACGGGTCGGATCAGAATGTATCCGCCCGACAGGTGGCGTCCGTTGACCTCCAATCCTTCCTTACGCGCCGACACCTGCAGGGGCGGGTGCAGCACTTTCGTGTCTCCGGTTTCGGTGATCACAGCCACATCGCCCTCTGAGCGCACCGTCAAGAGCGCGACATCCTGTCCTACCAGAACACGAATGGATTCGGCGCGGGCGGGATCGGCAGCAGCGACAACCCCGAGTACCAAGGCAGAGCCAGCCAACACACCTGTCATGACGGATCGAATCAGCGCCGAAACAGCCATGAGAGGATGGAAAACAGAAAACTCAACAAGATACTGAGTATGAGACTGGTCGCAAGTGGAATGTAGACGCTGAATTGGTCCCGTTTGAACGAGAGATCACCGGGCAACTTCCCGAACCAACCGAGCAACGAACCGAGGCCCACCCACTTATCCGCAAGGGTGAGCAACACCCCGACGGCTGCCAAGGCCAAGCCCAAGACCACGAACCATCGGCCGACATCGCTCCACATGGACATGGTTCATTGTATCAAACATTCGGCGATCTGAATCGCGTTCAGAGCGGCGCCCTTCCGAAGGTTGTCGCTGACCACCCACAGGTTCAACCCGTTGGTGATCGACTCGTCTTCCCGCACACGGCCGACGTATACCTCATCTTTGCCTGACACGTCGAAGGGCATGGGGTACAACTTCTTCAGCGGATCATCGTACACGATGACACCTGGCATCTCCGCCAAGGCGGCTCGCGCATCGTTCGCTTTGAGCGGCCGCTCCAGTTCGACGTTAATCGCCTCGGAATGACATCGGAGCACCGGCACACGCACGGTGGTCGCCGTCACCCTCAAGGAGGGCAGGTCCAAGATTTTTCTGGTCTCGCGGACGATCTTGACCTCTTCAGAACAGTCGCCCCCCTCACCAAATGAGCCGATTTGAGGCAGCAGGTTGAAGGCGATCTGATAGGGATAGACCTGAACCTTGACGTCTTGAAAGGAGATCAGAGCCTTCGTCTGATCGATCAGTTCGTCCATGGCCGCCGCTCCGGTACCGGAGACGGACTGAAAGGTCGTGACGACCACGCGCTTGAGTCCTGCCGCATCCGCCAACGGCTTGAGCGCCATGACCAGCGGAGTCGTCGTGCAGTTGGGAATCGCAACAATCCCCCGTTTCATGGTACCTAACGCCGCCGCGTTCACCTCGGGCACCACCAAGGGCACATCGGGATCCATGCGGAAGACCCCGCTGTCGTCGATCACCGCAATGCCGGCCGCTCCCAGCCGAACTCCATACTCCCGGCTGATTGCATCGGTTGCAGAGATGAACGCGATGTCCACTCCGTCGAACGACGAAGACTCCGTCAATTCCTCAACCTTGTACTCCTTCTCTTGGCACGTCAGCACTTCCCCCGCCGAGCGCTTCGACGCGAAGAGTCGCAGTCCTTCGATGGGGAACTTGCGTTCTTCCAGGATCTCAAGGCTTTCTTTCCCCACTGCCCCGGTTGCGCCGAGCACGGCCACCGTATAGGCCTTTTTCTTCTTCAACATGATACCGTCCTCACTCGGTTGGGCTCAGGACCCTGATGCGGTGATTGAAGGTGTCCGCAATATATACAGTCCCCCGCTCGTCCACCGCCACTCCGAATGGATAACTCAGACTGCCGGCGAGAGCATCCCCTCCATCACCACCGTACTGTGCGGCCCCGGCTCCAGTCAGACGAATGATGGTCTTAGTCCCAGAGTCCCACCGGCGGATCAAATGGCTGTCGGAGTCCGTAATATACAAAGCGCCATCACGACCGGCGGCAATCCCCGCGGGTCTGGACAGGCTGGCAGAAATCGGCTCATCCGGTCCTTGATATCGATAGATGCCGCCGTCGCCGGCCACGGTTGCAATCCGACCGGTCGAGGGATCGATGGATCGAATGCGGCTATTGAACGTATCAGCCACATACAACATGCCGTCCACGCCCACTGCCAACCCACTCGGCCCGGCCAGACTGGCCTGCACCGCCGCAATCTCGTCTCCATTGTATCCAGCCACGCCGGCGCCGGCGATGGTGCTGATGAAACCGGTCGCCAACTCCACCTTGCGCACTCGATTGTTGCTCTGATCGGCAATGTACAGGGCTCCGCCTTCCACCGCGACGCCGGTCGGCTCATTGAGGGCCGCCTGCACCGCCAGCCCACCGTCCCCCGAAAAGCGAGCCTGTCCGGTACCCGCCACTGTAGCAATGAGACCGCTTGACGCATCAACCTTCCGGACGCGATGGTGCATCGTGTCCGCGATGTATAGATTCCCCACCTCATCCACGGCGACCGCACTGGGAAAATTCAACTTTGCGCGCACCGCCGGCCCGCCGTCGCCCAACTCTTGCTCGACGGCCAACCGTCCGCCGGTCACATATCGCACGGTCCCGCTGAGATCAGTCACCTGCGTATACGCCTTGGTGGAATCGCCTGAGGGTTCGGCAAACGGGTCGTCGTCTGCGGAGTCCACAAGCTCCTCAGCATGTAGGGACCGGGACACCAAGGCCTTCTCCGACGAAGCACGCCCTGCGACCGTCGTGATGGTTCCCGTAATCCGATCGACTCGACGCACCAGGTGATTTTCGGAATCAGCGATGTAGAGGTTGCCGAAGCGATCGAGACAGACGCCCTTGGGTTCATTCAACGAAGCCGAGCGGGCCGTCCCTCCGTCCCCGGCATACCCGGGTTCGCCGTTGCCGGCCACCGTCTCAATCGTCAGAGGGTGCACTGCATGAGTCATGGCGGTCTAGGACTCGAGACTACGCACGATGGCATCACCCATCTCAGCAGTGCTCACTAACTTCATGCCGTCCGCATGGATGTCCTTCGTCCGAATTCCCTGATCCAAGGTCTTGACGATCGCCTGCTCGATGGCTTCGGCTTCTTTCTCCAACTGGAACGCATAGGACAGCATCATCGCCGCGGAGGCGATGGTGGCGATCGGATTGGCGATATTTTTCCCGGCAATGTCCGGCGCGCTTCCGTGAATCGGCTCGAAGAGGCCGACCTTCGCCCCCAGACTGGCGGAGGGTAACATACCGATGGAGCCCGTGAGCATCGCCGCTTCGTCACTGAGGATGTCGCCGAAGATGTTATTACACAACAATACGTCGAACTGCTTCGGGTTACGGACGAGCTGCATGGCACAGTTGTCGACATAAATGTGACTCAAGGCCACGTCAGTATAGTCTTTCTGCACCTCGGTCACGACTTTCCGCCAGAGTTCGGAGGACTCGAGCACGTTGGCCTTGTCGACCGATGTCACTTTCTTCCGCCGCTTGCGCGCCGCTTCGAAGGCCACTACCGCGATCCGCCGGATCTCATCCGTCGTATACACCTCGGTGTTGAACCCGCGCTCTCCGCCGTTCGGCAGTTTTTCGATTCCCTTGGGTTTGCCGAAGTAAATGCCGCCCGTCAATTCACGGATCACGAGCATGTCGATCCCCTCGATGACCTCGCGGCGCAACGTGGAGGCATCGGCCAGCATCGGATACAACTTGGCAGGCCGCAAGTTGGCATAGAGTCCCAGTTGCTCGCGGAGCCCCAGAAGGGCCCGTTCCGGACGCAGGCTGTATTCCAAGCCTTCCCATTTCGGTCCACCCACGGCGCCCAACAACACGGCGTCACTTTGCTTGGCCAACGACAAGGTGTCCTGCGGCAACGGAACACCGACCTTATCGATGGCATGGCCACCGACATCCCCGGAGGCAAATTCGAAGTGATGCCCGAATCGTTCCGCCACGGCCTTCAATACCTTGACGGCTTCCGGCACAATCTCCCGGCCGACCCCGTCGCCCGCCAAGACTGCAATTCTCGCTTTCACCTGTATAGCTCCTCTCGACTAATCGACGATCGTCTCACAGTCCGGCGTCCAAGCCGGATCCACGAGACACAAGAATTCAATCGGGCCCGTGCCGGTGTTGACCAGTGACTGGTTTGCCCCAGGCGGCACATAGACCACCGAGCCCGGCTCTACCGCGGTCTGCTCTCCATCGATCTTCATCACCCCACGGCCAGCAATGACGTAATACACCTCCGAAAACTCCAGCCGATGTCGGAGCGACTGCCGCCCAGGATCCAGACACCCGTGGGCCATGCTATAGCCCAGCTTGAGGGGCGCCTTGTTCGGATGCAACAACTCCCGCAGCCGCGTATGGTCGCCAGCCAGGAATTCCGGACATTCTCGAAGATGGGTATGGAACATCTGTCTTCACCGCACCAGAGCAGAGGACTGTACCCCGCAGGTCAGGATCAAATCAAGCCGACCTTCTGCTCCCCTTCAGCCTGCTTCGCGGCCAAATAGGCCAACTTGTTCAGGGCATTGAGATAGGCCCGCGTAGCCGCCGTGATGATATCCGTGTCGGCGCCATGTCCGGACACCGTCCGCCCGTCTTCCTCCAGGCGCACGGAGACCTCTCCCTGTGCGTCGGTTCCGCCAGTGATGGCATTGACGCCAAACATCAGCAGCTTGCTCCTGGTTTGGGTCATGGCTGCAATCGTCCGATAGACGGCATCCACAGGACCGTCACCGGTCCCGCTTTGGGTCACCTGCTTGCCGTCGATCTCCAGTTCGACCGTGGCTTTAGGCACCCTATTGGTGCCGCTTTCAACGTGGAACGACTTCAACAGCACACGCTCCGACATCTTGGCCACTTCTTCCGAGACGATCACCTCCAGGTCTTCCTCATAGATCTCTTTCTTCTGATCTGCCAACCGCTTGAAACGCTCGAAGGCATGGTTCATCTCTTCTTCGGTCAGCTTATAGCCCAATTCTTCCAACCGCTGACGGAACGCATGGCGCCCCGACAACTTGCCCATGACCAACTTGTTCTGTTCGAGCCCGATCGATTCCGGACGCATGATCTCGTAGGTGGTTTTATCCTTGAGCAACCCGTCTTGGTGAATGCCCGACGTGTGGGCGAAGGCGTTCGCGCCGACGATAGCCTTGTTCGGCTGAATGACCATGCCGGTAATCTTACTGACGAGGCGGCTGGTCTTCGAAATCTCTTCGGTGACGACCCGCGTATCGGCGCCATACCAATCCTTGCGCGTCCGCAGCCCCATCACGATCTCTTCCAGCGACGTATTGCCCGCCCGTTCGCCGATGCCGTTGATCGTGCATTCCACTTGACCGGCTCCGGCCATCACCGCCGCCAGGCTGTTGGCGACAGCAACTCCCAAGTCGTTATGGCAATGAACCGAGATGACCGCTTGGTGACTGTTCGACACGCGGTCCTTGATCCGTTTGATCAGCGCGCCGAATTCCTGCGGCACCGCATACCCCACGGTGTCGGGAATATTGACCGTCTCGGCCCCCGCAGCGATGACCGCCTCGATGACTTCACAGAGATACGTCGGATCCGATCGGCTGGCGTCCATGGGTGAGAACTCCACGTCCTCGACATAACTCCGAGCCAACTCCACCATTTCCACCGCCCGTTTCTTGGCCTCCTCACGGGTCATGCGAAACTGGTGTTTGAGATGGATATCCGACGTAGACAGGAAGGTGTGGATACGCACTTTCGGCGCCCCCTTCAGCGCCTCGTAGGCCCGGGTAATGTCTTCCGGCCTGGCTCGCGCCAGGCTACAGACCACCGGACCTTCCACTTCCTGGGCAATCCGGCGTACCGCCTCGAAATCTCCGGGTGAACTGTACGCGAATCCCGCCTCGATGATATCCACGCCGAGGCGTGCCAGTTGCTTGGCGATCATGAGTTTCTCCTCGACGTTCATACTCGCCCCCGGCGATTGTTCCCCGTCCCGCAACGTCGTATCGAATATTCTGATCATCCTGGTCATGGCTCACCTCCTCTGTCCTGCAGGTTACTCGAACAGGTTCTCCAACACGGCCTCAGACGGAAAAAACACCGGATCCTGCCAATAAAAAAGCCTCCGCCCCGAGACAGGGACGAAGGCCTTTCGGAACTTCGTGGTACCACCCTGATTCAGCAGTCGATGAAAGCGCGCTTCCATCCGACCGCCCTTGATTCTGTCCGTCACGTGGACGACTCGGAACCCACTACAACCTCTGCAGGTTTCGCAGGTCCAGCTCGGAGGCGAGTTCAGCGAATGACCGGCTGGTTCACACCACCCACCAGCTCTCTCGATTCGGTCACGATCGCCTACTACTCCTCGTCAGTGCTGTTGTCACTCTTTGGAATCCAACACGGGTGCATCGGGCTTGGCCCCCTGCTTGCTGGCCCCCTTCATCACCACCGCCCATAAACGCGCGGCTGGCCCAGACAGGGCGTACCCCGCAAAGATGACGAACACCATCACCTGCGGCCAGGCGGCGATCATCATCAACGCCAGGATGCCCCACACCAGGTAGGTGAAGTGGTCGCCGCGCCGGAACTTCAGGTCTTTGAAGCTGCGGTACTTGATCGTGCTCACCATAAGGAAGGCCAGCGCGAACGTGATCACCAGAATCAGGAGCGGCTTGACCTCTGCTCCCATTTGCGTGATGTGGAGATCGAATATGACCAACGAGGCGATCACCCCTGCCGCCGCAGGGATGGCGAGACCAGTAAAATATTTACTGTCGGCCGTGCTCACGGTGGCGTTGAATCGGGCCAATCGTACAGCCCCCATGGCGACGTAAGCGAACATCACCGCGACGCCGAACATCCCCTGCCCGCTGAGCGCATAGGAATAGATCAACACCCCCGGTGCGACTCCAAACGACACCACATCCGACAGCGAATCGTACTCGATGCCGAACTGGCCCGTGCTGTTGGTCAATCGGGCCAATTTGCCGTCCAGCATGTCGAAGACCATGCCGCCCAAAATCGCAATGGCGGCGGCCAAATGCTGGCCGTTGAACACCGACAGGATCGCGAACACGCCGCAAAACAGGTTGCCCGTCGTGCATAAATTGGGGATAAGGTACATCGCCTGACGCCGTCGGTTTCCCTTGGCAAACGAGGCTCGCACGCCCGATGCTTTCATCGAAGTTCTCCCAGAATGGATTCTCCGCCCTTAACCCGATCCCCCACTGCGACTCGGATGCTCGACCCCAGCGGCAAAAACGTATCCATCCTCGACCCAAACCGGATCAACCCGTAGCGCTCACCCCGCTCCACACGATCACCCTCTCCCACCCAACACACGATGCGACGGGCGATCAACCCGGCAACCTGCACACACAAGACCTTGGCTCCGGATTCCGCCTTCAACATGACGGCATTCTGTTCATTGTGCAAAGTCGCCTCGGGCTTACTCGCCACGAGAAACTGCCCGGGCTGGTAGCTGACGCCTTCCACAATGCCCGCACAGGGCATCCGGTTCACATGGACGTCGAACACATTCAGAAACACCGTAACCCGAATGCTCTTTTCCTTCAAGTAGCGAGGCTCAAACTCCTCCTCGATTGCGATCACCTTGCCGTCTCCAGGCGACACCACCATGTTGGGCTGCTGCGGAATCGTCCGGCTGGGATTCCGAAAAAACCACGCCGTAAACAGCGTGAACCCACCGGCCACCAACGCCGGGATGGGCCAGCCGACTCCTCCGAAAAGCAACGCCAAACCGCCCAGTCCTCCGACAAACGGCCAGCCTTCCTTAACGATCGGAATCCCTACCGCATGATCAGCCATACCACTCCGCGCCCACGACAAACCCTCTATATGCGGTGTTGCCCTTGGGTGTCAGTTCTTGTTCTTGTCGACGAGCTGATCCTTCTTCAACCATGGCATCATCGCACGCAATCTGGAGCCAACCTCCTCGATCGGATGCCCCTCACCCCTTTTGAGCAACGCATTGTAGACAGGGCGGTTGGCTTGATTCTCCAACACCCATTCTTTGGCGAATTGGCCGCTCTGGATCTCCCCAAGAATCTTCTTCATTTCTTGCTTGGTCTGCTCGGTCACCACACGAGGGCCGCGGGTGATGTCGCCGTACTTCGCCGTCGTGCTGATGGAATAACGCATGTTGGCGATGCCGCCCTGGTAGATTAGGTCCACGATTAACTTCACTTCGTGCAAACATTCAAAATAGGCCATCTCCGGGGAATAGCCCGCTTCGACCAGGGTTTCGAACCCGGCTTGGATCAGGGATGTCAGGCCTCCGCACAATACCGCTTGCTCACCGAATAGATCGGTTTCCGTCTCTTCCCTGAAATTGGTCTCAATCACTCCGGCACGCCCGCCGCCGACCGCACTCGCGTAAGCCAACCCGACCTGGCGCGTGTCTCCGCTGGGATCTTGATGGACGGCGAGCAGACACGGGACGCCGCTGCCTTTCGTATACTCGGATCGAACCAAATGACCGGGACCTTTCGGCGCCACCATGAACACATTGACGTTCGCCGGCGGCACGATCTGCCCAAAGTGGATGTTGAACCCATGGCCGAATGCCAAATAGGAGCCGGGCTTCAAGTTCGGAGCGATCTCCTGTCGGTAGATCGCCGCCTGCGCCTCATCCGGCGCCAGGATCATGATCACGTCGGAGGCCTTCACCGCGTCGTCGACCGGCATGACCTTCAACCCGCTGGCTTCCGCCTTTTTCCAGGAGTTCCCTTCCCGCAGGCCGACGACGACGCTGGCGCCGCTCTCTTTGAGATTCAGCGAGTGGGCATGGCCTTGGCTGCCATACCCAATCACAGCCACCTTCTTGCCCCGAATGAGTTGCAGATCCGCATCCTTGTCGTAATAAATCTTCATACATTACTCCTGAAAGTTCGTGGTGCCCATGGATGGAACGCGACGGTCGTGAACAGAGGTGTGCGCGCTACTCGCGAGCGACTTTTTTCGGTTGGCTGGCCGCCGGCCTGATGGCCTCGCGCGCAATCGCCACACGACCCGTCCGAATCAATTCCTTGATGCCGAGCGGTTGCAGCAAATTGATGATGGCCTCGATTTTCTTCGGGTCCCCCGTCACCTCGATGGTGTAGGTCGACGGCGTCGAGTCGATCACGTTGGCCCGGAAAATGTCGGCGATCCTGAGCGCCTCCGCCCGGTCTTCCGACTTGGTATGAACCTTGATCAAGGCCGTCTCCCGAGAGACGAACTCACTTTCATTGAGGTCCACGACCTTGATGACATCGATCAACTTGTTCAGCTGCTTGACGATCTGTTCCACAATGCGATCGTCACCGGACGTCACGATCGTCATCTGGGACATCGAGGGATCGAGAGTCGGCGCCACGGAAAGGCTTTCGATGTTGAACCCGCGCCCGCTGAACAATCCCGCCACGCGGGACAATACCCCGAATTTATTCTCGACTGTGACTGAAATAATGTGTTCCATCGACCTCGACGAACTGGGTCCTCTCAGCACGTCCAATGCACTGCAGAGGCTCAGCCCTCTCTCCCTATGCTGTCAGAATCGTGTCCTTGTCTTCATTGCTGCCGGTGCCGACCGCCCCGGCCTGCTTCTTCTTGAGTTCCGGCGGATCTTCCAGGATCATTTCGTGATTGCACCCACCGGCCGGAATCATCGGATAACAATTCTCGTAGGGATAGGTCGGCACATCCACGACGACCGGCTTGTCGCTCTCGATCGCCGCCTTGAGGACACCATCCAAGTCGTTCAGGGAATTGGCGCGTAACCCCACCGCGCCATAGGCCTCGGCCAGCTTCACAAAGTCCGGCGTCGTATCGAGATAACTGGAGGCGTACCGACCTTCATAGAACAGGTCCTGCCACTGCCGAACCATGCCGTGGAAACGGTTGTTCAGGATAACGATTTTGACCGGCAGCTTCGAGACCACGGCCGTCGCCATTTCCTGCATGTTCATTTGCACGCTCCCGTCGCCGGCCACGCACAACACCAACCGGTTCCGAAAGGCCGCCTGGGCTCCCATCGCGGCGGGAAACCCGAACCCCATCGTGCCGAGACCACCGGACGTGAGCCAGCGATTCGGCTTCGCCAGCTTGAAGTACTGGGCCGTCCACATCTGATGTTGCCCCACATCCGTCGACACGATCGGATCCCGATCCTTCGTCAGCTCGTACAACCGCTTGATCACATGTTGCGGCTTGATGGCCCCCTCCGGCTCTTGGTGATAGCTGAGGGGGTGCGCCTGCTGCCATTCTCGGATTTGGTCCCACCAGGGTTTCCGAAGCCCGCTCTGATCACCGTTCACGGTTGCTTTCAAAATCTGATTCAAGTCCCGCAATACGGCCTTACAGTCACCCACGATCGGAATATCGACGTGGATATTCTTGCGGATCGACGTCGGGTCGATATCGATATGGATGACCTTGGCGTGTGGACAGAATTCAGAGACCTTGCCGGTCACGCGATCATCGAATCGCGCCCCCACGGCGATCACGAGGTCGGAATAGTGCATCGCCATGTTGGCGCTGTAGGTTCCGTGCATGCCCAACATGCCCAGCGACAGCGGATGTTCGCCGGGGAATGCGCCTAAGCCCATCAGCGTCATGTCGACGGGGATCTGCGTCATCTCCGCCAGTTCAAGCAATTCCTTGGAGGCGCCTGAAAACACCACTCCTCCCCCCACGTAGAGGATCGGCTTCTTCGCCTTGACAATGGCTTCCGCAGCTTGCTTGATCTGCCATTTATTACCCTCATACGTCGGATTGTATCCACGGATGGACACGGAGTTGGGATAGGTAAACTCCGTCTTGGCCATGGACACATCCTTGGGAATATCCACCAAGACCGGCCCAGGACGGCCGGTGGTGGCGATATAGAAGGCTTCCTTGATCGTGGTGGCAAGATCGTTCACGTCCTTCACGAGGAAGTTGTACTTCGTACAGGGCCGGCTGAGGCCGATGTTGTCCGCCTCCTGGAACGCATCGTTGCCGATCAGACTGGTCGACACCTGTCCGCTGAAGCAGACCAGAGGAACGGAGTCCATATAGGCATCGGCCAGCGCGGTGATCACGTTCGTCATGCCTGGTCCCGAGGTCACCAAACAGACCCCGGCTTTCCCGGTTGCCTTGGCATAGCCCTCGGCCATGTGACCGGCACCCTGCTCATGCCTGGTCAGAATAACTTCGATCTCATTCTGCTGATGGAGCATGTCAAAGATCTTCAGCACGACGCCGCCCGGCAAGGCGAAGATCGTCTTCACACCCTCCCGCTTCAGGCATTCGATAAAGATTTCCGACCCTGTCAACTTCATATCACCCTCCCCTCCACCTCGGTTGGCGAAGGACATGATGCCTCACCGGAGAATAATCTTCTCTTCCTGCCTCGTCTCCGAGACACAGGTTGATACGATCTTACTGAAAAAACAATGGGTAAGATGGCGGATGGTATCACCAGATCTCAAGAGAGGTCAATAGAGCACACCAGAGAGCCTGGATCTCACCTAGTAGCCAACGACCGAGGCATGGTAAGAAGGGCGCCATGGCTCAGACACGCGTCACGATCCTCTCCCGCCGAGAATGCCATCTCTGCCGAGTAGCACACCGGATCGCCCGACAACTGCAGGAGGACCTCTCCTTCGACCTGAAGGAGGTGAATGTGGACGATGATCCGCAGTTAGTCTCGCGCTATGGGAACCGAGTGCCGGTACTGCTCATCGATGACCGGGAGGCCCTTGCGGGAAGGTTGACGGGCGGCGAGTTGCGCGCCGCCATCAAAAGGGCGCGTTGGAGGAACCCTATAAGCCGGATTCTGTCCCGTGTGAAACTTGCGCTCGCACGGGGGTGATCATTTCTCTGGGACTCGAGTTGCCCCGAGCCTCAAGCAACCTACCCGGGAACCTCGGCCGGGCCGGCCTTTCTGCTGAGCCCTGACGGGCGCCGCAGGCGTCCCCCTATTTGGTCTTGCTCCGGACGACGCTTACCGTGCCGTTGATGTCGCCATCACCGCGGTAGGCTCTTACCCCACCGTTTCACCCTTACCTGAGCCGGCAGGAGGACCAAGGTCGCTCGCGCCGGCCATCGGCGGTCTGTTCTCTGTGGTGCTGGTGTCGGATCACTCCGCCTGGACGTTATCCAGCGTCCTTGCCCTTGGAGTCCGGACTTTCCTCCCATCGAGCAGACTCGACGAGCGACCACCCGTGCTCCCCCAGCGCGCCTTCACAGTATAGAGTTCATAAGCCGCGCGATTCAAGCCACGGGCCCCGACGCAGGATGAGCGACGTCGCACAGTCTGCACGGAGCACAACCGCACCTCTCTCCCTGTCGCTCCGAGCCGGCTAGCACATGCTCGGAATATCCCGCGCCAATTACATCCCATAGCCGCCTCGTTAGTCATTCGGCTCAGCCTGGTTCTTGCACAGCCCGCCATGATTCGTCCACACGCCGTCTGTGCCTCCAGGCACCCGGCTGACCAACAGAGAGGAGGACTGGCACCCACAAACCCGTTCCCCGACGACCTTCAGGCCAGAGACCATCCAGAGTCCCGAGTCATTCCATTCACATCTTGAGAGCAGGAGAATGATGATGCGGACTCTGATCTTACTCTGGATATTTTTGCTAAGCTCCACAATCGTGCCGAGCGCCTTCGCAGACGATGGCAGCGTCGAAACACGCATGCGAAAATTGGAGCAACGGTTACAGGAACTCGAACAGCATAATCGCCAGCTTCAGCGATCTCACTCGCCGGAAGCCGAGGCACCCGAGCCGGCCCCTTCGCCGGATTCCTCCGGTCCGCCGACTGGAACGATCCTTCCGGACATCGCACGAGACTCGCGGCAGAAAAAACAAGCACCGCTTTCCTTCAGCACGGCCGGTTCCGGCACCATGATCTACGCCAAACCGTTCGTTACCGCCCCCAAAGCCTTCGTCGGCGGATACTTCGATCTTCAATACCGCAATCACCGAAAAGACGTGATCGACAACGGCGCCGGGTCTCCCGGCAGCAATCCCGGTATCGGCGCCACGAACAGTTCGTTCGACCAGCAACGCTTCGTTCCCTTCATCTATGCGGATATCACCGAGCATGTGAAATTCGCGTCCGAACTTGAAATCGAGCACGGCATACGTGAAGGAACCGAAACGGAGGTCAGCCTGGAGTTCGCCCACGTCGACTATCTGTTTCAGGAGCCGATCAACCTGCGCGCGGGCATCATTCTCTTACCCGTCGGCAAGTTCAACCTCCTGCACGATTCCCCGCTGAACGACCTGACTGATCGCCCGCTGGTCAACCAATTCATCATCCCGACGACCATGTCCGAGGCCGGCGCCGGCTTCTACGGCACGGTGTATCCAGGCCGCTATTCCAAGATGGATTATGAGTTCTATGTCACTCAAGGGCCGAATGGGTACCAACCGGACGGATCGTCCAGGATCGGAGAGGCCAGTGGACTGAAGAACTCCCGGCAGCGCAAATCCTTGACGGATGACGGGTTCGACAACAACCGCGGCAAGGCTGTGGTCGGGCGAGTCGCCTACAGTCCGATGTTAGGGGTCGAAATCGCAGGGTCCGGATACCACGGCACCTACGATCCGGAGAGCAAGCGGTCGCTGTCGATCTTCGTACTCGATTGGACGCTGCAACGAGGCCCCTTTGAACTGATCGGCGAAGCCGCGTGGGCCTATGCGAAGAACAACTCCCGGAATCTGGACGGCACTCCGGCCGTCGATCCCGACACAGGACGCCTGCGGCCGCAGCGGATGAATGGGTACTACATCCAGGGGAATTATCATTTTATGCCGGAGATGTTGCGGCGGATGTTGCCGCAACGTTTTTCGGAGGGATCGACCCTGACGGCGGTAGTCCGGTGGGACAAGATCAACACCAACCGGGATGCCATCGGCGGATTCGGCGACCTTGAACAACTGAGCCTTGGACTGAACTTCCGCCCGATCGAGGATACGGTGTTCAAGGTGTCATATCAATTCGGCATGCGAGCCTTCAACCCCAATACCAGCCAGCGGGTCCACGACAATGCGCTGGTGTTATCGGCTGCGACCTACTTCTAGGTTGATCGGGGCCTCCGCCGAGGCGCAGGCCCCGGTTCCCCATGGAGCCACACAGACCTGCCGTCCCTCGTTGCGAAGGCTGAGGAGTCAGCGCAGCTGCGGCAACTCGCTGTTCGGCGCCGGCGGTTTGGATTGGTAGATCGGGAGGGCTTCGGCCATCCACTCTTCGAGTTGCTGAATTCTCGTGTCGTGACTGGGATGCGTTGAGAGGAATTCCGAGGTGCCTTTTCCTCCCGAGAGTTCACCCATACGCGTCCAGAGCTGAATCGACTCCCTGGGATCATACCCTGCCTCTGCCGCCAGCAGTACCCCGACGTAATCAGCTTCCGACTCATGCTTACGGCTGAACGGCAGCAGCACCCCGACTTGCGCACCGACCCCGAGCGCAGCCATGGCGCCTTGCGTCAGAACCGGGTTAGTCCCACTCACCCCGAGCGCGATGCCGATCGCTTGAAGCGTGGTCTGCGCCAAAGTGTTCTGACTCATGCGTTCGCCTCCGTGCCGAGCCAAGGCATGCACGACCTCATGGCCCATCACGGCCGCCAAGCCCGCTTCCGTTTTCGCCACAGGGAAAATCCCCGTGTAGACGGCGATCTTCCCTCCCGGCAGCGCAAAGGCGTTCATGGTCTTATCATCCTTGATGACGGTCACTTCCCACTCGAATTGGTTGGCCATCTCACTGTATTTGGATCGCTTCGCCGCCTCGATCACTCGCGCCGCAACCCGCCTCACCGGTTCGATTTCACGGGGATCGGTCGACTGCTTCATCTTGGGATCGCTCTTCACCTGCGCATACGCTTGCGCCCCCATTTGCGTTTCCTGCGACATCGGCATCATCATCAGCTGCCAACGTCCGGTGTAGGGATTGGTTTGACAACCGGTCGTCGTGAGCAGGACGGCCACCCCCATCATCAGCCAGAAGACGGACGAACGCTTCACTGTCGCCCCCTGCGTCACACGCTCCCCGTGGTACGTCATGCCATGCACCTCCGCAAATTGACCGCCCTTGCGGGCTTTGCTAGATTACCGCGCCACCTTTCTGGTTTCCACATGGGAGTTTCACCGAGTGCCCGCCGCTCCAGACCTGTCCGCTCTCGACCGCATCGGAATCGACGAATCCGGCAAGGGCGATTATTTCGGTCCATTGGTCATCGCCGCCGTCTTCGTGACAGGCGACACCCGTCGAGACCTCGCGCTCATGCAGGTCCGCGACAGCAAGAAGATCTCCGATGGCCGGATTCTGGAGATGGCACCCGACATTCGGTTACTCTGCCCGCACAGCATCGTGGCCATCGGCCCCCAGCGCTACAATGAACTCTATGCCAAGATTCGGAATTTGAATCGCCTGTTGGCCTGGGGCCACGCCCGCGCGCTCGAAAACCTCCTTCAACAGGTGCAATGCGACCTGGCCATTGCCGACCAATTCGGCGACGAGCGCCTGATCCTGAACGCCCTTCAGGAGAAAGGGAAGCAGATACGCTTGGTGCAGCAGCCGAAGGCCGAAGCCGACATCGCCGTTGCGGCTGCTTCGGTTTTGGCCCGAGCAGAATTCCTTCTTCGCCTGCAGCGCCTTTCACAAGAGTTGAACACGACCCTGCCCAAGGGCGCGTCCCCCGCAGTGGAACTTGCCGGGAAAATGGTAGTGAAGAAGTATGGGCAGGAGCGACTCGGAACCGTGGCGAAATTACACTTTAAGACGACCAGACAAGTGCTGGGAGAGACTTAGACCGATTCGCCGACTTCGAAGTTCTGCGCCTGCTCCCGTTCCGCAGGAGCCTTGACTTCAGCCATGGGCTCGCCGTCCCAATAGAGCATACGATAACAATAAGGGCAGGCATAGACATCTTCGGCACGTTTGACTTGAGAGACGAGTTGCGGCGGCAAGTGCAAGCGGCAGCCCTGACAAATGCCGTCCTTGAGTTGGGCCAGCGCCTGATCCTTCCTCGTGGCCTTCAACTTGTCGTATCTGGCCAGCAAGGCCTTGTCGACCTTCCCGGACAACTCCTGCTGCTGAGCTTCCAGCGAAGCCAATTCGGCCGCAAGCGTACGGTCCAGTTCGTCGAGTGCGGCCTTCTCCTTTGCAAAAGCCCCTTCGGCCTGGCCCAACTGAGACTTGGCCTCGGCACTCACCTTTTGAGCCTGCTCGACCTGCTCCATTACCAGAAGAATCCGCTCCTCGATTTCGCCTTTCTTCTTATTTGCCAATTCGACTTCGAACAGGTGGGCCTGATACTCCTGGTTCGTCTTCAACTGAGCGGCCCGGTCCCTCATCTTGGCGATCCGGTCCTCATGGGCTTCGAGATCCTTCTCCTGACTACGGCGCTCTTTGGTCAGGCTGTCGATAGACGCGGAGGCCTCTTGCAGCAACCGCCTCGCGTCGCGGACCGGAGCTTCGACGCTGTCGAGCCGCCCGGGAATCTTCCGTCGTCGCTCCTTGAGATCGGCGATACGGAGATCGAGTTTCTGCAGCTCAATGAGAGGAAGCAGCTGTGGATTCAACGGTACTCCTTGTACGATGCGTCAGGACCTCGTCGCGCGACAGGTCTCGCCCTCATCGCCCGGCCCAGGTTGGTGGGCCCACTAGGACTTGAACCTAGGACCAGCTGATTATGAGTCAGCCGCTCTAACCACCTGAGCTATGGGCCCGGTCCCATGACCTGAGCAAATTCTAGGCCCTCGGCCGCGGCAGAGTCAAACCGCGGTAAAACGAAATCTGTTACAAACTCTCCACGAAGCTGCGCAGCTTCTTGCTTCGACTCGGATGTCGGAGCTTGCGCAACGCCTTGGCTTCGATCTGCCGGATCCGCTCGCGGGTCACTTCGAAATCCTGGCCGACCTCTTCCAACGTGTGGTCCGTCGCCTCTCCGATGCCGAAGCGTTTGCGCAGCACCTTCTCTTCGCGAGGGGTCAGGGTTTCGAGCGCCCCGTTGATTTGACGCTGCAAGTCGTACCGGATGGCTGCCTCCAGCGGCGACACCGCCTTCTTGTCTTCGATGAAGTCGCCCAGGTGGCTGTCTTCCTCCTCGCCGATGGGCGTCTCGAGCGAAATCGGCTCACGCGCAATCTTCAGGATCTTTCGAACCTTGTCCAGCGGCAAATCCATCCGCTCGGCAATCTCCTCCGGCGTCGGTTCGCGCCCGAGCTTCTGCACCAGATGGCGCGAGGTCCGGATGAGCTTATTGATCGTCTCGATCATGTGCACGGGAATTCGGATGGTACGCGCCTGGTCGGCGATGGCCCGGGTAATGGCCTGCCTGATCCACCAGGTCGCGTAGGTGCTGAACTTGTAGCCGCGCTTATATTCGAATTTGTCCACCGCCTTCATCAGGCCGATGTTGCCCTCTTGGATCAGGTCCAGGAATTGGAGCCCGCGGTTCGTGTATTTTTTCGCAATGCTCACCACCAATCGCAGATTCGCCTCGACCAGCTCGGCCTTGCCGCGCTTGACCTTCTCTTCCGCCACATCGAGATGCTTGACCGCATCCTTGATTTCGTCCGCGGAGATCAGCGCCTCTTCGGTCTCCAGTTGGCGGATCCGCCCCTTGGCAGACTGATAATGCTTCTTGATGTCCTGCAAGACCTCTTCCGACAGGCCGGTTCTCCGCTTGACGGCCAGAAAGTCCTTGTGCGTACGGCACAACCGTCGCAACAATTCGGCCCCCGCCTCGCCCCCGACGCCCAAACGACGCTGACAACTCGTCACTTCCCGCTCGGCGGTCCGAAACTGCAGATTGAGATCGCGAACCCGCTGCGTCATCCGATCTTTCAGGACCCCATGGAGATTTACCGACTCCATCTTGTCGACGACCTGTCCGCGCACCGTATCGATCTGCTTGCGCAGTTTCTTCTGCTTCTCAGGATCCCCCCCGACCTGGCGAGCCTTGTCGTAGAGGTCCTTGAGCGTAGCCGAAACCTTGCGGACGGCATTCAAGGAGTCCAGGGTCTTGAGTCGCAGTTCTTCGTAATCTTTCTCGACGGCTTCTTCTTCGAAGTCTTCTTCGGTCTCCACTACCGGCACGATTTCCCGCACATCGATCTTGCCGTTCTTCAGCTGGTCTCGGAGGTTCAGGACAAACTCCAGCGTCATCGGTAGCCCATACACGACGGTGGCGATGTCCTTTTTACCCTCTTCGATGCGCTTGGCGATTTCGATCTCCCCCTCGCGGCTGAGGAGCGCCACACTACCCATCTCCTTCAAGTAGAGCCTGACCGGATCATCGGTCCGGCTGAGCGCGCCGGGGGTGAGGTCGATCTCTTTTTCGTTCTCCTCGAGCGCTTCGCCCTCTTCGCTTTCTTCAATGACGTCTTCTCCGTCGGCGGCCTTCGGTGCACGCTCCGTGTCCGCAGACTCCACGATCTCAATGTCCATTTCTCCGAACATCGTCATGATCGTGCTGAATTGGTCCGACGACACAACATCCGCCGGCAACGTACTGTTGAGATCGTCGTACGTGAGAAAGCCCTTCTCTTTGCCAAGATTGATGAGCTTCTTCACCTCGCCGAGCAACTCTTGTTTCGGCATACTCACTCCTTCACCGCAGACATCAGCACAGCCGGCGGGGCGCCGGCTTTCTGCATCCGCATCTCGTTGATCTGTTGATTCAGGCGTCGCACATCGTCCTCACGCCGTTCGCGTTCAGCCGCCTTCAATTCTTGAATCAAGACGCCGAGAGCCCGTTCGCGCCCCCGGCGTTCCAAAGTATCCAAGCAGCCGGCAATGTGGGCCGGCACGTCGTCATAGTGTTGTTCGAGCATCGAGAGTTCCGTCGCCAGAGGCGCGCAATCCGCATCTTCGAGCACGTCGTCGAGGAACGCTCGCACCGACAGTCGACCATCACGCTCGAGATGGCGAAACGCACATTCCACGAGTCGACGATAGGCCGGAACGGAAAAGGCATCCGGGGACAACTTGCGGAGGTCCGCAGGGGTGAGGCACCCCTGAATCAGCAGATGTACCAAATCCCGCTCCTCGGGCTGTCCTTTGGGTTTCGAGGGGAGCGCCGGCGCGGGCCCAGAGCCCCGCACTGCCCCTCCGCGCGGTTCCAAGGCGGCCAGCGTCGGGTAGCGATCGATCAGGCGTTGCTGGTTCAACCCCAATCGCTCGGCGACCAGTCGAATGCGTTCCTCTCGTTCGATGGGATGCGCGCTCTTGTGAAGGATGCGCAACACCGCATCCACGGCCCGGATCCGATCTTCGACCGTGCCGGACTCAGCCGACCGGAGACTGTGCTCGACGGCAAAGTCCAAGAGACTGGGCGCCGTCCGATGTAACGCGGCAAAGCCCTCGGCGCCGAATCGCCGGACATACGTATCGGGATCGTCCCCTTCGGGCAATGAGACCACTTTCACAGCCATACCGCTATTGACGAAAAGGTCCAACGTCCGCAACGCGGCCCGCACCCCCGCTTGATCCGGGTCGAACAGCAGCACCACATTCGAGGCAAATCGCCGAATCACGGCGATGTGGTCCGCCGTCAACGCAGTGCCCAAGGTCGCCGCCACATGGCGGATTCCGGCCTGGTGCAGCGCGATGGCATCAAAATAGCCTTCGACTACCACGAGGGCCTGCTCGCGCGCCGCTGCTTCACGCGCGGCATCCAACGCAAACAGCGTATGGCCTTTTTTAAACAGCGGCGTCTCGGGAGAATTCAAATACTTGGGCATTCCCTCTCCCAGGATTCGCCCCCCGAATGCCACCACCCGCTTCCGCAGATCGACGATCGGAAACATCACCCGAGAGCGAAACCGATCGTATTGCCCGGAGACCGATCGCTTTGGATCCCTCCCTTGATCCCGGGGCACCGCCAACCCCGCAGCAATAAGGTCGCCCGGTGAAAATCCTTCCTTGAGCATGGACTTCGTGAGCCCATCCCAATCGGCCGGGGCGTACCCAAGGTGAAACTGCTCGACCGTCTCGGGCCGGATACCTCGTTTATCCAGATAGGCTCTGGCTTGAGCACCTCCCGGACCGTCCGCCAGCATGCGCCGGTACCAGTCCGCAGCTGCACTGTTCAAACGTTCTAACCGCCCCAGTTGGGAGCGCTCTTGGGGAGAGGGACCGCCGCTGGACTCCGGCACCTCCACCCCTGCCTTCCGGCCGAGATCCCGTACGACTTCCGGAAATCCTGCCCCGGTCAATTTCATCAGAAACGTAAACACGTTGCCCCCAGCGCCGCACCCGAAGCAATGGAAGATCTGTCTCGAAGAACTGACCGTAAAGGAGGGTGATTTTTCTTGGTGAAATGGACACAACCCTTTGAGGTTTTGACCGGTCCTGGTGAGTGCCACATGCTGCCCTACGATCTCGGCGATGTCGATACGCTCTTTGATCCGACTGATGACATCGTCCGAAATGAGGCCTCGGCCCACGGTGGTCCTCCCGACGACCCACAGGAACCCACCCCGCGGGTGGCGCAGGTGGCATACATACGCGCAAAATGAAAATTGACCGTTCAGCCTACCAAACGGCTCTCAGAAGTGTCAATCAATGCAGTCCGGCTTCGGTTCAACCAGGAGGCCAGGCCATATTGCGCCCGCCCAGCACGTGCAGGTGCAAGTGAAAGACCGTTTGGCCGGCATTGGCTCCGGTATTCGTAACGATGCGATACCCGGATTCGGCAAGCCCCTTCATGCGCGCGACCTTGACACAGGCTAACAACAGTTGACCCAGCAGGGTCTGATCCGAATCCTGGCAGTCCTGAACGGCCGCCACATGACGTTTGGGGATCACCAGTGTGTGGACCGGAGCTTGGGGATTGATATCTTCAAAGGCCAGCGCCACTTCGTCTTGGAACAAAATTTTCGCCGGGATGCTCCCTTCGACGATGCAGCAGAAAATGCAACTATTCACCCCCTCCTCCTTCCGGTGAAGGTCGTAACCCGGTTTTGCCGAAACGCGCTCCCAATTCACGGTAGACGTCGCTCAGCGTCACATCGTGATATCCGAGGACCAGCAGAGTGTGAAACAGGAGGTCGGCCGTCTCGTAAATGATTTCCTCCCGCTTCTGATTCTTGGCGGCAATGATGACCTCACCCGCCTCCTCCGCGACCTTTTTCAGAATCCGGTCCGGGCCGCCCGCCAATAATTTCGACACATACGATCCTGGCTGAGGCGACGATTTGCGCGCCAGGATGGTTTGATAGATGCGCTCAAGAATCCCTCCCGCCGCGTCCTGCGTCTTTTCGCCTCCGGCCTTCCCCGCGTCGGTCATGCGTACGAAGAAACAGGCGCGTTCTCCGGTATGACAGGTGGGACCGACCGGCTCCGCCTTGATCAGCACGGTATCACGATCACAATCCACGAACAGATCCTTCACCCGCAGAAAATGCCCGGAGGTTTCTCCCTTTTCCCACAATTTTCCCCGGGAGCGACTCCAAAAGTGGACGGACTTGGTGGCCAGCGTCTTCGCGATGGCTTCGTGATTCATGTACCCAAGCATCAAGACGGTGCCATCGAGCCAGTCCTGAACCACCGCCGGCACCAACCCCTGGGCATCCAACTTCATGTCGTGCTCGTCGTTCGTCATGCCTGTTGCTCCGCCGGCACCGGCGCCAACCGCACCGGCACGCCGCGTTTATGCAGATAGGCTTTTGCTTGCTGAATCGTGTAGGTTCGGTAATGGAAAATCGACGCTGCCAGCACGGCGTCGGCCTTACCCTGCACCAGCCCTTCGTACAAATGCTCCAATGTCCCCACCCCGCCGGAAGCGATCACCGGAATGGACAGTCGCTCCGATGCCGCCGCCGTCAAGGCCAGGTCATACCCATTTTGGCGACCGTCCTGGTCCATGCTGGTCAGCAGAATTTCTCCGGCGCCGTACGTCTCCATTCGCTGTGCCCACTCCACCGCATCCAAACCGGTGGCCTTGCGTCCTCCATGAGTGAACACCTCCCAATGGTCGCCCCGTTCGGATCGTTTTGCATCGATGGCCACCACGATGCACTGGGTGCCGAACCGGCGCGCCGCTTCCTGAACGAATTCCGGCTGTTGCACTGCGGTCGTATTGATGCTGACCTTATCGGCCCCGGCATTGAGTAGGGCTCGAATGTCGTCCGGTGTCCGCACCCCGCCCCCCACGGTCAGCGGCATGAAGACCTTCGCGGCGGTTTGCTCCACCACTTCCAGGATCGTCTTGCGATTCTCGTGGGAAGCGGTGATGTCCAAAAAGCACAATTCGTCGGCCCCTTCGCGATCATAGATCGTCGCTACCTCGACAGGATCGCCGGCATCCCGCAGGTTGACGAAACTCACCCCCTTGACGACCCGGCCGTCTTTCACATCCAAACAAGGAATGATGCGCTTTGTCAGCATTGGTGGCGGGACTCTTTCCTTCCGGCCTCAACTCCGGCGCAACGACGCCAGCGCCTCGCGGTAGTCCAGTTTGCCGTCATAGAGGGCCTTGCCGACGATGGCGCCTTCCACCCGAGGCCCGAGCGCCCGTACGGCTTGCAGATCCTCTACCCGCGTAATCCCGCCGGAGGCGATCACCGGAAATGCCGAAAGTTCGACCACCCGTCGGAGAGCAGGCAGGTTGGGTCCGCTCAACATGCCGTCCCGAGCGATGTCGGTGTAGATGACGGCGCCCAACTCGTGGTCGGCCAGCTCTTTGAGCAAATCGACCGCCTGGGTTTGAGAGACGCTGGTCCATCCCTTGACGGCGACCAAGCCATCACGCGCATCAAGGCCCAGCACAATCCGCCGGGGAAACTCGCGGCAGGCTTGCGCCAGGAACGCGGGGTCCGTCAGCGCAGCCGTCCCGAGCACCACCCGCGCCACTCCAGCCTGCAGGTACCGACGCACGGTGTCGAGGGTCCGAATGCCGCCGCCGACTTGCACCTTCACGTTCACCGTTTGCAATACCGCTTCGATTTGAGGCAAATTTTTCGGCCGGCCGTCCACCGCGCCGTTCAAATCCACCACGTGTATTAAATCGGCACCCTGGTGCTGCCACCGTTGTGCAACTGACGGCACGTCGTCCGAGTAGACGGTCTCGGCGGCCATATCGCCCTGTCTGAGCCGCACACATCGACCATCTTTTAAATCAATCGCTGGAATTACCCGCATGAACCCACCCCTATTGCCATGAACCCCCGCATGTCAGTCGACCCGGCCAAAGGGAAACGCCTCCGCCAATTCACTGGCTCCATATGCCGCCAGTTCGTCTGCGGTCACGAACATGCCGTACCGCTGAACGAATCCTCGAAAATCCTCAGTCATCGGACGCTGCTTTTCGTAATAGTTCCCTTCCCACAGTACCAGCCCATCGGGAGCCACCAGTTTGACCTCGAATCCGACGGCAGCCGGGGGATCGGCACCCAGTCGGCTGCCGACCCGCTCCTGATACAGGAGAACTTTTCCGATCAAGGCTGCGTCCGCCGTCAAACGTTGCGCGATCTTCTGGGGAGACGGCGGTTCCCCTCCCCCTTCTTTGGCCAACTCGCGAGCCGCACCCACGGCCTCAGAGGGAGACAGGAATTGAAGCTCGGATCGGCTCTTGAGTTTGCGCCACATAAGTTCCGTGACCTTCTCTCCGGCCGACGGTGGCACCAAGTGAGTCGGGCGCTCGACGGCCTGATCGGTCGGCAGCGGCACCGCCACAGACATATGAGTTCGCCGCCCACCGGCAGGAATGGGAAAGGAGGGCCCCACGGATTCCACCACCTGCGGAGTCGCCAGGGTTTCGAAGGGCACCATCGCGATGGTGCGGACCTGATACCGGTTCAGCTGTGACGAGGTTTTGGTCGTCACCTTCGCCCCGCTGCACCCCGACAAGACCAGACAGGCCAACGAAAGAAACCCGACACGAGCCCACCACGCGCTCACGTCCAGGCTCCGAAATTTTTCACGAGCTGAAGACCGACCGCCTGACTCTTTTCCGGGTGAAACTGGCAGGCCACGACATTATCCTTCCACACGGCGGAGGCGAAGGGCCGCCCATAGTCAGTCAGCGCCGCCACCACAGCGGAATCGGTCGGCTCAACATAGTAGGAGTGGACGAAATAACAATGGCTTCCGGACGCCACCCCCTCGAAGATCGGCGCAGGCCGCAGGAAGCGGACTTCGTTCCAGCCCATATGCGGCACTTTCAACGCCGGATCCAGGGCAAACCGCTTCACGCGGCCGGGGATGATATCCAACCCCTTATGAATGCCGAATTCCTCACTTTCCGTGAACAACAGCTGTAACCCCAGGCAGATGCCCAAGAAGGGTTTGCCGGACTGGACGGCGGCCTGGATCGGTCCGATCAAGTCGTACCGGTCGAGATTCGCCATGCAATCGCCGAATGCCCCGACCCCCGGCAACACCACGTGATCGGCATCGGCAATTACTCGCGCCTCGCGCGTCACAACCGCCTGATGGCCGACGGCCTCGAACGCCTTCTGGACGCTGCGCAAGTTTCCCATTCCGTAGTCGATGATTGCGATCATGATTGCGTTGGAAGCCGGCCTGGAGAATCTCGGAGCCGTCGTCGAGGTTGAAGACCGTTTCCCTTACGAGCAAGGGCTGTGGTCAGAGACTTCCCTTCGTCGAGAGCACCGCGCCGGATAGCCGTTCCTCAACCATAGTGGCCTGATCCAGAGCCTTGGCCAGCGCCTTGAAGATGGCCTCCATGATGTGGTGGGGATTGCGTCCGTATTGGAGATTGACGTGGAGATTCAGGCCGCCGTGCGTCACGAAGGCTTGAAAAAAATCTTCGAACAGGCCGAGATCGAAGGACTTGATCTTTCGATCGGGCAAGCTGACGTTATACACGAGATAGGGCCGCCCGCTGAGGTCGACCGTCACGTGCGCCAAGGTCTCATCCAATGGGACGGATGCGAACCCAAACCGCTTGATCCCGGCTTTTTCTCCCAACGCCTGATGCAGCGCCTGCCCCATGACGATCCCGACGTCCTCAACCGTATGGTGTTCATCGATATCCACGTCGCCTGTGGCCTTCACCGAGAGATCGAAAAAGCCGTGTTTCGCCAACAGATCCAGCATGTGATCGAAAAACCGGATCGAGGTATCAACCTTCCCCTGCCCGCTGCCGTCCAGCGCCCATTCGACCCGGACATCCGTCTCCTTGGTGGCCCTATGGAGAGTTGCTCTGCGCGCTGCTGTCCCTGATGATTTCATACGAACCTGCTCTGCGCCGACTTGGCATGCGCATCGAACCCTTCGATATGTGCCAGCCGGACAATATGATCTTTGGCTTTGGTCAGCTCTTCCTTCGTATAATGCACGATGTTGCTTACCTTGACATAGTCCCCGACGGAGAGCGGCGAGAAAAATCGTGCGGTGGCGCCGGTCGGCAACACATGGTTCGGGCCGGCGACATAGTCGGCCACGGCTGGCGGCGTATATCGACCGAGGAACAGGGCCCCCGCATGGCGCACGCGCTCCAGATAGTCGAAAGGCCGGTCGACGGACAGCGTCAAATGCTCGGGAGCGATGGCATTGGCAACGTCGATCGCCTCGTCCATGGTCGGCACGACGAACGCCACGAAATGTCGCGCGATCGATTTCGCAGCGATTTTTTCGCGTTGCAACCCCTTTAATTGGGTGTGAAGCAGCCGCACCACCTCGCGAGCCAGCTCGGCGGACGTGGTCACGAGATAGACCTGCGCCTCTTCGTCATGTTCCGCCTCGCAGAGCAAATCCGCCGCCACGTGGGCCGGTTTGGCACCCCCATCAGCCACCACCAGCAGCTCGCTGGGCCCTGCGACCATATCGATGCCAACCGTGCCGTAAAGGAGGCGTTTCGCGCTGGCAACGTACATGTTGCCGGGACCGACGATCTTATCCACCTTCGCGATGGTCTTCGTGCCGAACGCCATCGCCCCAATCGCTTGCACGCCCCCGACCCGATAGATTTCGTCGACACCGGCGATATCCGCAGCGACCAGTAGGTAGGGATTGATGGCTCCCTTCGGCGTGGGCGTACACATGACGATGCGCCGCACCCCCGCAACCTTCGCGGGAATGGCGCACATCAGGACCGACGAGGGATAGACCGCCTTGCCGCCCGGAACGTACACGCCTACGGCGTCCAGCGGAGTGACCAGCTGCCCCAGCGTGGCGGTGCGCTCCTGGTACATCCAGGTCTTGGTTCGTTGCCGTTCATGAAATTGCCGCACACGCTCGGCGGCATAGCGGAGGGCGTCACCTTCGTCCTTGCGGATGTGGTAATAGGCCTCCTTGACCTCCTCAGCCGGCACACGCAGCTGATCGAGCGTGAGCGTGAGACGATCAAACTTCTTGGTATACCGCAGCACCGCTCGGTCGCCGCCGCGCTCGACGGCTTGGAGAATCGTCCGGACGTTCTTCTCGACCGTGCCGTGCTGGGATCGCGACCGGGTCACGATCTTCTGCAGCGCTTTGGCAAAACCTCGATCTGTGCTGGCGATAATAGCCATGGCTTCATACCGCTTCCCGAACCACTGCCTCGATGGCGAGCCGTACGGCCCTCGGGGGATCAGCTCCTCGTTCCCGATTCGGACTTTTCCGCGTTCGCCACCGCTTCCCGCAACTGCGCAATCAACGCCGTCAACGGCTCATGTTTCAACTTCATGCTGGCCCGATTCACGATCAGGCGGGCGGTAGACTGCGTAATCACCTCGATCTCCGCCAGATCATGCGCCCGCAGGGTACTGCCTGTTTCGACGAGGTCGACGATGCGATCGGCTAGCCCGACGATCGGCGCCAGTTCAATCGACCCATACAACTTCACGATCTCAACCGGTACGCCGCGCTGGTTGAAGTATCGTTCGGTCACTCGGGGATACTTCGTGGCGACTCGAATCTTGGAGGACCATCGATCCGGCGACGCCTGCCCCTGCAAAGCGGCGACGGAGATTCTACACGCTCCGACCTTCAAATCCAACGGCTCATAGACGTCGCTGTCCTGCTCCAGGAGCACGTCTTTTCCGACGACGCCGACATCGGCGGCCCCGTGTTCGACGTAGGTCGGCACATCGGTCGGGCGGACGATCAGGAACGTCGCCGGCCGAGTCGAGCAGGCAAATACCAGCTTGCGACTGTCACTCGACAGCCCATCACAGCCATACCCGGCCCGCTTCATGAGCTGGAGCACCGGCCCCAGCAATTTCCCCTTGGACAACGCGATCGTCAGCCCTTGCGCCGGCTCCTGCCGCACTGCCTTCCGTTTCACCGCGTCACTTCCCCTTTCTCCGTTCCACGCTGGCCCCAAGGGCACACAACTTCTCTTCGAGCCGCTCATAGCCCCGATCGAGATGGTAGACGCGCGAGACCTCGGTGGTCCCTCGGGCCGCCAACCCAGCGACGATGAGCCCCGCGCTGGCCCGAAGGTCAGAGGCCATCACCGGAGCACCCGTTAACCACTCCTTTCCCGTGATCACCGCTCGGTTTCCCTCGACGCGAATGTCGGCTCCCATTCGGCGCAGTTCCTCCACATGCATAAAGCGACTTTCGAAAATGGTTTCCGTGACCACGCTGGTTCCCTCGGCCACCGCCATGAGCGCCACAAACTGCGCCTGCATGTCTGTGGGAAAACCCGGGTGCGGGCAGGTCCGAACATTGGTCCCCTTGAGACGGCCGGTCACCTTGAGACGCACTAGATCCTGCTCTTCGGTCAACTCGACACCGCTCTCTCGCAGCTTGATCAGGAGCGGTTCCATGTGATCTGGACGACAGCGTTCCACCACGATCTCACCGCCGGTGATCGCGCCGGCCACAAGATAGGTCCCCGCTTCGATCCGATCGGGAATCACCGCATGCTCGGCGCCGTGCAACTCAGACACGCCTTCGATCGTAATCATGTCGGTGCCTGCTCCGGCGATACGCGCCCCGCGCTTGATCAGAAACGTGGCCAAGTCGGCGATCTCGGGTTCTTTGGCGGCATTCTCCAACACCGTCGTGCCGTCGGCCAACACTGCTGCCATCATCAAATTTTCCGTCCCGGTCACGCTGGGAGTGTCGAAGTAGATTCGGCTGCCTCGTAATCGCCGCGCGGTGGCCTTGATGTACCCATGCTCGATTTCGACCGTCGCCCCCATTTTCTCCAGACCGGCCAAGTGGAAATTCACCGGTCGAGACCCAATGGCGCATCCGCCGGGCAGGGAAACCTTGGCCTCTCCCAGACGGGCAACCAGCGGTCCCAACACCAGGACCGATGCGCGCATGGTCCGAACCAGATCGTAAGGTGCTTCCGTGGAGGCCGGGGCTTGAGCCGACACGACAGTCTGGCCGTCTTCATGGGTCACGGTAACACCCAGCATTCCCAACAGTTTCCCCATCGTCAGCACATCGACGACCTGCGGCATGTTCGACAGGACGCACTCGCCCCCGCCCAAGATCGTCGAAGCCAGTATCGGGAGGGCCGCGTTCTTCGCCCCACTGGTGCGCACCGTTCCTCGCAGAGGCGTGCCGCCTTGAATGATGATTTGGTCCATCGACGTTAACTCAGAGTCCCCGCACGCGAGACGGGCCATCGTCTCTCAGTGCAAAACACACGACTCGCTCAATCCCCGCGTCATCCCGCAAACAGTCGTACAGCCGGAAGGATCCCAGCTCTTCGGCTTCTCGACTGATTGCGGGAGCCTGCCCCAGGCCGATCTCCATCAACAGCAGCCCTCCGGGTTTCAGGCAAGCCGGAGCCTCCCGCAGCAATCGACGGTGGACCTCCATCCCATCAGGCCCCCCAGCCAACGCCAGACGCGGTTCGAATTGACGGACTTCCGGCTGAAGCGTTGCCCAGTCGGTTTCGGCGATGTATGGAGGGTTCGAGAGGATCACATCGACCTGCAGCTCAGGCCCTCGTTCTTGTAGTGGCCCGAGCAGATCCCCGCAGAGGCATTCGATGTGCGCCTCGACCCCATGGTGCGCCATGTTATGTCGCGCCACCGCCAACGCCTCGGGCGACAGGTCGATCGCCAGGACTCGGGCTCCAGGCAATGCCGCAGCAACCGACACCGCCAGACACCCGGAACCGGTCCCTACATCCACGATAGTCGCCGTAGGGTTGTCGCAGCATCGTCGAACGGCTTCCTCCACCAGCAGCGCACTTTCCGGACGAGGGATCAGGACGGATGGGCCGACAAAAAATTCTCGCCCACAGAACTCCTGCGTCCCCAAGAGGTATTGCAACGGCTCGCGTTCCGCGCGCCTCGTGACCAGCCTCCCTACTGCCTCCCAGTCCGACGGCGTCACGTCACGTTCCGGCTCAAGTCTGGCCACGAGCGGAGAGAGACGGAGCACCTCCCGAAGCAGCCACCCGGCTTCCAACGAAGGCTGTTCGATTCCTGCGCCTTTCAAACGATGTTCGCTTTCGGTGAGCAACCGTCCAACGGTGCGAAGATCCGACATCGCGTCGTCCTGCTGCACAGCGGCGTTCATGACTCCATGGTCGCCAAGTGTTCGTAGTGTGCGCGCAACGCTTGGACGATTTCCTCGAGGTCGCCCGCCAAGACTTGGTCGAGCTTGTGCACCGTCAAGCCGATGCGATGGTCGGTGACGCGGTTTTGCGGGAAATTGTAGGTGCGGATCTTCTCGCTGCGGTCCCCGGTTCCGACCTGGGCTTTGCGATTTTGCGCGATCTCGGCCTCTTGTTTCTCTCGTTCGGCTTCCACGATCCGTGCCCGCAAGGTCCGCATGGCTTTCGTCCGGTTTTTGAGCTGCGACCGTTCATCCTGGCAGCTGACGACCACGCCGGTCGGGATGTGTGTGATGCGCACTGCGGAGTAGGTCGTATTCACGCTCTGCCCACCGGCTCCGGAGGAACAGAAAGTATCGATGCGTAGATCCTTGGGGTCGATGTGCACGTCAACCTCGTCCACCTCCGGCATCACCGCCACGGTGACGGTGGAGGTGTGGATCCTGCCGCTGGCCTCCGTGGCGGGCACACGTTGCACTCGATGGACGCCGCTCTCATAGCGCAGGCGCCCATAGGCGCCCTTCCCCTCCAGCAGCGCAATCACCTCCCGATACCCACCGATACCGGTTTCAGAAGCATCCACCACCTCGAGGCGCAACCGATGCCGTTCCGCATACTTGAGGTACATACGAAACAGATCTCCGGCGAAGAGCGCCGCTTCATCGCCGCCCGTTCCAGCCCGGATCTCCAGAAAGACGTTCTTCTCATCCCTCGGATCTTTCGGAGTCAGAAATTCCTTGGCACGCGCCTCGAGATCCTGCACTTGCTGCTTGAGCTGCTCGCTTTCCTCGGCGAACAATTGCTTCATGTCTGCTCCCGCCGTAACATCTTGGAGCATGGCCGAGACTTCATCGAGCTGCTTCTTAGCCTCGCAGTAGGCCGTGAATTGCAGGGCGGGTTCCTCGAGTTCCGTCCGTTCCTTGTTCAACTTGTGCAACATTGTCGGTTGATTGAGGATGGACGGATCCATCAGCTGATCGGTCAATTCCCGATACCGGGCAGCCATCCCTTCCCACTTTTTTACCAGCAGCTCTTCCATCCCTACCCGCTCCGCGACATCACCGCGAGTCAAAAAACAAAAGACCCTGCCCCAAAACGAAGCAGGGTCTCCATGTTGCTCTGGCCTGAAGCCTACTTGTCTTTCTTGGCGTACTTCTTCTTGAACCGCTCAACCCGTCCTTCGGTATCGACAATCTTTTGAGTGCCGGTGAAGAAAGGATGACAGGCTGCACAGATGTCAACTTTGATATCTCCGATCGTCGATCTCGTCTTGAACGAATTGCCACAGGCACAATGCACGGTCGCTTCACGATACACCGGATGAATTCCCTTTTGCATACGCACTCCTTCGCGCCCTTGAGTCAGTGATTCGCGCCTTCGCCCAGTCAGGGTGCCCGACTTTACACCGGACCGCCCCGGGCTGGCAAGCCGAGGGTTACCGATTCATGGATTGCAGAAACTCCTGATTGGTCTTGGTGCCGCTGATCTTGTCCATGAGGAATTCCATAGCCTCCATGGTCCCCAAGGGGCTCAACACCTTGCGCAGGATCCACATTTTGTTCAAGCGATCGCGATCGACCAGCAACTCCTCCTTGCGGGTGCCGGATTGGCTGATGTCGATGGCCGGGAAGATTCGCTTGTCGGCCAAACGACGGTCCAGATGAACTTCCATGTTACCGGTTCCCTTGAATTCCTCGAAGATGACGTCGTCCATTCGGCTTCCCGTATCGATCAAGGCCGTGGCCATGATGGTCAGGCTTCCGCCGTTTTCGATATTACGCGCCGCACCGAAAAACCGTTTCGGCCGTTGCAACGCGTTGGAGTCCAACCCGCCCGACAGGACCTTTCCGCTCGGGGGTGCGATGGTATTGTAGGCCCGAGCCAAGCGGGTGATGCTGTCGAGCAGGATCACGACGTCTTTCTTATGTTCCACGAGGCGCTTGGCCTTCTCCAAAACCATTTCCGCGACTTGCGCATGTCGCTGGGCCGGCTCGTCGAAGGTGGAGCTGATGACCTCGGCCTTGACCTGGCGCTGCCAATCCGTCACTTCTTCAGGACGCTCGTCGATAAGCAGCACGATCAGGGTGACTTCCTTGTGATTCTTCAGGATCGCGCGGGCGATGGCTTGCAAGAGCATGGTTTTACCGGTACGTGGAGCCGCCACGATCAGGCCCCGCTGGCCCTTACCGATCGGCGTCGTGAGATCCATGACCCGGGTGCAATATTCCTCTCGGTCGAACTCGAGGTTCAGCCGCTCCTCGGGATAGAGAGGGGTCAGGTTGTCGAACAGGATCTTGTCTCTGGCGACCTCGGGATCTTCGTAGTTGACCTTCTCGACCTTCAGTAAGGCGAAATACCGCTCACTCTCCTTCGGCGGCCGGATCTGCCCCGAGACGATGTCGCCCGTCCGTAAATTGAACCGACGGATCTGAGAGGGTGAAATGTAAATATCGTCGGGGCCAGGCAGATAGTTGGAGTCCGGTGCGCGGAGGAACCCAAAGCCGTCCGGCAGCGTTTCCAGCACTCCCTCGCCGAAGACCACACCATTTTTCTCGGTCTGCGCCTGGAGGATGGCAAAGATGAGCTCCTGCTTCCGCAGGTTCGCCGCTCCTTCAATTTTAAGATCTCGCGCGACCTCGTTCAGATCAGCGATGGTCTTCTGCTTGAGCTCCGCCAGATGCATAACTTCCCCTTTAACCTGTGCCATACCTCTCCTATCGGGCTTTCAACCCGATAGCTCCCCGTGAGAAAGCTGATTTAGTGCTCATGAACGAATCCACAGAAGTGATATCTAGTACTCAACCTGCTGGATATTGATGGCAGGATAATTCGATGTAGGCGTTGTCGATTTAGTTTACGCGGAAATAACGATGAGCCACTGTTGCACGACCGATGCTGAAACTACCCGGATTTTTTATTGAGATGGGTCTCGGAAGCTGGCACTAAAGAAGATGAAACGTTTCCAGAATTGCGAAGTTGTTGTGATCATAGCGTCTGCCCCTGAATAATGTCAACAGATTTAGCCGACGGAACCGACCTTCTCTTCATTCGCATGATCGATGGGGGCCGGAGGTTGCAGGCCAGGGATCGATATGCTACACATCGGCCCGCAGTTTTTGAACGATGGCAAAACCCGACCACGACGCACCGGATCGAATTTTCACCTTGGCGGAAGCCAATGAACTGCTTCCTCAGCTCGTCGACCGCTTCGCCGTCATTCGCCGCGCCAAAACAGTCATCACATCCACCAAGGATGAGATTGGGAAAGCCAGTGCTCGAGCGGCTTTCGGCGGAGGCAGTCTCGCCGGACCTTCTTATATCAGGGCCCTCCATGAAATCAGCGGAAGCCTGCAGACCATCCACGAATTGGGCGTGGTGATCAAGGATGTCGACTTGGGCCTCTGCGATTTTCCGGCCATGCTGGGAGGGCGCATGGTCTACCTCTGCTGGAAACTGGGCGAAGACCACATCGAATGGTGGCATGAAGTTTCCTCAGGCTTCAAGGATCGCCGCCCACTGGATGACACCACTCCTTAATCATCTCCATTTTCAGACACACGCCGATGAAATTTGTGATACTGGGTTTTGACGGGCCGGATGGCCAAGCAAAGCGCAAGATCCATCGCCCAGCCCACCTGGCCGGCTTGGAATCCCTCCGTCAAGCCGGAAAACTCCACTTGGCCGGCCCCTTCATCGACCAGATCGGCAGCCTGGTGATCATCGAAGCGGATTCTTTTGGTGAGGCCAAACAGATAGCAGATGCCGATCCCTATACCATTCATGGCGTTTTCGAGCGGGTGGAAATTCATCCCTTCCAACAAGTCCTACCGCCCACCGGATCTTCGTAACTGAACGGATCCCGTCGCCCTTCAGCCCAACGCTTTTTACTTGCCGCACACAGACGGATCCCGCTCGCAACTCGGATTGACAACACGAAAGATTGCCACCTATAATGCGCACTTACGAGATTTTGATTGGGTCGGACCACTCTAGTTCAAAAGGCCTAACCGCCTTTTCCTCTGCTGGCCCTAAATTTCCTCACGGTGGGCCTTCTGCCAAGTTGCAGGGGGGTATTGAAAAAGCATAGAGTAGCCGAGCCTTGCGTTAACAAAGGACATATTTTTTTGAACGCCATAACCCCCAAACAAGAGAGTATGTTGGAATGACTCAGTATCGCGTGTTACCAGGTCCGGAGCATTTCCTCCCGCCGGCTGCGGCTTCCATGGGAGTCTACCTACCCAACCCCGGCGAGGCCCATATCAACGGCGTCATCGTTCCTGAGGAAAAAGCCTACGAAGAGGCGGCTCGCCAATTTCTCATGGCCAAAGTCCCCACCATCTTCCCTGGTCCGCTGGTACTCTGGGCCTGGAATGAAAAGGCAGCCAAGAAAGCCGCGGCGATCAGGAAGCTCTACGAAACGCTGAAAGAATGCGTGCAGCCGGGGCAAAAACCGATGCTGATTCCCATGCCCGACTATCGCCCCAAGTACCCCAAGATCAATCCCGAGATCGAAATCAATCCCAACCATCCCAACCTGACCATCTGGCACAACAAGATCGATTGCTGCATGTTCATCGGAGTGCACTGTCACCAAGCGAACTTGTCGCTCAAGATCATCCGCGGTGGAACCTCCTGTTACACGATCGCTATGTGTGCCCAGGCGGGGCATGAGGACGCGATGCTCTCGTTCAGAGATACCTCCGTAGAGAAAATCATGACGCTGGCCGATTGGGTGCGAAAGCTCAAAGGCACGGTGCAACCACGGCTGACAGCAGCCAAGACCGGCGCTTCGAACTGACCTTCGAAGCCCAGATAACGCTAGAAAGGAGGCCGAGGCCATGGCGGAAACAAAATCCTACATCGGGACCCAAAATAAAAAAGGCCAGACGTATACAGACCCCTGGGTGATGATGAACGATGCGCCGCGTAAGCCGTCGTTCTATACGGGCAGCGAGGTCATCAAGGAAGCCATCCGTCGGGCAAGTTGCGACGTGATGATTGCCTATCCCATCACGCCGCAGAGCGAAGCCGCCGCCTTGATCGGCGAATTGTTTGCCGAAGGCTACATCGGAGACTATTTCAGGGGTGAAAGCGAATTCGCCGTCATGTCCCAATGCGCGGGTGCGGCATTCGGTGGAGCGCGCGTGTTTACAACGACCGCCGGTCCCGGCACTATGCGCGCCATGGAAAACTTTCCCATGTGGGCAGGCGCTCGGCTTCCCATTCAAATGATCGTCACCTGCCGCGGCATCAATTCCCCGTTGTCGATTCAACCCGATACACTGGAGATTGCTTATCTCCTGAACACCGGCATGCTGGTCTGGCATGCGGAAACGGCCCAAGACTTCTTCGATTGGATCCTGAAGGGCTACATGGTCTCCGAAGAGCCTGATGTTCACCTCCCGCTGGCGCTCTGTTGCGACGGCTTCTTCGTGACCCACACAAAGGACGTGGTGAACCTCACCCCGACCGAAATGTGCTTACCGCCCTACGATCCCTATCGTTCACCGGTACCCTGTATGGATATGGAATGCCCGCCCGTCCGTATGATGCGGGATCCGTTCGTCATGAAAAGCAACTATATCAGCTATGCCACCCACGCCAGCTGGCAGCAGGAGGTGTGGGCCGCCGTGGAGCGTTCGCGCAAGCACACGATCCATTGGCTGAATGGGCTAATCGACGTTGAAAATGCCGACGCCGAGATCATGATTGTGGCGTCCGGCACCGCTGTGTCGCAGGGACGCGAAGCCATTCGCCTTCTGGAGGATGAGGGCGTCCGTTGCGGCTTGGTGAAGGTCAAGACCCTGCGGCCATGGCCGGGCGAGGAAATCCGCGAAGCCACCAAGAACGCGAAGCACATCTTCGTACCGGAGTTCAACGTCACCGGATGGTTGGCCAAGGAGATCAAAGCCACAATTCCCAACAGCGATCGTATTCACGCCGGACCGCATGTCTGCGGCGGCATGACGATGCCACCGGAAATTATCGTGTCCGAGATCAAGACCGCCTTGGGCATGCGTTCGGAATCGCTGGCCGGACGAGGCAGCTGAGACCAGCAGTGAACCGACGTCACCCATTTATCTGACAGACGAGCCGCGAGGAGGCGTATATGAGCAAAGAGCGAATCAAGATTTCGCCGGACCTATATGACATCATGCCATCCGACTATCAGGACCTGGTCCAGAGCGCCACGTACGGCAAAGAGGATCGAGGCTGGAAAGATATCGGAACCGCCAAGGAATTGATCGAGCAGCACTCTCTCTGCGCCGGCTGCCCTGAGTCCATGGCTTTCCGCTATATCTTGGCCTCCCTGCCGAATCCGGAAGATACCGTGATGGTGGGGTCAACCGGCTGCACCAGCCTCGTATTTCCGATGGTGGCCGTGCATAACATCCACTCACTGTTCGGCAATCAGAACGCCATTGCTTCAGGGTTGAAGCGGGCCCTGTCGGTCCGATTCCCCGATCGCGTCAAGGACGTCGTGGTGTTGGCCGGTGACGGCGCTACGGTGGATATCGGGCTTGATATGACTTTGCAGGCCTGGTTCCGCCAGGAGAAGTTCACCACGATTTGCTTCGATAACGAACTGTATGCCAATACCGGCGGCCAGGAAAGCGGCCTCATGCAGAAGGGTTTCGTCGCCAAGATGGCCCCGGTCGGCAAGCTCTTCGACAAGGTTCGGCTCCCTGAAATCGCCCGCGAGTCAGGCTGTCACTATGTGGTTAATTGCACGGTGAGCAAGCCCTCCCTCGTGGAGAAGGTGATTCGAAACTCGGTGCTGATTGCCCGAGAAATCGGACCAACCTACATTCAGCTCTACACGCCCTGCATTTTGGAGATCGGCAAAAACAGCATGGAAGGTCTCCAGGAAATGCGCGACTCCGAAAAGCCGACTGAACGGTTCGCCTATAAAGAGTATGTCAGCGAACCGGCCAAGCAGTTCCTGGCCGAGTTGGCCGCAAAAGACAAAGAACGAAAAGCGGCGGCCAAGCAGTTGGCCGGCAAAGCGTAACGAATCGGAGGTCGTTCATGATCAAGAAAAGACTCAACATCCGCATGTCCGGATTGGGCGGACAGGGTGCCGTCACTGCAGCGCACGTCATGGCGATGGCCGCAAACCGGGACGGGAAGTTTTCCATCTCCAACCCGTTCTTCGGCGCTGAAAAGCGTATGGCTCCTGCCGAGAGCTACTGCCGTATCGGCATCGAGCGCATCTACGATCGCGGCGAGTTGGTGTTCCCGGACGTCATCGAAGTCTTCCATCCCCAGGTCATTACCATGGGGAAGAGCTACACCATGCCGTTCTATTCAGGCATTAAGGAGGGCGGCGTGGTCATCATCAATTCCGCCCAGAACCTCCTGTCCGATGAGGACATCGAGCGTCTGAAAGATTTGAATGTCGCCGTGTTCTACATTGCCGGAACAGAATTGGCGATCGAAATCGCCGGGACGGAACTCTCGACCAATATGACGATGATCGGCTCCGTAGCCGGTATTACCAAATGCGTCTCGATGGAAGCCCTCGACGGTGCGTTACAAGAACGCTTCGGCAAGAAGTTCGTGGCTTCCGGAGGTACGGCCTCCCTGGACGAGGCCATCAAGAAAAAATTCGCCAAGAAAGAAATGCTGTTGCAAAAGAATTTGGCAACGGTCAAGCGGGCCTATGAAATCGCCGGGGAATGGGCGGACAAGAATAACGTTGAGTTGAGAGTGGGCAACCCCGCGGTTGCAGCATAAGGGCAAGAAAAGGAAGTCAGCCACATGTATAACGTTGCGCAAGTCATCGACGAGAAATGCACCGCGAAGAAGGGGTGCCGCCTCTGCATCATGTATTGTCCGGAGGCCAACTGTTTGGATCTCAATACAACCAAGATGGTCGCGCAGGTCAACATTGACCGATGCAAAGGCTGCGAGCTCTGCGTCGTGGTCTGCAACGCCGCCAAACATGAGGCCATCGTCATGCAGGCCGTGAGTGCGACCGGTGAATTGATCAATCGGAAAGGCGAATCTGCCGCTTTGGGGCAAGCCTACCAAGGATAGACCGAGCCAGTCAGGTCCTTCAGAAAACCCCATGGCAATCTCGCCGTGGGGTTTTTTGTTGGAGACCCGCTGGAGGAGGGATCACGTGGAACAGGAAGATAATTTACTTGATGAACTGCTTCGAGAAATCGCGGGGCTCCTCAACGAATATCCGAAAGTCATCGAACGGCGCGCAGCGACTATTCACACCGAAGGCAAGGACCCGGAATTGGCGCAGAAACTGTTCAAGGCTGCGGACACCATGCGCGACAGCGGGAATCTCTACCTCACATGGGCCAAGCATTTCGCCGCGCTGGCAGACGGGAGCACCGACGCCTCATCGGATGAGGACGAGACCGAGGACTTTGACGTCTAAAAAATCTTTCCTCTTCGCGCTTCGGTTTTGTTACAATGCGGCGTTTCACAAATGCCCCACCATTCCCCGGTAGCTCAGTTGGTAGAGCAGCCGGCTGTTAACCGGCTGGTCGCAGGTTCGAGTCCTGCCCGGGGAGCCAATCCCTCCTTGCACACTTCCCTTGTTTGATTTCCTCTAGGTTTCTCGCTCCCGCCTCAGTTATGCTGACCGCATGACCGACATGCCGCCCTTCACCGCACCATGGTGGTTGCGAAATGCGCACGGCATGACCATTCTCCCGAAATTCTGGCCTCGCACCCGCGTCGATCCCTTCAGACCCGTCGAACGACGCCTCTTCACCGTGGCACCCGGAACGCAAATCCTCGGATACTGCCACTGGCAATCCGATCGCGTCGCCGCACCGACGATGGTGCTCTTGCACGGGCTGGAAGGCTCCAGCGAATCCCATTACATGCTGGGTCTGACCGATAAGGGCTGGGCTGCGGGGCTGAACATCGTCCGGCTCAATCAGCGAACTTGCGGCGGGTCGGAAGCGCTCTCTCCCACCCTCTACAACAGCGGGCTCAGTCACGATTTCCGCGCCGCTCTTGAGGAACTGAGCAAGCAAGATGGCCTGGACCAACTCTGGTTTGTCGGCTATTCCATGGGAGGGAATCTGGCACTCAAGATGGCCGGTGAAGCGGGCAGCGCACTTCCCTCGCTTTGCGGCCTCATTGCCGTCAGCCCCAATATCGATCCCACGGTCTGCGTGCAAGCCCTCGAACAGCCGGCCAACCGCCTCTACCACGAGTATTTCGTTCGAGGGCTGAAGGCCCGCCTTGCGCGAAAAGCCGCGCTTTCGCCCGGTCGCTGGGATATCTCCGCCCTCGCCGGAATTCGGACGATACGTGCCTTTGATGACCTATACACCGCGCCGGATGGCGGCTACGAAGGCGTAGCGGATTATTATGACCGCTCAGGGGCCCGCCACGTGCTCGACGGCATCCATGTCCCCACCACGATTTTCTCGGCCATGGATGATCCCTTCATCCCCATCTCCATGTTCGAAGCGGCATCGATCCGCCGCAACCCTTGGATAAGGCTGTGCCTCACAAACCATGGCGGCCACTGCGGATTTCTTCAGCGGGATCGGGTCGGAGAGGATCGTTTTTGGGTGGAAAACCGAATCGTGGAGTTGATCGTGAATGGCTCCGCGACGCGCTAGTGGGAAGAGCCCTTGATGACGGGTGAGGACTGCCCGAATTGGTCCTCCAATCCAATCTGCGGCCTGGCCAGAAATGCCCCCGCCAGTTTCCTGCCGTCATCGTAGACCGGCGCTGCGGTCCGCCACTCCGCCACAGGCGGATTCACAGGGAGGCTGACCAGGAACTTGGTTCCGTGACCGACCTCGCTGGTCACTTCAAAATACCCGCCGTGCTCCTGGACGATTTGATGGGCGATGGTCAGGCCCAGCCCCGTGCCTTCCCGTTCACCGCTTTCATGCTTGGTGGTGTAGAACGGATCGAAAATGTGCTCCAAGTCTCGAGGTTCGATGCCCGGTCCGCTGTCCTCCACTTCGATTTGCACCCACGGCTCGTTGGTCGGTTTGGCCAATCGACGCGTGCGCACGGACAGCGTACCGCCATGGCCTACACCGATCGCCTCGACGGCATTGATGAAAAGATTCAACAATACTTGTTTGATCTGCTGCCGATCCAACTTCACATAGGGAAGATCAGGGACGAGATCCTTGGTGATCGTAATGGCTTTGCTGCTCGCCTTGACTTCGATGAAGTACAGGCAGGAGGAGACCACATCGTTGAGATTTTCTTGGGTAAACTTCGGGGTCATGTAGCGGGCATAGTCCAAAATTTCATGCACCAGCCGCTCGATCCGCTCCACGTCCTCACACACCACCTGGCTGAACTGTTCCATGAATTCCACGTCGTCCCGCCGATCGGGAGCCAACTGCACGAACGTCTTGATCGAGGTCAGCGGGTTGCGAATCTCGTGCGCAAATCCTCCGGCCATGGTTTCCAGGGATCGTAAGCGGTCCGTGCGCCGCATCAACAGCTGGGATCGGCGCAGGTCTTCATACAGCAACGCATTGTCGATCGCGATCGACGCGTGTTGGGCCAACGTTTTGAGCAGGCCCAATTCCTCCGTGGAGTACATGCTGTGGTTGGACCGTCGGCCGAGATTGCAGAACCCCACCAAGCGCTCCTTACTCACCAGCGGAATACAGACCTCGGATTCGAGGCCTTTCAACGTATCCAGTAATCGAAGATGCTCGGGAGCCGTCCTATCGTATTCGATTTCCTCACGCACCAACGCCGTCTCCGTCCGCAACAAAGTCTTCGGAAACTCGCCGTCCATCTTGATGGACGGGATCGCGGATTCGCGGCTCATGAATCCGTATGACGCGGCCAAACTGTACAGTCCCTGCTCCTTGTCAAGCACGTAGACCGACGCCGTCTTGATGTTCATCACGCGCGCCAGAGTCTGCACGATCTCCTTGGTGAGCGACTTGAGTTCGAGGATCGCCACCAGCGACTTCGAGAACTGCACCAACGTGTCGTAGGCATCGTACCGCTCACGGAACAGCGTCTGTCCGATTGCTCGCTCGACCCCCTTCTGCAAGTTCGCCAAGCCGCTCGAGACAATCACGAATAATGCAAACAACACCCCGGCCAAGAGGTAATGGAAGGTTCCGGTAAAGAAGCGGATGACGAGCAGAATCACCAGGTAAGCGGGAATCAACCCCATGAGCTTGATGGAGAGCACGACCTTGGGTCGGCTCGGCACGAACGACACATCCATCAATTCGTATTTGGCGATCGCGTAGGCCACCACCGTGACCGACAGCCCGGCCAATAAGTAGCCCAGCGGGTACCAGCCTATGCCGTAACTCTGCAAAAAATCGAGCGATGCCGTGACCCCCAGCAGAAAGGCCGCAAAGGTGTACTTGAGCTGCGCGCCCAGAAGAGGCGAAGAGCCGGCATGGAGGCGATACCCTTGATACAGGCGGTAGAGCGTGCCGCAGCCTCCGGCCAACGCATACATCACCAGCAGCGGGTGCAGCACCCCCGCCTTCGGATATCGTCCCCAGTAGTAGACATACTGGCCGTCGAACACATACGAGGTGAACAGCAGCCCGAAGAAGAGACCACCGACGGCATAGTTCCACCCGATCAGTCGGTCATGAGCGGCCGCGCCGACCAGGTTTTGCGCAAAGTGATACGTCAACGGGGGCAAGCAGACGACACCGGCATAGATCACCCGCATCCACAAGAGCGCCTCGTCCTCGCGGGAGGCGGAGAACAACATGAAGCAACCGAACAGCCACAGGCAGCCGGCCGCGCCGATCCCGCTGAAGATGACATTCGACATCGAACGCGGATTATTGCTGAGCACCCACAACCCGCAGATGAGGAACAGGGTCCCCGCCAATAAGGGTGGGGTCGAGTGGGCCGTTGCCCGATTGCTGAGCACCGCGCCGATGGAAGTCGCCACGACGATGATGGCCAAGACGATGGCATACCCCAACCCCTTGTTCAGCACCACGCTGATGTTCATCAACCGGTATCGGACGATCGTATAGGCCATCAAGGCCGTATACACGGTGATGAGCACCGTGCCGTAGGGCAAGAGATGAATGTCGTACCAGAGTGGAAAGTTGGTGGCCCCTCCCACGTACCCGATAATGCTCGCAGCGAGCATGTAGGCATACTGGTGCCGCCTGATCCCAATGGCATCCCGCAACGCGACGCCGACGAGGGAGGTGGCATAGATGACGTACCAAGCGAAATACAGGAGGAAGGGATGGAAGAAGGGCCCGGGAATGGGCCAAAACGCAAACGCCATGGCGGGGCGAACGCCGGCCACGAACCAGGGCGTCACATCAGTCAGCAACAGGCCCGCCGCGATGGCATACCCAACCCGCAGGGTTTTGGCGTGGCGTCCCGCGATGTCAAGGAAGGTGACCGTATGGTGGAAATACAAAACCGGGATGAGGATGGCGCCGGCCATCGCCAGGCGAAGGAGCGTGACGGCTGACTCTCTCGACTCGCTGAGCTGCCACCCGCAATAGAACACGCTCCAGATGGCGATGCTGAGGCAATAGAGGCCGTAGATGCGATTGCGCGGCGCGGAGGGATCCCGGAAGAACACGAACAGCCCGAGGCCCATGGCGGCCAGCGCATTGACCAATGCGCTTAGCGCAAGGATCTTCATGGCATCCACTCCGGCATGGCACCCTCCATCGGATCAGGCCGCAAGCGGCATACTCGCCAGGTCTTTTTCCGCCACGGCGAGCAACGCCTGATTCCCGAACGTCGAATAGACGCGGGGATGAGCGACGCCCGCGGCGCGCAGCAGTCCTTCCAATTCGGCCTGGTGGAGGAAATGAAACACGCCTTCCCCCTCGCGCGCCTTGATCTTACCAGAATTGTCGAGGAGTCGACGACCTTCCTCCACTTGATCCGCCGTCCGAGCCGTCTCCACGAAGTTGCGATAGATGGCCGACAAATCGGCATAGGGCTTCAGGTTGGAGATGACCAGACGGCCGTTCGGAGCCAGGACACGTAGGTATTCGCGCAAGGTGAACAGGGGGTCGCGCACGTACCCGATCACCAGATTGCAGATGACCCGATCAAAGGAATGATCGGGGAACGGCAACGGCGACTCCAGATCGGCACGGCAGACCTGCATCGACATCGGGACAAAGGTCCGGAACCGTGTCCGGAATTGCTCCTGCAAGGCCTCCTGTACCTGCGCGAAATTCTTCGTCGCCTGCGACAGTGCGGCCGGAACAAAGTCCAGCCCCACGTAATCCGGGACCTGCGCATCCTTGCGCGCGGCGTAGCGTTGCCGAAACGCCTGGTTGAGTTGCAGGAACACGCCGAAGTTGCCGTTACCGCACCCGGCATCCAAGATTCGCTCACCCTGCCGGCAGTCACCCATCAAACGATACACCTGGTCCATCAGGCTCCAGAAATCCGCCACGTTGGGAATCGTGTGGAAGTTGTTCAAGTAGTCTCTCCAGAACTCCACATGTTCCGACTTGGCAATCGGGCGACGGCTCTTTCCACGTTCACGTTCAACCCGGTTCTGCAAGCTGATTTCCCGATGCGAGGGTTCGACTACCGCCGCCTCGTCGTGGTTCGGCCACAATTCCTGCCGGCAGCTCTCGGCGATCTGCCGATATACCGCCCGTGCCTTGCGGGGACTTTCCTGAATTCGATGGAGCGCGCCCGGGACAACATACGAATGACGCAGCTGGGGCCCGATCGCTTGCTCCACCGCTTGGATAGAAGCTGGATCGACCCAGGCATCGTGCTCCGCATGGAAGAGCACAACGGGAACGCCCACACGAGCCCCGTCGGTTTGCGTCGTGGCCAAATCGGCATACTGCCCTTCGACGGCCTGCGCCAACCAACGATCTGCATCGATCGTCAGCCCGAGGATGTTCACCACGCCTTTCCGGACACCCGCGAGATGCTCCCCGATCAAGTCCTCCTGATGAACAGCCTGCAACGTATGACGCACGTCCATAATGCCGTTGATCAACAGCAACAACTTGACGCGTGACGATCGCCCCGTCACTTTCAACGCCACTCGCCCGGCCAAACTCGTGGCCACCAGGCCGATCGGACGGCCCGGCCATCGGGTCGCCACGTGATGCAACACGGTCTCCAAGTCGATTTCCATATCCTGGAGGCGGAACTGTGTGACGACGCCGTCGCTTTCGCCCACATGATTCACGTTGTCGTACCGCACGACCTCGAACCCGTTGCCCGCCAGATAGTACGCGAGGGGCACGTAATCCCGCTTGCTCTCGCCATACCCCGGCGCCAGCACCACAATGGGCGCTGCCGTATCGTCAGACAGACGGGAGCGATCATGGCACAAGGCGATTCGTTCTCCTGTCTGGCGCGTGCATTCTCCGAACACCGTGATGACCGAGGGGGCATCGGATTTTATCGGCGTTGCCCCGTCGAGCGTCTGGACACAGAGTTGCTGGAGCAGGGCTTCGGTCTCCCGCTCTACCGACAAAAACCGCACCCCGGCCAACATCGTCCGTCCCCGGCTGCCCATCGTCGTGGAGCCGGACGCCTGAGATTCCGGACGCGCCCACACCACTTGCCCCTCCACGGTACAGGTCCCGCCGCGGATCGGAACGACCGACCTGCGTTCGTTCGTCGCACCGGGCCGCTGCCAACGCAACAAGACCTTGGTCCCCATCAAATCGTCCTCGCTCGGCACCAGCACACAGGCTCCGGTCGGTGTCACATCTTTCACTGAGATGCCGGAGATACTCCGCCTGCCCTCCCCATCCCGGAACGTCATCTCTCCACCCACGTCCAACCGCACCCGCCGATGCCGTCTCCGCTCGATTCGAGCAGGCGCCGTCTCGGCCTCGGATACAGGCCCGCGCACCGCCACGACGCGATGCGCCGACTCCACCAGGACCTCTTCATTGTCTTGCGCCACCAAGGCGGCGAGGAGGCGCAGTTCCTTCGAGCGCACGCGACCTTCGCTCAGAAATCCTCCCAGAACCTCCTCGTCCGACGGACTCATGCGCACGAATCGGATGGCCAGTGTAGTCCCGGCCTTCTCGAGTGGCGACCCAGACCGACCAGTCCGAATCCCGCAGACCACGCCCAGACTCTCAAGCCGAACGGCGTCCGACTGAAAGCTCAGCCGGATCTGCTGATTCAGTTCGGCCGGCACATCTTGTGTCACCACGAGAGACAGTCCGCCGCGGCTGATGCTCTTGGTCACGCCTTTCCAGGCCAAGTCTTGAAATCTCAGCGTGGTGGAGAGCTGAACGTCCAATCGAGGCGATGCCCGTCGCTCATCAAGAGAACAGGACCACGCATCTCCGCTTTTTTTCCGCTCAGGCGCCGCCTGCTGCTGAATGACCGCCTCCGCACCCGGTTTAACTGAAGAGATGCGCCCGCTGATGGCTACGATATCGCTCGACATAGATTCCCTCCCACAGGCTTGAGTGCTGCCGTGTCCACAACGTATGTCGGATCTCGATGTTGCGGCGTGATCCCCGCCGGCTCCATCCGGGAGCCGCACGCGAGGCTGCGCTCTTGCAAGGCACAAACTGTTCCGGTTGGGATGAGGAGAACTTGAGTGGTCGCAGGGGAAGGGGCAGGGCACACACGGCCTCAAGCGAGAGCCCACTGCAGACTGTCCGATATCTACAAAATCCGAAGCTAATTCTATGGAATACTGCGTAATTGTCAACTCAAACGTATAAGATTTGGCATCTTACTTAAAAAAACACCCTTAGAAGATTTCTGCAGCACATCCCGCCCTTCTGATCAAGGCCATTCGGCCCTTCCGTTGGTCCGATCCGAGTCAGAACGATGACGGTCGTCATCATCATGACGACAACGGATACCTATAAATGTCGACTCCTCGCGTGATCTCCATTCCCCACTCACCCTTAAGACGTTTAACCTCGGAGAAGATCCTACAGCGTTTCCACATGCCGCCTAGCGCCGATTGCTTTGCCCTGCACATTGTGATACCCAGGGGCATCCGATAAGACGTTCCCCATACCCTTTCATGCAATTGGCAGATCTTCGCTTCCGAGAGACGCTCCCAATCTTCGTCGCAGCGGGACTGATCCTTGGCTGTCAGAGCGCGCCGCCCGTGACGGAAGGATACCCCCATCAACTGTCCCTGCAGGAAAAGACAAGAGCGGAGGTCTTGGCCTGCGCAGGCCCCCCGCTCCAAGAACGGCAAGAGGGCGGAGCGACAGTGCTCCGGTATTACCGAGAAGCCCCGCTGCTCGAAGAGTCTATGGTCTCCTCCAAGACCAGTCGCCCCACTGTCCACCATGGCTGTTGGGCGACCGTCGTATTGCGAGAGGAGCGCGTGGAAGGGGTTCACTATCGATTTGTCCCCTCGTCGGTCGACGCCTCCAATGACTGCGAAGCCATCTTCGCCCGTTGTCCGGAATGATCACGCACAGCCGGCCAGGCCGATCCATGCTCCTCCGGCTCCTGTGCCTCGGTTGCCTGTCTTGCGCATCCCTGTGGCCCGAGGCAGCCTTCGCGCTGGAAAAGTACGGACGGCCTCTGCCTTCCATGCAGGAAACAGATTATGACAACCATGAAGCCCGCGAGGAGGAGGAAACCCTGTTCGGCGGCTACCTCCTGACGGGCGCCTTCGTCAAAAATCCCACCTTTGCGGCCCGGCCGGACAACAGCGGCTTGGTCGGCATGCGCCACATGTTGCACCTCGAAACCGACCTGTATAAACAGTACCTGACCTTTTACACCGATCAGAATTTCTTCTCCGACCGCACCAACGGCTGGATCACCCTCTCGGAATGGGATGCCACCTTCGCCCTGACCGGCGTGCTCGATCGGTTCAATTGGCGCATCCAGTATGAGCGGGACGCGCCCCTGGATCGCAGCGGACTCATACAGGCCTACGCGGATGCGTTGGTGACCGCTCGATTTCAAGCGACACAGGATGCCGCCTGGTGGCGGCGCCTGTTTCCCAGACAAAATCTCACGGCCTATGCCGGCGGCGGCTGGCTATTCCACAACAGCAGCTACTTCGCACGCCCCAACAATACGGGCCGCGCTCTCTTTCGCTATGTCGCGCATGCCGATGTGGATCTGTACAAGAACCGCATCGTCCTCTACGGCGACATGAATTTCTTTACCGACCGCGAGGCGAGCAATACTCTCAACCCCACCGAGCTGGACTGGATCGTCGGGGTCGCGCTCCGATGGGAGGATACCGAACTGGCGGTGTACCGAGAAGAAGATCGGCCGTTGGATCGATCGGGCCTGGTGCAGAAATACTATGCCATGCAATTGCGGTTCGCGTTCGATGTGCCGAAACGCGCGCTGGAGCGGATGGGGTTCAAACGGTAGGGAAGGCCTATCGGCTCGAGAGGTGACTGCGGACTTCCTGAACGTACGTCTTGAAGGGATCGGCCATGAAAAACGGCTCTGCGCCGCGCAGCTTGAAATTGGACCAATTGATCATATAGTCGAAGGACAACCGATCCTCCGGATCAGCACTTTCATCCAAGCCCGCACCCCGAGGCTCCGACGCCAGCAGGTGCCGCACCAACTCGCCGCGACCGAATGCCCGGGTGTTGCGCGGGGGGTGGTCTTGGGCCAAGTCCACGACCTTGTCGGTCGTCAAGCGAAGGCTCCGTCCCTCCGCCTCCAACCCGTAACACAACCCCCGCTCCGGATGCAGGTTGTGATACTCCAGATCCAAGCTCTTCAGCATCGAATCGTCCCATCCCACCTGCTCCGCCTCGCGATAGGTCTCGAGCAGCCACAGTTTAGAGGCCCAGTCGATCCGGCCGACCAGCGCCGCGTAGTCGCCGCGGAGATCATGGAGCACGGCTTCCCATTGTTCCAGCACCCAGTCGGTCTCTTCATCCTGTCCCTGGCAGTGCCGTTGCGCCGCCGCCAAAAACTGCTCCTGAATATCCAGCGCGGAGATCGACTGCCCCGATTCCAACCGCACCATCCATCGGCGATCGGGGTCTCGCGAAATCTCCTGCAAGGTCTCCACCGGCTCGTCCAGCCCCAAACCGCGCGGTGCTTCTCCGGCCTCGATCAACTGCAGCACCAGGCCGGTGGTCCCCATTTTGAGCGCCGTCGCGTACTCGGCCATATTGGAATCGCCGCAGAGCAGGTGGATACGACGAAACTGATTGGGGTCCGCCAAGGGTTCGTCTCGGGTATTGACGATGGCCCGGTTGTGCTGCACCCACTCGAAAAAATCGTTCACGATGTGATCCGCCCGCTGCGAAATCTGGAAGGGGACGAAGGACCGATCCGGCGCGTCCCGCAGTCCGGGGCGATGCAAGATGAGTCCGCCGACTTGGACCCATTCGTTGGGGTCACTCGCGCAGCCGATGCGACCGGCCCCCGTGAAGATCTGACGTGTCACCAAAAAGGTCACCAGCGGGGCGAGCCCACGCCGAGAAAACGGAAAGCGGCGCGAGACCAGATAGTTCTCGTGCGAGCCGAAGGTCGCGTCGGTTTCATGATCGATGTTGTTCTTGATGATGGAGACGGTTTCGTCCAACCCCAGCGCCGACACGGCATGTTGAATGATACGGTCGCCGGCGCGATCCGCCGCCACCAAATCCGTCAGGGTGGTGCATTCCGGGGACGCATACTCGAGATGTCCCATGTCGAGGTACAGACGTCCGGCATTCGTCAGGAACCCCCCGTTGCCGGGCGGTTCATCATGCCCGCGATGGTGTAGGTCGACCACCCCTCGGCGCTCGCCGTAGAAAATATGGTCGCGAATGCGCTGCGCCACCCAGGAGGGCGAATGGTCCGGTCGATCCTGGTTGACCAACAGCCCGTACTCGGTTTCGAGGCCGAAGATTCGGTTCAGCATCTCAAGCCGGGGTGGTGCTTGTGAGTTCCGACGGGAGTAGCCCCGTCAATTCATCGGGACGAAGCGTGCGATAGGTGGAGGAACCCGGAGCGCCGCGCTCCAGGACCACACACTCAAGGGAACGGCCGGCCAAGGTCTTCCGAAGGTGGGCAACCAACGCAGCCCGGTCCGGCTCCGCCTCGGACTCGGCTTGGTCCGTCGAGTCCACAGCGCTCGGACCTTGGTCCGTCGAGGGGTCGGCTGCGACCTGCGCCAGGGCCCCGACTGCCCACGTACACAGCGCCGTCTCCAGCGCTTGGGACAAGCCGACCTGCTCGCGATGCCGCCCCTGCAGGTACCGCCCCATCTTACCCAGCACGGCTTGGTTGGCCGCCAACAGGGCCCATCGGCGACTCTCCTCGAAGGTGCCGTCGTAATTGATCGTCAAAAACGCATCCCGCTCCGGCTTGAGGCCGAGTTCGGCGAGCAGAATCTTCACGATGAAGGGCGCCTTATAGATTTCTTCGAAGGCCTGCTTGATCGCCGGCGCCAGGCCGTACTTCATCAACCGCGCGCCCGTAACATCGGACGGAGAACGGTTGAACCCTTCCACATGCGCCATCTCCAGCAGCGAGAATCGCAACTTCTCCAAATCGGCGGGGTGTCCCATACCGCCGAGCGCGATGCGGTCGTAAATTTCGTAGAGCTTCGGCGTGCCCTTGCTCACGGTCGTCAGCAGGATGCCGCCCTCATACGCGAGGGCCACCACGGGACTGCCCTGCTTGAACTGTTCATCGAGATAGGTACGCCGGTTGCCGACGGCCTCCACCCAGCGATAGGGTTCCTCATACATGGTGCGGTTTCCTCACGAGCCTCACAAGATGATCCATTGTCGGCCGGACACTCAACGTTACACCCGGCGAGACACTTCCGCTTCGTACAATCGCTTCAAGTCCGTCCCGGGCACGGTCCGGACGCCGGCGGCTGTAATCGTCTTCACCACCGGATACAGATCCAACTCGCGATTCACTCCCCCGGTCGCCGAGTCGAATTCCGCCGCGCTGGCTAACAGTCGCAACGCCTGGACCGTCGCTTCTTCTTCCGGCAGCGCCCCCAGCGGCCGTGGCCCCCAGGTGTTGATGTAGTGCAAAATCCCGCGGATCGTCGGCGAGCCGGAGCCGGACACGGCATACTCCACGCCCTCGAACTCCGCCCCGAGGATGTCGTAAAAGTAAATCTTTGCCGCCCCCTGGTCATGGTCATAGCCGGCAAACACCGGCACCACGGCTCCCGTTCCCGCGAGGGCCGCGGCGACATTCTCCTTGAGCAATTTGGAGACGGCGCGCAGCTTCCCCTCGAAACTCAGTTCCTGCAGCTGTGTCCGGCGGTAGTACTTGAACGAATGTTCCAGTACCCGCACCATTTCGTAGGCCGTCGCCGGGACTCCCGCAATGGCCATCACACTATAGCGATCGATCTCCAACACCTTGTCGGTGCGGTCGTACATGACCATATTGCCGGCCGTCGCGCGACGATCTCCCGCCACCAAGACCCCGTCCCGATACTTGAACGCCAGGATCGTGGTGGCGGTGGGGATATCCAGGCCGCTTGCGGCCGCGGCGGGATTCCCGAACTGATAGCCTTGCTCCCTCAGCAGCTGATAAAAATCTCCTTGCATCCCCATGTTACTCTCCGGTCCGTTGTCGATACCGTTCCGCCTGCTTCGGATCGACCTTGCGCATCCGCTTCAACAAATTGTCCTTCTCCGGCGAACCAGTCTCCGGCCGCCTGGGTCCGCCGCCTTCCTCAGACGGCCCTAACGGCCTGGGCATAGGATCGCCAGGACCTTCGCGACGTTCCGGCATCTGTATCGTATTCATGATGACGTATCCTTTCATCTCTTCCATGCATCCAGGGCCTGGGCCGGCGTGGCGGCTGTTTCCAGCAGCCTGGCGCAGGCCTGCACCGCGTCCGGCTCGAACAAATCACCCATGTCCAGCTGACGTCCCCGCATCCCGCCGGCAAACCGCACCGACTCCCATTGCATGCCCGTGATCTGATCGGAAAATCGCCTCACGCAAATCCCTCGCAGACCGCCGCGCGTATCCGCAGGCCCTGCGCTCAAGGCGTCGACGACGTCACGTTCGGTGGTCATGCGCCACACCTTGCCATCCGCCTCGAGCCCCAGAAAGAGCCCCCGTTCCGGATTCATGTTGTGATATTCCAAATCCAAGCTGGCGAGCCAGGGGTCGTCCCACCCGATCCGCTCCTCCTGCATGAAAGTGTCGAGCAACCACTGTTTCGTGACCCAATCCAGTTTTCCCACCAATTGAGCGCGATCCTCTGTCAGCAGCCGAAGGCACTGCTGCCATTCGCGCAAGACCCAGGCGGCATCCGGGTCGGCGCCGTCGTCGAACCGGCTGGCCGCGTTCCAATACTCCGCCAGGATCTCCAGCCCCGAGAGGGACCGGCCGTCTTTACACCGTACGGTGGCCTTCAAGTCCGGATCGCGGGACAGCTGTTTGATGGCCACGACCGGCTGTTCCAATTCCAACTCCGGCTCATGACCGCGTTGCAGCAGGTCCAAGACCAGCCTGGTCGTCCCGACCTTCAGCGCGGTGGCATACTCGCAGAGGTTGGCGTCGCCCAGGATCAGATGCAGGCGCCGATACTTCGTCCGATCGGCATGGGGTTCGTCGCGGGTATTCAAGATGGGCCGGTCGTGCATGGTATCCACGCCCAGCTCTGCTTCCATGAAATCCGCCCGCTGGGAAATCTGGAACGGGCCAGGCACGAACCCCGCTTCTTGCGCTTCCGTCCCGACCTTCCCCGACCCCGCCAGCAACTGACGGCTGACCAGAAACGGAAGCAGGCCGCTCACCAAGCGAGGGAACGGCAGTGCCCGCGGCACGAGGTAATTGTCATGACACCCGTAACTATGGCCATGAAAGTCGGTGTTGTTCTTATAGAGCTGGACGTAGGCCCCGCCGAGCATACGGTTGCGACGTTCGGCCGCCCGCTGCACCAGCCGTTCTCCTGCCCGGTCTTGCGCCAGCAAATCCTTGAGGGTGCGGCATTCGGGCGTGGCATATTCCGGATGGGTGTGGTCGTTGTAAAAGCGCGCCCCGTTGGGCAGGACAAGATCGCTCTTCATCTCGTGAAAGGAAAAGGGGCGGTGCGCGTCGACCTTGGCGAACTCGTCCTCCTCCTTGTCCTGCTGCAGACCCGAGACGCGAAACCCGCGAGCATCCTCGTGGGGATCTTCCCCGGCATAGTCCCATCGACGCTCGAACCGCCCGGTCAGATGCGCCCGGACCAGTTCCATCGATTCCTCGACCGGATCCACCGCATCGAGATCCTCGCGCGTAATGCCGTATTCGGTTTCAAGCCCGAACAGATGCATGGGGATTCGCATCAAATGATCTGATTGACCAACCGTTCTTCGCTCTGCCGCCCACGCCGGAACGAGGAGACCCCGACGACCTGATCCGGATGATGATCGAGGAGCTTCAGCCATTCCTCGGCCGCGTCGTCCGGCGGCAACATCTCGCCCTGGCGGTATTCCTCCTGCACCGCATCCAAGAGATCCTGGAGCCGCAGGCCGTCGTGTTCGGCGTTGCCGGGTTGCGCCACCGCCCGTTCGATGGCCTGTTCCTTGGCCCGCTGCACGATGGAGGACAGGATGGCGCCGCTGACCAGGTCGCCGCGATAGAGCACCCTGTTCTGGCCGTTTCGCAGGCGAATCGCCAAGACACGGTTTTGATCCGTCCGCGCAAAGAGACTGTCCACGACTTGTTCGATCACCACCTGCCGCGCAGCCTCAGGATCGTCACCGTGACGATTCACCAGCGCCCGTTCAAGCGGCAGGGTAGACGTCAGGTAGACGCGCAGAATCTCCCTGGCCGCCTCGCGGGTCGGGCGGGCGACCTTGATCTTCCGGTCGATGCGACCGGGCCTGAGGATCGCCGGATCGATCAGATCCGGACGATTGGACGCCAGAATGATCACCACGTCTTGCAGGGACTCGATCCCATCCATCTCGGCGCAGAACATCGGCACGAGCGTATTGTTGATGTTGAAGGAGCGCATTGCGCGCCTGGTGCCCAGCACGGACTCCGCTTCATCGATAAAAATGAAGGGCAGCGCCCCTTCTTTGCGCCGGGCCCGCGCTTTGGCGAAGAGGTCGCGCACGATCCGCTCGGACTCTCCCAACCACATGTTCAGAATTTCCGGTCCCTTGATGTGCAGGAAGGCGCCGCTGGTGACGGGCGGATTCGTTCCCGTTGCTCCGCCGGCCGGCTGGTCCTTCAAGTCCCGCATGAGTTGCGACAGGCTGGACGCAGCCGCCTGACCGATCAAGGTCTTCCCGCAGCCGGGCGGGCCGTAGAGTAAAAATCCTTTGGGTTGGGAAAATTGATACTTCTTGAAGGTCTCGGTGTGGAGCAGCGGATATTCGATGGCTTTCCTGATCGCCTCGATCGCCTCCTCCTGCCCACCGATCTGCGCCCAGGTCACGGTCGGCACCTCATCGAGGAGGTGGGCCTTGGCCTGACGGTTTTCGAACTTTTCGATGGCGATGCGGTGGGTCGGATCGATGCGCACGTCGTCGCCGGGCTTCAGTTCCGCACCCTGCAGATCGGTCGATCGCTGCAGAATGAGCGCTTGACGCCCCATGTCCTGCTCGAAGCGAATACGTCCGTCCGGCAAGACCTCCGCCACCTTCAACACCGGCCCATTACGGTCGTAGCCGAGGGTTTTGATGACCGCATAGGCTTCGTTCACCAAAATCTGGGTGCCGATTTTCAGGTCATCCGCTGCCACACGGGGGTCGATGTTGGCGTAATACTCGGCCCCTCCGACCACGATGCGGGCCAAGCCTTCCGCCGGCACTTCCACCAACAGACCCACTCGGTTGGCCGGGGCGGTCAGTTTCGCGACCACTTCGGTCAGTTTCTTGAATTCCGTCTCACGCCGGTCCTGCGCGACCGACTGGGCCAACACCACATGCCGGAGCTTGTAAAGAAGTTTCTGCCGCGGATCGCCGTCGGGAAAGGCGGCCAAACAGGCGTCGATCAGTTCGATCGGGTCGGTCGAGGCCGACTCGGCCCGGCCTGCCGATGGAGCGCCCCCTGCTTGTGAATCGTTGGTGGGTCGATGGTCGCTCATAACGCTTCCTCCGGATGGACCGACTTCGGTCATCCTAACATAGAGTCCACCGGCTACGCCGCCATCGGAATCTCCGGCTGACTCAATTCACCGCCTGCAACGTCACAGGCACTTGCTGCCGTCGATTGCCGCGCTGATATTCCAGCATGACCTGATCGCCGACCTTGTGTTGCTCCATGATGTCCATGAGATCGTCGACGGTCTCGACCGGCTTTCCGTCCACGGCGACGATGATATCCCCCAGTTCGATGCGACCGCCAAAGGTTTCGCGCGCCCCGCGGAGTCCGATCCGCTCGGCCACGCTGCCTCGTCCGATCTTCCCGATGATGACCCCCTTCACGCCCCAGCGCCGCGCCATGGCATCGGGTACCAGAGAAACGCCCAACCCAGGCCGGATGAGTTTCCCGTGCTTGATCAATTCGGGCACGATGCGAATGACCGTGTCCACCGGCACTGCGAACCCGATCCCGGCGAATGCGCCGCTCGGACTCATGATTTGGGTATTCACGCCGATCAGCCGCCCCGCGCTGTCCAACAGCGGCCCGCCGGAATTACCGGGATTGATCGCGGCATCGGTTTGAATGACGCCCTCGATCGTCCGATTGCTCATCGACTTGATCGTCCGGCCCAGCGCGCTGACCACGCCGGTGGTCAAGGTATGGTCCAGACCGAAGGGATTACCGATCGCCAAGACCTTCTGGCCGACCCGCAGGCTGTGCGAACTTCCGATGGTCACCGGCTGCAAGGCCGATTCGGGCGCCTGAATTTGCAGCACGGCCAAGTCATGGTCCGGATCGGCACCGACGACTTTGGCCTTGAGGTCGGTCCGATCGGCCAGGGTCACGGTCACGGAGTCCGCTCCGTAGATGACATGGTAATTGGTGACGATGTGCCCCTGCTTGCTCCACACGAACCCCGTCCCGGACCCCTGCGGCACTTCGAACAGATTGAACGACCAGGGATCCCGCTGGATCGCGGTGTTGGCGATGAACACGACCGACTTCGTCGCGCGATCGAAGACGGCGATCGTCGCCTGCTCCTCCTGGCTCAATTCGGTCGCCAGAAAAACCGGCGGCGCCATAGCGCCCTGCGCTCCGTCATAGGCGCCGAGCGGCGAAGCGGACACAACCCCCGCGGCGAGCATCGCCGTCACTCCCCAACCCAGCCATTGTCGGGGCCCCCTTGTCCTCACAGAGCTGCCCGGCATAGGTCACTCACCGATCGCCTGCAGGACGAGGTCTCTCGTCCGCGGCCTGGTATCGAAATCCAACAGTACGAGTTGCTGCCAGGTCCCCAGCGTCATGGCGCCGTCGTTGAACGGAATCGTGAGGGAATGGCCTTGCAGTTGGCCTCGAAGGTGGCTATGGCCGTTATCTTCCCCGGCGTTGAGGCGATTGTGCTGCCACTGCGGATCGGCAGGAACCAGCCGCTCCCACAGCGTCTTCGTATCGGCCCGAATGCCGGGCTCGTCCTCGATGATCAACACGCTCGCCGTCGTGTGTTTGACGAAGAGCGTCAGGATGCCGGCCCGCAGCCCGGTTTGATCGAGGGCATCCTGCACCAGTCCGGTGATGTTTTCCACTCGACTCTCGCCCTGCATCGACACCCGCAGGGGCACGCTCCTAACCGCCATGAGATTGCTCCCGTCCGACCCCTCGCAAGAGTGACCGGTCTCGCCTGGAAAGGCGCCGGCCCTGAGCCTGCTCCAGCACTCGATCGAACGCGCCTCCAGCCGCAAGCGATCGAAGCGCGTCGAGCACCGCAACGCTCACCACACCCTCCCGCTGCAACGACGCGAGGTAGTCGAACGCCTCCATGAGACTTTCACGTGACCGCACATAATAGTCGCGCCCGCGCCGCCGGTTGCTATAGGCCTCGAACTGCTCGCAGGCCACGAGGATCTCCGCCAATTGCCGCACCCAGGGCTTGGCGCCCTCCAGCTTCTCAGGGTAGTAGTAGTACAACATGATGCGGCCCATCCAGGGTTCCCACGCAACCCCGAGATCCTGAAGCCGCGGCTTCACGTTCCGTAAGCGTCTGGTCAACCGCCGCGCATACCCAAGCCGCATCTCAACCTGCTCGCAGGCCCAGTCGTCGACGAGCACGCCTGCCGCCTCCAAGGAGCCTCGATACCGCGACAAGAACGCCTCTGTCTCACGGCCGTACTTGGTCTCGGGATACCGCGCCCGCCATTCTCGCGGCCTGGTGGGGATCGATTGTGCGCGGGCCCACGACCAAATCCGGCTGAAGAGGGCTCGATCCAACCCGGCGCGCCCCAGATCGTGCAGCACACAGGCGATTTGATACTGCCTGACGCGCTCGACCGGATGGCCCAACCGCTCGGCCACGGCCGCGCACATGCGGGCAGTGCGGACCGCGTGCGGACCGTCGTACCCCTTGATGATACGATCGGGGCGGCGGGGATCGGGATAGTCATACAGCCGCAGCAGGGCCGAAGTCAGGGGGCGGGACAACAGCAGTGGCGCATCGCGCTGGCGTCTGGTGGACATGCAAGGTTGACGAACCGCAACCGATGGGCGATCGGCGCGCAGAATATCGTCCAGGAAAAGAGGGTGTCAAGCGGCGGAGGCCCCGCAAAGGATTTCCTCGCGCGGACCGTCCGGCTTTGTTATTCTGGCGAGGCGTGCGAACCGGAACGTAGGAGGTAGACATGGACGTGACTGGCTGCGTGCAGCGACTGGCGACGGCAGGTCTATGCCTGGTGCTGGCAAGCCTGCAGACGCCTGCACCCGCCGTCGCGGCGGATACCCTGTCCGACCTCACCGGCAAGGTCTCCCCTGTCGTGACCCTCCGCTCCCGTGACAACTTTTCCAGCGAATATCGGTACGACGTGACGGTCCGCAACAACTCCGCCGATCTGTTCGTGGCCGATTCGCTGATCGTCGTCCTCGATCGCATCACCAACATCGCAGGCGAGGATCATGAGAACCTGACCAATGAATCGTTGCTGAGCCGAATGGAAATCCTGGGCCAAGACGGCACGACCGACGACGGCAAGCCGTTCTTCCGCATTCCATCCGGTTCCGGGCCGGATCTGGTGCCGCATAGCGAGAGCCTGCCCGCCAGTGTCCGCATCCGTAATCGAGATTACGTCGCCGTCTTCACGCCGTCCTTTCGCGTCATGGGGGTCAAACGCGAACCGCCGAAGCCGAAAAACGCCGCCGGCTCCGCAGCCGCCGCGCAACCGCCCGGCAGCGCCACCCTCGACAAACTCATCCAGCTGTTGATCAAGAAGGGCACCATCACGCCGGAAGAAGGCCGCGCACTCCAGCGACCATGACGACCATTCCATGCAAGGCCTGCGCAGGCACCTGGCCCCAAACCGACCACTTCATCGCAGAGGCCGGACTGACGAGGGCCTACCTCCACGACGATCAGTTCTTTCGCGGCTGGACCGTGCTGGTGCTGAAACGCCACGCCACAGAACTCTTTCACCTGTCGCAAGGAGAACGGACGGGATTGATGGAAGAGGTGGCGCGGGCGGCCGAAACCTTGGCCCGCGAGCTCGGAGCGATCAAGATCAACTATGAACTGCTCGGCAACCAGCTGCCCCATATCCACTGGCACCTGATACCCCGCCTGGCCCAGGACCCCGCACCGCTGGAACCGGTGTGGCGAGTGGTGCATGAGCCGGTCTCGCTGCCATCGGACCAGCTCGCCGCCCTGTGCGGGCGGCTCCGTCGGGTGTGGCCCCCCTCCTGATCGCATCGCACCGTGACTGTCTCCTCTCCATCGGCTCTGTCCTCACCTCCGCCCCGCACGTTCGTTCGCACGCTCATGAGAACCCTGCCGTTCTATATTTGCATGTCATTGGCCTGCGTCGGCGGAGCGGGGCTCTACTACGCGACTCAGACCTCCGGCCATGGAACGTGGCTACAGGTGGGAAGTTGGGGGCTCGCGGCGGCATGCCTGCTCCTCGCGTTAGGCGGAGGCGTCCTCGCTGGAATGGTACGCACCGCCGAGCTGACCGTCGAACAGATCGAGCAGAGCCTGCGCGGCTGGCTACACAACCTTCCGGAAATCAGGAATTCGCCCGGCTCCGGTGGACGCACCCTCGCCGCAACCAGGGAAGAGTACGAGGCCCTCCTCCATCGCCTCATTTCTCAGACCGGCGAACGCTTCCGTCTCCCTCGTTGGCTCGAACGGCTGCTGCGCTCCATTCTGCAAGGGGTCGTGGTCGATCGCTTCATGACCTCCTGCCAGCAGCGTGGATTGACCCAGGTGCCGCCGCAAGAGTTTCGCAACTGGCTGTTGGCCGAAGGGGTCGGTCTTGGATTTCTGCTGCTGCAAGACCAACTGTCCTGGTGGCGCTATGTGGTCATCGGCCTGTTGTTGTTGCTTGCGGCCCTGCCGTTGACCCTTGCCCTGTTCACGACCTGACTCAGCCCTCGTGGAATTTTTCCTCGCTCCCCGTGTATATATGTCAGTCTTTCACTCTGGAGGTTCGTCAGCGCCTATGTCTCCGCAACCCCTTGTCCTGGCAGGATGGCTCCCGCTCATACTCGCCGCGGTCCTGTTCCAGCCCGCACCGGTCACAGCGCAGGAATCCACCGTGCCGGCCCCTTCGACCGAGGCTGCGAGCCAAGCCCCTTCGGCCCCCGAAGAATCTCCCGCTGCGGCAGAGAGCCCAACACCTCCCCCTCCGCCGCCGTCTCCTACCCAGACCGAGGAGGCAGAAGCCGTCCGCGTCGAACCGTTGCCGGCAGAATCGGCAAGCCCACCACCTCCTCCGCCGCCACCAGCGTTGACCCTGCTGGAAACCCTGAGCCAAACCCGCAAGACGGTCCATACCGAACCCGATGCCCAAGAACCGCGTCTGGCCTTGGGCCGAACCCTGTTTCAACTGGGTGATACCGATGCGGCGATCGACGAGTTTCGCACGGCCCTCCGGTTCCATCCCTCGGTCGCCCAGGCCCACATGGATTTGGGAACGGCCCTCATGGCCAAGCAGGACTGGCGCAACGCCATGACGGAATTCCAGGAGGCCGTCCGCCTGGATGCGACCCTCGTGCAGGCCCACTACAGCATGGGCACCATCCACTACACGCGCGGCAATGTCGCCCAAGCCATCAAGGCCTATCAGGAGGCGCTGAAGCTCAAGCCGGACTTTGCCGAAGCGCATTATCGTCTGGGCTTGGTGCTCAAAATGGCGGGCAAGGAGAAAGAGGCGGCCCAGGAGTTGGAAACCGCTGCACTGGCCGGGATCGCCAAGGCACAGTATTTTCTCGGCAACGCCTATCGTTCCGGACAGGGCGCGGACAAGAATCTGACCATGGCCGTCACCTGGTGGTCGCGCGCCTTCGATCAGGGCTTGCCGGAAGCGGCGCAGGCCCTCACGCAACTCCGCCGCATCGCCGTGGTAAAGGGCAACCTGCAGACGAAACAGTCCAAGGCGGCGGCGGAAGCGTTCAAGGAATATTGCGATCAAATTTGGCTGGACTTTCCCGATCTCGATCGAGCCCAGACGCCGGAGACCGTCGGCACCACCCTCCTGCGGCAGGGACGCACCGCCGAAGCCCTACCCGTGCTGCTGCGGGAAGCCTACGCGTTGAACGACAGTGCGCACGCGACGCTTGTCCGCCTGTACGAACAGGGGCTCGACGACCAGCTCCCACCCCATGGGCAATGGATCATGAGTTATCTGGAATCCACGGCGGCCGATGGTTCGGTCGCATCCCGCACGGCCCTGGCCCGCATCTATGCCAAGGGCCTTGGGCTGGCGGCGGACCTCGCGAAGGCCAAGAGCTACCTGAAGGGCCTTCCGCGAGATGAGGTGAAACGCATTCTGGACGAGGCCGCGCCGGACGCTCCCAAACCGTAATCTCGGAGCCCATGCCTATTGCCGCTCGCCTGTTCGTCAGGACCGTTTGGCTGCAAGCCGCGGTCATGGCCTTCGCCTCGAGCGGGCTCGCGGGGCTTCTCTGGTCGTTCGCTCCCCTCACCTACACGGCCCTGGAATGGGGTCCCTACGATACCTGGTTGCAGGTTCGCCGTCAGCCGGCTGCCGGTCCGGATGTGCTCCTCGTGGTGCGCGACGCGGCGAGCGACCGCCAATTGGGCGGCGGTGTCTGGGACCGGAGCCTGTCCGCGCGACTGATCATCGCGCTCCATGATGCCGGCGCCTCGGCCATCGGCCTCGACATTCCTCTCAATCTTCCGAGCCCGCCCCACCAGGGTGGCGCAGTGAGCGATGCGCTCCTGATCGAAGCGGTCAAGACCACCGGGATGGTCGCCTATCCGGCCTTGCAGATCCCCATGCCGGATCAGGACCCCAGCCTAACACCCGACCCCACCAGCCTCGTGATTCCAGGCAAGAGCATCATCACCCCCTCGGCCGATCCGGATCACGTCGTGCGACGGGCTCGGCTCCTCTACCGTGAGGAAGGCGGCGACCTGCCGGCCCTGGGCCTCAGGCTGGCCGCCTTGCGGAATCCAACGGCATTCACGCGCCCGGAGGAGAAGCTTCCGTTGGATGGACAGGGTCGCCTGCTCATCGACTTTGTCGGACCGCACCCCACCACAGCCTTCCATACCGTCGCCGTTCACGACCTCCTTCGTTTGGTCGAACAGAAGGATGCGGAAGGGCTGGCCGCGTTGGCGAACGGAAAGGTGATCTTTCTGTTCACCCAACCGCGCTCGCAGGCGGACTCCCTCACCCCGTCCGGCGACATGGTCTCCGACCTGCTGCTCCAGGCGCACCTCTTCCACACCCTCATCTCCGAGAAGTGGATCAGGGAGCTGTCGCCGCTTCAACGGTGGGTGATCACGCTCTTCCTGAGCGGCTGCATCGCCTGGCTGGTCCTGCGCCGGCCCGATTGGCGGGGCTTGCTGTCGGGGGCTGCCGCCCTCTGGATGTATCTGACGTCCAGCCTGGCCCTGCTGGCCGGCAGCCACTGGGTGTTTCCGTTCATCATACCCGTCACGGCAGCGGTGCTCGTCCTCGTTGCGGCGAACCTACTCGCGCAGGTGATGGCCGGCCGCCGTGTGGCGCTGCTGGAACAGGATATGTTGCAGATTCAACAGGACCTGATCTCCGTCAGGGAGGCCCTTGTGTATCGCGAGACGGCCGTGGAAACGCTGGAGGAAGATTTGGAGACGGCCCAGGCCAGTATCTCCCAGTCGGTCTCCAAGGAAGCCGAGTCGGCCAAGTGTGCCGCCGAATTGCAGGCAAAAGTCGCCGAAGCCCAGACGCAGGAGGCCGCCACACGCCGGCGGATGGAGGAACTCCAACGACAGCTGCAGAATCTGCAGGCCGCCACGCTCACCTCCGCGCCGCTGGGTAATGCCGAGCAGGAATCCCTGCGCCGAGAATGTGCCCAGCTGGGCATCATCACCGGCACGCCGGCCCTGCTGGCGATGTTTCGCGACCTGAAGAAAGGCGCGCGCTCCACCGTCACCATGCTCATCACCGGCGAGCCCGGAACGGGCAAGGAGTTGTTCGCCCGCGCCGTCCACCGCCTCAGCCCTCGCTCCGCCAAGCCCTTCGTCGCAGTCAACATGGCGGCTATCTCGCCCGAACTTTTCGAAAGTGAACTGTTCGGCCACGTACGCGGGAGCTTCACCGGCGCCTTGACGGATCGGAAGGGGTATTTCGAACTGGCACATCAAGGCACGATCTTCCTGGACGAAATCGGCGACTTGCGGCTCGATCATCAAAGCAAGCTGCTGCGTGTGCTCCAAGAGCGCACCTTCTATCGAGTCGGCGCGACCACCCCCACCACGGTCGATGTGCGCATCGTGGCCGCAACGAACAAGGACCTGCAGCTCGGCGTATCCGAAGGTTGGTTCCGTGAAGATCTCTATTTCCGGTTGAAGGGCCTGGTCCTCCATCTGCCGCCGCTCCGCGAGCGGCCCGACGACATCGCCGCTCTGGCCGGCGCCTGTCTGCAGGAAGCGAAGGCCCAGGGCGCCCCGGCCACACTGTCTCTTTCCGGCGAAGCCGTGGAGGCCTTGAGGCAGCATCCCTGGCAGGGGAACGTGCGTGAATTACGCCACTGTTTGGAACAGGCGGTGGCCTTGCGGGAAGGTCCCGTGCTCGGGGTGGGTGACCTCCGATTGGACGTCGGCACAACGCGGCTGCAACCAGGCCCCGTGCTACCCGATCCGGCAGGCGATCTCGCCGTGTTACAGCAGCTGCGACAGCAACGATTCGACATGCAGGCGACGGCCAAGGCTTTGGGGTGGGATCGCAGCACGGTGACGCAGCGCCTCAAGGGGCTCTGTTTCCAGGCGCTCGTGGAGGCAGGAGGCGATCAAGCCAAGGCTGCCTCAGCCCTGGCCGGTGATCCTTCGCTCCAACGCGCCGTCGAACTCAAACTGATGGACTACCATGGGCACCTCCTGAACACCATCGCCCCATTCACCACCGTCGAGGACGCCCTCCGCGATTGCCGACGACGGTTCAAAAACCTTCCCGAGCGGCACTTCAAATTCGTGGAGGTGCTGGTGCGGGGGGAATTCCATATGCGGGGCTGGCCCCGCATGCCCCGCTGATCCCCGCATGAGCAGCCATCCCCGCGCAACGCCTCATTTCTCCTAACTCGTTGTCTCCCTTAGCGTTTGCTCCGTCCTGCCGCCGCGCCATGCCTGGTCTTTGGCTTGCTCTACGCACCGCCCGACTGCGGCACGGCCAGAAAGGAGGTGAGCGTACGCCGCCGGCCCAGTCGCGCATGACGCAAGAGCAGGAGACATCATGAACCACTGGGCCGGTGATCCGGCCCCGTCACACAAGGAGCAGAGACCATGCACAAGACCCCGACAGCCACCGTCAGCGCCGGCCCCGTCTCGCCCAAGATCATGGGACCGGATCGAGACCTTCGCGAAACCTATATCCTGAGCGGTTTGGTGTTATTCGTCGCCCTCGTCGTTGCCGGATTCTGGTACTACTCCCAGACGGACGAAGCCGCCCATAATTCCCACCAAGCCGACCAGCTGGAAAGCAGCCAGGCCTCCGAAGCCCTCAAGAGCTCCGGAACCGCCATCCCAGTCGCGGCAGCAATGCCCGCCACCCCCGTCGAAGCGGCGCCGCTGGCGACCCGCAGCCTCGATATCCTGCACGACGACATCACCTTCGAGGTCGGTCGAAAGGGACTGACCGACGATGCCAAGGCCACCCTTCAACGCCATGCAGAGTTCCTGAAAAACGAGCCTGATTGGGGTGTCTTGCTCCAGGGCTATACGGATCTGCAGGGGTCGCGGGCCTTCAACCAGATCCTCGGCATGAAACGGGCGGAGACGGTCAAGCAACAGTTGATCGCCTTGGGCGTGTCGGAGCACGCCATCCGCACCGTGAGTCTGGGAGAGGAGGGTGCCTTATGCATCGACGGCAGCGACCTCTGCCGGCGGATGAATCGCCGAGTGCACCTTGAGATGAGGAACGTGGGGCGGGAGCACCTCGCGGTCGCGCCCATCGCAGCTGTGCCGGTCGTGGAGGCTGCCCAAGACGACTCCACGGAGACGAGCAGGCCGGAGGATGGGTCTGTGATGGAAACCGGTTCGTCAACGGACAGCGCCGAATAACGGAGCCGACGAGCCCGCGCGGAGCAACTCTCCGCGCGGGTCCCGCCGCGCAACCTCCCCAACATCGAACCAACGAGGTCCCATGTTCAGACGAACCGGCGCCGCGCTCTTCTTTCTATTACCCATGGTTCTTTCCAGTGCCTGGTCCATGGCTCAGGCTTACGGGGGAACGCTCCTGTACCGTTCCGCTGAAGCGGGGCGCTTTACGCCGAGCCCCTCCGTCCAGACCGAGGTCCACATCAACGTCACCGGGATCGTCGCCCGCACGTCGGTCAGGCAAAAGTTCGTGAACCCCAGCGACAAGCAAGGCGACTGGACCGAGGCCACCTATGTCTTTCCGCTCCCCGACGGCGCAGCCGTCGACCACCTCCGCATGGTCGTCGGTGAGCGCGTGATCGAGGGCCAGATCAAGGAACGGGGCGAAGCCAAAACTTTCTACCAGCAGGCCAAGCAACAGGGACAACGCGCGAGCTTGCTGGAACAGGAGCGCTCCAACATCTTCACAACCAGCGTAGCGAACATCGGTCCCGGCGAACGGATCACGGTCGAGATCCAATATCAGGAGACGCTGCGGTTCGACGGCGGCCGCTTTCAATTGCGCTTCCCCATGGTTGTCGGCCCTCGATATATTCCCGGCGTTCCCGTCACCGTAGAGGGCCAAGGACGTCAGGGCACCGGCACCTCGGCCGATACCGATCGCGTGCCGGATGCCTCGCGCCTCACGCCGCCGGTCCTGCCGCCGGAGCAGGGCTTGATCAACCCCGTGAGCCTGTCGATCACCCTGCTACCGGGTTTTCCGCTCGGGGCGGTCGCATCGCCTTCCCATGAGATCATCGATCTTGCCGACGGGGACGGGCGGCACCACATTGCGCTGAAAGAAGGAACTGCGCCGGCAGACCGCGATTTCCTACTCATCTGGCGTCCCGCGGAGGGCGCAACCCCGACGGCAACGATCCTGAGCGAGCAGCGGGACGGCGAGACCTATGCCCTGATGCTGGTGATGCCGCCCGCGCAGTCCCAGAGCGACGCGCCTCTGCCGCGCGATGTGACCTTCGTCATCGACACGTCCGGGTCGATGGCCGGCACCTCCATCGAGCAGGCGAAGGCCGCCCTCGCGCAGGCCCCACGCCGCCTCTTCACGATCGGCATCGGGTCCGTCCCCAACAGCCACTTGATGCGAAAGGCCGCCCAGTTCGGCTACGGGACCTTCACTGCAATCGTCAGCCTCATAGAGGTCAAGGAGCGGCTCGACGATCTGTTCAGGAAATTGGAACGTCCGCTCTGGACGCACTTGTCGCTGGATCACTCCGGCTGGGAGGAGCAGGAGTCCTACCCGCCCCGCCTTCCGGACTTGTATGACGGAGAACCGCTGATGCTTGCCGTCAAGGCACGGACCATTCCGACGCAACTGAGCCTGCAGGGACGGATGGGCGAGCGACGCTGGTCTCTCCCGGTCACCACTGCGCGCGCCGAGCCGACGTCCGGCTTGTCGGTCCTCTGGGCCAGGGAGAAGATCGCCTCGTTGATGGATGACAAGGTCATGGGAACCCCGGAAGAGGACATTCGCCGGGCTGTGCTGGCAGTGGCCCTCGCCCACCACCTCGTGAGCGCCTACAGCAGTCTGGTTGCGGTGGACGTGACGCCTGCAAAGCCGATCGACACCACGCTCACCTCCCGTATCTTGGCTACCAACTTGCCTGACGGGCAGGAGTATCGCGCCATCTTCGGCCTCCCCAGCACTGCCACCGACGGACGGCTCCGCCTCCTGATCGGATGCTCGAGCCTGGCCCTCGCTTGTCTCGGCTGGATGCTCCTGCGACGTTGCACGACATGAGCCCCTTCCATTCAAGACGGACGCTCTGCCGAGCATTACTGATCTGCCCGCTGGCGATGGGGCTCTGGCAGGGGTCGCAAGGCCTGTGGATCCATGCGAAGGCGTGGCTCGCCCAGATCCTCCTGGAGCGGGCCTGGTAGCGCACGTTGGCGGGAGAAGAACGGCCACGACCATGGCCTTGGGCCGACACCTGGCCGGTCGGACGGTTGCTCATGCCAGCACATGCTGTCGATCTCATCGTCCTCGCCGAGGCGTCGGGCCGGACCCTGGCCTTCGGGCCGGGGCACGTGAGTTCGACAGCGTCACCCGGCGCGCCCGGCACCATGCTGCTGACCGGCCACCGGGACACGCACTTTCGTTTCTTACAGGAGGTGACCGTGGGCGAACGACTGGAGGTGGTGGGGCGAGACGGGCGGCGTGATTACTATAGGGTCACGGACCGCCGCTGATGGATGCGCGGCATGACGCCATTCGACTGGAGCACGATCGCCGGGAACTGGTGCTAGTCACCTGTTTTCCGTTCGACGCGACCAGACCGGGCGGGCCCTTGCAGTATGTGGTGAGGGCGGAAGCGCTGCCCTGACAAGACGGGAGCGGGCGACGGTGATTATCCTGCCGCCCGTTGATCGTAGGAATCGTCCGGTTCGGCCAGATGCATCCGTCGATTATCGCGCCGGGCCGACTCCTCACCCATTGAGGGAACCAGGTGCAGTCGGCGGACATCGGCCACCAGCCACCGTGCAGCGGCCAACAACGCCCAGAGGAGCAACGCGCCGGCGAGATAATGAGAGAGCAACAGCTTCTGCCAAACCCCCACCGACGCACCCTCCGCCCAAGGAAAGATGACGGGCGGCGACGCCAGGAGTATGGCCAGCCCCACCAGGATGGGCCAAGGGCCAGCCTGCGGCATGGGCAAGCGGTTGCCCATGTACAGTGAGAGCGGCAACAGCAGGAGCAGGTAATAGTGTGTCCAGGAGATGGGGCTGATGATCAAGGCCAGGCACAGGACCATCGACAGGTCCACATACATCGTCTCACGTGGACGGACCCCAGGATGGCGCAGGAACAGCACGGCGGAAACAGCCAGCAACAGCAGCGTGGCGGCGCGGCCGATCGTCTTGATGTCCGACGAAACCGGCACGACTTTCCAATCATAGAGGGCGGCGCCGTCCTGCAGACGCAACAACAGGCCCTCCACGGATTGAACGTTGAAGGCCGTCAGCCCCTGCTTGGAAAAAGGTTGGATCACTTCACGATACCAGTCGGCATGACTGGCCCAGCCCGCATACCCCAATGAGGCGCACGATAGGGCCGCAACCGTGGCCCCATACCCCCACACCACCTGCCAGCGGCGCGTTCCGAAAAAATATACGCCGAAGAGCAGCAACGGCAGTTTGATGACGGCCGCCAACGCAAACCACAGGCCTGCGCTTCGCTCACAGCCTCGATCCAGACAGACCACGCCGGCAACCAACAGCAACAGCGCACAGTGCGTCAGGTTGCCTTCCTTCAGACTGTAAATGAGCGGTCCGTTCAGCGCGAACAACGAGAGGATCGCCCAGCGCCGCGCCCTGGTGCGTTCCGCAATCGACCAGAGCAAGCCCAGACTGAGAACCAGACAGGTCAGGGAGAAGCCGAGGAACAGCCATTGCGCATGGCGCAGGGTCAAGATCGAAAAGGGGGTGAAGAGGAACGCCACGATCGGGATGTTGACGAAGCCGCAGACCGGCGTATCCCAGCAGCGCTGAAAGAGACGCGGCAGGTCCTCCAACACCAAGCGACCGGCCGGATAGTAGGCGGCCGTGAAATCGGAGAAGGGCACCGTCGGTTCGGACGACCTCCACATCCACAGGGCGAGCGCACCGATTCCGGCCCCCACGACGAAACGGAGCGTGGGACGAGCGTCGCCTTGTCGGAAGGCATACCTCCACAGCAGGCCCAGCATGGCGGCAGTCGCATAGAATGTGAGGTAGTAGAGCACAGCCGTTCGACGTTATCGGCAACCAGCCCGCGAAACCTAACCAACACGCACCAGCACGACGCCCCTTCTCCCGCTTCAGTCCGAAGCCGGATCATCCGATCACGCGTGCACCATGGTCTTCGACGGCAATACCGCACGGCCCCTTCCTCTTCCGGAGCCGGATGACTCGGTCGACCTGCGCGAGCCGCTAGAATCGCCGGCGCCGGCCCCCCCGCCGGACCCTGCATCCCTGACGGCAGCCGACTGGCTCATCTCGGCCATCTTGGTACTCGCCGTCGGCACCGCCTCAGCCGCCCTTGCCGGGACGATGCCCTCGTTTCTCCTCCACTCGATGGATTTCTGGTTCGAAGCCGATACGATCCGCGAAGTGTCCAATATGATCTCCCGCACCGACGACCACTCCCGCACGTCGGTGCATCCCCTGTTTTCGCTCCTGACCTTCACACCCGTGTTCCTCATTCGGCAGGCGCTGGCCCTCCCGCCGCTGCAGGCAGCCCTGTACGTAACGGGGGTGATCGGCGGCGCCTGGAGCGCAACCCTCTATCTGCTGTTACGGCTCCTGGGCTGCCCTCGGCTCGATGCCGGCCTCTTCACCTTGCTCGGGCTCTCCAGCGCATCGGCTTTCTTCTGGCTCCCCGTGCCCAACTCCTGTACGTGGGGATCCTGGTCGATCATGATTGCCCTGACCGTGCTGCTCCTCGCCGAGCAGCGTCGAGTCGGAGCCTCCCTCTATGTCGCAGCGAGCGCCTTGAGCCTCAGCATCACCGTCACCAACTGGGCGAGCGGCCTCCTGTCGACCGTGGCGCGCTGGCCGCTGAAGCAGGCGATCCAACTCTCCATCAACGCCTTCTGCCTGGTCGTGCTGCTCTGGGGCGCGCAGAAGTTGTTCTTTCCCTCGGCGGAGTTTTTCATCGGGAGCCGCAAAGAGGCCAACTGGATCAACCATCCGCAGTCGGGACAGATGCACCACATCGCGTCGTCGTTCGCTTTCCACACGGTGGTCGCGCCGGCCGTGCGACTGATGGATGACGATGGGTACATCCAATACGGCGACGATTCGTTCCGTCTGTCGCAGCGCCTTGCCTTTCAGTTTTCCACGCCGGGGTCCGGGGGTCCGCTCGGCTTGGCGGCGGTCGGCCTCTGGTCCGCGCTGCTCCTCACCGGCCTGTGGGGGCTCGTCACATGGAGCCACCACCTCCGCTTCCGACTGGTACTGACGGCCATGTTGCTGTTCGAACTTGCCCTCCATATGGTCTATGGCGAAGAGACCTTTACGTACAGCATGAATTTCCTTCCGTTGCTCCTCTCCCTGACCGCCCTCGGGACGTTCGGGCGCCGACGCCCCTGGGTCCTCGCGGTTGCCGGGCTGCTGATTCTTTGCGGAGGCATCAACAACTGGCAGCAGTTCCGTCAGTCGGTCGCCATGGCCTCGCAGTTCACGCCGCAACGCGAAGCCATGCTCGACCGGATGCAGAAGGACCCCGACCGCCCGTGGCCGCGGTCCGTGGGACATATCCTCTTGGCCGTCCCAGGGTCTCCTGAAGCCGAGCACGCCTATCATGAGCCGGGCGGAGACTTCAGTCCGCAGGCGCCCAGCTTCGGGGTCTCGTTGTGGCTCTGCGATGCCGAAGATCGCCCGGTGGTCACCAGCCAGACGCTGCCGATGAGCAAGATTCAACAAACGTTCGAGCCTTCCGACCAGTCCCCTGTCCCCGCCATCAGGACGTACACCCCCTATTACGACGCCACCTGGTCGCGTCTCGACGCCACACATTGGGAACTCCGCCTGAAACACCACAGTCCCTATAAGCCCGCAATCCTCCTGCGGAGCGTGGGCCCGGCCGGCGGACCGGTCACCGCGCTCAGCCGCGACGGTGACGAGGTGACCATCAACCGCCGCTGGGTCGTGCGCGTGACGCCGTCTCCTACCGACATCAGCCTGGGTGAGGAGAATGACGCCGGCGGCCTGACCGCCCGCTCTTCCGCCGCTGCTTGGAGCGGAGACTCCGGCTGGGGCTATGCCCGCTTGACGTTGGCGCCCACTGCCGACACACCGGACCAGGAATATCGACTGCTGCTGACGGACCTTCGGATCCCCATCGACATGCGCCGATACTACAAACCGTCGTCTCCCTCGCTGCAGGTCGAGGTTCCAGATCCGCGCTTTCGCGCGTCCATGGAAGCACAACGATTCCATCTCATGATGGGGTTGGTCGGCGGAGAGACCAGGCCCGGCGATCCGACCTTCTTCGTACGCGCTTGGCAGCGAGAGGGTTCGTACATTACGGCCGCCCTTGCGCGAGTCGGCGATCCCAACGTCGGCTGGGTGCTTTCCCGCTTCCTGGCCATCCATGACTTCGCCGGAGGTGCGGGACCAGAAGCCGACGCGCCGGGACTGGCCATTTGGGCGTTGACCACAGCCGCCGCCTATCTGGGTGATACGCAGCACGACCGGTGGCTCTGGCCGCACATTCAGCGGAAAGCCTCGCACATCGAAGCCATGAGGACCGCCACCCATCCGATCCTGGAGCCCTTCACCGTGCCTTCACCCTACGATCTGCAACACGGTCAGCAGGTGAGAACGGCTATGCTCGCGCAGCCTTCGCGCGACGGCGTCATCGTCGGCCGGGTGGGAATGGATTGGCCGACGCAGTATGTCAATGCCGTGAGTCATCATGGTTTGACCGCGGCCGCCGACTTTGCGGCCCGCCTCGGTAAGCGACGGGAGGCGGCACGCTGGCGGGCGGAGGCGAGGGCACTGCAGGAGAGCTGGACGAGTCACTTGTCGACAATCCACCCACGAACCGTCCTGGCCCCGATCAGCCGGCCGCTCTCCCTCTATCCGCTCGCGGCCTATCGCCCCACCCTTGCGGACTCCGGACCGGCTGCGACCTTGGCCCAGGCGCATCGCCTCCTACGATCGGGCCGACCGGATGCGGTATGGTCATTACTGGATCACCTGTGGCAACAGCAGGCGTCGCCGGGACTGTACACGTGGGACAGGTCACGACCGGCGACACCCGACGTGGCGGATGGATGGCAATATCTGCGCGGCTGGCACAGGCAGGATGTTGTCTCGCCGGATTATGAAACGGCCGCGCTGCTCCTGTTGCTGCAACAGGACATGCTGGCCTCTGTCGATGACAGTGCCGAAGACGCCCCGGTCGTCATCGGCGCAGGGGTGCCTGCAGCCTGGCTGCGTCATCCGCTGTCCGTATCGGGACTGGCGCTGCCGGGCGGGTCGGCCGACTGGCGGTGGGACGGCAAGACGATGACCGTCACCCTCCATGGACCGGCGCGCAAGGTCGCATTGGGCGCTGCTTTTCCCCCCCGCACGGCGCTCACCATCATCCAGACTGCTTCCGTCGAGTGATCGCTCCTTTCCCGCTCGTTCTCCCGTCGCCATACCTATTCGCCTCGAATGAGCCTGGCTCAACTCACTCCGTTTCTGCTATGGTCACGGAAGACTCCGGCATCTCCTCCATTACGCGGACGCTCCATGGCCTACCACCCCATCGAGGATTACGGCATCATCGGCAACATGCGCACGACGGCGTTGGTGGGGCGCCACGGCAGCATTGATTGGTTGTGTTTTCCGCATTTCGATTCCCCGAGCGTGTTTGCCGCGATCCTCGACGACAAGAAGGGCGGCCGCTTCAGCATCACCCCCGTGGGCAATGAGATCACCACCAAGCAGTTCTATTGGCCCGACAGCAATGTCTTGATCACGCGGTTTCTGTCGAGCGAAGGCGTGGGCGAGATCGAGGACTTCATGCCGGTCGGCGGAACCGGGCCGGACCTCTTTCATCAACTGATCAGACGCATCAAGGTGGTGCGCGGCCGCATGACCTTCCGGTTGGAGTGTCATCCGGCCTTTGATTACGCGCGCAGGTCGCACGAGACCCATCTGCACTCGGAGGGAGCCGTCTTTTCGACCCCTCCCCTCACATTGGGACTTGCGACCACCTTGCCGCTGAAACAGGACGAACGGGGCGTCTTCTGTGAGTTCACGCTTCGCCGCGGAGAACATGCCGTCTGCGTGCTCCGGGAGATCGAACAGGGAGCACGCTGCGGAGCCACGCTGCCCGACGATCACGCGCAGCGCGCCTTCGAAACCACCGTGCAGTTCTGGCATGACTGGATCTCCCACAGCCGCTACACGGGCCGCTGGCGGGAGATGATCGCCCGCTCCGCGCTTGCGCTCAAGCTCATGACGTTCGAGCCCACCGGCGCCATCATCGCCTCCCCGACCTGCAGCCTGCCGGAAGAAATCGGTGGGGTGCGCAACTGGGACTATCGGTATACGTGGATCCGGGATTCGGCCTTCACGCTCTACGGGCTCATTCGCATCGGCTTTACGCGCGAGGCGACGGCGTTCATGGAATGGTTGGATGCGCGCGCCAGAAACGATCGGCCCGAGCCGGGCCCGCTGCAGATCGTCTATGGCATCGACGGGCGAACCGACCTGACCGAATACAGGCTCGACCATTTGGACGGCTACAAAGGGTCACGGCCGGTTCGAATCGGCAACGGCGCCCATCAACACCTACAGTTGGACATTTACGGAGAGCTGCTGGACTCCGTCTACCTTTACAATAAGTACGTCAATCCGATCTCGTACCACCACTGGTCCCACATCCGGCACTCGCTCGATTGGTTGTGCGAGAACTGGACCCGCGAGGACGAGGGCATTTGGGAGGTGCGCGGCGGACGCCGGCACTTCGTCTATTCCAAACTCATGTGCTGGGTCGCCTTCGACCGCGGACTGCGGCTCGCGCAGAAACGATCCTTCCCGGCCGACCACCTGAAGTGGCTGACCATGCGCGACCGAGTGTACGAAGAGATCATGACCAAGGGATGGGACGAGTCACGCGGCACCTTCGTGCAATCGTACGGCAGCGATTCGCTGGATGCCTCCAACCTGATCATGCCGCTGGTCCATTTTCTCTCCCCGTCCGATCCGAGAATGCGCCGCATGTTGGATGCGATCAACCGGCCGCCCGACGAAGGTGGTTTGGTCTCCGACGGGTTAGTGCACCGGTATGACGCCGCAACCGGAGCCGACGGGCTGGACGGCACAGAGGGGACCTTCAACATGTGCAGCTTTTGGCTCGTGGAAGCGTTGACGCGCCTCGGACGGACGGATCGGCGGAAGTTGGATGAGGCACAACTCCTGTTCGAACGGATGCTCGGATACGCCAACCACCTGGGCCTCTATGCGGAAGAAACGGGCAACAGCGGCGAGGCCTTGGGCAATTTCCCGCAAGCCTTTACCCATCTCGCGCTGATCAGCGCCGCCTTCAATCTTGACCGGGCGCTGGACGGGGCCTAGCCGGCTGGCCGACATCCCCCCGGCTGCACCCGTTCCTGTCCGCGGTGCAGCAATTGATACAACACGGGCAATACGAAGAGAATCAGCACCGCGGAGGTCAACATACCGCCCACCACCACCCTGGCCAACGGCTGCTGCGATTGCGCACCGATCCCGCCGACGACCGCCGCGGGCAGGAGTCCGATCGCAGCGGCGAGTGACGTCATCAGGACCGGACGCATGCGGACTTCCGCGCTCTTCATGATCGCCTGATGCAGTTCATAGCCTTCCTCCCGCATGCTCTGCATGCGGCTGACGAGGATCAAGGCGCCTTGTACTGCCACCCCAAACAGCGAGATGAACCCCACCGCCGCAGAAATGCTGAAGTTCGTTCCCGTGGCCAAGAGGGCCCACACGCCACCGACTAACGAAAACGGCACGGCAGCCAGCACCAACAGCGCATTGCGCACATTGTTCAGGGCGAGGTACACCAAGAACAGGATGATCGCAAGGGTCATCGGCACGATTTTGGACAGCCGCGCCTTCTCCTCCTGCAATTGATCGAACTCACCGTGCCATTCGATCCGATACCCCTGGGGAAATGTGACCTGCTGCGCGATACGCTCCTGCGCCTCTCGCACCGTACTCTCCAAGTCGCGCCCGCGAACGCTGAACTTGATGGGGATGTACCGTTCGTTGTTCTCGCGGTAGACGATGAACGCGCCGGTCTGTTCCGTGATGGAGGCCAACTGCTTGAGCGGAATCCTCGCGCCCTCCTGTGTGCTGACCACGATATTGCCGATCGACTCCAGATCACGACGAAACTCGGGCAGAAACCGCACGACCAAATCGAACCAGCGTTCTCCCTCGTAGACTTGTGTGACGGCCTGGCCCCCGATCGCCGCCTGCACCACCGCGTTGACGTCGCCGACCTTCAGTCCGTACCGCGCACACTCATCCCGATTGACCTCGATGACGAGATTCGGCTGCCCCAAGAGATGCAGCACCCCTAGGTCTTTGACCCCGCGAACCTCCTGCATGACCTGCTCGATCCGCTTGGCCAGTTGCTCCAGGGTTTGAAGGTCGCTTCCGTATAACTTCACGGCATTCTCCCCCTTCACCCCCGACATGGCCTCCTGCACGTTATCCTGGATAGCCTGCGAAAAATTGAAGGTGACGCCGGGGATGCCCGCCAGCCGTCGTTCGATCTGGTCGATCAGCGTTTTCTTGTTTGGCACCTCGGAACGCCATTGCTTGAACGGTTTCAACGTGACGAGAAATTCCGCATTGAAGAAACTCGTGGGGTCCGTCCCATCATCCGGACGCCCCAACTGCGAAGCCGCACTGATGACCTCCGGAAACTGACGGAAGACCGCTCGGATATCCGTCACCAGATGCGCGGCCTCTTCGAAGGAAATATCGACAGGGAACGTCGTGCGCATCCAGATATTGCCTTCTTCCAGCGCCGGCATGAATTCACCGCCGATGAGGGGCACCGCCGCGATCGCCGAGAGGAGGAATAGGAGCGCGATGCCGATCACGAGCCATTCATGACGCAATCCCCACCCCAGCAGCGCAAGATACCGGCGCTTGATCCACTCCACCACGGCGGTGTCGCGTTCGCTGATCGGGCCCGTCAGTAGCAAGGAGCACAGCACCGGCGCCAGGGTGAACGCCATCAACAGTGCGCCGCTCAGGGCGAATCCATAGGTCAGCGACATCGGCGCGAACACCTTCCCCGGCACCCCGGTCATCGTGAACAGCGGCAGGAAAGCCACGACGATGATCGTCGTGGCGAAAAAGATCGGTCGCCCCACCTCCCGCGCCGCCCGCATGATCTGCAGCGATACCATGTTCTCCTGACGCGTCCCATGTGCGAGGTGGTAGAAGATGCTTTCCACCATGATCAGGGTGGAGTCGACGATGATGCCGAAATCGACCGCGCCGAGCGAAATCAAGTTCGCCGACTGTCCGCCGAGCACCATCATGCCGAATGTGAAGAGCAAGGCCACCGGCACAGTCAAGGCCACAATGAGCGCAGTCCTGAAATGGCCTAAAAACAGGTAGAGAATGACCGACACGAGCAGCACGCCTGCGATCAAGATATCGACGACCGTTTCGATGGTCGTGTGGATCAGCACCGTTCGATCGTAGAACGTTTTCACCGCGACCCCAGGCGTGAGTTTGCGAGCATTGAGTTCCTCAACCTTGGCATGGACCTTGTCGAGCACCTCAAGCGCCTTGGCCCCCCGCTGCAATAACACGACGCCCTCCACAACATCGTCCCGGTCGTCGATGCCGACCTTGCCCAACCGAACCCTCGACCCGATGCTGGTCTTCCCAAGATTGCGGATGAACACCGGCGTGCCTTCCTTCTCGGTCACCACCGTGCTGGAAATATCATTGAGCGTCTTAATCAGCCCCATGCCGCGGATGTTGAAACTTTGCGCTCCCATCGTCAGATAGTTGCCTCCGACATCCGTATTGCTCTTCGCCAAGCTATCCATCACCTGGTCGAGCGTCACGTTGTAGCTCATGAGCTGTCCAGGGTCTAACTCGACGTGGTATTCCTTGGTCGTGCCGCCGTAGGTGCTTACGTCGATCACGCCGGGCACGCGTTTGAATTCCCGACGAAGTTGCCAGTCTTGAATCGTCTTCAGGTCCGTGAGGGACGTCTGGGGTCCCGTCAGTTCATACCGATAGATTTCCGCGATGGCGGACCAGGGCGAGATGGTGGGTTGGACGTTCTGGGGCAGAGTGGTGAGCTGCAGGCGGTTTAGGATCTCCTGACGATCCTTGAAGTAGTCGGTGCCGAATTCGAAATAGACCTTGATGTCGCTCAATCCGAAAATCGACAGGGAACGAATCTCCGCCAGGCCCGGCATGCCTTGCAGCGCAATTTCGATGGGCAGCGTGATTGCCCGCTCCATCTGTTCGCCGGACCAACCGGGATACTGCGTGATCACTTCGATCATGGGCGGCGAAGGATCCGGATAGGCGACGACATCCAGAATGTGGAAGGCATACAATCCGCCGAACAGCATCGCCAATCCGGCCAGACAGACGATCAGCCGCTGCGCCAGCGCCAAACGCACCAACCGTTCAATCATAAGAACCTTTCCTGTGGCCTCACGAATAACCACGCATGAAACGGCATCCGACCGCAGCGCTGCTCCGCCTTCGTAAGAAGGACGAGCAACAGCGGAATCAAGGACTGAAAGGAAGGATCTTAAATTCGAAGGATGGAAAGTTTGGCCAACAACCGATCGGTCAGCGGAACCGCAGCGTTGGTCTGGAAGGGGTGCGCAGCGACGCACGAAAGCTGGAACGCAGCCATCGGGTCAAGGGTGTCGGACTCAAGGCGCGGAGCGCAAGGATCGTCCCGCAGTTCATCAAGGTCCGGCTCGATGGCCTGTTGCAAATCGGCCAACGGGCTGAGCATGTCGTCCTGCAGGTCGAGCAGGTCGGCCCATGAAAGACCGACCACCACTACCCACGCCAGGACCAGCATGAAGACTTTAGATCCGAAGCAGCAACAGAGACGAAACGGATGCTGGTTCATGATGGAGCCGAAGCCTCGCCCAACCTTGACCGACTACACGCCGCCAGGGTAGCACAGCCCGGCGGCACCAACAAGAAGGGCAAGCCTCCCTGTGCGGGCGACATGCGTGCGCCGCGTGCGAAACCGCTCAACGAACGGATCTTTGTGCCTATGCTCACCGCCCCCACCGCGAACGAGTATGCCGCACAGCCCTTGTTCTTTCATGAGATTCGTCGGAAGAATTTGAGGCCATCAGCCCTTGTTCGCTCGGCATTCATCTTGCGGTACGTTTGGGCAGGCACGCATCGCAGAAATATGAAGGAGGTTGGCAGTGAACATCACGGTGATTACCATGGTCATAACGATGCTTCTATTGCCGACCGTGAGTGAGGCACGATGCCGAACGGTGGGGGAGAGCGCCAGCCTCGGAAGCGAATACGGAACCTTCCCGCTCTACCCGGCGGAACGGATGGTGGAGGCGGGCCAAAAACGGGACAGCGTCCTCCTTCAGTGGGCTGGATACGGGATCGGGATTCCGCTCTTCGTCGTGGCCATGCCGTTCGCCATGGTGGGAGCCGGCGTCGGAGCCCTGTCCCATCCTTGGACGAAATGTCTGGAGAGCGAGGGCCGACTGCCGATGACCGACACGCGGTAGGAGACATTTTGGTCGAGAAGAATGGGCAGGCGGTCAGGCACGCGGAATCACTTTCTCTTCGTCGATCACCTGGCTGGCGTACTCAAGCGCGGCGGTGACATCGTTGTTGGTCAGTTCGGGATACGCCTCAATGATCCCAGCCATGGTATAGCCACCGGCCACCATGCCGAGAATGTTCTTCACCATAATGGGTGCCTCGAATCGTGGGCTTTCCGCCGCAGATTTGGGGGTCGATAATGATGCGGTCATCCATCGGGCAAATTCCTGAGTAACCGGCTAGTCGGCCTAGGCTAGGAGGTTCCGAATATCCTGTCAAGATAGGCCGCTCAGTCCAAGTAATAGGAACCAAAAGCGGGACGTCGGTAAGCGGGAGGGCGATTGCCACTCGCCGAGCAAAGATACTTTCGACAAAAAAACCAGACGGTTACACTGGCAGAATTGAGGGGTGAGAGCAGCGGTGTCGCAAGCCGCCAACGGGTTGATTCGTCGGGGATATTTGTGGAGCCGGCGAGTGGAATCGAACCACCGACCTGCGGTTTACGAAACCGCTGCTCTGCCAACTGAGCTACGCCGGCTTGCGGATCAGATGAAGGTCGACTGCG
>WBZR01000197.1_pt1 | contig 105084 bp, 94 predicted proteins | sample 5204231 | NCBI WGS metagenome assembly WBZR01 (sample SAMN12412403, study PRJNA552823) | activated sludge metagenome | isolation source: activated sludge from anammox sidestream of wastewater treatment plant... | place: USA: Virginia | collected 2017-08
CATACCTCGAGTTAACAAATCACTGAGTATCGACATCCAAAACGCAGCCGATTCAGCACCGTCACCTACCCAATGCCCTAGAACATCCTTTTTGCCATTCCAATCCACCCCTAAAATATCGAAGCTGCTTCAGGCAATCCCAGGGATCTGGCCCTGGTTCTTTTCCTGGCTGACACAGCCTGTCGCGCTGCTGGCGTGTCGGGGTTGAAAATGAGTGATCTGGACCTGATCTTTGGTGTAGCCGTGGTGCGAGAAAAGGGTCGTGGTGGAAATAATAAAGCCCGTGAAGTCTACTTTCAAAGTAGAACTAAACGGGCTCTTGAAGAATGGCTGGCTGTACGTCCTGAGTGTGATTGTCCTTATGTGTTCATAGGAGTTGGACAGGGGGGCACCAATAATAAGATCCATGGGATAACTGTCTCTGGTATATACCAGTTATTAAAACGGTTAGCAAAGAAAGCTGGCGTTCCGGGTGACTGGAATCCTCACAACTGGCGGCATGGTGCTGCGAGGGGAATGATCAAGAATGGCGCGTCGTTGATTGAGGTTAGTCAAATCCTAGGACATTCCTCGGTATCTGTCACTGGTGACATTTACGGAGTCTTGGGTGTGGATGAATTGAAGGAATCACATCGGGCGTTCAGTTGGATGAAATGAGGTGTCAATTTTTTCGATCAGGGTAAAAGAGGGAAAATGAATGATTTATTCTTTCGTAAGCGTACTATTAATATTACATAAGTTTGTCGATGTAATATAAATTATATGTTACATTTTTCGGAAAAAATTGACATTTAAAGGCTGTTGTAGTAGAATTTCGTGCGACTTGAGGTCTATTTCAGGCGAGGTAGCTCAGTAGGCAGAGCAGCGGACTCATAAGCCGTAGGTCGTGGGTTCAAGTCCCACTCTCGCCACTAAAAAGAGGCTTTTGATAATAAGAGCCTCTTTTTTATTAAGAATTATTTGAGATAAAGATTAATCTACTGCTACTGGTAACGAGCCAGCTCCATCCAGCCCCGAAAAGGGGTTGTAAGCCTGTTCCATTTGATCGCGGAATTGTTTGGTGTAAAGGCGATAATATTTGCCGCCTTTTTTCAACAATTCAGCATGGGTGCCAATTTCTGCTATTTGGCCATCTTCAATCACAATGATGCGATTAGCTTTCTTGATGGTGGACAGACGATGGGCGATGATGAAACTGGTTGTATGCTTCATCAAGGTTTCCATACCTTGCTGGATCAATGCTTCAGTAAGGGTATCCACAGAACTGGTCGCTTCATCCATGATAAACAATTCAGGGTTTGCCAAAATAGCTCTGGCCAGGCTGATTAATTGCTTTTGACCTACTGAAAGAAGGTTGCCGCCTTCACCAACGGGTTCATCGTAGCCTTTATCCAGTCGGGAGATAAATTGGTCGGCTCCGGCTAGTTTAGCAGCCCGGATGATTTCGTCATCTGTCGCGTCTAGGCGACCATATTGGAGGTTTTCGCGCACGGTGCCGGAAAACAAATGAGGGGTTTGTAATACCATCCCAATTTTGGATTGGATGCTATGCAGCGAAAAATTTGTGTAATCTTTGCCATTGATTTTGATTTTTCCCTGAGTGGGTTCATACATGCGGCACAATAGATTCACAATCGTCGTCTTTCCACCGCCAGTGGGTCCGACCAGGGCAATTGTCTCTCCTGGTTTTACTTTTAGAGAAAAATCTTTAAGAACGGGTTTATCATTTTCGTAAGCAAAGGAAACATGGTCGAATTCAATTTCTCCATAAATCGTATCTGTGTCATAGGCATCTTTTTTGTTGACGATTGTAGGAACTGCGTCCAGAAGAGAGAAAATTCGTTCGCCAGAAGCCATGGAATGCTGCATTTCTGCAAAAACACGGGCTAAATCCTGAATTGGCCACAACATGAAAGTCACATATGTAATAAAAGCCTGTATCCCGCCAACCGTAATCAAACCTAAGTTCGCTTGCAAACCTCCGTACCAGACAATGGCGCCTAATGCAAAGGATGAAATGATTTGCACAGTCGGTAAGAAAAGAGCTGAAAGCCAGGCAGCACGATAAGCCGCCTGATACATGTTCCCGGTCAGGTGTCCGAATTCGTGCAAATTGTCAACTTCTCTTCCCAAAGCTTTAATGACACGAACACCGGTAATATTTTCATTGTAAGCACCTGTTATTTTTGAATTTATCTTTCTGACATTCCGAAATTGAACCAGGATCCTTTTACGGAATTGAATGGACACGAGAAATAAAATAGGTAACGCCAAAAATACCAATAAGGCTAAAGGTGGGCTTATCTTAATCATGAAGTACATGGCGGTGATAATGTTCATGGCCCCCCAAACCATGTCCAGCAAACCCCAGGTGACCAAATCAGCTACCCGATCCGTATCCGAAGTAACCCGGGACATGATCCAACCAACTGGTGTGCGGCTGTAATAAGCCAGGGATAATTCCTGCAAGTGGTTGAAGAGCGACTTGCGCAAGTCATAACGGATTCTTTCTCCCAATACCCCGGCTAAATAGATAAATATGAACACAAAGACAGCCTGAATAACCAAAACAGCCCCGTAGATTGTCAGAATATGAATAAGAGCTGTTTTGTTTCCAGCTACGATCCCATCATCGATGATTTGTTTACTTAAATATGTGAAGAAAGAATCCAGGCTTGAAACGATCGCAATTGCAAATAAAAATCCAACGACCCAACGCCAATGTGGTTTCGTCAGACTTAAAATTCGACGAAAGGTTTTGCCGGTAAATTTTGTTTGAAAATCCTCTTCTTCAAAATATTCATCAGACATTGGCGATCTCCTTTTCCAGTTCCTGTTCAATGCGCGTTTGAATGTCGTAAATCTGGCGATACATTCCTTCTTGATTGATTAATTGTTGGTGTGTGCCTGCCTGAATAATTTTGCCTTTATCTAATACCAGGATTTGGTCTGCGTCCATGATGCTTTGAATGCGGTGTGCAATGATGAAAGTAGTTCTATTGGCCATCAGCTCTTTTAATGCGGCTCGGATATCAGCCTCTGTTTCGGTATCTACCGAAGAAGTTGAGTCGTCCAGTATTAAAATCCTTGGATTCTTTAATAAAGTACGAGCAATTGCTACTCTTTGCTTTTGCCCTCCGGATAATGTGACACCTTTCTCTCCAACCAGTGTGCTATAGCCATCAGGAAAACTCATGATCACGTCATGAACTGCTGCACTCCTAGCAGCCTCTTCAATTTCGTATTGATCAACTGATTTTCCAACCCCATACATAATGTTTTCCCGAATGCTGCGAGAAAATAGGAAAGGTTCCTGTTCAACAATTCCAATCTGATTGCGCAAATACCTGCGAGGATAATCTCTCAATTCAATGCCATCCAATAAAATATTTCCAGACGTATATTCATAGAAGCGAGGAAGCAGATTCACCAGTGATGTTTTGCCCGAACCAGTAGATCCAAGCAATGCGATAACTTGCCCCGGATGAACATGAATATTAATATCTTCGAGAACAGGGGTTCCTTCTTCATATTTTAAAGAGGTATTCTTAAATTGTATTTCACCGGTTATTTTTTTATCAAGAATAACTTTTCCTTCGTCTAATGGCTCCCGCACTTGTTTGATAATCTCCAGAACACGTCCAAAAGAGACCATCCCAGTCGATAGCTGTACAATTAAACGTCCAAGATTACGCATTGGCCAGATAATCCAGCCTAACATTCCGACGTAAGCCATGTAAGAGCCGATAGAGATGGTTCCATTGATAGCATAAATAGCTCCCATAAAGAAGCCGAAAATCATTTGCGCGCCACATATAACATCTGAAATTGGCCAGAATAAAGATTCCATTACCAGTAAGCGTCTGCCTAGTTCGAATTTTTTCCAATTTTCTTTTTCAAATTTTGCAATTTCGTATGGTTGACGGGCGAAGGCTTTGACTACTCGGACACCAGACAAGTTCTCCTGTAAATTTGTGGAGACAATCGCATCCTGCTCCTGATACTTTTCATAATTTTTCGAAATTTGTTTGAAAAATAAGAAAGAAGTAAAAATGATAATTGGGGCGATAATAACCGAAAGGAATGCCAAGGAAACATTTATGGAAGAAATCATCACGAAGTTAATGATAAACAAAATCAAAATTCTCCCGATCCCGATCGCCTGGTCAGCGAAAAATTTTCGCATAGCATCCACATCCGAGGTAGCGCGTTGAATTAATTCACCGGTTTGCGTCTTATCATGATAAGTGAAGCTTAAGTGCTGGATATGATCGAATAAATAATTGCGTAACCGCCGGGTCGAACCTTCAGCGGTTTCTGCTGCCAGGCGACCACTTAGAAAAGCAAAACCACCTTCAACAATCGCTAAAAGAACAAATCCAAATGCAATAAAAACAAGGACTGATTTATTTTGCGTACCGGCAAGGTAGGTATCGATAAAATAACGCAATAAAAGATAAGTTGAAGTTTTAGCACTGGCAGAAATTCCAAGACTAAGAACAGCCCCCATATATTTTAAATGGTAACCGGTCATTAATCGCCATAAGCCTTGCATCCTGCTTTTGGTTAATACATTTCTTAAATCGTAATTCAGGTATTTGTCTTTGCCTTTCACAATGTATCTCCGATGTTTTCAAGAAAAAAAAGTAAATGCTTTGATGTCGGTTTTTGACATCGGAAAACTGCCAGAAAAGAAATCTTTTTTGACTCTTCAACTTTACCAAAAGTTTTGATAGATTACACCTGGCTAAAGTTGAAAAAAAGTGTAATCCAGATGAATAATAAAAACCTGGTTGATTGACCAGTGAATTCTATAATCAATGAATCATTATAATCTTAAATTATCAACTGTAAATTTAAGATTTCCCTTTAAAACGACTGGGAATAGATTAACGGAAAAATGTTTCTTCTGTGATAAAGCGATGGCGAAATCTTGCCAGTAAAAGGAAGATGATAAACTGTCCAAGCGCATTGATAATTGTTGAAAATTGGTCGAAATAAAAAAGTAGCAGATTGGCTATGACAAGTTGAATGAGCATAGCAGCAATTCCAATATTAACACCAGCATGCTCTTTGCGAAAAATGATTAAGAGCCCTGAGATGATGCTAAAAATTCCCAGGGCACCTTCAAGCCCAATTTTTATTTGAAACCAATTGAGACTTTTATGAGAGTTCACCAGGTTGTTAGAAATTAGATTCTGAAGAATGACCTCCATCATTTCCGGGTTATTAAAAATTCGCAAAATAACCCAGGGCTCAAAAATTGAGTAAATCCCCCAGGCAATGAGCGCTCCGGCAAGCAGGTAAGTCATTGTTTTCTTTTTTAGCCAATTTTCTTCGAAATTAATGATACCTTCGTACGATTTTTCCCAAAAAGTGAGTTTGTGAGGAATTAGATAAGTTTCCCTCTCTTTTAAATAACCTAATAACACTTCTGCCAATTTTGTTATTTGAATATCGCTGCTGGTTTGAAGGACAATTTCCAAATGATTAACAATTTCATCGTTTTCGGTGATCGAAAGATCGTTATCGAGTAATTCTTCCAGTTCTTTAAAAACGTGATACATATAAATCCTGGGGTTAATTTGTCCTGAACGTTTAACCCGAACATATAATAGTGTGGTTAAAAGGAAAAATGCATAAATTATCGGGGCAGCAGATGGATAAAAATAATCATTACTTTGAGTAATGAATTTTCCGACCTCATCAATAAATAAACCAATTCCAATTCCAGAAAAAAGAGCACTAAGGTCCAGCGCCCATCGATTTGAAAAAACTAATGGCAACAGACTGCCGACAAACAACAACAAACCTCCCCATAAAACATGGGCGATGTGTAACTCTCCCCCTCCTAATTGTGGGTAACCGGTTAATTCTAAAAACAGACGGGTGATAGAAACCGAAGCAGCAAAGCTGATGAGTGTTATGAGCAAGTACTCATTCACACGATTTTGCAAAATAGGCGATCTGTTTTCTGGCTCTCTCAATTTTCACCTTTTTCTTTGGTAAAATTTATAATTGATTGTTTTACCAAAACAAAAATGATTGATACGATTATACAAGGATTATGATAACTTTACCGGATTACATTATTGATGCGTATGAAAGAATTCCAACCGGAAAATCTATGAATGTAATGATTCGTCATTCGAATCGCTTTCCAATTACATCTGACGAAGAAGTATTTACTGCACAACTGACACCTGAAGGGGAAAAACTGGCATTTACATATGGTGCCTGGATCAACCGAAAATTTGATATTGGAAAAATTTTTTCATCCCCAATTGAACGTTGCTTAGAAACTGGTCGCCAGCTTTCAAAAGGAGCTGGGAATGGCAGGTTGGTATTGCCAGAGCCAATTCTCAGTCACCCCAATGAAAATGGTGAATATGATGCGCTGGATGAGTATTTAGAAACGGGGGTTTGGCCAGACAGGATCACTCAAATTAAAAAATTGTTTATTTCAACCAACCCGGGATCAAAACTAAATTTTTTTGTCACGCATGATACTGTTTTAGCTTTGATGGCAGCTTATTTATTGAAAATGGATATTCGAGCTCCTAAAGATTGGCCGCGCTTTCTTGAACCGATGTTTTTTTGGAAAGATCAGGAAAAGAAAATGGTTTCCTTTCGAGGGAATGATTTCCTCATTTAATTTGATTTAATAAAAATAAGGATAAAACCTGCAATAATCCAAATTATCTTGGATATATAATTATTAGTATGAGAATTCGAGATTATGTAATTCACAGCCATTTGGCTCCTCCTCGAAATCAGCAAGGAATATTATCCCGCCCAAGATTGTCCCAGACAATTCTTAAAAATACATCTTTCCCATTATTAATTATCCAAGCTGGAACAGGTTATGGAAAAAGCACAGAGCTGGTTAAATTATCCGAGAACCTTCAGGATTATTATTGGGTAAGTATTCAGGAACAGGATCACGATCCATTTTTATTTTTAGCAAAACTTTTTTCAGCATTTTCGAAGGGGTCGGAGAAAATCGGTGAAAATGCTATTCAAGTGTTAGAAAGTGACCAAAGAATTAATTATCCTGAACTAATAACGCTCTTTATCAATGATCTGAGCAAAAAACTTACCGATCCAACTTATCTTATTCTTGATGATTTTCACCATGTCCTGGATCAAAATGAGATTGAACAGATTTTTACTTCCCTGGTAGATAATAGTCCAGCCAATTTTCATCTGATTGTTTCAACCCGCCGAACCCCGACGTATAAAGCGATGAACAGGTGGAAAGTAAAGAATCAATTAAAGATCCTGAGCCGGTCAGAATTGGCGTTTACACAAGATGAAATTAAAATCTTATTTGCAGAGAAATTTCGCTATCCGCTTTCTGAGCAACAGGCTGAATTAATTTATCAAGAGACAGAAGGATGGGCCATTGCCCTGCAAATAGTGTGGCAAAGCATTCAGCAAGGAAAATTCTCCATTGAACAGGTGTTTACACAACGACCAACCACATTGGATTCTTTGTTTGCATATTTAGCCAATGAAGTACTCAATGAATTGCCTGAAGATTTACAAAAGTTTTTAATTACCTCATCTGTTTTGGATATTATTGAAATCGATGCATGCAATATGTTGATGGGAAACAAATTATGCCTGGAAAATATTAATAGATTATTGGAAAAAGGTTTATTTATTAACAGTTTGGGAGAAAAAACTTTCCAATATCAAAATTTGTTTCATGATTTTCTCAAAATGCAATTAAAGAAAGATCAGCAACATTATTTGTTATTAAATAAAAAATGTGCTGACTATTTCGAAAATAAAAAAAGGATTGAAGCGGCTATCTACCATTTGCTGGAAGCAAAATTATTTAACGAAGTAGAAAGTAAAATATTGTCGATAGCCCAGGGATTAATTAATGTCGGTCGTTTGGATACATTGCTTCAATGGATTGAGCAATTACCAGAGTCTTTAGTAAACGACTCATCTGAGCTTCAATTTTATTTAGGAGAAGTTAAAAGAATAAAATCAGATTTTGAAGGCTCTTTAATACATTTCCAAAATGCTGAAAGGTTATCCAGAAATAAAGAAGAACCGCTGGGAATCAGCAAAGCATTAAGAGGTAAAGCTCAAATATATCTGGATACAATCCGGCCTTTGAAGGCTGAAGTTTTGTTGGAAGAAGCGTTGAAAATCCTGGATCCTCAGGAATACAAATCTGAAACAGCAGCTTTGTTCGATCAATTAGCTGAAAATAAATTAAATTTAGGGCACCCGGATATCGCACAGGAACTCCATCATGAGGCGAAATTGTTGAGAAATGAAGATGATCAAGAAGATTCGTACCTGGAAGCTCGTTCCATGCTTAGAACTGGTCGCCTTGAAGAAGGGAAAAATCTTTTAGTTAACCAATTAACTTTAGAAAAATCGGAAGAAACAAAGCGCCCGCAAAGATTTCATCGAGAAACATCTCTTCTGTTGTCTTTGATTTATATATTTCAGGGTAATTGGGAACTTGCCAAAGAAATTGCCGAAGATGGGATTCGAATTGGACAACAATTGAATTCAATCTTTGTCGAAGCGGTTGGATATATTCGATTAGGTCATGCGTATGAGCTTCAGGGTATCGTGTATCGCCAACAGAAATACATATCAAAAGCCATTCAGTGCTACCAAACAGCAATTGAAAAGGTAAAAACTTTTAAAGTCACTCGTGTTCAAGTTGAACCTCTTTGGGGTTTAAGTCGCAGTTATGGATTTCAGGGAAATATTTTTGAAGCCCAAAAATATGCCCAGGAAGCGTTGAAAATAGCAGACCAATCTGGCGATCGATGGTTATGCTGCCTGACAATGATTACCTTGGGCGCCAGCCATTTTATTTCTGGTCAAATACAAGAAGCCCAGGAACAATTCATCGAAGCGATCGAAGGCTGTAAGCAGGTATTCGATTCATTTGGTTTGGCAGCCAGCCTGATGTGGAGCATGATTTGCTATTGGTATGGTGGAAACCATGCTCAGGCCTTGGATATTTTAAAGCAATTGATTCCCTTGATAAAGGCTGGCAACTATTCTTTTCTCTTAACCAAGCCAACTTATTTGGGCGTTAAAGATGCTCAGATCCTTCTCCCAATCTTCATTGCAGCTTATCATCAAAAAATCGATCGTACTTTTATTGAACAATTATTGTTCCCTTTGAAAATATCTGAATTGGATTATCATCCTGGATATCAATTAAATATTCAATCTCTGGGTTTATTTGAAGTTTGGAGAGGAGATATCCAAATTCGTTCCAATGACTGGCAAAGAGAAAAAGCAAAGAAAATATTTCAATTGATGCTCATTCACCGGAACGAATGGTTAAATCGGGAATTAATTATTGACCGCCTGTGGCCAGATTTATCACCAGAAGCTGCCATTCGGGACTTTAAGGTTGCCTTGAATGCTTTAAATAAAGCTTTGGAACCTGAACGTCCAAAAGGCTCATTTCCTTTTTTTATCATTCGGAATGATAATCTGTATTCCATTAATCCACATGCTAAGATTTGGTGGGATGCGGAATTATTTGATTATTTAGCTCAAAAAGACGATTTAGAATCCATGGAAACAGCTCGAGCCATGTATAAAGGGGATTTTTTCCCCGATAATTTGTATGACGATTGGACAATCAACAAACGTGATCAAATTAAAAAAACTTACCTTAACGTCCTGGAAAAACTGACGCTATTTGAAATGGATGCGGAAAACTATGACCAGGCGATCCGTTACAGTGATGAAATAATCAGAATTGACCCGATCTGGGAATCAGCCTATCGTAACTTAATGATTGCTTATTCAAAGAAAGAAAATTATGCTCAGGTTACCCGAGTTTATCAAAGATTGAAAAAAGCCTTGTCAGAAGAAATCAATGTGCTGCCTTCTGAAATAACCGAATCATTATATGCGGGGCTTATACAAGGTAATTATCAAACAAAATAAAACATTTTTATTTGTAACCTTTTTGTAACTGAATTGTTATCAATAAATGATATTCTTTAGACGTTTGGAGAACATTCATCTATTAGGATTTTAATTATCCCTGTTGATAGAAAATCAACTGATCTCTTAAGAAAAAATAGTTTGGAGGTAATAATGCGTCTGAAAGATAAAGTTTGCCTGATAACTGGAGGAGCTGCCGGGATTGGAAAAGCAACAGCTTTGAAGTTTATGCAGGAAGGGGCAAAAGTGGTCATCTGTGATGTAAGTCAGGAAGCGGGCGATGCGTTGATGCCCCTGTTAGGACCGGATGCTAGTTTTTCAGTTGTAAATGTGGTTGACCGGGATGCTGTCCAGCATTGGATTGACGAAACTCTACAAAAATATGGCCGTATCGATGTTCTGGTCAATAATGCCGGCATTACGAGGGATTCTTTACTGGTCAAATATAAAGATGGTCAGGTCGCCAGTCAAATGAGTCAGGATGCCTGGGATCTGGTGATTGATGTAAATTTAAAAGGTGTTTTCAATTGCACTCAGGCAGTTGTACCAGCCATGATCACTCAGGGAGGTGGAGTAATTATCAACGCTTCCTCTGTGGTGGGCTTGTATGGGAATTTTGGGCAAACAAATTACGCGGCTACGAAAGCCGGGGTGATTGGAATGACTAAAGTTTGGGCACGCGAATTAGGACGTTATAAAATCCGGGTCAACGCGGTTGCGCCTGGATTCATTTTAACGGAAATGGTTAAGAAAATGCCAGAGAAAGTACTGGCTAATATGCAGGAACACACGCCCATTGGTAGATTGGGTGAACCTGAAGACGTTGCCAATACCTTCTTGTGGTTGGCATCGGATGAGGCGAGTTTTGTTCATGGTACTACCATCAGTGTCGATGGTGGGATTGTTTTAGGAACATAATTTCATTTTTTAGTTGGAGGAAATATGACGAGATCAGCCACAATCATTGCAACCGGTCGCTATGTTCCTGAATTTGAGCATACCAATGCAATGTTTAAGGAGCAATTAGAGAAAGTTAACCCGGCATTGCCAGGTGTTGTTGATAAATTTGAAGCATCCAGCAATATCAAAATGCGCAGACACGCTCCCAAAGGATGGGTAACTTCAGACCTGGCAGTTGCCGCAGGAAAAGATGCATTGGCTGAAGCCGGGTTGAAACCAGAAGATTTGGATATGATCTTACTGGGTACTGATAGCCCGGATTATATAACCCCGGCTACTTCGGTGGTGGTGCAACATAAATTAGGGGCGGTAAACGCTGGCACATTTGACATTGGCTGTGCATGTGCTTCCTTTCCCACCGGGCTTATTCAAGCTGCTGGTATGCTGGCAACAAATTCCCAAATGAAATACATCATGGTCATTGGCTCTTATATGATGAGATTATTGTCAGATTGGGAAACAGATGTGATGTCCTTCTTTTATAGTGACGGAGCCGGTGCAGCTATTCTGGCAGTAGATTCCAAACCTGGATATTTAGGATCATCCTTATTTGCTGATGGCTCTTATCATGCACATTGGGGAATCTATTCCGGAGGTACCTACGAGCCAACTACAGCAGAAAGTTTAGCGGCGGGACGCACCAAAGTCAAATTAATTACCCCATTCCCGGCTGAAGTTAATAATGAGGGTTGGCCAAATAGAATGCGCGAACTGGCCAAGAATAGCAATTTTGATATTAAAGATATCGATATGGCGATTTTCACCCAGGTTCGCTACAACACGATTGAACTGGTCATGAAGGAATTGGAATTACCCATGAGTCACACCCATTGGATCATGGATAAATGGGGTTATACCGGTTCAGCCTGTTTACCAATGGCTTTTGATGATGCACGTAAATTAGGGAAAGTCAAATCGGGAGATTTGGTCACATTTGTCGGATCCGGTGTAGGTTACAACCAGGCTGCTGCAGCTTTCATCATGCCCTAGGAGATTTATGAATTCTAAATATGATTATCATGGAAAATTAATTTCAATCCCTGAAGCTGTTGAAAAAGTAAAATCTGGGGATCGGATTGGTGTTGCAATGGCAGCCAGTGAGCCTTCCGGTCTTTTGAATGAATTGGCAAACCACAAAAATCGATTAAAAGACGTTCATACTTGGATTTGTCTACCGATGCGCTCTTATGATTATGCCAATCTCCCTGAAATGGATGGTCATTTTTTTGTTGAAAATTGGTTTTATGGGGTATTTGACCGTAAAGTTCATTCCCAGGGAAGAATGAGCTATATTCCCAACAATTTGCACCGGGCCGCATCCGATAAATTACATGCTGTGGATGGTAAATTAAATATTTTCTGGGGAACAGCGACCCCACCGGACGAACGTGGCTATATGTCTTTATCCCTATGTCTTGTCATCGAAAAAGAATTAATGGCGGCGGCGGATCTGGTCGTTCTAGAGATCAACGAAAATCTCCCCTGGACATTAGGAGATACCCAAATCCATATTTCTGAAGTTGATTTTCTGGTGGAGAATCATGTGCCTCTATATGAGTTGCCTTCAGTGGCACCGACTGAAACCGAGCAAAAAATAGGTGAATACATCGCAGAGTTAATCGATGACGGTGCCACCCTTCAGTTGGGAATTGGTGGCATCCCGAATGCGATCACTCATTATTTACGAAATCACAAAGACTTAGGTATCCATACTGAGATGTTTAATGATGGTATGGTGGATTTGTATGAAGCTGGGGCTGTAACCAACAGAAGAAAATCCATTTACAAAGGAAAAATGGTTGGCGCCTTTGCGTTAGGAACACAAAAATTGTATGATTTTGTGAACAACAATATTGGAGTTGAGTTTTTACAGGGGAAAATTACCAATAACCCAAATGTTGTCGGGCAGAACTACAAGATGATCAGCGTGAATACAGCCTTGCAGGTGGATATCTTTGGCCAGGTATGTTCCCAATCGATTGGCTATAAACATTTTAGCGGCACTGGTGGACAGTTGGATACTCATCGTGGCGCTCAATTATCTCCGGGTGGCAGAGGGATTATTGCCTTACGTTCCACTGCAAAAAATGGGGAAATATCGACCATTGTTCCAACATTAAGCCCGGGGTCTGAAGTTACCGTGCCAAGCCAATGCGTGGATACGATTGTTACCGAATATGGGATTGCAGAATTAAGAGGCAGAAACCTTTTGGAAAGAGCCAAAGCATTAATCAACATTGCCCATCCGGATATGCGTGAATCCATCGCCGCTGAGGTGCGAAATTTGGGAATTGTTCCTCGTTTATAAAAGGAGATAATCAAATGGAAGTTCTAAAATTGAAAAATGGAATTGAATCCCAAATCATAAAAACTGAACGTTTGGACATGCATGTATTGCTTTCTGGCAAGTTAGATTCAGAACCAGTAATTTTTCTGCATGGAAATTTCTCTGCTGGTTTGTTTTGGCAAAATCTGATGGTGACATTGCCAGATAATTTTCGAGGAATTGCTCCTGATTTCCGCGGTTATGGCTGGAGTGAAGATAAATTGACTGACGCTACCCGTGGATTACGTGATTGGAGTGACGATCTAGTTAGTTTAATGGATTCTTTGGAAATTAAAAATGCTCATTTTGTTGGATGGTCTTTAGGGGCTGCTCCTATTTACACGATGCTGATTGATCATCCTGAACGGGTAAAATCAATGACTTTTGTTGCTCCGATATCCCCATACGGCTTTGGTGGAACGAAAGGCGACGATGGCGAACAAGTTTATGAAGATTTTGCCGGTTGTGGTGGCGGTCTGGTAAACCCGGAATTTATTCGTAGAATTCATGAGGGTGATCGCAGTGCCGATGATGCCAATTCACCTCGCAATATCATTAACACCTTCTACTATGTTCCTCCATTTCGCTCCGAAGATGAAGAGGATTTGTTGACGGCTGCTATGCAGGAAAAAATTGGTAATGATAAATACCCTGGCGATTCTGTTCCCTCAACCAACTGGCCTTTTGTAGGTCCAGGAAAATGGGGGCCTTTAAATGCTGGTTCCGCAAAATATATGCTTAAGGATGTACCTGACTTCCTGGCTGTCCAATCCAAACCGCCGATTCTGTGGATCCGTGGAGATAAAGACCAGATTGTCAGTAACGAATCTATTTTTGACATTCCGACTTTAGGGAAACTTGGATTTGTGCCAGGATATCCTGGCGAGGAGGTTTACCCTCCGCAACCTATGATTGAACAGACCAGGTCAGTATTTAACAGATATAAAGAACAAGGTGGGGATTATCAGGAAATTGTGATTGAGAACAGCGCACACAGCCCACATATTGAAAAACCTGTTGAATTCAATCTCCACTTTCACAAATTTTTAATAGATGCAAAAAATCGATAAGGGCTTTTATGAAAAACAAGAAATTTAACCGTAATGTAGCAATCGTGGGTGCTGGAATGAGTAAGTTTGGAGCGTTCCCGGGATTATCCTCGCGTGATATTTTTGTTGAGGCTTATAAAGACCTGATGACAACTGTAGATAAAGGGATGGAGCCAAAAGATATCGAAGCCTTTTACCTAGGCAACTATAGCAGCGACTTGTTTGAGGGGCAATCTCATTTGGCCCCAATTATTGCGAACTGGATCGGTCTTTCACCAATCCCGGCTATTCGCCTGGAGAATGCCTGTGCCAGTTCAAGCGGCGCTTTTCGACAAGCGGCTATCGCAATTGCTTCAGGCTTGTATGATGTAGTTTTAGTGGGTGGAATCGAAAAAATGACCGATTTACCTATTAACCAGGTAACAGATACGCTGGCAACCGCTGCAGATATCCCTTACGAAGTATCTGCTGGCTTTACTTTTCCTGGTTTTTATGCCGCCATGGCATCTGCTTATATTCACAATTATGGTGCTACCCCCGAAACCTTTATGAAAGTGGGAATTAAGAACCATCAACATGGTTCGTTAAATCCTAAAGCTCAATTTGGCCAAAAGATTACCGATATTATGGAAGGTAAAAAAGCCAGCGCATTAAAAAAAGGAAGACCACTTCCCTCATGGAAGACAGAAATCGACTTTTTATCCGATGATAAAGCCAACCCGATGATTGCCTGGCCGATGAGATTGTATGATTGTTCACCTGTATCAGATGGCGGAGCTGCTATTTTACTGGTGAGTGAAGAGTTAGCTTATCAATATTCAGATAACCCGGTATTTTTAATCGGTTCAGGAGCAGCTAGTGACGGGCCTCTACATGGCAGACCAACGCTCACTTCAATCCCGTCGGCAAAATTGGCTTCCCAACAAGCCTATCAGATGGCTGGGGTGACCCCGAAGGATATTAAATTCGCTGAGGTACACGATTGTTTTACAATTGCAGAAATTATCGCCACTGAAGATCTAGGCTTTTTTGAACCTGGATTGGGAGGCAAAGCAGCTGAAGAAGGATTAACTTCCCGAACTGGCTCAAAACCGATCAATCTTTCTGGCGGGTTGAAATCCAAAGGTCATCCGGTGGGTGCATCCGGAGCAGGTCAGATTGTTGAAGTCTGGAAACAATTACGTGGAGAAGCTGGCGAAAGACAATTACCGGGAACTCCGGATGTTGCTCTTACGCACAATGTAGGCGGAACCGGGCAAACCTGCATCGTAAATATTTTTGAACGGAGATAATTATGAATGATACCTTCACAATCAATCGCTTCTTTAATGAACTAAAAACCAAAAAAATTGTTGGTAATCTTTGTAAGAATTGTGGCAAAGTCCATCTTCCCGCCCGTCCTATTTGTGATCAATGCAATTCGCAGGATTTGGAATTTATCGAACTCTCAGGAAAAGGCTTTTTGCAGGCCTATTCTGTGGTTTATGTAACTACGACAAAAATGGGAAAAGCAGGGTTTAACCGTGAAAACCCCAATTGTGTGGGGATTGTGAAATTGGAAGAAGGCCCGATGATCAGTTCAGAAATCTACGGGTTTGATTTATCACAACCAGAAAAGATAAAAATTGGAACAACCCTACATGCAAAGTTTATTGAAAGAGAAGAAGGAGATGTTTTGGCTTTTGAAGCCTGATCAAGTGAAAATCATGGATATTATACAAATTTCGAAAACTGAACGAAAATGATGGACTTTGATAGTTTTATCCATGATTCGAATGTTATATTCACAACCGCAGCAGAAAGATTTTTAGTGAACTTAAAAAAATAGTTTGATGAGGAGGTTAAATCGGAGAGTTGTTAATCTGTAATTGAAATTTCAAACAAAAAAAATTTTAAGGAGAATTATGATGAAAAAGTTGCTAGGCTTATTAAGTATCGTGATCGTTTTATCAATGGTTCTGAGTGCCTGTGTTTCACAAGTAACACCTACCTCTGAACCAGTCGTCCCAACCGAGAAACCGGCCGCTCCAGTTGAAAAACCAGCAGAGCCAGTTGTTGAAGAGGCTGAAGTTGTTGAAGAAGTGGAAGAAACAGCCCTTGGTCCTGTTCTGAAGATTGGACAAATTGGAATGATGTCAGGTGCCATGGCATTGTATGGTTTACAACAACAGCGTGGTTTTGAAATGGGTCTTGAGTACATGTCTGGTGGTAAAACAGACGATCAGGGGCGTTATATCATTGCCAACCGCCCCGTTGAAGTGATTGTTAAAGATGATGAAGGTAATCCCGAAAAAGCTGTTGCCCTCGCTCTTGAATTGATCGAAAAAGATGGTGTGGAATTGCTGCAAGGTCCAGTTTCTTCCGCCAGTGCAATCGCATTGACCAATGTTGCTTTGGAAAATAAGATTATTCTGATGATTGACCCGGCTGCATCCTATTTTACGACTGGCGCCTATTTTAACCCGTACGTTTTCCGAACTGCCCGAACTAGCTTTGATGATACTTTGATCATCGCCAAATATCTGGTTGAGAATGTTGGCCCAACATTTGCCCATATTGGCGTAGATAATGCTTTTGGACAAGGCTCAGGTGAAGCGCTCAAATATTCAGTTGAAAAATTTGGCGGACAATTGGTAGCCGATATTTATGCTCCTTTTGAAACGACCGATTTCACTCCTTACATCCAACAAGCAATGGATTCAGGCGCTCAAAATCTCTTCCTTACCTGGTCTGGAACCGGATACGTAACCCTCTTCCAGGGTTTGGCAGATATGGGCGCTTTAGACAAAATGACAGTTGGAACCGGATTTGGTGACAACGCTTCATTTGCAGCAGTTTTTGGTGAAAGCACCTTGAATTCGATCGGGTTGAATGTTTATCATTACACAGTTCCGAACAACGAAGTCAATGACTGGCTGGTAAAACACCACTTTGAGAAGTACAAAAATGAACCCGATGCTGCTATCAATGCTTATCCCGATCTTTTCACCGCTGGTGGTATGGCTTCTGCGATCGCTTTAGCGAAAGCTTTGGAAGCAACCAATGGAGACACTTCCGGAGATGCCATGATTGCAGCTCTAGAAGGATTGAAATTTGAAGGTCCTAAAGGTACCTACTACATTCGTCCTGAAGATCATGTCTGTGAACAGCCCATGAACATCTTAAAACTGGTCAATTTGAACCCTGATCTGGATGGCGATGGAATTAATGAATATAAATTCTTCGAAACAATCTATGTTTCAGGTTATGATGAATTAGGTGTGCCCTGCACGCTGGTTGGTGATTACGCTGCTCGCTGTGGTAGTTTACCGACAATCCCAGCACCATAAACATTTCTATTTCATTCCTAGAGGAGAGATTATTTCTCTCCTCTAGGAAAAAATTTTAATTTATTCTGATTTAAAATTAATTAATTTAATTCATAATCATTTTTTGTTTTTATAAGAATTTTTATTAATAAAAATAGACCATATCAAGAAGGATCATTTATGGCCGATGAAATAATACTGGAAGCTTTCAATTTATCCAAGGTGTTTGGTGGGTTGGTAGCTGTCGATGACGTCAGCATCAAAATTAAAAAACAAACAATGCATGCCATTATTGGACCAAACGGGGCTGGAAAAACCACCCTATTCAATTTGTTAAGCGGCGTGATGCCCCCGACAAATGGGAAAGTTTTTTATAAAGGAAATGATATCACGCATGTTTCCCCGCAAAAAAGAGCTCATTTAGGAATTGGCCGCTCATACCAGATCACCAATATTTTCCCAAATCTGACTGTTCTTGAAAATATCCGATTATCAGCCCAGGCAATGGGAAAAGACAATTTCAAATTATTCAAATTAGCGGATAACTTCAAACAATATATCCAAAAAGCCATTGAGGTGATCGATCTCATCGGCTTAAATGGCAGAGAATTGTTTTTAGCCAGAGATTTACCGCATGGTGAAAAAAGAAAATTGGAATTGGGTATTATGTTAGCTTCTGATCCTGAATTACTTTTATTCGATGAACCCACCGCAGGTATGTCGTCAGAACAGGTACCTGAATTAATAGAGATTATTAGTAAAGTAGTGCATCAAAAAGAAAGAACAGCCATCCTCGTGGAACATCGTATGGATATGGTGATGTCGATTTCAGACGTAATTACTGTCATGAGTCAGGGAAGGACCCTGGCAGATGGAACACCCCACGAGATTGCAAATAACAAACAGGTTCAAGCAGCTTATTTGGGTGACCTGTATGGAGAGTTATCATGACCTATCAAAATGAACACTCTGATTTGTTGGTCGTTGATCAACTACAAACTTATATTGGCCAGTTTCATATTTTAGAGGGAGTTTCTCTCAAAGTCCCAAAAGGATCAATTTCAGTAATGCTCGGTCGGAATGGGGCTGGAAAAACAACCACGTTAAAAACTATTCTGGGTCTTACTCCCCCGCGAGAAGGAAAAATTATTTTTGATGGAATGGAAATCCAGGGGAAACGAGCTTTCAATATCGCAAATATGGGGATTGGGTATGTTCCTGAACACCGGGCTATTTTTCGGGCACTTTCGGTGATGGAAAACTTAAAAATTGCGGAGAGGAGGAAAGGCGATTTTAATCGGAATGCTGACTTTATTTTTGAGCTTTTCCCGGATTTAAAACGACTATCCAAGCTCCCAGGTAACCATCTTTCAGGCGGACAACAACAAATGCTGGCGGTTGCCCGCGCATTGGTCCCGGATAACAAGTTGCTGCTCATTGATGAACCCAGTGAAGGGCTGGCTCCTATCCTGATACAACAGATGATGGATGCCATTCGGATTTTATGTGAAAAAACCACAGTACTTTTGGTGGAACAAAACTTTATCATGGCCAGCCAGTTAGCCAGCCAATACACGATAATCGATGATGGAAAAAGTGTTCAAAGTGGGAAAATGGAAGATTTAGTCAAAAACCCCGAACTAATTCATCATTATCTGGGAGCCAGTATTAAAACCCGGAAAGAATTGGAGCTGAATCATGAATCCAAAAACTAAGAAAATCCTAACATTGGCAATATCCATTCTCGTTGTAATCCTTGTTGTCGTTGGACTTTATTTTTCAGCCGGTAAAGAACCCTTCATTCGAACAACCCTTTCAGGACTGACGCTCGGATCTCTTTTCTTCCTGGTAGCTGCAGGTTTAACCCTAATTTTTGGCTTGATGGATGTCTTAAATTTTGCCCATGGTTCTATGTTCATGTTGGGGGCCTATATGGGATGGCAGCTTTATACTAACCCAACTTTTATTTTTGGAATCTTGCCGACACTTTTAGCATTTGCCTGCGGTGTTACTATGGTAAATCTAATAAAACCATATTTAATCCGCTGGGAAATTTCTGAAAAATTACAAAAAATCTTCCCAAAGATTGCTTACTTACTGGCGGTAATTTTTGTAGTAATCGGATTTGCTGGGCTTGATATTATTGAACTGGCAAAAACTGCGATGGTCGCTTTGACCACCACGACTGCTGGTAATCCATTGGCTGAAATCAGCGCGCAAGAACCGATCCTGGTTTTTTGGAAACGGTTATTGTGGTTGTTTGTTAGCGGTCTATTAGTTGCTTTTGCTGTTTCAAAACCGGGAGTAAAAACTGAGTTTGTTCCCAGAGAAAATATTCTTCAAAGAATCTCGTTGCCGATTGGGCTGGCTATTCTTACGGTGATTGCCACCATAATTCGGGAATCGGCTCCTGAAGCAATCCTGCTCATGAATGGAAACTGGCGATTTGTACTTTCAATTATTGTTGCTGTGGCAAGTGGATTTTTGTTTGGGGCAATGATTGAAATTACGCTTATTCGCCCTTTATATATCCGACCTTTTTTCATTGTCTTGTTAACGCTCGGTCTCAGTTATGTAATTCGTGAATTGGTGCAATTCCTTTGGGATCCTTTGGCTTATCAGATGTCCCGCCCGCCACTTTTTGCCCAACCTGGGAAGGCGACCAGCCTGATCGATTGGCTGCAACATGGTTATGGGACGATCGATATTTCTGGTGTAACTTTTCCAACTTACCGCTTGTTTGTGATTTTCCTGGGCTTGGTGATGTTTGTTTACCTGTTCCTGTTGATGACAAAAACCCGCCTTGGAATGATTATTCGGGCTGGGGTTCAGGATCCTCAAATGGTTGAAGCGCTCGGGATTAATGTGAAAAGAGTTTTCACGATCGTATTTGCTATGGGGGTAGCGATGGCAGCTTTAGGTGGAATTGGCGCCGGTCCATTTCTCCCAATTCAACCATTGATGGGGGATCAATATCTGATGCAAGGCTTCATTACGGTAGTTATTGGGGGAATGGGAAGCTATATCGGCGCTTTTATTGGGGCATTAATCCTGGGAATGGCGCGTGCTTATGGCGATTATTTTGCCTTGAAGTTTGCCCTTTCACCTGCCCTGGCTGAAGCCTCAACGGTGATCATCATGATCATTGTTTTACTGGTGCGTCCACAAGGACTTTTCGGGAAAAAGGAATAAAGAGATGACTGATAAACAGAACGCTCCACGATTTAGCTTGAAGAATATCTATAAAAAAGAATCAGCCTTCTTTATTTTCGTCATTTTAATGATCATTTTGCCATTTGTGATTAATCTAATCACCGGATCAGGCTTAAATGATGGAATTACAAAATTCTGGCAAGGGCAGTTGATCACTTTCTTTATCATGGCCGTGTTTGCGATGAGCTATGATCTATTAATGGGATATGGAGGTATCCTCTCATTTGGACATGCCGCTTCTTTTGGCGGAGGAGCTTATGCCTTTGCATTGTTGATGAAACACTGGGCGCCTAATATCCTGAAATATTATCGGATTACCATTGGTAGTCTAAATATTACTGAAGTAACCGTCTTGCTTATTGTTTTTGTGGTGGTTATTTTGGTTTCCATTGTGATTGGTTTATTGTTTAGCGCAACATCCATTCGCTTAAAAGGCGCTTATTTTGCGATGCTTACTTTAGCAATCGGTTCAGCGATCCATATACTCAGTAAAGCAACCGATTTCCACAAATGGACAGGAGCAGATGAAGGTTTACATGGTGTTCCTCTACCTGTTTGGCTAAATCCAACCCAAAATCGATTAACAGTTTATTTTATCTCCTTGGGTTTTCTTGTGATTTGTTATCTGGTCATGAAACGAATGGTAAATTCTCCAACAGGAAGGGTGATTGTTGCTAACCGGGAAAATGAAAGCCGTATGCGCATGATCGGTTATAACCCGGTCGTCTACCGGACAATCGCTTTTCTTTCTGCGTCGATTTTTGCAGGTCTGGCCGGAGCGCTTTACTCCATTTGGAATATGAGTGCCACTCCAACTATGACATCAGCCGTAACGACGATTAATGCTTTGATTATGACAATCCTGGGTGGGATGGGCACCCTGGTTGGGCCAATTATCGGCGCTGGAATTATGCAGATCATCAGTCAATTTTTCTACACCTGGTTCGGCGCCCGTTGGCCACTGGTCTTTGGTATTCTTTTTATCCTGATCGTTATGTTCCTACCCTATGGGATTGTAGGAACCTGGCGAATTTACAAATTGGGATTGAATAAGAAACCTAAAAATACTCGAGTTAATCAAGAAAAATAAGTGAAAATTTAAATTTCGAAATTCATTCTCCTTTTAACGAAACCCGGTTTTTGTTCTGAAAATCGGGTTTCAATTTTAATAAATATGCCAAATTTTAATCAAATTTTCAAAAGATTTGAAAAAAATCTTGGTAGATGAATATCGGTGGTTTGGTGCCATTCCATCAACTCAAGCAGAGTCTTTTTAAACCGTATTAAAAATTCGTCATCTGGCTGATAATCTTCTTCGAAGTGAAAGCTTTTAATCTCAAAAATCTTTTCTTTGCGGTGGGCTTTACAATCCATCCGTGCTACCAGTTGGTTGTTATGTAAAATTGGTAAACTAAAATACCCGTATTTTCTTTTATCTTGAGGAAGGTAGCATTCTAGCGTAAAGTCAAAATTGAATAATTCTTTCGTTCTGGCACGATCCCAAATCAGCGGGTCGAAAGGGGAGAGGATCATGGTGTTTTGAGGAATTAATAATCCATCCAGGATTTGGTTCAATCGATCCAAATGATCACTGTGTACAAGGACTCCTTCTGGAAACTCCACTGACTCAAAAAGTTTTATTTTATTTTTCGATAGTAATTCAGCAACAATTTTGTTAATATCAACCTTTTTCAAACGATAATAATCAGCAATCCATTTCATTCGGGTGGCACCTAAAATATGAATTGTTTTTTCGACCAATCTTTCATAGACCTGGCTAAACTCAGGAAGAGGCTTTTCGTTCAGGTTCCGATAAACTCGTTCCTGCAAATCATAGTATCTCTGAAATTTCTTTCGAAAAGGGATCATTAAATCTCCCTTGGTCCATAGCAAATCCAGGGCTATTTTTTCTTCTTTCCAGTCCCACCAGCCATTTGTTTTACTGGTTCGTTTGGGGAAGTCCGCTGAACTTTGGGGTCCTTTTTCCCGAATTGTTTCCATTACATAATTAATGACTTCCTTATGCTTTTCCATCCACTCACGCATATCCCACCAATGGGGTTGGATAGCCATCAATGGACGAAATAAAGGGTAATCTTCAATGGGAATAAAACAAACTGAATGTGCCCAATATTCAAATAGATCGCCATTTTGATGGGTTTGATCGAGCCAGGTTGGATCGTAATTGCCTAATCTCGACCAAAGAACAAAATATGGGCTGCGATTAACAACACTGATGGTATCGATTTGGAGAATCCCCATTTGGCGAATACTATTTATTACATCTGCCTGAGTTGCATTGGAAGATGGGGGTTTGATCAATCCTAAAGATGCCAGTTGTAAAGCTATTATTTCTGATTTACCAAGCATTGACCTCCAGAAAAAACGAGACTTGCGTTTGAAAAATTAAAGTCTGATTTTGATTGCTTTAATTATTTGAGACCATTATAATAAGGTCACTATATTCGTTCCAGAAGGGAGAAGAAATTTATGGCAAGTGTAACCTATGATCATGTGTTTAAGCGTTTTGGCGATTTCACAGCCCTTAATGACTTGAATATCGAAATTGAGGACAAGGAATTCCTAGTACTCGTCGGACCCTCAGGGTGTGGAAAAACAACAGCTTTACGCTGCCTGGCAGGTCTGGAAGAGGTCTCCGATGGACGTGTCTTAATTGGGGACAACATCGTCAACGATGTGCCGCCAAAAGACCGCGATATTGCAATGGTGTTCCAATCCTATGCGCTTTATCCGCATATGACCGTTTTTGATAACATGGCTTTCGGGTTGAAACTGCGTAAGACCCCGAAAGATGAAATCAAACGACGGGTAGAAGAAGCTGCGGAAATTCTAGGGATTGAAGCATTGCTCAAACGGAAGCCCAGAGAATTATCAGGCGGACAACGACAGCGTGTAGCCGTTGGTCGAGCTATCGTCCGAGAACCAAAAGTGTTCTTGTTTGATGAGCCGTTGTCAAATCTGGACGCGAAACTGCGTGTTCAAACCCGTGGTCAGATCAGTAAACTGCATCAAAACCTGCAAACAACCTTCATATATGTGACCCACGACCAGACGGAGGCCATGACGATGGCAACCCGTATTGCAGTCATGAACAGAGGTCTTTTGCAACAATTGGATACCCCGCAAGTGCTGTATGATAAACCAGCCAATCTTTTTGTTGCTGGTTTCATTGGGTCACCAGCCATGAACTTCTTCTCTGCAAAATTACGCAAAGATGGGAGCGACTTGATGGTTGATGCTGGCTCATTCTCAGTAAAAGTGCCGGATTCCCGCAAAGAAGTCTACATGAAATTGGTTGACAAGGAAGTGGTATTTGGTGTTCGTCCGGAAGATATCCACAACCCCATGTTTGTACCTCCGAACGTAACCGTTGCAGAAGTACCGGCGAAGGTTGACTTCACCGAGTTGATGGGGAATGAGATCTATCTGTATTTGATCGCCGGTGAGCACAATTTTGTAGGTCGTGTTGATCCACGCACTCGCTTCCATATGGGTGATGAGGTCAAACTGGCTTTCAATATGGACAATTTCCACATCTTTGATCCATCTGTTGATCGCGAAAATCCACCCGCGGTTCGCTAAAACAATTAAAATTGTGATCGAATAACGTGAGAGTAAAATCTCACGTTATTTTTTAATGGCCAACTTCGTAAGTATCCAAGCAATGATGAGTAACAGCAAGCCAACAATGTCAAAAATAATAAAACGCTGGATTGAACTAACTAAAACCAAATGATCAACTGCTGAAATTCGAAAAAGGATAAACGTTTCTCCCCCCACCCCGATCAATTGCATCAGATTGGCTTGTATCAGTGAAATCCTGAATTTCAGGGGATTCCATAAGGCAAAGGCATAAGGCACATTCCACATAAGAAATAACAACCCAACCCCTGCAACTGAAACTTCTCCAGGAATACCAGCAAGTTCATAAGCAGAAGTATAGTTTTGCGGATGCAGGAAAAAATCGAATCCAGCCTGGATGTTGACCAGAAAGACAGCCCCAATACATAACCGGGCGAAAAGAAGAAGAAATTTCTTAGAACTCATTTGTTAATTATAAGAATATCTCAATTCTTAATCGATCAGGTCGGGAAAAGCTTCCCGACCTGATAAATTCTGATAATTCTAGAGATATTTGTCGAACCAGCCACCGATTTCATTCAAGCGCACAATCCTTCGGTCGGTGCGGCCACCGCGCGAAAGGCCGTGTGATTCGTCTGGGAAGACGACAAATTTGGTTTCTACGCCTAATTTCTTCAAAGCTACAAAGGCTTGCTGACCCTGTTCTAATGGGCAGCGTAAATCCTGTTCGCTGTGAATGATCAGGGTAGGGGTTTTTGCAGCCCCCATGTGTTTTAGGGGCGAGTTCTCCCACAGGATTTCAATGTTTTCGTATGGGGGTTGGTTGCCAAAAATTTCCTGGAAAGACCAATTGAAATCGCTGGAGCCCCACATGCTAATCAGGTTGCTGACCACACGCTGAGCTGCGGCGGCTTTGAACCGCTGTGTATGTCCGATGATCCATAGCGTCATATAGCCACCATAACTGCCGCCAGTTACGCCCATGCGTTTTGGATCGATATAGGATAATTTTTCCACATAATCCGCCCAACACATCAGATCTTCATAATCTTTGGTGCCCCATTTGCCACCATGAATGGTTTTGGTGTGTTCCTCTCCATAGCCAGAACCTCCGCGTGGATTGGTGAAGTAAACTACATAGCCTTTGGCAGCCAGGAAGTAAAATTCGTGCATGAACATATTGCCATATTGTGCAATGGGCCCCCCATGAATTTCAAGAATGGAGGGGTATTTTCTGGTTGGATCAAAACCAGGCGGTTTGAGTATCCAACCCTGTAAATCATTGTTGTCCTTGCCTTTATACCAAACCTCTTCTAATTGACCAATATCCAATTTCGAAAACCAATCTTCATTGGTATGAGTGATTTGTTTTTTGTCCGCTGGATGACTCATATCTTGAACAAATACTTGTGGAAAAGCCATCGGTTGCCCCAGTATATACATTAATGTGGATTGTTCTTTGTCAAATTCTGGTTTACCGACCACACCGACTGGTTCGATAACTGAACTCAATTCACCGGTTGTGTGGTTGATTTTCATTAAGGGACCATTTCCGTGTTTTGCTACTTGAAAATAGATCCATTGACCATCTTTCGACCAAAAAGGTGCGACGAGAGGCGCCGGTCCGTTGTCGCTTAGAGTCCCGCCATTGACATTTAGATCATACTTTTCAGTTAAATTTTTTGCAGGAGAATTTCCATTTTCGGAAACAACCCAGACGTTCTCATTCCTCCAGCCTTCACCTTCGCCAATTTGGGCAACATAGCTAATCAGTTTCCCATCTGGTGAAAAGGCCCCATTTCCTTTTGGCCCAATTGGGGTGGTAATTTTTTTAGATTCTCCTGTGCTGATATCAAGAACAAATAGATCAGTTCGATCGGGCTTCAAATCCGGGTCGGGAGATTGGTTGGAAAAATAACCTACTTTTTTCCCATCTGGTGACCAGAACGGACCGGTTTCATCAAAAACAGGATGATTAGTTAATTGCTGCATTTTGCCAGTTTTGGCATTGATCTCCCAGAGATGGCGGCGGTCTTCCGGGTACCAGCCATAACCGTCGAGACGATAAAAAGTTCTGGTAATCTGCCGTGATACTATTCCTAGCTTATTTTTGCCTTCATCCTTTTCTCTTTCAATCGCCTCGGGATTCTTTTTTCTAAATTCGCTAATCAATCTTTTACCATCGGGAGACCATGAATAATTTAGAAGCTCACCCTGATAATCGGTTAGCTTTTGTGCTTCTCCGCCGGACAACGGAATCAGGTAAATTTGAGATTGTTTTTCATTGTCCCGGTTGGAGATGAACGCAATGGTCTTTCCATCTGGCGACCATTTAGGGCTGGAATCCACCTGATCTCCACTGGTAAAACTGGTTTCTTTTCCAGTTTGAATATCAACAAGAAACAAATTTGAAAATTTCTTTTGACCTTTTTCACGAACTCGCTGGACAGAACAAATTACGTATTTTCCATCGGGTGAGATGGCTGCATCCTGTATCTGTTGTAAGCGATATAAATCGGAAGACTGGATTGTGTTTGTTTTCATGATACTCCTTTATAAAAAAGATGCTTATCCTGACGATAAAATCAAGATAAGCATCATAAATTCTAAACCTGGAAAAATTTACTTTGCTTTACCTTGATTGGCAACGGCGTCCATAGCTTTTTTAATAGCTTCAGGATCGCCCAGGTAATAATGGGTGATTGGTTTTAAGTCTGCATCCAATTCGTAGACCAGTGGAACCCCGGTTGGAATGTTCAAACCGACAATATCATCCTCAGAGATATTGTCGAGATGTTTGACCAGAGCTCGCAAACTGTTTCCATGGGCAAAGATTACGACTTTCTTACCAGCTTTAACATCCGGGGCAATCACATCATTCCAGTAAGGCATAAAGCGGGCAACAGTGTCTTTCAGGCATTCTGTTAAGGGTAGTTCATCTTTGGATAAACCAGAATATCTTGGATCATGTCCCGGGTAGCGGGCGTCATTTTCTTCCAGCGCTGGTGGTTGTGTGTCATAGCTTCTCCGCCAAATTTTCACCTGATCCTCACCATATTTCGCGGCTGTTTCAGCTTTATTCAAGCCCTGTAAGGCTCCATAATGTCTTTCATTTAAACGCCAGTTCCTGATCACAGGAATCCACATTAAATCCATTTCGTCTAGGGCGATCCACATCGTTCGAATGGCTCTTTTCAATACAGAGGTGTAGGCAATATCAAAATTAAAACCTTCTTTTTTCAACAATTTGCCGGCGGTCTTCGCTTCTTCTCTCCCTTTTTCAGTTAGATCAACATCTGTCCAACCCGTAAAAAGATTGGCTTTATTCCATTCACTTTCGCCGTGCCGAACCAAAACAACTTTGTACATAACATAAACCTTTCAATTTTTCGCTTAATTATTAACCCTTGGCTTTTAAAAACCGGGATTTTTTTGAAATATTCTTGCCGGCAATTGCAAAAAATAATGCCAAAGCAAGGGTAATTATACCCATAAAAATAAACGCATCCTGCCAGAGGCGCATTGGAAACAGACGAATTAATGTGTCAGAGTAATTAAAAAGCCAGGTATCACCTGTAAAAAATAACCGATGGAAATTGGTGAAAAGGGCATCAAAGCCAAGCATGATAGCGATAAAAATAAACCCTATGATAGCAACCGTTAACCAGCCGCCCTGGCTGGCAGCATTCCAAAAAATAAACATCTCTTTCTTTCTAATTAACCAGGCAATTACAAGGAGGTACAATCCTAAAATAATATAAAAAACCGTGAGCGATTGTTTTAATAGAACTTTCACATCCAGCATGTGGCTAACTTCGCGTTCGTTATAAATATGTGTGCCATTATCAAAAGCAAGGTTCCCAAGAAACTCCGGGCCGGAATTATTAAATAAGTACTGAATCGATAATGAGCCCCATTTAAGGCGTTCTTCTGTTGAAAAGCCATAAGGGTCCGGGGGAAAACCGGGAAAATTGTATTCGAACACTAGAAATAAAGGCGTAAAAAGCACCCGAATGGAAAACATGATGAGAATAAAAGGAAAGGTTATTGTAATGAATAACGAATTAATTCTTGAAATGGGTTTCATTGCAAAGTCTCCATATCACCCTGTAGGAAAAAATCAATAATCATCGCATTGGTATACCACTCAATGGGGGCTTTATCATCGGTAAATACGACTGATTTTCCGGGTGGCGGTTGTAAATTTGTTGTTGTCACAAACAAGGTTTCTCGTAACAATGGATGGGTTGTGTTTTGATTTAGTTGTTGGTAATTTATTTTGAGGTTTGACGCTTCGGTCGGCATCTTTGTGGCGAATAAAATGGAATTGAACGAATCAGGTACATCCATCACATGGATAGTAGGGAATACGGAAAGAATGGTTGATCCCAACGCATCAATTAATCGACGATCATCCAATCCTCTGCCGATATTGATAACCATAACGCCATCGGGTTCCAGGTGATTGTAAACTTCTTCGAAAAATTCTTTGGTTGTCAGATGCCAGGGGATATAAGGGGGACGGTAGGCATCCACGCTGATAATATCATAGGTTTTGTTACTGGTCTTCAACCCCCAACGCCCGTCCTGAACATACACATTTAAATTTGGGATATTCATTCCAAAATACTTGTAGCCAACTTCAACAATCTTCGGGTCAATTTCAAAACCGTCAATTTTAATCCAGGGATAGACGAGCGACGCCTGCCTGGCAGTTGTTCCGGCTGCCAAACCAATGATCGCCAGCGAATCGATTTCTTGGAGATGGATGGGGGGGGCATTAAAAAAAGGGGCAGCTAAAACCTGCTCCCAGGGGCCGAAATAATTGACCTGGTCTGGATGATAAATAGAATGAACTCCCTGTCCTTCATTCAACCTCAACAAATGAAAGTCATTTACATCTAAAACCTGTATGTAATTGTAGGATGATTCTGTCTCATAGATCAATCCCTGGGTGTTTTTATCACTGCCAGGAGCGCCAAAAATCCACAATGCGATAACGATGATTGGCATCCAAATTAATTTAAGAGTGAATTTCCAATTAATTGTTAAAGCAAGCGCTAAGAGAGCAAATATTAACAAGATAAAACCGATAATTAGAAAAGTCCGGTATGTTCCGATCAGAGGAATTAATAAAATATCCGGAATAAAAGTACCGACAAATGAACCAAGGGTAGAGATGGCATAGATCTTTCCTGAAATTGAACCAGCCTGACGGGAATCGTGCATCGCCAGACGGATCGCAAAGGGGGATGCCGTCCCTAACAAGGTGATTGGAATGATGAAAAGGATCATAACTGCCAGGAAGGATCCGATCAGGTTTCCAATCCACAATTGATCAAAAGCATTGGCGGCAAAGCGTAAAATTGGACGGGATATAAACGGAACCAGACAGATGGCGAAAGCACCCCAGGCTAAAATGCTGAAGAAGGTCTCGTATTTTGGAGATCGGTCAGCCCATTTTCCTCCAATAAAATACCCCGCCGTCAGATAAATCAGGATCAATCCGATGATAGAAGCCCAAATGAGATTGCTGGTTCCGAAGTAGTTCCCTAATAACCGACCGGTAGCCATTTCAGCTGCGAGTGTAACCATCCCTGATATGAAAACAGCTATCAACAAGATTTTTCGCATTTCGAAATTATACCGTATGCATTCAAATCAGGTAATTTGAAATGGAGGTGCGTATAATTAGATTAATTGGAGGACTTATGAAACTGGTAACTGTAGCTGAGATGAAAGCAATTGAAGAAGAAGCAAACCAAAAAGGTGTTTCGTATGAAATAATGATGGAGCGAGCAGGAAAGGGAGTTGCAGAACTTGTTCACCGTTATTATGGCTCCAGTCAAAACAGGGTGGTAACTGCTTTGGTGGGGAATGGCAATAATGGAGGTGATGCTCTGGTTGCTCTTGAAGATCTTTCACAAAAAGGATGGCAGGTAAAGGCCTTGCTGGCAAAAACCAGAGATGATGAATTAATTAAGAAAGTAGAACAGGCTGGTGGTGAAATTAGGGTCTTCTCTACCAAAGGTTCAGATGAAATAATCTTGCAATGGTTGAAAGAAAGTGATGTGATTATTGATGGGCTGTTAGGGACTGGTTTTAAATTGCCACTTAAAAATCCTTATCAATCTATAATGGAACTGATAAAAAAATCACCTGAAAATTTCAAAATTGTGGCTATCGACTGCCCTTCAGGGATTGATTGTGATACAGGGGAGACAGCAGAAGTGACATTGTTTGCTGACTTAACGGTCTGTATGCAGGCAGTGAAAATCGGTTTACTTTCTTTTCCGGCTTATCAATATTTGGGCCAATTAGAAATCGTTGACCTGAATTTGCCACAAAATCTTGAAGCCGAACAAAAAGTTAAGCGTGAGGTGGCAACAGCAGAATGTGTTCGAAAACTTTTGCCCAAACGCCCGATGCAGGCCCACAAAGGCACATTTGGAACAGCGATGATCATTGCCGGCTCAATTAATTACACGGGGGCAGCGTATTTATCCGGGATGGCAGCCTACCGGATCGGCGTAGGTCTGGTTCAAATGGCTGTTCCGGGACCTATTTACTCTGCTCTGGCTGGCAATTTTTCCGAAGCAACCTGGCTTTTGCTCCCGCATGATATGGGTGTGATTGAAGCAGATAGCTATACGATTATCCAAAAAAATCTCGATAAAGCGACCGCTCTTTTACTTGGGCCTGGTTGGGGGTTGGAGGATACGACCAAAGAATTTTTGGAAAGGTTGCTAAAAGGGAAATCATCTAATCAAAAAAGACGTAGTGGAATTGGTTTTGTGATGATGGATTCAGAAGAAGACATGGTCATCCCATCTCTCCTTCCTCCAATTGTCATCGACGCTGATGGGTTGAAATTACTATCCAGAATCGATCATTGGCAAAGCATTTTGCCACCAAATACCGTATTAACACCGCACCCCGGTGAGATGGCGGTCATGACAGATTTGGATCTGAAAGATATTCAAGCCAATAGGATGATGGTGGCGCTTGAATATGCCCAAAAATGGGGGCATGTGGTGGTTCTGAAGGGTGCCTTGACCATTGTAGCGGCACCGGATGGAAGGTTGACGATCATTCCAGTCGCAAACCCCGCCCTGGCCAGAGCCGGTTCAGGAGATGTTTTAGCGGGTATCATTACCGGGCTTTTGGCTCAGGGAATTAAGCCATTTGAAGCAGCCACTGCCGGCGTTTGGGTACATGCACGCGCGGGGCTGGAAGCTGCAGAGAGAATAGGCCATCCAGCATCGGTCATCGCTGGAGATTTGTTGGATTCGATTGCAGCGGTGTTAGCTCGTTTGGGATAAAAAAACGGTTGCCTTTTTAGGGGGCAACCGTAATTCTTGGTGAAAAAGATTCTATAACTCCACTTCTGCAGGGGCATCATTGGAAGTTTCTGCGGTGATTTTTTTGCTTAATTTGCTTTTTTGTTCATCGTAGAATTTTTGCCCTTTGTCTTTGGCTTCGGCTGCTTTTTCCTTTGCTTCACGCAGCAAAGTTTCTGCGCGTTTTACAGCTTCATTGGCTGCATCTTCCGCTTTTGAAAAAACCTCATCGGCTGTATCACCAGCTTTGTCACGCAGCTCAATTGCATGTTCCTTGATGATAGTTCGTGTTTCTTCACCGGATTGGGGAGCAAGGAGTAAAGATGCAACTGCACCGGTTAATCCTCCTACCAGAAATCCGATTAAAAATGCTCCAAATTCATCTCGATTAGACATTTGTTCTCTCCTTTCTTAATTTATTAATCATTTTTCTTGAATTTTTGCGATTTAGTCGTTGGTTTGAGTAAATCGAAAAACTTTTTAAAACCAGCAGTGTATTCATTCATTTTTATAACTGGCTCAACGAGGTTATTACTTAAAAACGTTGTTGTTCCCTTTAAATGATTTACAGTCTCATTAGTTGTATCCAATATCGGCTTAATTTCATTTTTCAAAACATTAATCAAAACCGCAATCTGAACGATCAGGATGATTAATACAACTCCTAGAAGTAATGATTCAAGCGCCATGATTATAATGAAAATATCTCTGACTTTGGATGTCGTTTCTAAATCAGAATTAAATAAACTGACCAGAGAGAAAATAATCAAAGCCAAGACAATAACAACGCCTGCAATGATTCCAATCAACTTGCCCTTATTGCTGGATTGCTTTGGGACTTTTATAGGGTCATCCAATGATACATTATTTTCACTCATCTATCTGATTATACACGATGGGATTAAAAGGTCATAGATATAATTAACAAAATTTATATAAGGTTAATAATAAATTAGTTTTTTGAGAGATGAGTTTTGAGGGTATCCGTTTGTTGAGCAATTTATTAAGTTTGCCCCTTTAAATTCTTCGTGTTAAAATTAAATGTTATGCCAATCAAAACCATCTTTTTATCTTTGATAATATTATTTAATTCCTGGTTTTCTCTCCATCCTCAACTTGATCTGGTGCGAATTCAGAATCTGAAAGATGGTGATTATCTGCAGGGAAACGTACAGATTTCAGGAACCGTAACAGGGACTGGATTAAAATCGGTGGAAGTTAGCTTCCGATATCAAGATACAGAATCATCTGGCTGGTTCACGATTAAGACCCTGCAACAGGTGGTTGTTGATGACACAATTGCTGTTTGGGACACCTCAACGATTGCCGATGGCACTTATCAATTACGAGTATTGGCGATTTATGAAGATGGCAGACAACAGGAAACAGTAGTGAAAGATTTAAAAGTAAGAAATTACACCCCATTTGATCCCGGAGAAATGGAACACGTGCTAATTACACAGACCCTGATGAATATAAGTGATATTGTGGAAACCCCAGAACCGATCATCACCAAACTGGCTCCGACCCCAATGCCAGCCAATGAAATGACCATCACGCAATCCCAATTTTTACTTACATTAATTCAGGGAGCTATCCTTGGGGCTTTATTTTTGATTGTTGTTGTCCTGTTTGTTATTATTCGCAGAAGGAAATTGGGGTAAAAAATGGATGGGAAATTCCTTGATTTGTTCAGGAAAAATAAATCGGACATGATAGAGGATGTTCAGCCGATTGAAAGCTATATGGTTGTAGGGTTAGGGAACCCAGGAAAAGAGTATCAGAATAACCGCCATAATGTTGGATTTTTAGCCCTTGATTATTTCGCAAAAGAGATAGGCGCAGGGACAAAAAAAGTAAAATCAAAGGCTATTGTCATGGAGGAAAAATGGGAAAACAGAAAAATTATTCTGGTGAAACCCCAAACCTTCATGAATTTATCGGGCACTGCTGTAGCCAGCTTAATGCGTTTTTATAAAATCGAATCAAAAAAATTAATCGTTATCCACGATGACCTGGATTTGCCTCCTTTTGCTTTGCGATTGAGACCTGGTGGAGGGGCGGGCGGCCAAAAAGGAATCGCTTCCATTATTCAACAATTAGGATCCCAGGATTTCAACCGTGTCAGAATTGGAATCGGTAGACCTCCGGGACGCATGGATCCGGCGGATTATGTGTTACAGAATTTCTCAAAACAAGAAGAAAAAGAATTGGACTTTGTTTTTAATACAGTGGTTAAAGCTATTCAATTTTTTATTTTGTTCGGGATTGATCAGGCAATGAACAAATATAATGGAGAAAATCAGATTTAGGGTGACGCATGCTTACTGAAATCACACAACACCCAGGTTTTATTGATTTAACCGAGAGAATTGAGGCGCAGATCGTTGATCAAGGACTTGGTCTTATCCGTTCAGTTCGGTTGCCTGTGTTGGCTGCCCTAAAAGAATCTTTAAATCAACCGCTTCTTTTTGTTGCGGAAAGAATGGACCAGGCAATTGCTTTTGCTGATGAAATTGGCTTTTGGATGAAACCAGAAGAGATTTTATTGTTCCCGGAACCTTCCCCCACTTTTTATGAAAAAGCTGCCTGGGGGTCATTAACCAGACGTGACCGCTTACAGACACTCACTTATTTATCGAAGTTCCATTTACCTGGAAATCGTGTATCTTTTAGTCCGAAAGTTATCATCACCACCGTGCGAGGATTGATGACCCGAACGATTCCCAGAAGAGATTTTCTGAAATCCATCCAAACAATTCGCATAAATCAGAATCAAAAACAAGACAATCTGGTTAAAGAGTGGATTGGGAATGGGTACCAGCCCAGTGAGATCGTAATAGAACCTGGTTTTTTCTCAAGACGGGGTGGTTTACTGGATATCTGGCCTGTGTCTGACCAATTTCCGGTCAGGATTGATTTTTTCGGAGATGAAATTGATTCGATACGCCAATTTGACCCGGCCACCCAAAGAACTTTAAGTGTCGTGAATGAAATTACCATCTCGCCGGCCAGTGAAGTCTTATTTTCAAAGGCTGAATTGGCAGGTATTGATACCCTAAATTTGAATGAATTCGCATTGCCGCTTGTTTATCCATACTCAGCCTCTTTGCTGGATTATTTACCGAAAAAATCGCTGGTTGTTTTTAACGATAAAGAGCTGACGGTTACGGTTGCAAATGAAATCGAAGAACAAGCGGTGAGATTTAGAAGCGAGTCAATCAAAGAAGGGATTATTACACCAACCTTTCCGTTGCCATACTTATCCTGGTCGGAAATAGAAGACGTGTTAACGAACCAATATTGGATCAATTTTGGCTACTCTTTAGGTGAAGAACAGTTTCTTATTGAAAAAATCTTTTCTCCCGGTGAGAGATTTGGTGGAAGAATTAAAGTCTTTTTGGATTACCTGGAAAAGAAGTGTTCAGCGGGAATACCGATATTAATTGTATCCAGACAATTGAATCGAATAAAAAGCTTATGGTCAGAGCAAAATTGTCAGAATGAGAAACCAATCTTCAAAGAAGGAAGTTTATCGGAGGGTTGGATATTAAAAGATTTTGCTGGAGATGAAAAATTTCTATTAATAACGGATAGTGAAATTTTTGGTTGGGATCGACCGCAACCACGTAAGCGTCCCAGACCTGTCGTGCAATCGCCTGAATTGGATTATTCTGATTTGCAGATCGGTGATTGGGTGGTTCATGTTGATTTTGGGATCGGAAAATTTGTGGGTTTGGTTCAACGATATTTAGAAGGCTTGGAACGTGAATATCTCTGTATCGAATATGCAAACGAAGATCAACTGTTTGTCCCAATCCATCAAGCCGACCGGCTCAGCAAGTATATCGGTCCGGATGCATCCCCGCCTAAACCAACCCGGTTAGGTACCCAGGAATGGGTGAATGCTAAATCGAAAGTTCGCGAAGCTGTCCAGGAAATCGCAGAAGAACTGCTGGATTTATACGCCCGTCGAAAGGTGGCTGTTGGCACAAAATTCAGCAATGACACGGTATGGCAACAAGAGCTGGAAGCATCTTTTCCCTACATTGAGACTGATGATCAAAAAAAAGCGATCCTGGAAGTTAAACGCGACATGGAAGCTGAAAAACCAATGGATCGCTTATTATGCGGTGATGTTGGTTATGGAAAGACTGAAGTAGCATTGAGAGCTGCTTTTAAAGCTGTTATGGATGGTAAACAAGTGGCTATTCTCGTTCCAACCACGGTATTGGCGCAACAACACTACGAAACTTTTCGTGAAAGATTGGCACCCTTTCCCGTGAATGTTGAAATGCTCTCCCGCTTTCGTTCACCAAAAGAGCAGGATAATATTGTTTTGAAATTGATGTTGGGAGAAATAGATATTGTGATCGGTACCCATCGTTTATTATCAAAGGATATTGTCTTTAAAGATATTGGACTGGTAATTGTGGATGAAGAGCAACGGTTTGGTGTTTCTCACAAAGAGTACTTTAAAAAAATAAGAGCAGAGCTGGATGTTTTGACATTAACTGCCACGCCGATACCACGCACCCTTTATATGGCTTTAACAGGGGTAAGAGATATTTCAATCATTAATACCCCGCCAGCGGAACGGCAACCAGTCGTTACCCATATTGGACCATATTCACAATCTTTAATACGTCAAGCTATTTTACGGGAACTGGAACGGGGTGGTCAGGTATTCTTTGTTCATAATCGTGTGCAGACAATTAATGCCATGAAAATCAATCTCAATAAATTGGTGCCTGAGGCCAGAATAGGGGTTGGTCATGGGCAGATGAATGAAGGCGAACTTTCCAGGGTGATGCAGGAATTTACCAATGGTGAAATCGATGTTTTGTTATGCACATCCATCATCGAATCTGGTCTCGATATTCCAAATGCAAATACCTTGATTGTTGATCGTGGCGATACCTTTGGACTGGCTCAACTTTACCAGCTTAGGGGCCGGGTAGGGCGAGGCGCTCAAAGAGCTTATGCATATTTCTTCCGCCATAAAAAAAGACAACCGACAATTGACGGTCAGGAAAGGCTTGAAACAATTGCCGAAAACACTCAATTAGGTTCAGGCTATTCGATTGCCATGCGTGATCTAGAAATGCGCGGAGCTGGAGAATTGTTAGGTACTCGGCAACATGGCGCAATAGCTTCAGTTGGCTTTCATTTATATAGCAGATTGTTGGCGCAAACTGTGAAAAGGTTAAGAAAATCTGATGAAGATAGCCAGGAAACAGCATTGCATGGCATGAAGAATATCCGCATGCCTGTAGCAGTAGATTTGCCCATGACAATTGGATTACCTACCGACTATATTCGTGATCAACGAATGCGGTTAAGCCTTTACCGCAGGATTGCAGAAATTGAATCTCTGGAAGGGTTAGATGCTCTTAATAATGAGTTTGAAGATCGTTTTGGACCTTTACCAGATGAGGTGAAAAACCTCTTGTTCCAAATAAAAGTGAAAATACTGGCGGAGAATGCTGGTATTACTTCAATTGGGATTGAGAGTGACCAGATCGTGCTTCGTTACCCGCCTCAACCTGAAAAATTAGTTTTGAAAGACATCTATTTTGCTGATAATTTTGTGCGAAGTGGAAAAAATAGTTATTGGTTTGCGTATCGAAAGGTTGGGGAAGATTGGCAGAGTATACTGGTAACTATTTTAAAAGAGTTAATTGAAATTTCTCCGAATTTAATAACCCAGGGTTAACGCTGAAACCTGATACAAAAGAACCAGCCCTAGAGTTGTTATTCGATTATAATTGATAGTGATTTTGTTCTAAAATGAGGAAGTTATGAACTTTGAACTTGTAGCACCCTTTATTCCTATGGGTGATCAACCTGAAGCAATAAATGATCTGGTAAAAGGTGTCGAAAGCGGATATCGGCATCAGGTTCTTTTAGGGGCAACCGGAACTGGCAAGACTTTTACGATGGCAAATATCATTCAACGGCTGCAAATGCCCGCTTTGATTATGGCACATAATAAAACTCTCGCAGCGCAATTATATGCCGAATTTAAAGAGTTTTTCCCAAAAAATGCTGTGGAATATTTTGTCTCTTATTATGATTATTACCAACCAGAAGCTTATGTTCCCAGAACCGATCTTTACATTGAAAAAGAAACCGAAGTCAATGAAGAAATTGATCGATTACGTCTTGCAGCAACGACTGCATTAATGAGCAGAAAAGATGTTATTATCGTTGCTTCTGTTTCCTGTATTTATGGTTTGGGAAACCCGGAAGCTTATGGGAAATCAATTATTGAACTGAAACTGGGGGCTTTATATCGCAGAAATGCTTTATTGCGTCATTTAATTGAAAGTCAATATTCTCGAAACGATCTAGATTTGCATGCTGGTGTATTTCGTGTGAGAGGCGATACCATCGAAATCTTCCCGGCTTATGAAGACAAATTAGCTTATCGTGTTTCGTTCTTTGGCGATGAGATTGAAAGAATAACCAGGGTCGATCCACTAACCGGTGAAATTGTGGAGGAGCCAGAGGAAATTCGGATCTTTCCGGCAAAGCACTACATCACGGATGAACAACGAATGAAGAAATCCATTCAGGATATTGAAGATGAATTAGAGGATCGGATTAAATATTTCAAACAAAATGAAATGTACCTGGAAGCACAGCGGATTGAACAAAGGACACGTTATGATTTGGAAATGTTGAGAGAAGCCGGCTATTGTGCTGGAGTTGAAAATTATTCACGACATTTAGATCAACGTGCAGAAGGTTCTGCTCCCTGGACTTTAATTGACTATCTGCCGAATGAATATCTCTTGTTTCTGGATGAATCCCACATGACCGTTCCTCAAATTCGAGGGATGTATCGGGGAGATCGATCCAGGAAACAAACCCTGGTTGATTTTGGATTTCGACTGCCGTCAGCGGTTGACAACCGTCCTCTGAAGTTCGACGAGTTTGAAGATCATATGGGTTACACCATTTATACGTCTGCAACTCCTGCCAGTTATGAAATGGAACATGCTCAACTGGTAACAGAACAAATTATTCGCCCTACCGGGTTGCTTGATCCGGAAGTTGAAGTTAGGCCAACCAAAGGTCAGATTGATGACCTCATTAAAGAAATTCAAAAAAGAGTTTCGGCTGGTCAACGGGTTTTGGTCACAACATTAACAAAAAGAATGTCCGAGGATCTGGCGGATTATCTGCTTGAAATCGGAACACGAGTGCATTACCTGCATTCGGAGGTTGAAACATTGGACCGGGTCGGTATCCTGCGAGATTTACGAAAGGGAATATTTGACGTTCTGGTAGGCATCAACCTTCTGCGAGAGGGATTGGATTTACCGGAAGTCTCATTGGTTGCAATTTTAGATGCAGATAAAGAAGGATTCCTTCGGTCATCTACTTCATTAATCCAGACCATTGGACGAGCAGCCCGTCATGTGGATGGAAAGGTGATCATGTATGCAGATAAAATTACTGATTCGATGGATTTTGCGATCAAAGAAACTAACCGCCGGCGAGAAAAACAAAACAAATATAACATAGAGCACGGAATCGAACCAGTTAGTATCATGAAGGCAATCCATGATCTAACCGAAAGAGTCTCTCCCGCGATGATTGCCGAATCCAGAGCTGAGTATCAAACCAGTGAACGGGATAGGAAGATGGGTGTAAAAGAGCTGGAACGCACAATTTCGCATCTTGAACAACAAATGCGAGATTCAGCCAAAAAACTGGAATTTGAAAAGGCTGCAGCAATCAGAGATCAAGTTTATGAACTACGAAATCTTTGGGCAGAAGAAGCAAATATTCCCCCCTGGAAAAAAGCCGCTATCCTGTCTGGAGAAAAACAAACTTAAATACGAAAAATTACTGGGTGGCTGCGATCAGGACAGATTTAAAAGTCCCTTTAGCGGCCCCCCATTCTTTAATAATATTGGTGACGAAAGATGATCTTGGTCCCTGGTTCAAATAGTTTACCCAAATTTCAAGTTTGTCTCTAGTCCCTTCACCGTAGGCCTGCACTTTCCCATCATAAGTATTTCGAACCCAGCCTGTGATTCCCAAAGCATTTGCCTGTTCGCGGACAAAATAACGAAACCCAACCCCCTGGACTCGACCTTCGATCAACAATTGGATAGAACATTTCTCATTCATTGATCATCATCTGAAAAGTTGCCTACTATTAATAAAGATCATCCTCATCCGGATCTTCATCATCATTCAGTTCATCACGATCATCATAATCATCATCTTCATCGGAAAATAAATCGATTTTTGCTTTAAGATTCTCTTCCAATTCATCAATCCAGGATTTCCCATAATCATCCAGGTCGAATTCCTGATCTTCGAGATTGACTTCAATCAGAGACTCATCTTCCGGATCTTGTAAATCCATCATATCAAATTCCAGGGACATATCATTGGTGAGCCCCAAATTTTCAATGGCTTCATTGAGAAAATCTTCTTCTTCTCCCGAAGTTGCATCTTCCAATAACTTATCGAAGACCTCTAAAACACCGTCCCCACCGATTTTTGAGAGGGCGATAATCACCTCGGTCCATAATTCATCATCGGATTTTGATTCCATTGCCAATCTCAACAACAATTTCTTGGTTGAAGTTAATTCCAATTCCCCGGCAGCAAAAACAGCTTCTCTCTGAATTCGGGCGTCAGGATGTGCTAACATTGGCAGAACAAGAGTGGCATAGGCCTCATCGGCTGAGCGCCCCATGGCTATTAGAGAACTGGCGATCCAATTATAATCACCGGAGTTGTATGCAATCTGAATGAGTTCTTTGGCTTCCATTCTGCTTGAAAAACCCAGGGATTCTAAAGCTTTTTGACGAACCAATTCATTTTCATCGGAACGGAGCACTTTAACCAAGGCTTCATTAATCTGCTGAAGGTATTTTTCGTCGATCATGTCAATTTCAGCCAGGTACAAATATTTTCCTAGGGTACTGGCTGCCTGAGATCTAACATTCATGTCTTTGTCATTTTCTAACAAATCAATAAACCTGGAAATGAAATGTGAATTTTCATATTCATTAAATAGACGTAAACCGCTTACGCGCACCGCAGCAGTCACGTCATCTAAAGCAAGCACTGCTAAATCTTCAAAATTTGAAGTTAATTCAGCTTCATGGATGATTTCAACATTTTCCATTAGAACTGTTTTTCTGGCGGGGGAGATGAGTCCCCACGAGCGTTTGAGGGCTTCAAGGTTAGCAGGCAGGATGTCTGATAAACTCATTAAATAAGCGAATGGAAAAGGAGCGTCATCGTCTAATAAAGCGTCTATTACCTGATTAAAGTTTAATTTTTTTGATGTCATATTACATCCTAAGGCATAACAACTGGATTAATGATATCCATGGTAGTGATGATCACCATCAGGGCAATCAGCGCTGCAAAACCAACCATATTAATAAGGTTTTCAACCCGAGCCGGTACTTTTTTCCGTAGAAAAATTTCTGGCAAAAGCAAAATTAACCTGCCGCCATCCAGCGCCGGGATGGGCAATAAATTGGTGAAACCCAAAGCAACCGATATAACGGCCAAGATTAACAGCGTATTTAAATGATCTTCCGGGTTGGCTGAATTAACATTTTTTTCATCCATCTCCCTGGCCTGAGAATAGATACTGTAAATTCCAATCGGACCAACTGGTCTAGCTTCTTCAGGGGTAACGGTACCTTTTATTAATTGACCAGGAAGTGCCAGCAATTGGATTGCATACCCACCTGTAGCTCGAAATGCGTATGGTAACGCTTCAATAATCGTCGCCTCTTTGTAAGGGTTAACCAGAGTGATCCCTAAATATCCTTCACCGGGTGGAGGGTCGACTCGCGGGGTGGTGGTAATCGTATTTTCTTTACCATCCGCAGTTTTAAGTAGGATGGTTATTTGTTTGCCACGATTTACAGCCACTTGCTGAGCGAGTTGCTCAGTGCTGGTGATTCTGGTTTCATTTACCTGCAAAATTAAATCTCCGGATTGAATGCCAGCAATTTGAGCAGGGGAGTCAGAATTTACGTTATATACCTGGACAGATTTTAAATCTGGAATTCCAACTCGCATAAAAATTGTTAAAAAGAGAGCCAGACCCAGAATCAGGTTAAATAAAGGACCTCCAATTAACGTCATAAATCTGGCTAGAATGGAAGAATCACCAAATCCACCTTTTACTTCAGGGTCATTTTCTCCGCTTAATCGAACGAAGGCGCCAAAAGGAATCCAGTTCAACGTGATCTCAGTTTCCCGAAATTGACCGATTTTTAATAATCTGGGAGGAAAACCAAATCCAAATTCCTCAACTTTAATTTTAAAAAGTTTAGCAAATATAAAATGTCCAAACTCATGAATAAAAAGTAGGACACCAAATATCAAAATAAACTCAATAATCATCATTTACTCACCTGTATTTTTCATCAAATGATTTTTCTACCCTATTATAATTCTTTTTAGGCAGGTTCCTATTTACGCGTAGAACTCTATCAAATGAGTGTTATTCGATTAAATGGGCCTTTCCTCCAACTTTTGAAGAATAAACCTGAGAAATACCTGCTAATTCGGATAATTTCTCATGGATTAATTTGTAATAATCTTTTGTTGTGATCACATGGACATTGGGACCGGCATCCAGGGTGTAACAAACTGGAATACCTGATCTTCGCCACTCCTGAACAGCATGCATGATGGCAATTGTTGTGGGCTGCCAATAGAGTAAGGATGGGCTTGAGGTCATCATTACGGCATGCATCATGTTGCTATCTTTCTCGACCATATCAGCCAGGGCTTGAAAATCTTTTCTGCGAATCGCATTCCTGATAACAGATAATCTTTCGGGTGAATTTTCTATTCTGATTTTTTGAAATGGACTGCTGCATGCCAGCTTGTGACCCTCCGTAGAACCTACTTTTTTATGCTCCTGAGAAACCACAACGACCAGATCCATCAGATTCCAATAATTTGCAGGCGCAATACTTTCCGCATAGGAATCCTCATCACTCTTGCCAGGATACCATTCGACATAGCCAGCGGGTATTGAACGGCAGGCCGATCCGGAACCTCGCCTGGCTAGACGGGAGAGGTCTTTTTCAGAAAGATCCAGACCGATTGCTATACTGGCTGATAGACTTAAGGCGGCAAAAGAAGAAGCAGAAGAAGCGATGCCTGTTCCAATAGGAAAATTATTTTCACTTTCTACTTTAGCAAACATTCTTTTGCCGGCTAAGTTTCGAATAATATCTAAGAATGTTTCGACACGAATTAGCGCAGCGGGATCGGCTGGTTTTCCATTGATTAGAAGCTGATCAGAGGAAAACTCCTGGGCAAAGGATACTTTTGTTTGGGTGAATAAACTATCCAGATTAAATGAAATAGAACCATTTTCCGGAATACGGAGCGCATCATTTTTATTACCCCAATACTTGATTAATGCGATGTTAGCGCAAGCGACCGCAGTTGCGGATAGATTAGACATTTAATGTAAATAACCTTTTCAATATTCTCGATATCAAGTTTACCATTAACGACTAGAATTTCGACCAACTTTCTATTTGTCGTAAATAACCCATCATCGAGCCGATCCTATATTTTGTCGAATTTTTGCATTAAAACATGCACATTTAGGCAGGGAGTAATTTTGTTCTTTTCCTGCCATCATCATTCTGAGCGGTTTACCAAGGCCCTGTTATTTCTTACCCACAGTCAGGGTCGCAATAAGATTGAGCCACGAACACTTACCCGTGCCTCGCATAGACAGTATTAGTCTCAAAAATAGAATGGTCCTTAAAGGTACAGAGTGTCGCAGCGTAATTTTGTTGCAGAAAAAGAACCAATTTATGGCAAAACGCATTCATGCTAACAGAAAAGCTTCTGTTCAGGCACGCTTCAATATTTCAGTAATCAACCCAATTATTGTTAAAGCATTATTATGAGTAGAAGGGAAATCGGATCAAGGTGATGCAATGACCTTAGCTCGCCTGGCGGCCAATTTTGATTTGAAGACCTCAAACATGCCAGATAGTCAACAACGGGAACCGAGGTTGTTATTCAAACGAATTGATAGATGTAAACAGGAGATATTTTTGAAGTTGGAACCTTTTTCGGAAAAGATATCAGTTTGAATGAAGAAATAGCTCAAGTTTTACGCACTTATGTGTATTTTGCGCACCCGTATGCTTCCTGGGAAAGAGGAGCCAATGAAAATGCGAATGGACTAAGTAGACAATACTTTTCTAAAAAAATGAATATCAAAGATATTTCTAATGAACAAGTTGAGATCGCAATGGTGAGATTAAATCATAGACCTCGCAAATGCCATGAGTTTAAATCACAGTTTATTGTATTCTTTCAAGATATTCAATCTGTTGCACTTAATACTTGAATCTAGGTTCCCTTTTTGCGATTTTGTTTAGCTTATCGTGTCTGTGAAAAAGATGAGTAAACGCATTAAAAAAATATATTACAAATTAGATGAACATTATACAAATTATTAAAATTGCCTTAATTCTTGTCTACTATATTTAATGGCATGGAGGTTTTCTATAAGTTTGTTTTTCGTTAAAACCAAAAGCCGATTTTTCTTTTAAAATTCCAAGGAGAACGAATGAAGAAACTTCAGATTATTTTAGCGATAATGACAATTTCTGCGATCACGATGTCCTGTTTTTTTACAGGAGGAGGGAAGACAGAAAAATCAGAAAATACCGCGACGGCAGAGCCAGTTGTAAAACTAGAAGAAAAAGCTGAAAATGCAGCGACCACTGCACCTTCCAGCCCGAGTGGCATGGTCTCTTCTTTAGATGCCGTTAAAAGCGCCACCATTCAAATTGAATCCCAGGGCACTTTTATTGATCCACAGGTAGGACTGATGGTAAATGCGGCCGGACGAGGCTCCGGTTTTATTATTGACCCTAGTGGTATTGCAGTTACGAATAATCACGTTGTAACTGGGGCTGCTTTATTAAAAGTATGGGTTGCCGGTGAATCAAAACCTCGAAATGCAAAAATATTGGGTGTATCCGAATGTTGGGATTTGGCTGTCATCGATATTGAAGGAGATGGTTATCCTTATATGGGTTACTATAACGGTGATGTAGAACCTGGAATGGAAGTATATGCAGCAGGATTTCCGCTGGGGGATCCTGAATATACCTTAACAAAAGGAATTGTTTCAAAAGCGAAAGCAAATGGTGAAACTAGCTGGGCTTCTGTGGATGCTGTGATTGAACACGACGCCCGAATTCGTGGTGGCAATTCCGGCGGACCTTTAGTAACCCCGGATGGTAAAGTAGTTGGTATCAATTATGCTGGAAATGATAAATATGATACGAACTATGCAATCAAAGCCCAGGACGCTATTCCGGTTATTGAAAAACTGCGTACAGGACAGGATTTTGAATCCATTGGAATTAACGGCCAAGCTGTCATGTCGGAGGATAGAAGTATCAGTGGTGTATGGGTTTCCTCTGTAAAATCAGGGTCACCTGCAGATAAAACAGGCTTAAAAGGCGGAGATATCATAACCACCATTGAAGGTCTTGTGATCGGGAGGGATGGAACGATGTCGGATTATTGTGATATTCTTCGAACCAGAAATGCAACCGATACATTATCTATCGAAGTATTGCGATTCAGTACCATGGAATATTTAGCGGGACAGCTCAATGGCGAACCGCTGGCAACCTCGTTCTCATTTGCTCAGGAATTGCAAAGCGATGTAGTTGATCAGGGCGGAAACTACACTGATTATGTTACCTTAACCGATAGTTATAGGGCCATTCAAGTGTCGGTTCCTTCCGCCTGGAATGATACGAATGGAGATCCCTGGAAAGACGGCAATGATATTATTGGATCCAGTATTACAGCTTCCACGAATATGACCGACTTCAACAATTATGCTGCCCCGGGTGTTTATTTTGCAGTATCCGATGATGTGGCAAAACTGGCTGGATACATCCAATTGCTAGATTTGTACCGACAGAGTTTCAGTGTGGATTGTACGCTAGATGGAAGGTATACGTATGATGATAATGCTTTCCATGGCTCTTATGATGTGTTCAAGAATTGTGGTAGTTCCCGAAGTGTTCTGGTAGTATTGGCTGCACGCCCAGTTACCAATCAAACTGCATATTTGGCTACAGTGATTGTCAATATATTATCGGATGCAGATTTAACGGCGTTTGATTACATTTTGCAAACCTTTGATGTAGTTGGTTCGTTGCCGTAGTTAATCCCAATTAGATCAAAAAAGGAGAATCTTTTAATTTGGATTCTCCTTTTTTGATAAGCTTTGACATTCGTCTCAACAAGAGGTTGTTTCAGTTACAATAAACACTAAGAATTTCTTTATAAAATCCCTAATTTGGGTTGAAAGGAAAAAAATGAAAAAGAACAAAAAGGCTTTTATTTTTGGGGTTTTAATTCTTATTTTGACCACATTGGCTTGTAATTTAAGCTTTAAAAATGGGAATTTAACCACAACAATCACCATCAAAAAAGAGCAACTTATGACAATTATTAATGGCGCCCAAACAGTAGCTGGAGCAGTAGCGGATGAGGCTTTAATGGCTGAAGTTGACGATATTCAATTTATTGAACCAGATAAGGTAAAGTTGATTGGCTCTTTCCAGGCGCCAAATGCCACCAAGACGGAAGGCGAAGTTGAAATGGTGTTTTCAGTTGAAAATGAAAAACCAAAGGTAGAAATTACCTGGGTCAATATTCCCGGGTTAGATCTTGCCAGCGATGCAATTAAAAATTTAAATGAAAAACTTTCAGAGGTTCTTAATGATCAGATTAATCTAACAAAAGAGACAGCCGTAATCAAGGCTATTTATGTAAAAGATGACGCGCTAAAGATTGATATTGAAGTTCCAATTAAGAAATAAACATTAATCAATTTTTGAATAAAAAGCCTGAACTTCAATTCCACCATTGGAAAATGAATGCAGGCTTTTTAAATTTAGTTCAGTTTGGTTGGCCAGAATTTTACTACTGCACAAAAAAACAATCTTCCAGCCTGAAAAGCGATTTTTTAAAATTTTTCCAAATTGTGCATAAAGATTGCGTATATCTTTATTCTCACTAATTCGAATTCCGTAAGGTGGGTTCGTAATAATCCAGCCGGGTTGTTCAAATGGGATAAGAGAAGAGATAGGTTGTTTTCCCCATTCAATTAATGAGCCAACCCTGGCTTTTTCTGCATTTTGTCTGGATACCTCAATCGCCCCTTTGTCACGGTCAAAACCGTATATTTTTAACGGCTCCAATTCTTTTTTAGAAAGAAACTCATGACGAATGGATTGCCATATTTCTTCTTTAAAACCTGGCCATTTCTTAAATGCAAAATCCCGATAATAACCCGGTGGAATATTATTCTGGATTAGCGCTGCTTCAATCGGGATAGTTCCTGACCCACAAAATGGATCGATGAACGGAAACTGGGGCGTCCAGCCAGAGGCTAAAATGATACTGGCAGCCAAGTTCTCCCGAATTGGGGCTTTTGTCAGAATTTCGCGATAGCCGCGCATATATAAAGGTGATCCGGAAGAATCAAAGCTGATCGTTAATCGGTCATGATTTAATCGAGCAATAATCAATTGATAATTTACAGGTTGCTCATCATCAATATTTTTTGCGATTGTTATTTTTCCACCCAAATTTGCTTCAATGGCCTGATGAAGCCTTTGCGTGACAGCATCACTATGATACAGCTTTGATTTGTGGCAGCTTGTCCGAATTTGAATTATCGAATTTTTTTTGAGATATTGTTTCCAGGGTAGGCGGACAGCCGTAGAAAATAAATCTTTAAAAGAATATGCTTCAAATTCAGCAAATCTAACCAATATTCGATTAGGGACGCGAAGCAAGAGATTTAATCTATAGATTGTCTCCAGATCACAGTCAAATTCCAATCCGCTTGGGTCGGATGTTGGCTGTAAATGTGGAAAAAGCCGCTTCAATTCTTGAATGGCAATTTGTTCAATTCCTGGGGGAACTACTAAGAAACTTTTAAACATAATTTGTTGTTAAAAACACTAAAGATTGATTTTATCAGTTTTTCTCAAATTCATTAAAATCTTGTTATTGGGAAAAGTAATCCGAAAAAAATTCAAAGCGATAAATAAACAATAGCTGTGAATGTAATTAGAATAAACCAATTTAGAGAATGCTATAATTATCTTGAGGGGAACAGGAGGAGGTATGTTTGCCGTTTACACGGTTTCAAGGCAATATGGTAGTGAGGGAGGAAAACTGGCTCAATTGTTAGCTGAGCGATGTAGCTATCAGTTATTATGGCGAGAATTAATTAATCAAGCTGCAATAAAAATAGGGCAACCAGAAATGGCTTTAGCAGTGATTGATGAATTGGGGTTGTTAGGAATTAGTCCTGATGAAGACACCTGGAACACATATCGCGAGGCTTTACAGCGAGTAATTACAGCAAAAGCTTCTATGGGAAAGGTGGTTATTGTTGGGCGTGCCAGTCAGATCATCCTGAAGGGGTTTCCGAATTGCCTGCATTTACGGGTTATTGCCAGCCTTGATACAAGAATCTCCAATGTTCAAAACTCCAAAAATGTTTCAAAAATTGCTGCCAAAGCACAAATTGAAGAAAGTGATCGAAATCGGCAAAAATTTATCCAAAAAATGTATGCGGTAGAATGGAATGACCCAAGTCTTTATGATCTTACAATTAATACCGACCATTTAGGTTTGGATAAAATTGCTTATTGGCTTGGCAGCCTTTAGGAAATGTATGCCTGAAAAAAATGAAAACAAGCCCATAGTTTTTTCTCATCCCGCTGAGGAAATGTTCTCAAAAATATTAGATTTTTATGGGGTTGAGTGGGAATATGAACCTAAAACCTTCGAGTTGGAGTGGAATGAAAAAGGAAAAGTGAAATTGGCCTTTTCCCCAGATTTTTATTTACCTGATCAAAACCTTTTTATTGAATTAACCACGTTGCGCCCCCAGTTAGCTACCATCAAAAACAAAAAAATTCGATTAATGGGAGAATTATATCCGGAAGTGAAAATCAAATTATTAAAAAGACGGGATATCCGAGATTTATTAATTAAATACGGATTATATGAAGATGCTTCGAATTATCATGGAACCGGAGTTCAGGGAGAATAACCAATGAATCATAATCATCAAAAAAACGACATTGTTAGCCAGGTATTATTTACAACTGAAGATTTAGAGCAAAGAACCGCAGAACTGGCAACCATGATTAATCAGGATTATCAAGATCTCAACCCGATCTTCATTGGGGTACTAAAAGGTGTCTTTATTTTTATGGCAGATTTGCTTAAGAAAATTACAATTCCCTGTGAGGTTGACTTCCTGGCAATCAGTAACTATAGCACTGATGCCAGAAAAAGAGGTGTTGTCCGATTGGTAAAAGATTTGGATATTTCAATCGAGGGGAGGCATATCCTATTCATCGAAGATGTAATTGATACCGGGTTGACGTTAAATTATCTTTTGAGAAACCTTCGAGAAAGAAATCCAGTCAGCCTGGAGGTTTGTACCTTGTTTAATAAACCTGGTCGCCGGCTAATGGATCTTCCGATTCGCTACAAAGGGTTTGATTTAGCGGATAAATTTGTGGTTGGTTATGGTCTGGACTACCGTGAAAAATTTCGAAATTTACCCTACGTGGGTATTTTAAAGGCTGAAATATTCCAAAATAATCCGCATGATGTCTGAATTAAAACGAAACAGGGGCTCTAAGTAACCTAACTTCAGCTTTCCTTTACCCTTTTCTAAGAATACTGCTTCCTCCAAATACCTGAAAGACTTACGCCCTTATACTTAGAAACTTTTCCTAAATCGTCTGTTTCACCTTATATGAGAATTTCTCTCTTGGTACTACAAACCTATGATTTAGTTTTTATGGCAAAGGGGCTAATTCAATTTCTCAGAGCTCCCTGCACTTAAAATTATATACATTTTGTTTAGACAAGTCAATCACTTATTAAAATTTTAAGATTCGAATTTAATGAAGTAAAGAAATTATTATTTACAAAGTAGCTTTGCTTGTTCTGACCAGGTTTCGAAATTAGCCAACCTAATTTTTTTTTGTAATAAAATTGCTCGCAAATCCTCAACTTTCAAATCACTTAATTTTGAAAACGTAAAAATATCATTTTCATTCAACAGGTTTTCGATAACTGGACCTATCCCTTTGATTTGCTTAAGATCATCTTTATGATCCGTTTCAAGTTTCTTCTTTGATTTTCGGGAAGATAACTCTTTTTTTCCTGTTTCTACGTTGAGGATTTTTATATATTTTTGGTTGGCAGATCTCTCAACTTTTTTCTGGCTCTTGGTGGGAATTAAAAATAAATAAATAAAAATCGCTAAAATTCCGGAATAAATCCCTGCCCATAAAAATAGTTTCGATTTATTTTTTCTATTCATAGAAAGTCTTTCAAAAAGCCGTAACTTGCGAAGCTACGGCTTTTGTAGATTTAGTATTCAATAATGCGGGGAAGTTCTTTTGCTTGTTCAACCCAGGATTGAACCTGTGATAACACAGGTAATCTGCGAACCAATTTCTTCGCTTCATTTACTTCCTGCATTTTTTGTAATAAATTCTCAGGATTTCTTTGAGCTAATTCTGGAACCGTGTCAACACCGGCTTCCTCAAGTAAATCGGAATATTCCTCACCGATGCCTTTTACTCTGAATAAGTCAGCTAGGTTAACCCATTCTAAAATCAGTTTTCCAGAAATGCCAGTAGATTCGGCTAATTTCTTGCGATCCCTTGTTTTTGAACCGACTTTTAGTAGACCTTCCACGGTTTTGATGCCTTCCTTCGCAAGCATTTCAGCGTACTTAGGACCAATACCTTCAATATCTATTATTTTTGTCATCAGACCTCCCAAAAAAAATAACTTTTAAAGATACTTCATTATATACGAGTTAATAAATATTTACTACCAGGAATCGCAAATTCTTGAGGTTGTTTTTTATTTATTTGAAATCAGATACTCAGAGTTAAGTTGAAAATCAATATCAGAATAAGACTTCAATAAATCAAAAAAAACATCACTTGAAGAGATTTTATTAGTTTCCTTTAGTGCGTATTCGTGAAGAAATTCGAAGAATAATTGATCTCCCAGGGTATCACGAATATATTGTAGAAATTGCGCTCCTTTTAAATAAGTAGCATTGCGATAAGGAACAAATCCCTGGTATTCATAAATGGATTGATTAACATACCCTTCGGGTTGGTAAAAATTGACACGATAATCCCACCACCAATCCACTAATTCCGGATAGTATTTCTCATAAAATAATAATTCACTATAAGTACACAAAGCTTCGTCAAGCCAGGGTTCCATTGCCTGATCATTGGCGATGGTGGAATACCACCATTGATGAGCTGTTTCGTGCACAGCAATAAAAGTCAGATAATTTTTAGGGGAATAATCAAAGAGATTATAAAAACCTCTACTTAAAAAGAAAAGACCATCATATTCCATCCCATCCAAAAAGTCAGCTTCGACAATAGATAAGTTCTGTCTTGAGTAAGGTGTAAAAAGATCTGAAAATAAATCAATGGCCTTCGACACTTCATTAATCAAATGGGGAGCAGCTTGTTGATGGAATGGAAAGGTGTAAGTAGAGATGTTTATTCCGTTGTGATCCTGAGCTTCAATCACATATGACGAACTAAGTGTCCAGACGAAATTTCTCGCCTGTTTCGAAACAAAGGAATAGGTAGTATCGGTGTGTTGAACAGGGAGCGTGGATGCGGCAATTTCTGCATTGGGCGGAGAATTAAATAATTCAATTGAGATATCGAAATCTGACAAATCATAAACCAGATATTCACCGTAGAACCAGGGGGCATGGATGATCCATTCTCCATTTTCAGTTAATGGAGGAAGAAATGGATACCAATCGACAAAATTGGTTTGGATGGATGAGAAACCAAATATTCCTGGTTTTTTATCATCGGCTGCCGGGGGAATTGGTGGAATGGAAAGAAGATAATCAATTTCGATCTCAATTTTTTCTCGAGGTTCAAGCTCTGGGTCCAGGGACAGTGAAAGATAATTTTTATTTTCCTGAACATGATCAATGAGAATACCGTTAATGAATAATTTTTCCAGTAAAAATGCGTCAGGATAGCGAAGGGGATCGCAGGCTAAAACCAAATTGTTTAATTTTTCTGATGAATTATTAAGAAAAACTATTTTTTCATTAATTTTTGCTTTTTGATCCAGATAATTGAAACTTACATGAATTGTATAATCAGGAATAGATGCAATAATTCGATCATCGGGTTGAAGAGAAGCGATTACCTCATTCGTCTGTTGGACGTCGATTTTAGATTCAGTTGGGTGAATTTCTGGCTCAGTAGTTATTACCGTTGGGCTAGCTGTCGACTGTTGCGATAAACTATTTTGGTTTATCCCTGAACAACCTGCAGAAACAAAAATCAGCCATAAACCGGCGAAAAGAAGTAACTGAACTTTACCAAATTTCATTATTTCTGGAATGAATTAATGATGATGATTCGTATCACTCTCTTCATCAAGTTCGTCAAAATCTTCATCTTCAAAATAAAAGTCATCATCCCCATGTGCATGGCCATGTTCTATTTCTTCTGCGGTAGCTTCGCGAATATTGAGAATGTGAACATTGAAATGCAATTCTTTTCCCGCCAAAGGATGATTAAAGTCGAGTGTGACGGATTCATCATTTATCGCTACAATGATGGCTTCCATTTCATCAGCTAACTCGTCTGAATCATCTTCCGGCTGTACAGTTACTTCGGTTCCTAATTTCAATGGGAAATCCTCTGGGAATTCGTCTTTCGGAACGATCATTATTGATTCAGGGTCTACTTCGCCGTAACCATCTTTAGGCTGAATCGAGATATTTTTTTTATCCCCCACACGAAGCCCATAAATTGCTTCCTCTAATCCAGAAATAATTTGCCCAGCTCCTTGAAGAAAAGTAATGGCGTCTCCATCATCAGAAGAGTCAACAACTTCTCCGTCAACGCTTAACTCATAGTTCATGGTTACAACAAGGTTATCTTCAATTGTCAGAGGTTTGTTTTCAGTTTCCAAAATTAACTCCCTATTTTTGTCCTATTGAGTAAATCCATTGCCGGAATTATATCACGGGGATTTTGTTAGCCGTGAAACAGGTCTTTTTCTGTATTTATTGTTTTAGTCTATCTATTTTAGGGAAAAATAAATTCACATAACAATTGTTGGCTATCAGTTAGTTTTTGTAATACCTGAGTTAACTCTTCTAATGACAAGTCAGATTTAAAATGATCTGAATTTACCAGTGACCAATCGTGTGAACTTAAGCTTTCTGTGGGCTTTTCTGAAATAGAATCACAAATAAATTGATAAAGGCTTTGATTTAATTCAGTGTTTAGAGAAAAACTTGCCTGATTATTCGTGATCCATTCAATAAATTGATTTACTGAAAAGAGGTCAAGGATGACAGAATTATTCCATTTTGTTTTAAATTTCGTGTTGAAATATTTTATGGTTTTTTCGTGCGGGATTTTGCCGGTTGTTAATAAGAAGAATTTTTTATAGTCGATAAAATCTTCCTGCTGGTTATCGACCAAAGGAATAATCATGAGGCCATGAGCATCCTGATAATAAAAGATTACTGACCAAACAGAAATCAAAGCAGGTCTTTTGCTCTCCAAATCATCAACCACAAAAACAAGTAGCCTTAGCTGTTCATCTTCCAGATTTTGTGGGCTAAAGAAGGTATTCTTATTTTCAGGCAAGGTAAAATTCGCTAATTTTGCGCCTGTTAATAAGCACATAATGAATAAAAGGATGATGATCAGGACTCTGAGAAATTTTTTCATTTTTTTGTTTAAGTAACCAGGACCCCATTAATTTTAGCATGGATCATTTGATCATTTGAAAGAAAATAAAATAAAAAAACCTCCTGATAAAAATGGCAGGAGGTTTTCTTTTCTGAAATAATGAATTACCTGGTCAAATAATATGTGTAAATTGCTAGCCAACCGAGTACAAAACCGCTAACACAAGTTATCGCTAATGTTTTAACAATTTGATTGATCTTTAATCCTTCAACAAATGGATATAAAACTCGGATGAACCATTGAATAACTTTTGATTCCTTCATAACCGGAATGAATGTGTCCCAAAATATTAATTCAGAATTGAGTAAAATTTCTTTCATCAGATCTCCTATGCCTAGCGCGAGGTTGACATTTTTATGATTTTTCCATTTTGATCCACTATTACTCTGATCACTTTGGGAATTTTTATTCCAGTAGCGGAAATACTTTCTCCTTTAAAAATCAGTAAAGTTTTTCCATCTGGCTGGTTATGACGGGTAGGTTTTTTTCCTGCGACTTCCGGGAATTTTTGATAAACCTTTTGATATATGTTTTCCACCGGAACCTCGATTATTGAAATCTGCGTTTACGTAGAAATGCTGGGATGTCAAGGTTTTCTTCACCAACAATCGCTTCTTCAGGTTCTTTAATTGCCTGGCGAGTAAAGGCATGTTGGGCAGTATAGGTTGGATAAGATGCCCTGTGCTGCGATTGCGTTAAAGTAGATGTGTCCGTATCCAGCGGGGTGGCTCCCAAACCGGTGATAACCAGAATAACTTCACAGCGATCCACCAATTTTGGATTCACGATCAAGCCAGGAATAATATCTGCATTGCTATTCGTTTGCTCTCCTAATTGAGTCAATGCTTCTGTAACTTCGTGAAATTCCAGATCGTCTCCAGCCGTGAAATTGGCAATAATTCCACTGGCATTCTGAATATTGACGGATTCCAGAAGTGGGTGATTCAATGCATTATGGATGGCTTGTTTTGCTTTATCTTTTCCTTTACCAATTCCGATCGACAATAAAGAACCACCGCCAGCTTTCATTAAATTGCGTATATGGGAAAAATCAATATTGATATAGCCAGTTTGGTTGATCAATTCTGAAATTCCCTGAATTCCCTGCCGAAGAACGTCATCAGCTAACCGAAAAGCCATGTCCAGAGGTAAATTACGAGGTGCGACTTTTAATAATTGATCATTAGGGATGGCGATTAATGTATCCACTTGCTGGCGTAATCTGGACAAACCTTCCTGGGCGTTTCTTTGGCGTCTGCCCATTTCAAAACTGAATGGAGTTGTCACAATGGCAACAGTTACCGCGCCAACTTTTCGGGCAGCCTGTGCAGCAATCGCGATGGAGCCAGTTCCGGTTCCGCCACCCATTCCGGCGGTCAAGAAAACCATATCAGCCCCCTGCAATACATAAGCTAAGTCATCAATGCTTTCTTTAGCAGCATCGAATCCAACCTGAGGATTTCCACCCGCTCCAAGCCCACGGGTTAATAACGGCCCAATTTGGATTTTTGTGGGCGCCAGACTGGATTTTAATGCCTGAACATCCGTATTTACTGCAATGAAATCTACACCTTTTAATCCTAATTCAATCATTCGATTGATGGCATTTGAACCACCACCACCCATGCCAACAACCTTTAACACGGGTTTCATTACAGAATATCCAGAATTATTTGAAATGGGTTTTGAAAAATTATTATTCATGCTTCACCTCTACCTTATTCTGTTGCAAGTGTTGTGCCATCTTCCTGAAATTGCTCAATAATACATCCAAATTTCTTCAACATTCGGATCGTTTCTTTGGAATAATTCGCTATTTCTGAGATGAGGGTTACTTTATTAGATAGGATGGCTTCATCAATAGAAAAACCAACTGTTGTTTTATTTTTGTTTATCAATAACTTTATGTGGTCAAATTCCCAATCAGAAATACCGTATTCCCGATCAGGTAATAGAACATAATGTTTAATTAAACATTGCTTAGGATCAGATCTTTTGGATTTTTTTTGTTTTTCGAGGGAAGATGTAATTTGTTTTTGCTCTTCTTTAAAACTTTCAACCATTTCCTCCACAAAAGGATTCTGAGGTTTTTCATTTACAAACCAAGCAAAATCAGATTCGGGGAGGTCATTATCAGAGGCTAATAACCAAAAATTACAGGCTAAAACCATTGGGTGGACCGGTTCAATTGATAAATTTTCATCCAAGGCCAGACTTTGTTGGCTATGAAGTAATAATGAAATGATCTTCTGGTTGAACCAACTTTGCCTGATCTCTTCCTGGTTAGGTTTTTGTGATTTAGGATTCTTGGGCAACCCCGTATTGAGTAAAATGATTGGTACTTCTTTTTGAAGCAAGGCATTGGTTATTGCCTGGTACCACTCGTAAATTCTGAAACCTTTCTGATCTTGCGAACCCTGGGGAGTAATATAAGGTTTAGACTGCGGCCATGCTTCGGGCCCACCTTTTCCCCAATTAAGATTTTGATCAAAGGTGTACGCATAAGCAGAGAGAACTAAATTTTCCAAAATCAAATTTTGTTCTCTTCTTTGTAGATTTTTAATACAGCTTCTCAAAAAGGCTGTATCCCAATAATTACCTCCGGGCTCAAGTGGTGGAAAGACAGGAATTAACCCTTCTCCTAGAGCAAATTTGGCCAATGGAATATATTGATCCAAAAACCGATCAACCAAATCATTTTGAGCCCAATAATTATCCGGCCAGGATTCTTTTTGATTTGGGCGATCATAAAAAATACAATATTTTACACCCCATTTTGCATATATCTGCAGTAATAATTTCAATTCTCTGGAGCCAAAATTTGTTTTTAATGGAAGGTTGAACTCAATAATTGGAGTAATGCCTGCTTCCATAAGATTTTTTAAAAAATCTTCCGGAATTGCTCTGTTTCGGTCAGATTTAAGCACCAACCAGCCGACATTCAGAGCGCTTAAAGCAGGCAACCAGGTTTTTAAATCTTCCTGCCGGTAATGCAGGGTGTCCAGAAAATAGTGCATACCAAATTGGCTATTAGGAATATTTTTGTTTTTCTGCATTAAATCCTCTACTCTTCTATGGATTATTGGATGATGTAGCAAGACTTATGCCAAAAAAAAGGGGAAGTAAAAATATAAGTGCGTGGATTCAGAACGAGTTCTCAAGGTCTGATATAATTTTTGGATATGATCCTGGTTACCGGCGGCACTGGTTTTATTGGAAGAAATTTGGTCACATTGTTAATCCAGAATGGATACGAAGTTCGTACCTTATTAAAACCATCTCAAAAATCCCCAGATCTTCCGAAAGGAATTCCAGTAGAGGCGGTTGTTTGCAGCCTCAATGATGAACGCGGGCTGCGAGCAGCATTAAAAGGGATCGACGTCGTTTTTCACCTGGCGGGTACTGAAAGATTGTCTTCCAGATCGAATTTGATGGATGTGGATGTAGTCGGTACTGATCTACTTGTTCAGGCAGCGAAGAAGAGTAAAATTTCCCACCTGATCTATTTAAGCCATTTAGGTGCAGATCAAAATTCGGCTTATCCAGTTCTGAAGGCAAAAGCATTGGCAGAGAAAACCATCGTCAATGGTGGTGTGCCTTATTCAATTTTTCGTACCTCGCATGTTTACGGTAAGGGGGATCAATTTGTTGAAGCTTTTGCTAAATTAATCAAAATCTCCCCAGGTGTGTTTTTTTTACCGGGAAAAGGTGAGACTGCTTTGCAGCCCTTATCCGTCGAAGATTTAGTAGCCTGTTTACAGTTAGCAATCCAAAACCCTGATATGATCGACCAGATTTTGGATTTAGGCGGAGGAGAAACTTTTAGTTTTCGCGAAATAATTGAAATGATTATGAACAAAATTAATGCACGACGATACTTTATCAATATTTCGCCAGCATATTTACGGATGTTATTGGTTTACATAGATCATATCATGCCTAAATTTCCAATTTCACTTTATTGGTTGGATAGTTTGGCAGAGGATCGAACTACCGCTTTGGATGTATTACCAAGGCTTTTTGGAATTCTGCCTTCGCGGTTCAATCAATCCATAAATTTCTTAACTTCATCAAGATAACAAGGATACAACATGAGTCAATTCGGTTTCAGCGTACATGGACATTTTTATCAACCATCCAGAGAAGACCCTTTTACAGGGAAAATACCAGAAGAACGCGGAGCCTATCCATATCGAAATTGGAATGAATTAATTTTTCAACATTGTTATTTACCCAATACCGAAATAGGTAATTTTCAAAAAATAAGTTTCAATTTTGGTCCAACTCTCCTGGATTGGATGAATGAGAATTACCCTGAGGTATTACAAAAAATTATTTCTGAGGATCGTCAGAATTATGAAATTTATGGCGTGGGCAATGCTCTTGCACAACCATATCATCACACAATCTTACCTTTGGCCAGTAAAGAAGACAAAATCACTCAAATTCATTGGGGTATCGAAGATTTTAAAAATCGCTTTGGTCATGATCCCGCTGGCATGTGGCTCCCGGAGACGGCTGTTGATATGGAAACGCTCAATATTTTAGCTGAATTCGGAATTCAATTTACAATTCTGGCACCCTGGCAGGCGGATACAGATCACCTGGATATTACCCAACCTTATTGGGTAAGCTTGGAAAATGAAAAGAAAATAGCTGTTTTCTTTTATCATCGAGATTTGAGTACTCAAATAAGTTTTAATCCGCTGGCCACAATTAATGCAGATGTATTTGCCACCAATCTCCTTTTACCTAATCTATTGCAAACGGGTAGGCTGGAGCATCCAAAATATTTGTTGATCGCATCCGATGGGGAATTGTATGGGCATCATCAGCCCTTCAGGGATAAATTTCTGGCACATTTATTAAATGGGTCATTGAAAAACAGTAATATTCAAAATATTTTTCCTGGATTATGGCTAAAACTTCATCCGCCGATTGAATTCATAAAAATTCATGAAAACTCATCCTGGAGTTGTCTGCATGGCATTAATCGCTGGTCTACGGGTTGCGATTGCACCCCATTTAGTGAATGGAAAGAAAATTTAAAGATTTTTATTGACTATGTTGGTAATTTAGTCAATGATGCATATACGTCCAAATTATCCAACAGAACGAGCAATGTTTGGGATTTAAGAAACCGATTTATCGAGGTGATAACGGGAAAGAAAACTGAAAAACAATTAATCGAAGAGATTTTGGGGGAAGAAATGGCAGATGAAGAAGTAGAAGATTTGATTGATTTGATCAGGGCACAATTTGAACGGCAACGTATGTACACCTCATGCGGTTGGTTTTTTGAAGACTTTGACAGGATTGAACCGCTCAATGTGGTTGCTTATGCCTCCCAGGCACTTCTTTTAACCCAAAAAGTCACCAAAGAAAATTATTTTCCGAAAATTGAACCGTATTTACGAAAAATTACTTCTCATTCTTCGGGTTTATCTGCGCTGGATGTTTATCAAGAATTTAGTACCAGAGCTGAGTTTGTTATTAAGGTGGCAAGTTAAAATTATTTTGTAAATTTCTTCTTCCACTCAAAAAGTTTATTTAATGCCTCAATTGGTGAAATTGAGTTGATATCCAGATCTTCCAAAGCATCCAAAATAGGATTATTCTCTGGAAACAAAGTGAGTTGTTGTGGTAAATCAGGCTGGATGGTGATTGCCTTCCCTGAACTAATTTCCAACTGCTTTAAGATTTCGGCTGACCTTTGAATAACCGGGCGGGGCAGTCCAGCTAATTGGCCAACATGAATACCGTAGGAGCGGTCTGCACCGCCGGGAATGATTTTGTGCAAAAAGACAACATGGTTGTCGGCTTCGGATACAGCCACATTATAGTTGCGAACACCTGGTAATAACTCACTTAATTGCGTCAATTCATGGAAATGGGTGGCAAATAATGTTCTTGAGCGGAGGTTGGGATGATTGTGGATGTATTCAATCACCGCCCAGGCAATGGATAAACCATCATAAGTAGATGTTCCCCGTCCGATTTCATCCAAAATTAAAAGGCTTTTCGGGGTGGCATGATTTAAAATATTGGCGGTTTCAATCATTTCTACCATAAAGGTAGATTGACCTGCATGAATTTCATCCTGGGCCCCAATACGCGTAAAAATGCGATCTGTGATGCCAATTCTGGCTTCTGTAGCGGGGACAAAACTTCCAATTTGAGCCAACAAGACAATTAATGCGACCTGGCGTAAAAAAGTACTCTTTCCACTCATATTGGGACCAGTAATAATTCTGATGATTTCTCCCTCTTCAAAGGTTGAATCATTTGGAACAAATCTTTTGCCCTGCAACATTTTTTCCACAACAGGATGCCTGCCATCACTTATTTGTAAAATTTGTGAATCTTCGATGATCGGTCTACAATAATTTCCCAGTGATGCTGCCTCAGCTAAGGAAGCTAAAACATCGATTTCAGCGATTCCATTTGCAGTTTCAAGAATCTTTTTGCTGGTGGTGGTTAAGTGGTCGCAGATTTGTTTAAATAGACGCTGTTCAATTTCGCTTATACGGTCTTCTGCGTTAAGAACCAGCGTTTCATATTCTTTTAATTCGGGAGTAATAAAACGTTCGGCGTTAACCAAAGTTTGCTTGCGAATATATTCTGAAGGAGCAGAGGGGCTGTTTGCTCGGGTAATCTCGATATAATACCCAAAAACTTTGTTGTAGCCAACTTTTAATGTTTTAATTCCGGTTCTTTCTCTTTCAATAGATTCGAGGTTATTTATCCAATCCCTGGCATGCTGAGAGGCTTCAATAATTTGATCCAGTTCCGAAGAATAGCCGGAACGGATGATGCCAGTGTTTTGCAGAGTTGCCGGAGGATCTTCTGAGATGGCTATGGTTAAAAAATTTAATTCCTCGCTACAAGGGTAAATTCTCTTACTGATTTCAGAAATGGATGGAGCTTTTATTTCCAATAAAAGCTGTAATAATTCAGGTAAGTTTTGAAACGTTGTCCGTAATGCCACCAGATCACGCGGAAGTGCGTGTCCAGAAACAATCCGGTTAATAATTCTTTCTAAATCATTGATTTTCCGCAAGTAAGAAAACAACTCTGCCCGTTGCATCCCATTATTTTTTAGATATTCAACAGAATTTTGTCTTTGAACAATTTGTTCAATATCAAGTAAGGGTTGTGAGACCCACTGTCGTAGCATCCGTTTGCCCATCGGGGTGACAGCAAAATCCAGAATATGTAGCAGCGATCCCTTCACTTCATTTTTTCGGAGTGTTTCAGTTATTTCGAGATTTCTTCTGGTGGCAGCATCCATAACCATAAAAGAACTGGTTGAATAACTGGACAAATTTCCCAACAACTTTAGTGCAGAAGGTTGAGTATCACTTAAATAATCAATGATTGCTCCTGCAGCCTGGATAGCCTTTGTTCGCCCTTTTATCCCAAAGGCATCCAGACTTGCGACATTAAATTGAGCCTTAATTTTCTCTTCGCAACGTACAGGATCAAAATGCCAGGACGAATAGAGTGTGATATGTCCTGGAATTTCCTCTGTTATTTTCAGATTTTCGGGCAGTAAAACTTCTGCTGCGTTTAATCTTAAAACTTCTGCCTTTAATTCCACTAACGGGTCAGATGAAGATATTTCGGTGGCTTTAAACTCTCCGGTCGTAATATCTACGTATGAAATTCCAATTTGCTCATCTTCCAGAATAGCACAGACTAGAAAATTGTTTTGGTCATTTTTTAAAAGGTTCGGTTCAATCACCGTTCCGGGAGTAACGACCCGCACAACATCGCGCTGCACAATTCCGCGACCATCCGGTTCGGTGAGTTGCTCTGCGATAGCTACATGATAACCTTTACTGATTAACCGGGAAAGATAATTGTCAACGGCGTGATATGGTATCCCAGCCATAGGGATACGGACGCCTTTGGCAACGTTTCGTGAGGTTAGAACGATATCTAATTCTCGCGATGTTATTTCTGCATCCTGGTCAAAGGTTTCATAAAAATCCCCCAGGCGAAAAAAAACAATTGCGTCCGGGTATTCTTTTTTTAAATTTAAGTACTGTCTTCTGATTGGAGTAATTTCGTTTTCGCTCATTGACCTTGATTCTATGATTACATGGATTTTTCTGCAAGTTTTATCTTGTTTTTGAATTATTGACAATTGGATATAAAAGGTAATTAATAGGTATTCTCGAGTAAAATTACATCATTAATTTAGCAGGAAGGATGAAACACGCAATCATTATGGATAATAAAGTCAAGTTCTTACCTTTTCATGCGATCAATGAATTTATGGTAGATGATTATAGACAACTGGTTATTCAATCTGTTTTTGGTCATATTAATAAAATCTCTGAGGAAAAGCAAAGGAAAATTAATGCATTAACGAAGAGGTTTGTGCGCGTGCAGGGTTTTAGAAATAGTGCTTTGGCGCCTTTACCTTTAAAAATAAATGGTTGTATTGATGCATTTAAGAAATCTCCGGAATTCGTAGCTACGCTTTTAGAAGCCTGGAACGAGATCAATTCAGCTCATAGAGAGCGGATTTATGAGTTTCTCGTCAACAAGAACTGGGAACTCTTACCGATCGAAGCTGACAGAAGCCTGTTGCCGGGCTTTATGATTGAATGGCCGAAGGAAAGCTCTTTTGAAGTGCTTATTCAGGAGTTTAGAGAAAAATTTCCTGATATCGTTATAAGTGATGATGATATCAGTTTGCTGACTGTATGGGTTTCAAACCGGTTACCTTACGAGATGGTTGATAATCTCTTTTCAGCAGCGAATGAATAAACGGATTATTCGTTAAATTCGACTTCTAAATCCAAGTTTTGATCAACGAGCTTTTTAGAATCCAGGTTGATTTCTCCGAAAAGCTCGTTTTGTTTTGCTTCAATGATGTGCCTTTTAACCAATTCCAATAAAGCAAGAAAAGTTACCACCCATTCCACCCTGGAATTTTTTTGAGTCAGGAGATTTTTAAATGTAGTTTGTTTGACGACCCTTAAGTGATCCAAAATGGTCGATATCCGTTCTTTTATTGTTATCCGGGGTAAATTTATGACGGTATCCAGGTCTTGAAGTGGAATTTCGTTACTAAAAATTTCTCTGGCAACCCTTACCAGATCATCCAGTGTAATATCTGTTAAGTCCAATTTGGGTTGAAAGTTGATTTTAGGTGGGGGTGCCATGCGCAGATAAGTTCTTAATCCTTCTTCTTCTCTTTCCATTAACAATTTTGAAATCTCTTTAAAACGTTTGTAAACGATTAATTGTTGAGCTAAGGCTTCACCCGAATCTACTTCTTCATCTCCAAAAAATTCAATCACAGGTTTGGGCAATAATGCCTGCGATTTAATATGAATTAATCGTGATGCAATCACAAGAAAAGATGATACTTCTAAGGGGTTTTCAATTTCAACCTGAGAAAGATAAGCCAGATATTGATCTGTGACTTTTGCTAGAGCTAATTTGGTAATATCTAGCTCTGCTTTTTCAATTAATTCCAGCAGTAAATCTAAAGGACCCTGGTAAAGATCCGTTTCAATTCGATAAACTTGGTTATAATTAGAACCTGTCTGTGGTACCACGACAGCAATTATAGCAGAATCTTCAATCAAGACCGGAAAAAAATTATGGAAGCAAAAAATTTAACCCACATTGACTCAGCCGGAAAAGCCACAATGGTGGATGTTGGTGAAAAACCTATCAGTCATCGAATTGCCAGGGCAAAAGGTCAGATTATCTTGAAGTTGGCAACACTTGAATTAATTAAGAAAGGTTTGACAAAAAAAGGCGATGTTCTGACAGTTGCGAAAATTGCAGGTATCCAGGCAGCCAAAAAAACTTCCGATTTAATCCCTCTTTGCCATCCTTTGATATTAAACAAAATTGATGTTGATCTAAAATTGGACGATGATTTGCCTGGTATCCAGATAGAAGCAATGGCTATTACAGATGGAAAAACAGGTGTTGAAATGGAAGCCTTGACTGCGGTTTCTGTTGCCGCTTTGACAATTTATGATATGGTCAAAGCTGTTGAAAAATCAGCAATTATTGGAAATATTCGCCTGGTAGAAAAACGAGGGGGATTGAGCGGAGATGTAATCCGTGAGTGATAATCAAAAATCGAAAACAGACACGATAAATTTAAAAATTCTTTTCTTTGCAAAGTTAAAGGAGATTGTTGGGGCTCCTCATATCTTGTTAGAAATGGAACAAGGCTCAAAAGTAAAGGATTTAAAAAAAATATTAATCTCTCAGTACCCTGGAATTGAGGATTACCAAACGGCTTTACTGGTATCGATCAATCAGAATTTTTCTTTTGACGAGGATTTATTAAATAATCAGGATGAAATCGCTTTTTTCCCTCCAGTGAGCGGTGGCCAGACAGATGAAAATGATATTTTTGAAATAACCTACGATGAACTTGAATTCAATGCTTTGATTACTAAAGCAATTCTTAACCAAACTGGAGCGATTGTGATGTTTACCGGTGTGATTCGCGGAGAAACTGCCCAGGCAGATCATCCAGTTACCACCGGCTTAGAATATGAAGCTTATATTCCAATGGCGGAAGCGAAAATGAGGCAGGTAGGGGCAGAAATTCGGCAACAGTGGCCATCCATTCAGAAGATCTTTATTATTCAGAGAATAGGGTATATGGACGCGATGACCCCTACAGTGATTGTTTTGTGTACAGCAGCGCATCGAAATACTGGAGTTTTTGAGGCAGCAAAATATGGTATTGATCGGATTAAAGAGATTGTACCAATCTGGAAAAAAGAAATTGGCCCGGATGATAATACCTGGATTGAAGGGGATTATCTCCCCAAGCATGGTGATTAATGATCCCTGGTATTGATTGGTAAATTGAAGACCTTTATAATTAGAAAAAAGAAAATGAACTTATGGGGCGTAAGCCACTTGATATACAAAGATGAGGTGGCTTTCGCATCAAAAGTTCTTGGGAGAAAAGGATGAATGCTGACAAACGAGCTCCTAAGCTGGAAAGTCCTACAGAACTTGCTGCACGATTGAAGTTAAAAATCACTGATTGGCTGTTGTTGAGCCGGGCTCTAACTCATCGTTCTTATTTAAATGAACATCCTGAAGCCCTGGAAGATAATGAGCGACTTGAATTTCTGGGTGATGCTGTCCTCGATTTTGTCGTTGCTTCCTGGTTGTATCATCGTTTTCCCGAAATGCCGGAAGGAGATCTGACCCGAATGCGGTCAGCGTTGGTACACACTGAACAACTGGCTGAGTTTGCCAAGAAGATCCATCTTGGGAGAGCAATGCGTCTGGGTCGTGGCGAGGCACAGGCTGGCGGAAGATCGCGACCTGCATTGTTGTGTGATACGTTTGAAGCACTTGTGGGGGCGCTTTATTTGGATGGCGGGATCCCGGCTGTTAATGAATTCTTAGAAAATTTATTAGAAGAATCTTCAGAGGATATTTTGCTTAATAATAAAAACGAAGATCCGAAAAGCCTTTTCCAGGAATGGGCTCAATCTCAGGGATATTTTGCACCGTCTTATGTGACAAAAAATTCTTTTGGACCAGATCATTCAAAGATTTTTCAAGTTGAAGTTGTATTAAATGGGGAAGTATTTGGAATAGGCGAAGGGCCAAGCAAACAGGCGGCCGCCAAGGTTGCTGCCCAACAGGCTCTCAGTCGTCTTGGGATGCTCCAAAACCAAAATAATCATACAAAATTATCGGGGGGTTAAATTATTCATGATTTCTCGTTTGAAATCTTTAGAATTACATGGCTATAAAACCTTTGCAATTAAAACGAATTTTGAGTTTCCTGGAAAGATCACCACGATTGTGGGTCCAAATGGTTCTGGAAAATCCAATATCGCGGATGCGATCCGCTGGGTGCTGGGGGAACAATCATATCGTTTACTAAGGGGTAGGAAAACCGAAGATATGATTTTTGCAGGGAGCGAAGGTCGCACCCGGGCAGGAATGGCCTCTGCGACGATTACTTTCAATAATGAGGATGGTTGGTTACCGATCGATTTTTCGGAAGTTTCGGTAACCCGGAGAGCCTATCGAGATGGTCAAAATGATTATTTACTCAATGGGCAAAAAATACGGTTACGAGATATCCAGGAACTTTTTGCACAATCAGGGTTAGCAGAAAGAACCTACACATTGATAGGACAAGGGTTAGTTGATTCAGCCTTATCAATTCGCCCGGATGAAAGAAGAAAATTCTTTGAAGAAGCAGCAGGAATTGGGTTATATAGAAGCAGACGTGAAGATTCATTAAACAGATTAGAACAAACTCGCCATAATTTGCAGAGAATTTCAGATATTATTTCAGAACTTGAACCGAGGTTGAAAAGTTTAGAAAAACAATCCAAAAAGTTTTTGGAATATAAAACTTTGCAGGCAGATCTCCAGGCTTTATTAAAAGTCTGGTATGGATATTACTGGAATAAAACACAAAAAGAATTGGCACATGCGAAACAAATATATCAGGAACGTGAATTCAATTTAAATAAAATAAAAAGAAATTATGAAAAAATCGAGAAAGAATTAGGAGAAGTCAGATCCCTGATTTCAACAAAAAGGACCCAACTGAATGAATGGCATGCAGAGTCTTCCAGCCGGCATCTTGAACTTGAAAAAATAATTCGGGATTTAGCTGTCTTAGAAGAACGCCAACGCTCGATCACCACTCAGGAATATAACCAGAACTATGATATCGTTCGTTTGGATGAAGAAATAAAATCCAAAGAGAGTGACTTGCAATTGTTGGAAGTAGAATTTTCGACGTTAAATAAGCAGGTTGATGAAGCAAAAGCGAATCTGGAAGTGGCCCAAAAGCTTCTAAATGAGCGGTTGGCTGAAAGAAGGTTGTTAGAAGACGAATTGCAGAAGCAACGCAGTTTTCTCACTAGCCAGGAATCAAAATCGATTAGCTTAAAAGCAAAACTAGATGAGTTAAATGCGCGAATTGAATCTCAGAAAAATTCTCAGAAAAAGTTGGAACAAGATCGCGAAGAAACTCAAGCTAAATTTCTAGAAAAAGAGAAAAATTATTTATTCGTACAAAAAGCCTTGAACGAAATTGAAAAATTGTTAAACAAGAAAAAAGAAGAAACAAATGAATTTTCAAGGAAAATTCAGGAAATAGATAAAGAACTTCAGCAAAAAAGAAATCTATCCAACAAAATTCAGGCGGATGAGATCAAATTAACTGCTCAGTATGAAGCGATTAAACAAGCTGAAGAAACGCTGGCTGACTTTAATTTAGGTGCGAAAAATATTATGAACGCCAGTCGTAAAGGGGAATTTGCTGGAAAATATTTGCCTCTGTCTGAAACGCTTTTGGTTCCTAAAGATTTAGAAGTGGCACTGGATGCTGCTTTAGGAGAATACCTGGATTCTATTTTACTGTTAGATAAGGCTGATCCATCGATTGTTATTCAATTCTTAACAAAAAATGACCAGGGAAGAGCAATTTTATTACCAGTCAGTTGGTTAAAAGACGAAAAACCCATTAAGAAAATTTTTTTGGAAGGAATGATTGGTTATGCTGATGAGTTGATTAAATTCGATGAAGCAATTAAACCTGTGTTTCAAAGCTTACTGGGGAATACCATCATTTTTGACACGGCTGATAACGCCATGAAGGCCAGAGAGCATCTTTCTCCAGGTTCGCGGATTGTCACTATGAAGGGGGAAATTTTTCAGGGCAATGGTGTAATTCATGCTGGTAAAAAAACTAAATCAGCAAAAATTTCACAACCTCGTCAAAAACAAGAACTAAAAGAAATGATTGCTGAAAGCCAGAAGCTAATTTCAACTTTTCAAAGTGAAATCCTGGAATTGGAGAACCAGCATGAAGTCTTAAAACGAGATTTTGAGAAATTAATCAACGAAGAGGCCCAATTAAAGACTGAATTTCAACAAAAACAAAATTTGTTAAACCAGAATTTCTTGGATTTTGAAAAATTAAAACAAAGAAAACAATGGTTAGATAATCAATTTTCGGTGATCGATCAACAAATTTTCGATAGTGGTTCAACTAGAGATAAAACCAGAGAAAATCTTCAAGAAGTTAATCAACAAATTGAACAAAATAAAAAATTAGTTGATGAAACCAGAAAAAAATTAAATGAGTTGCCGATCGATGAATATCAATCCTCTGTTGGCTATTGGAACACAAATCTGGCTGTAGTTGAAAGAGCCTCCAAAGAGTCACAAAAAAGGCTACAGGAAAATAAGCTGAATCTTGACCAGAATAAGCAAAGAGTTAATACCCTGCAAAGAAGAATAGAAGATCATAAAAATTCATTGCTGGAAATTGAAGATCAAAAAGCTCAAAATCGAGCTCAAGAAGAGGAGTTACAAAAGAAATTAGAAGAAATCCGAGAAAAAACTCTGCCAGTTGATAATGAATTAAAAATTTTTGAAAAATCTTACGAAAAATTGCAGGAAGAATTAACCGATGCACAGCAAACTGTCTCAACTGCTGAAAGATATGTTGCTCAAGGGCAATTGGATTACTCCCGAAATAAAGATACTCTTGAAAATTTAAGAAGAAGAATTGAAGAAGACTTTGGGCTTGTTTCATTTGAATATTCAGAATCAATTTCCGGCCCTACTCCTTTGCCATTTGATGGTCTGGTTGAACAATTACCCATTGTTTCCGAGATTGAACCCAATTTGGAAGAAAATATCAACCGTCAAAGAGCTCAAATGCGAAGGATTGGCCCTATCAATCCGGAAGCTGAGGAAGAATATTTATCCGTGAAAGAACGGTTTGAATTTTTATCCGCACAGGTCGAAGATTTGAAAAAAGCAGACCAGGATCTACGCCAGGTAATTTCTGAACTAGATGAATTAATGCAGCAGGAATTTCGAAAAACTTTTGACGCAGTCGCCGAGGAATTTAAAGAACTATTTAAAAGATTGTTTGGGGGAGGGTCAGCGAAATTATACCTTACTGATGAAGAAAATTTTCATAATACTGGGATTGAAATAGAAGCTCGGCTGCCCGGCAGAAGAGAACAAGGTCTTTCTTTACTTTCCGGGGGAGAACGCAGCTTAACCGCGGTTGCGCTGATCTTTTCTCTTTTACGAGTATCACCTACGCCCTTTTGTGTTCTGGATGAAGTAGACGCAGCTTTAGATGAAGCAAATGTTGGCCGGTTTTGTGATTTGTTAAAAGAATTGAGTGAAACAATTCAATTTATTGTGATTACACATAATCGAAATACGGTTCAGGCTGCTGATATTATCTATGGCGTAACAATGGGAAGAGATTCTTCATCCCAGGTAATTTCACTGAGATTAGACGAAGTAAGCGACGAATTGGTGAAATAAAAAAATCAGGCTTAGCCCGATTTTTTTATTGATAATCTCCAAATGCCGGAGTGTTCGGAACGATTTTGGTCCAAACATCGTCAAACTGCTCGATTTTGTGTTTCTCTTTTTCGGTAGTTAACCAATCATTGAAAACTTTTTGTTTGTTCTGGTCTAATTGATTAATATCCAAGGGACGTATTTCTTTTCCTAATAATTGAATGATGTGATAACCAAAAGATGTTTTGACTGGTTTGCTGATTTCGCCTACCTGTAAAGCGTAAGCGGCTTCTTCGAACTCCAGAACCATTTTGTTATGCCCAAACCAACCAAGATCGCCACCACTATCTTTATTGCTGGTATCGGTTGATACTTCTGCAGCGATAACAGACCAGTCTTCTCCCTTTGCTAATCGATTTAGAACTTCTTGCGCTTCTTCTTCGGTTGCTACCAGGATATGCCGTGCCCAAAGTTGCTCTTCCTCGGTGGGAACGTCGGCTGTAATTTTTTCATATACTTTTTGGCTGATCATTTGAGTTCGATATAACTCTTTAATATCTTTTTCAGAGAACCCAATTTCTGCAAACTTAGCGATAAAAGATTTGTAATTTTCCTGAAATAGTTCTGCAGTATATGCTGTTGGAGATGGTGTGATTGTAGGGGAGGGTTCCGATACATTTTCTGTTGGTTGAACTTCTTCAATTGGCGTGGATTCAACTTGTGGTTCAGACTCTTCTGTAACAATAGCTTCAGTGGGAACCGGCTCAGGTGTGGCTGTCACCATCGCATATTGCGTTGGATTTAAGGTAGCTGTGAAAAAAGGCGTGGGAGTATTCTCAGGAGTTGGTGTTCCATTCGGGAAGAAACCAAAATCCTTTTGAATTGCGTTTTGAACATCATCATCAGAAACAACGATACCATTTTCTTTAGCATATAATTCAATGACTTTGGAATTAATCATGTTGGTTATTACAGTAGCGCCAATTGTTTCTGGAACAGCCATTTGAGTTTGAATTTGTTGGATCAGACTATCAAAATATGCTAAATTTGATTGGTCAAATCCGAAAAATTGTTTGTAAGAATCATATTGAAGTGCCTGAGCGTTCAATTGTTGCCGTTCTAATTTAACCATTTTGACAAATTCACTGGATTTGATGCTGATGTTATCCACTTTGGCAACAGGTTTTTGCATTTTCAAAATAGTCTGATCCAAAACGCCAAATAAAACGACAGCAATCACAACAACGAGTATTACCACACTGGCTACAATAAGTACCTGTTGTTTTTGCTGCTCCTTTTTTAATCTGGCAGTATGTTTTTTGGATATTATTTTTGGTTGGGTAGGATGAGACATTAAAATACCTCATTTTGATAAGGGCATGGATGGGTTACTTACACCATGCCCTGTTTTGATTTCTTTTTTTAATCTTCCATAGAAGCGACGAAAGGTAAAAGTGCAACATAACGGGCTTTTTTCACTGCAGCAGCAACCTGCCGTTGATGTTTTGCACAAGTGCCGGTCTGACGACGAGGACGGATTTTTCCATCTTCCATTACATATCGACGCAATAAATCAACATCTTTATAGTTGAGTTTTAATTCTTTGTCAGAGCAAAATTGACAGAATTTTGGTCGAGGAGCAAATCCGCGTCGTGCGGAACCAGGATCCCTTCGAAATTGACTGTTGTCATTGGCCATTTCGGTTTCTCCTAAATTTAATAATTTTCATTGATTTCAAGGTTTGCGTTGGTTAGGTGATTGGGGTATTCTTTTTTATCACCTAAAATCATCATTTCGGATGCAATAATTTCAACACTGGTGTGTTTACAGCCTTCAGTATCCTCCCAACGGCGTGATTGAAGACGGCCTTCAATATAAACTTGTAATCCCTTAAAAAGATATTGCTTACAAATTTCCGCCAGGTTTCCCCAGGCGACAACATTGAACCATTCCGTTTCCAAATGCCGCTCTCCATCAGGAGCATTCCAAGATCGATTACAAGAAATGACAAAAGTTGTGACAGCACGGCCTGAAGGAGTTAACCGCATTTCAGGATCTCGTCCCAAATAACCAATCATCATTACTTTATTCAAACCTCTACTCATAATCAACTCCGGTAAATGTTTCTACCAGAACAATATAAAAAATACTTATTCTACAACAGAGAGCATATGACGTAAAACCGGCTCCAAGAAGCGCATGTTACGTTCTACTTCTTTGGTTGCAGATGGGGCAAGCGAGACATGAAAAATCAAGTAATGACTTTCGCGTAGCTTTTTAATCTGGTAAGCCATCCGGCGATTACCCCAATCAACAGTTTTATCAACTGTTCCGCCATTATCAGTTATCCAACCTGTAATTTTGGATGTAACGTCATTGACTGCGGTTTCATCCAAATCTGGTTGAAGAAGAACCATTAACTCATAATTACGCATTTTATCTTCCTCCTTTCCTCGGGTTTGCTACTGTACTCTCATAAACGAAGAGCCAGAAGCGGAAAGGTGACAACAAAGTTGCCGCCCATATTGGATGCAAGTTTATCATGGTTTTTTATTTTATGGGAGATATTCACGTTAGGTAGTTATAAATTAACAATCGACTTATTAAGAGTTTCAAGAGATGCTTCAGAAAACCATTTATAGAATGAAAGTGTCTCTCGATGGAAAAACTCAATATTTTCCTTGTAAAGATTAGCCATTGCTTTATCTTCAACCCCACCAGGCTTAATTAAATATTGGGTGTCTGGATGTTCTATTAATGTGATCTGCCCGAGAGAATGCAGGTATTTACAAATCGAAATGACCATTGATAATCTCTGCCCGGCAATTGCTGCAATTTGATAAGGAGTAAACAAGCCATTTTTTTTAGAAATCACATGATTTAATAAACCTGCAACGGTTTTTATGATGGTATTGATGGAATGATTCAATGGGTAGTTCTTAAACAAAAAAATTTGTTCTGGTTGAACAATTGTATATATTTTTTGGAAATCCGACAGCGTTGGTGGAATTGTATAAAGTATTAAGTTAGCTGATGGATGTAAATTTGTCCGGTTATACGTCTGATCAAAATTCTTGTTTAATCCTTCCTGAAACCAGAGAAAATCATGGTATTCATAGAGCCAATCGAGATTTTTAGGTGAATTTGTTCGAAAGTCAGTAAAGGTCAGTTCTCTGGTAGATCTTGATAATTCAATCAAGGTTGTTTCCGATGGTTGAACAGCTACAATTTCTACCTGTATGGTTTCCTGCCCCTGATAAACAGTACTGTGTAAATTGTAAGCAACGTCGATTTTACCTTCCGGTATCTGGTCGAATTTTCCCCGCCACCAGACGAATTCCTGAGTGTTGTCGGATTTATCCGAAGCAACAATTTTTAGATGTTCAGATTTTCTTCCAATCTTCCTCAAATTTTCAACCGTTACATTTTTACTGGCGAAAACCAGGGCAGGATTTCCAGCTCCGAAGGGGGATAATTTTTCAATCTCGCGTACAAATTCCAGGTTGATAACATCAAAGTCAATTACCCCATCAATTTGTAATTCTTTTTCTGTGATTTCCGAACCTAAACTATGAAGGACAGTTTTGTTAAAATTGTTTTTAAAATTCTGGTAATTATCAGCACTCATTGACATACCGGCAGCCATGGCATGACCACCAAAATGTCTTAAGTAAGTAGAGGATGCTCGAATTGTTTCGATGATGTTAAGGCTGTCAATTGATCTGGCTGAACCAGAATAACCAGTTTGATCATCGCCAGTTAATAAAATTGTTGGTTTATGAAAAAGTTCAACCAAACGGTTAGCCACAATTCCTAAAACCCCGGCTTCCCATTCGGGATGATGCATGATAATGGAAGGTTCTTCTAAATATTCTTTATTTCTATCGATTCTAGACAGGATGGAATCTGTAATTTGTTCAGTTAATAGTTTTCTGCGTTCGTTGAGGTTTTCAAGTTGAAAAGCAAACACTTTTGCTATTTGCAGATCGTTTGTGGTCAAAAAATTGACAATTTGATTAGCATCTGAAAGTCTTCCCAAGGCGTTTAGCATTGGAGCTAGATAAAACCCAATATGAGTTTCATTAATTTTTGAGCTTCCAAATCTTTTAATTTTGTAAAGTTCTTGTAATCCAATTCGTGTAGGTGATTGTAATAATTCTAAACCCCGTTGTACCAGATAACGGTTATCGCCAGTTAATAATGCCACGTCAGCAATTGTGCCTAAAGCGACCAGATCAAGAAGGTCATTACATTCTCCCGCCTTACCGATTTGCTCAAAAAGAAATTCAATTAATTTATACGCGACCCCAACCCCGGATAATGTCCCAAGAGGGTGGTTGGATGGCAGCCTTTGTGGGTTTACGTTTGCCAACGAAGCAGGGAGAGTATCTGGCAGACTATGATGATCGGTCACCAGAACATCCACACCTTGCTGTTTTGCATATTGAATGGAATTATGTTCGCTGATCCCGGTATCACAGGTAAGTAAGACAGAAATATCTTCTTTAAGAAACTCTTTAAGCGAGTCGATTTTTATTCCATGAGATTCTTTCGCTCGAATGGGGATATAAAAAACAAGATTGGCACCCAACTTCTTCAATCCTTGGTAAAGAAGGGTAGTGGAGGTCTGACCATCTACATCAAAATCTCCCCAAATTCCAATCTTTTCCTTTTTTGAAATTGCTTCTAATAAGCGGTTTGCTGCAATTTCAAGATCTGGGATTTCCTCTCCACCTGTTGGGTGATAAAAGGACCAATTAATAAATTCCTTCGCGGTTTTAGTTGAAGAAATTTGGTTGCGAGCTAAGATTTGTTGAACAAAAGGATTCGAAAAGGAATTTTGGATTTCTTTTGAAACCGGTAATTCTTTTTTCTCAACCCATTTCAGTGTGATCATAATTAAAAAGAAATCTCAGCAATTTGATTCATGTCAATGTCTAAAATTTCTTCAAACAGGAATTCGTCATCCATTTCATCCCATTCGTCAATTAATCCTGGCTTAATTCCTCTTCCACACAAAGACCGATAATTACAAAACTTGCAATAGCGCTGATCTTCAGTTAATGGAAATTCATTTGGCTTTCTACTTTCAATTTCATTTATCAGATTTTGAAAATATTCTTTGTCAAGTTGATATTGTTGTTCAGAATATTGAAATGATTCCGGGGAATCAGGCTGGTTTGTGAACCAATAAATCATTTCAATTTGATAGGGAAGGATTCGCTGCCCATTATTCCAGGCTGCGCCCGCTTCAGTAAGCAACAAGGGATAAAGCCGGGTTTGTGTATGATCTTTCAAAGAATTGCGTTTAGGTTTGTGATGGTTAGTTTTCCAATCGATAATCATAAATTTCTCCCCTGGGATGTAAACTAACAAATCAAAAACTCCAATGAAGCTGGATTGGTTTATTCGCGTCTGGACGATAACTTCTGCTTGATGTTGTAAGGATAAAAGAGGGAATGCAAATTCCAAAAATCGATTCCACCAGGAAAGCACAAGAGGGTTTTCTATTTGATCTTTAATGAGTTGAGGATCAATCTCTAGAAAAAATTGTTGGGCACATAGATGAAAGGTTTTTCCATTCTTTATGAATTCTTCATGCTGTAAAACAGGCTCTGTTATAACTGCCGGCCAGATTTGCTGTAATTGGTATTTCAATTCATAACGGCGCGGACATTCCAAATAATCGTGTAGTTTATTTTGTGAATATTCAATTTTCATTTCTTTGCTCCCAAAAAGCTGATAATGCCAGAAAAGGTAAGGCTGGGTTGGCTCTCTTATGGTCTTTATGGTGAGTATCGCCGGAATTCCAGGTGATAATTAATTCTTTCTTTGCTCGGGTTATTCCGACAAAAAATAATCGAATTCTTTCGGCGGCATAGTCAATTCGTGCCTGTTGGGTGGCGTAACCCAATTCAAGAAATAGATCTTCCACTTTCTCTTTGGCCAACGCTTTAAGTTTGTGGATGCTTTCAGCTTCTAAGTTTACATTCTCTTTGTAAATAGGTTTTTCAGAAATGAAGTAATCTCCAATAGAGGCGGATGGAAAATCGTAATCATTAGCGGATAATAAATAGACCCGGTCCCACTCTAATCCTTTGGCTTTATGATAAGTCGTAACTACCGCTTTCCCCTGATGCAGATCGGGATTAAACCCAGTTTCTTCTTCAGAAAAACCTAACAATTTTCGTTTGTTTTTAGCAATTAAGGTTAATTCACCTGCAAATTCTGGCAGCATCCATTCCGGATGGTTTTTTGAGGATTGTTCCAGCATGAGCGCTAATTTGTGTGCAATTGCCAAATCGGTTGGATCAGCAAATATTTCCTGACTAATCGTAATGACAATTTGATGAATGGGTAGATCAGCAGCCTTAATCCATCTTGAAAGATAATCTCTAAAGGAAATTAATGTAAGAATTACCTCTTTATGTAAATCAAATTTTTTGTTTTGTAGATTTTCTAACCAATCATGATCTGGTTTAGGGAACAGGTAATCTTCCCAATTAACCAAAGATTTAAACAACTTTTTTATTTCTTCCTGATTAGATTTTGATAACTTAAAAAATTTTTTATTAAGCAGATCAAATACACTCAAGATTCGATTTGTTTGATTGGGGTTTTCCAGAAAATTAATGATCGCCGATAAAATGTCGGCTGCATTGCGGGTGGAAAGGCTTGTTTTTAAAATTTCAATATAAGGAATATTCTCTTTTTGCAGCCGCTCGACAATTTTTGCGCCGCGATCATTTCGGGGAACCAATATCGCGATTGTTGACTCAGGGTTTTCAGGCAGCCATTTATGGAGTGATTTCATAACCAAGGTAATTTCTTGATCAGAAGTTTGTGGTTTGTTGTAAAGAACAACTTTTTCAGGACGGTCTTGCGGGTTTGGTTGCGGATCATAAGGTGGGGTTGGTTCAATCAAAGGCAAGGTTAATGAATTCCGAAGCTCCTCTATTGGATGCATCTGATTTGTCCATCTAATTAATTCATTAGCTAATTTGATGATTGAGAAAGTAGAGCGCCCCGAATTCGGCAAAGTTCTGGAGATTACGTCAGTTTGCTGTAAAAATGATTTTAAAAATTCTGGGCTTGCGGTTGTAAATGATTCAAAAATCGCCTGATTAGGGTCCCCAACTCGGACCCAATTTCCATTTTCACCGGATAATGTTTTTAAAATAATTTCCTGAAGGCGGCTGCTATCTTGAGCTTCGTCTTCCAAAATATAAGGCCATTGGCGTCTCAGTCGGGTTAAGTAATCTGTGTCAATTTGTAAAGCCAGGAGTGCCAGCCGTATCAGGTCATCAAAATCGACTGCCGAGCGATAATTCAGAGCCCGCTGGTATTCTTGATAAATTTCTGCCCCCAGGTTCAATAAATCATCGTTAATTTTCAATTTTTTTATTTTCTCTAGAATATCAAACGGCGATAACTGAAGGTCTTTTGCTGTACGGATAAAACTGGTACAAACAGAAGAAAGAGATTTTTGCCAATTAAACAAACTATTTTTTTGATTTACATTGTATTCATTTGATCTTCCCCACCGGTTGGTAATTTCAGGGTTTCTCTTTACCCAACTTTCAACATAACTATCTACAATTTGTTGAGCTTCTCTTTCATCAATTATTTCAAAATCATTACTCAAACCAACTAAGTCGGGTCTTTCTCTGACAATATCGTGAGCCAAACCATGTAAGGTTCTCACACGGTAACCAACCCCGGGCAATAAACCAAAATCTTGCATAAAGCTTGAGATTCTGGATGAAAAATTATTTACAGCGGAATTTACCAGGGTTACAACCAATATTTCTTGATCGTCATCAATTTTTCCTTCATACAATAAATTGGCTGCCAAATAGGATAGAGTCTGGGTTTTTCCACTTCCTGGAACTGCTGAAATGCCCATTTTCCCATGGGTATATTTCAGGATCTCAATTTGTTTCGGCCTGGGCTTAAACATTTGGTCCCCCAGAATGTTGATAAGCTCGCAGGATAGTTTGAGTCGCTTTTAAAAGTGGGCAGGCTTGCTCTTCTCCATTTTCATTATAGCTGGTTGTAAACAGCGATATTTTTCCTGAACAGCGCCTTATCAAACCGCTCACCAATTTGGCAAGGTTTTTTTGATTGTGCTCATACTCGTTTAAGTCTGTCCATTTCATACCGTCCTTCCAGTTTCTTGATAAGACGTAAGGCTGAGTTAAAGGCTGCATTAGCCTTTGCCACCAACCTAGATTCCCAATATCTAGCCAGAATTGATATTTAACCGAGCGATTTTGCATTAAAAATGTATGGGCCGGAGCTAAATAAACTGCATCTTCAGGAGGAGATTCCCAGGTTTGCAAATACAATGCAGAAATCAAACCATTTTCAACCATCTTTATATAATCCATCGCCCAGTTATCCTCCGGTTGCTGGAAATGGAATTTGGTATTGGTTCTGAAATTCTGCATTGATTCGATTAGTTTTCCTGTGATTTCGGCGCCCTCATAATTATGATGAAAACCAAATCCTGGCTGCGATAAAACTTCTCCAAAGAAACTTGCCAGAAAAACATCCATTTCTGTTTTTTTCTGTTGAAAATTTAACAGCCATTTATAAATTTGTTGATATTGAATGACGGCCTGTAAGGTTAGCCTTTCCAGCATCATTGGCTGGAGGTCATCCGCTGGACGAAGAAGAAACTCATCTTTTCTTGAAAGCACTATTCTAGCAAACAAATCAGCTCGAATTGGGTCTAATTCTCCGAGAGCCTGGTGAATAGCTGTTCGGAATTGGTAAATAGAGGGGGTGAAACCCCATTCAGGGAAAGCCAATTTAATCCAGGTGATTAACCCATGGGTAATTGGTTCCTCTCTCAAACTTCTTGAAGGGCGATGAGAAACGATTTTTATATTTTTTTGTTCTAAGCGCTGTTGAATTTGGAAACGTAAGGAATTACTGACAAATGGCGCCAGAATCGCTATTTCTCCAGGATTAATCCCTGTTTGAGTTAGTGCTTCTATGTCCGCAACGATTTTATTAATCATATCCGGATAAAATTTGTTGTGTTGAAAATTGATTTTTTCAATCACCGGTTTTCTTTTTGGGGGCATTTTTTCTCGAAAAATAGCTTTATTGTAAAGAGATATTACTGTCGCTAATTCTTCATCCTGGTTGAATGAAGCTCTTGATTCAAATGAAATATTGCATTGTTGAGCTAACCTTTTTGCACTGATAGGGTCAGCACCCAAAAAAGATCGGTAACCAGCCTCTTGATCGTAAATCACCAAAGCGCCTTTAAAATTCGGTAACCAGTTAAGTATCACATCATGAGTTACCGGCGTGTCCTCTTCACAGTTATCGTATAAAAGAAAGTCATACTGAGAGTAGAGATATTGGCGCACAAGGAATGAAGAATTAATTATTTGGTTAAAAACCTCAAATTGTAAAGAAAAATCTAGTAAATTGAATTGATAACAATAATCTCGAAAGGCGTTTGCACAAGTTTGAGCCTCATCATAGGCGACCAGATGCTTAATTTCCTGATTCCAGGCAGATTTTAGGCGATCAGCAATTTCTTCATGAGGAAATCCAACAACAGCAGATTTGTTGAGGTTGTCCAAAATTTGAGAAAGAATTCTAGGCTTTTCGGCTCTAATAGTAACGAAGTAATTATTTTCAAAATAAGGTTCGCAAATTTTTGCTAAGAAATATTGAGATGATTCAATATTTAGAAATGTTGGTGGGTGTTTCCCGGAAGAAAAAGAAAATTGCGGAGCAATGATTGGCCAAAATAAACGAATGATTTTCTGACTGATGCCACTCATGGTTTGAATAACTGGATGGTTACTGTACCCTTCATCCAAATTGCTCAAAAAATCCTGATAGGTGAGCCCTAATGATTTTTGAGGAACCAGGATGAGAATTCGTTTTCCAGAAATATTCTTTGCAAGCAGCGATTTTAAATATGCTTCCCCTGTAGTGGATTTTCCTGAGCCAGCGAAACCTGAGAGAAAGACTTTTTCTTCACAGGCTTTTTGGGAAATATTCACTTGCTCTTGAGTTAATAACATACCATTTCTCAATTGAAATAACCTATTTAGTGTGATTTTATATCAAATTAGCGATTCGAAGAATTAGGTGATTTTGGTGAAAAAGCTATTTCGTAATAACAATCGTTTTTCTTTTCCTTCCAGTGATGAAGGTATTAACATTTGATATCCAGGATGGTCGCCTTTGCTTAAATAACTTCCGAACTAGTGGAAGCCGAACCAACAGCAAGGCAAATAAAAAAAGAGAGATAGTAATTGCCAAAGAATTAATAAACTTTAAAGCCAGTATATAGTGAAACACCAGTATGATTGCTGCCGGATATACCAATTTGTGAATTGTAATCCATTTTTTCCCTAATTTTTTCATTGACTTTTTTGTGGAAGTAAAAGTGAGAACCAGGATGAAGATGAATCCTAGCAAACCCAAAACCAGGAAAGGTTTTTCCAGTATATCTTTCAGGATTAATTGAAAATTTAATCCGTAATCAAGTATGAAATATGTACTTGCATGCAGAACTGAGTAAAAAGCAGAATAAAGTCCTAATGGTCTTCTGACTTGTGCGAAGGGAGTTAAGCCGAAAATATTGTTTAATGGTGTACAGGTAAGAGAAAAAAGCAGCCAAATAATGGCAATTCTGCCGGTTCTTTGGGTAATCTCCTGGATAGGGTTTGCAGTTAACTGATTTGTAAAACCATCAAAAAATAGAACAAAGAGAGGTACTAAGGAACCAATGTGGACAAACCATTGTAAACGATTGAACTTAAATCGGAACTTGAATAAAATTTTCTGTATTGCCATCATCACTTCAACAAGCATAAACCAGGATCGTTATCAAAGGTAGATCTTTGTAAGAGGTCTGCTTTGAGTGTTCTTTTCTGAATTCCAAAGAATGATGAAATCAATATGGGATACCGGCAATGGTGTGAAAAACTGCCCGGGTTAGCAAGGTATCATCCGCAGATCGATGGGAGTTCGGGATTGAAATACCAAGGTTTTTCCCAGCCTGTTCCAGGCGATACCTGCGGTCTGCCCCCATATAATCGGAATAAACCCGCATGACATCAAAGGCTAAAAATTTTGTATCATTCGGAATTTTATTAATTGCTAAAGATTGCAAAATCATGCGAATATCAAACTCAGCGTTATACATGCCAATGTGATTGTCAACCAATAAATTTCTGATTTCTGGCCAAATATCCGCTAAAAAAGGAGAATTTGCTACCATTTGATTGGTAATTTTATTTATCGCGGTTGCTGCTGGAGGGATTGGTTTTTGAGGTCTTATAAAGGATTCAAAAACCACCATCCCGTTGGAATCTACAATGGCGATTTCAATGATTTCATCAGTGTTTTCTAAACCTGTAGTTTCAGTATCCAAATAGACGGGATTTTGTTTAATAATTTTTCTGGCGTAATTAACCACTTGGTTTCTGGGTATCGATTGGTAGTACATTTAAATTTAGGAATCCTTTTGTGATCTATGGAATAAGCCAATATGAAATTTCTAACAATTCAACTGTAAAATTCGGTGTATTCACACCAGCGATAAAAGGGCCAAAAAATCCCGGGGACGAAAAATTTTCATCTTCCAATTTCGTAATAAGGCCATTATTCACATAAAGACTGTAATGATTACCCGATTTTAAGATACCTAACATATTAGTTTGATCAGATCCTGAATGGATGTTAGAGTCATTGGCCCAACTTTGTAGGTTGCTGAGTGTACCATCTGACCATTTTTGGAAAGCATAACGACCATCACAAGTTACGCCGAAATACAGTCCGTTCCCACTCTCATAATCAGGTGCCTGAACAACCAGTCCATATTGATCGCTGCCGCTACAGCCGGAAGTTTGGAAATTTGCCTTGAGATAGTAATTGTTTGGTTTTTGACTGGTAAGTCGCCACCCTCGCCAGCCTGACGCCGTAATGCTCGTCATAACAAATGAATTTCCTGAAACCACAATCTTCGTTTGTCCATCATCATACCCGGCAGAAGTGATTCCAAAGCGAGTTCCATCTGCAAAAGTATCTATCCAGGTTGGTGAACCTGTTGGGATATCGAGTGTAATCGGACTGGGAGATAAAGAAGGCTGAGGAGTTGGAATTTCAGTATCTGTTGGCTTTGGAGTTTCTGTTGAGGGTAAGATGGTTATTGTTGGTATTTCAATTTCTGTAATTGGGGTATTTATCTCAATAGCTGGAGTATTTGTCAGGAGAGCTGCTACTTGTGAGGCTACCAGATCAGGGGTTGGGAGCGTTGAATTAGGGAGATTGCACCCTGTCAGGCAGGTGAATAGTATAAATGAAAGGATCCCTGCAAGTTTATTCAACATTTTATTCTCCAAGAGTTGAAAGTTTTGCGATAATTATAGTCTAGTATTGATTTGTAAGTTCTTTAAGTATAATGAAATTTATCCTGATAAGAGGATATCGCAGATTTTTCCATAACAAAATTGGTAAATTATAATTAACGTAATACATGAAAACAGCAATTGTTCAATTAGATAAATTTGATAATGTAATCTCAATACAAGAAAAATTGGTCTGGAGTAAAACTCAGCGAATTTTATTGGTTTGGCCAAATAAAGGAACAATTCAATTAAAACCTTTAGAAATTATCTTGATTCTTCGATATGCAGAAGATTTAGGAGCCCAGGTTGCGGTGGTATGTGATGATTTAGTGCTCATTAAACAAATGAAGGAATTGGGAATATCGGTCTTTTCAAGTATTCCTGAATCTCAAAAAAAGCCCTGGAGAAAACCAAAAATTAAAAAACGATCAAAGTTCCAGAGTGCGCATAAAATAGAAGATTTGTCAGATTATTTAAATTTACAAAAATCCCAAAGAAAAAGCGAATTGCCTAAAGGGTTACGCTGGTTCTTGTTCTCTATAGGGATCGTTTCAGTTTTTCTGGTCGTTTTACTTTTTATTCCCAGTGCTGAGGTTATTGTTTATCCGAAAACTCAAAATCAGCATATGAATTTTAATTTTCAAGCTGAACCGATGATTAAGGTCACTGATAATTTAGGTTCCATTCCAGTGCATCTTTATAAAACTGTTATTGAGCAACAACTGGAAGGAGAGAGCACTGGAATTATCAGAATTCCTGATAAGTCTGCTACCGGCGAAGTCGTTTTTCAAAATTTATCCGACAAAATGATCGAAATCCCAAAAGGAACAATCGTCCAAACTTTGGACACTCCTCCGATAATTTTTCAAACCACAAAAAAAGTGGAGCTAGAACCGGGAGTTACCTCTCAGGTTAGCGTTCCAATCGAATGCTTACTTGGAGGATCGATTGGTAACATTCCTGAAGGAAAAATTGTCTCAATTGAAAATAACTTTGGGGGTAATTTAACTGTTATTAACAATAAACCCACTGTTGGTGGAATTGACATCAAGACTTTTTCTCCCAGTGAAACAGATTACAAAAATTTAAGACAGAAATTATTAGATAATTTGAAAGAAATAGCAATAGAAGAAATTCAACAATATAATTCTCAAGCAGTTTTAATTCCGATTGAAGGGATTAAAATCATTGAAATACAGGATGAAGAAAAAACTCCGGAAATCGGTAGCCCTGGTGAGCGGTTTGTCTTAAGAATGAAAGTTGAAATTTCAGCCTGGATAATATCTCAAGATGACATTGAAAATTCAATCAATCTGAGAATGGATAGAATAATTCCAGATAATTTTTCCGCTGATTACAATTCGATTACATTTTCAATTGATAATAATTCAATTGTTTTTCAAGATAATTCACTGAAATGGGACTGTTATGCCACCCGGGAGATCCATCCGAACGTAAATAAAAACACAATTATTCAAAGTATACTAGGGAAAAAAATGGATACTGCACTCGAAATTCTCAACCAACAAGTGCCGCAAAGTAAAGAAAGTTGGGTTGAAATAAAACCAAAATTTTGGAAGATGATCCCATTCCTGCCATTTCAAATAAATTTGATTGTTGATAACGCATGAAAAGAGTCCTTGCTATTGATCCTGGTGATCAAAGAATTGGAATTGCAATTAGTGACCTAACCAGAACGATTGCTAATCCTTTTGGGATTATTAATCATATTCAAAGAGAAAAGGATGCGGAAGAAATTCTGCGGGTTTCACTGGAAAATAATGTTGATACCATTGTAATTGGACAAGCTTTATTTTCTGATGGAACTCCCAACCCTTCTGGAAGAAAAGCAGCCCGGCTTGCCGCTGCTCTGAATCAGATTACAAACATTCCAGTTATCCTGTGGGATGAATTCGAAAGTACTCAATTAGCGAGAAAAACCAGGAAAGAAATGGGTGTCGGGAAGAAAAAATTACGATCACACATGGATGACCTGGCTGCAACAATCATTTTGCAAAGTTTTTTGGATTCTCAAAATAATGATTTACACATTTCCGACTCACAAAAGGGAAGAGAGCATGAAGAATAAGAGAAATAAATTACAGAGCTGTCTGGGGATTTTATTCATTTTTTTTTCTTTAAGCTTGTTGATTGGTTTATTTTGGTTATTTCAATGGGTTAGAACGGATGTAAGAATCAATTATGGACAACCGGCAACGAACTTGAATCTATATAAAAAAATAATTCTTTCGACTAAATTGTATTTCTCCGGAAATGAACTTCTATTTGACCACAATGATTTACCAGAAGGTTATTATTTTGAGATTCTTCCTGGCGAGTCAGTCGGACAAATTTCTTATCGTCTAAAAATGAATCATTTAATCAATGATGCACAACTATTCAATGATTATCTGGTATACCGGGGGTTTGACCGTAAGGTTCAATCTGGTTATTTTCTGATCGAACCTGAAATGACCGGCATCGAAATTGCAGAAAAAATAATCAATCCTATTCCAGATAAAGTGAGAATGGTTATTCTTCCGGGATGGAGACTGGAAGAAATCGCTGCCATTTTACCAAGATCAGGATTAGATATCAACTCTGAAGAATTTACTTACACCGCCAGTAACCCGTCTGGTGAATGGTTACCAGCGAATTTTCAGGGATTAAACTCACTGGAAGGATTTCTCTTTCCGGGAGAATATGTTCTCAATCGTAATATTTCAACCGAAGAGTTTCTGTTAACCTTGGTGAATGAATTTAGTAAAAATGTTACCGGTGATATACTCCAGTCTTTTTATGAACAGGGTTTATCAGTTCAACAGGCTATTATCCTGGCATCATTGGTTGAGCGTGAAGCTGTAAATACTGCGGAAATGCCATTGATTGCATCGGTATTTTTAAATCGGTATTCAATCGGGATGAAACTGGATAGTGATCCCACGGTCCAATATGCTGTAGGCTACAATGTTAATCAAGCTACCTGGTGGACTAATCCTTTAAGCCGTGCGGATTTGCAGACTGATTCACCTTTCAACACTTATTTATACACGGGCTTACCTCCTCACCCAATCTGTAACCCCAGCCTAAACGCAATCAAAGGAGTTGCTTTTCCTGAAGAAACGTCGTATTTTTATTTTCGAGCCAAGTGTGATGGATCAGGAAATCACAATTTTTCTGAAACTTATGAGGAACACCTGAATAAAGCGTGTCCGTAAGGAATAGTTATGGAAATTTTAGGATTAGATATTGGTGGCTCCGGGATAAAAGGAGCTTTGGTGGATACAGATACCGGTAACCTGCTAACGGAAAGGCATCGAATTAATACACCGGAAGGAGCTGAACCGGAAGATGTTGCTCAAACTGTCAATCAAATTTGTCAGTTTTTTGAGTACATTGGTCCGGTTGGGGTTGGTTTTCCTGCGATCGTTCAACATGGGATTGTCCTATCAACTGCTAATATTTCAAAAAACTGGATGGGTTTGAATATTAATGCTCTTTTATCCCAAAGGACGGGTAACCCAATTTTCAGTGTAAACGATGCTGATGCTGCCGGGATTGCTGAGATGACTTTTGGAGTAGGTCAGGAATATCAAAAGGGGGTTGTTATTTTATTGACTATTGGAACAGGAATTGGTTCTGCTATTTTTTCTGATGGTGTTTTGGTGCCAAACACTGAATTTGGTCATTTAAAAATCAGGGGGAAGGATGCTGAACATCGGGCTTCAGATGCCATGAGACAATCAGAAGATCTATCCTGGAAAAAATGGGGACGGCGGTTCGATGAATTTTTATTAGAACTCGAAAAATTATTTTCACCGGATTTGTTTGTTCTGGGTGGTGGCATCAGTAAAAAATTTGAAAAGTTTTCTAAATATTTTTCTGTTCAAACCAGAACAATACCCGCTTATTTATTGAATCAAGCGGGCATTGTTGGGGCAGCGTTATTTGCCTCTAATCAAACAAAAAACTAGGATAAAATTCCGCCTTCTGTGAATTTTCGTAAATCACTAAAAATGTGATTGATATCCGCTTCTAAAAGAGGCTGATTGGTATTTTTATTTATCAGTAAACCCGATTTTACCTTTTCCAATGCCAGCTCACGGATAGAGATATTTTTAGCATTCGATTCTTTCACCAATTCAGCGCCAACCTGATATCCGATTAAAGGGTTCAATGCCGTCACCAGAATAGAATTCTTTTCCAACCAACCCTGCGCTTTTTCAACATTAGCCTTGATTCCAATGACACATTTGGTCGTAAAAGCAGAAATACTCCCGATCATGACCTGCATCATTTCAAATAAATTGTGGGCAATAATGGGCATCATCACATTTAATTCAAGTTGACCGGCCTGAGCCGCCAGGCTAACTGTTGTATCATTGCCAATAACATGATACATCGCCATATTCAACATTTCTGCTAAAACGGGGTTGACCTTACCGGGCATGATGCTTGAACCTGGTTGAACGGCGGGTAAACGAATCTCATCCAATCCTGTTGCTGGGCCTGAAGATAATAATCTGAAATCGTTGGCGATCCGGGTTAAAGTTAATGCCAATGTGCGCAAGGAGGACGAAAAATCGACCATATCCGCCATTGATTGCATGGATTCGAATAAATTATCAGAAGTGGTAAGTTCGAGCCCGGTAATTCGTTTTAATTCAGCTACCATACGTGCATGATATTCATGATGTGCATTTAAACCTGATCCTGTCGCTGTTCCGCCAATGCCTAAACGCCGAAGCCCTTGAGCGGAGCGTAAAATTCTTTCCCTGTCTCGATCAACCGCTCGGGCATAGGCACCGAATTCTTGACCTAAACGAACCGGGACGGCATCTTGCAGATGAGTTCTTCCTGATTTGACGATTCCGTCAAGTTCCAGAGACTTTGTTTGAAGCGCATTGACTAATGCCTGAATTGTATTAAGAAGTTCTTCTAACCTCCACAAGCACCCTAAGCGAATAGCGGTTGGGATCGTATCATTGGTAGATTGACCCATATTAACATGATCATTGGGGTTAATTAAATATTGGCCTAAACTTCCTCCAAGCAATTCGGTTGCCCGGTTTGCAATCACCTCATTGGTGTTCATGTTGTGGCTTGTTCCTGCTCCAGCCTGAAATGGATCAACCACAAATTCCTTGTTCCATTTCCCACTCATAACTTCATTCCCGGACTGGATGATCGCATTTGAAAATTCACTTGACAACAGACCCAGATCCAGGTGAACTTTGGCGGCTGCTGTTTTTATGGCTGCCATTGACCAAATAAAAGCCGAATAAGGTTTCATGCCTGAAATTGGGAAGTTGTTTACCGCTCTCTGCGTCTGAACCCCATAATAGGCTGTTTTTGGCACCTGCAATGGACCTAAAGAATCTTTTTCAGTTCTGAATTCTTCCATTTTCCTGTCCTTTTCTGCGATAATAAAAAAAGAGGAAGTCAGCCGACTTCCTCTTCAAGGTGTAATAATTGGTTATAAAGCAGTGCTATACCCGGGACCATCGGTAAAGTATTTGGCATTTACCTCAATGTCCGGCATCAAATCAACTTCTTCGCCTGCTTCAAGCGTTTTTGTTCCTTCAAGATGAACATCATCACCATTGTGATCGGTTCCATCGTAAACTTCAGCAAAACCAGGAGTTCCAACCGGCATGGACTGTCTTTCTCCACCTTTTGCAACGTAAGGATTAGGAATCTCATCTTCCGGGAAAATTGCTTCGAATGGGCATTCCGGAACACAGGCGCCACAATCAATGCAGGTATCTGGATCGATATAGAACAATGGGTACTCGTCTACAGGTTGTCCTGGAACAATACACTCTACCGGGCAAACAGTTGCGCAACTGCCGTCACGAAGACATAAACTTGTTATTACATGGGTCATTAGATCCTCCTAAACTAACTCTAATTTTTTTAATTCGGTAAATTATTAGCGATTGGAAATCACATTACTAATTAGTTTTGATAAATATGATAATATTTGGCAGGTCTTTTACATGATCCATTTTATTCAGCAACGTTATTTTGTCAAGTGATGAAGATAATAAGATTATGATTAATTCCAGGTTTTATTCAGTAGTTAGTTTGTTTTTTGGGATCTTGGCTGTCTCTACAGCCTCTATTTTTATCCGATTTGCTCAATCAGAAGCGCCTTCACTGGTTATAGCAACGATTCGGCTATTGGTGGCTTCTCTTTTGACTGCACCTTTAGCAATAATACAGTATAGGAACCAACTTTTTAATTTTTCAAAAAAAGAAATTGGGTTGTTAATTCTCTCGGGTTTCTTTTTGGCTATTCATTTTTCTGCCTGGATCACATCGCTTGAATTTACCAGCGTTACAAGCTCCGTGGTATTGGTAACAACAACACCATTGTGGGTGGCTATTTTCTCACCAATCTTTCTTAAAGAAAAAAATCAATCCGGAATCTGGTATGGGTTAATCCTTTCGCTGGTTGGCAGTAGCCTGGTTGCCCTCAGCAATCAATGTGGGATTTCTGAGACCGGTTTGCTTGTCTGCCAAAGGGAAATCATGTCATTCGATAAATTTTCATTGATTGGAAATCTTTTAGCTTTACTGGGTGCGTGGATGGCTGCTGGATATTTAATGGTTGGCAGGCGAGTTAGAAGTTCAACACCATTGATATTATATATTTTTTACGTATATTTATTTTCTACAATCTTTTTATTATTTTTTACATTCGTCTCTGGCCAATCATTGTGGGGTTATTCTGAAAAAACATATCTATGGATGATCCTATTAGGGATCGTTCCCCAGTTGATAGGTCATTCCATTTTTAATTGGACTTTAGGTCATTTACCGGCTGCATTTGTTTCAATAGCTCTGATAGGAGAACCGGTTGGGACTGTCATTCTGGCTTTCTTTTTTCTTCATGAAAACCCAACAATTCTTGAACTTGGCGGAGGGGTGCTGATCCTGTCAGGAATTGTTTTAGTGTCTCTTCTAAATCAAAAAAAGGAATAACGATTCTTTGTCTCCAAATAATTAAAAATGAAATTACGGACTTAACAAGCGACTATATAAATAGTTTATTTCTTTAATTTTTTGCGCCAATCCAGAATTAATTTGGGAAGATGAAACTCTCCAGCTCCAATTACCGCTTGACTGTCCTGGAAAATTCATTCTTGAATCAGAGCCTAAACTTAGAAAATCCTGTAAAGGAGCAATTGAAATTTTTGCTACCGATGCCCAGACAGCCCGGATGAGGTCCCAGGAGATATTTTCTCCCGATCTTGATAAATATCTTCTGCAGAAATCCTGCTCTTTAACAGGAGCATTTAAATACCACCCTAAAGCGGTGTCGTTATCGTGTGTGCCTGAATACGCAACACAGTTAACTGGATAATTATGCGGAAGAAATGGATCATCGGGATCATTGGTAAACGCAAATTGGAAAATTTTCATACCGGGTAAATTAAATTGGTCTCTGAGTTCATACACATCATTAGAAATTTCCCCTAAATCTTCGGCAATGATTGGTAAGCTCCCTAACTCGGAAAGGATGGTTTCAAAGAATTCAGCGCCAGGACCGGGAACCCATTTCCCGATTTCAGCAGTCTCATTACCGGCAGGGATTTCCCAATAATTGACAAAGCCACGAAAATGATCGAGGCGAATATAATCGAATAATTTTAGGGTTGCTTTAATTCTCTTGATCCACCAGGAATATTTTTGTTTTTTATGAACATCCCAACGATAGAGAGGATTCCCCCAAAGTTGCCCGGTAGCAGAAAAATAATCTGGTGGAACACCTGCTACGACCGTTGGTTTTAGATTTTTGTCGAAGAAAAATAGTTCAGGGTTTGCCCAGGCGTCGGAGGAGTCAAATGAAATAAAAATTGGAATATCCCCAATAATTTTAATACCCAGTTGGTTAGCATATTGTTTCAAGGCTGTCCATTGAGAAAAGAAAAGATACTGGTTAAACATGTGCGCTTCTATTAATTCTGAATGATTGTTTTTAAAACTCTCCAAAGCAGCTTTTTCTCTTTTTCTCAAGTTGTCATCCCAATTATTCCAACTGGAGCCGCCATTTACCTGCTTAATCGCCATAAAAAGACTGTAATCAACCAGCCAGTCCTTTTCCTGTTCAATAAAACTTGAAAATTGACGAGTGATTTTTTTCGGTTTATTCTTACGATAGTTCTGATGAGCTTTCGCAAGTAGATCAAGTTTCCACGGAATAACGGCTCCAAAATCAACTTTCTCAATCGGAAATGAAGGACGATCTTTTAAATCCTCCAGCGACAATAAACCCTCGTCGATTAGCATGGTTGAATTGATCAGATAAGGGTTACCTGCAAATGCAGAGAAACATTGGTAAGGAGAATCGCCATAACCGGTAGGTCCTAATGGCAATAATTGCCATAATTCGCATCCACATTGTGCCAGGAAATTGACCCAGTTGTAGGATTCAGGGCCAATATCCCCAATCCCATCTGGACCTGGCAAACTGCTCGGGTGCAAAAGAATACCGGACATGCGATTAGATTTCATAAGGTAATCTCCTTGTTTGAACAAATTCTCCTGATTTTACTATATTTGTGCCGTAATCACTGGGAATTATGTCGGGCCCGATAATCGCATTTGGTTGAATTGTCCACCTGGGTGGAACAATGGACTCTCTACCAATAACTGTAATTTGGCATTGACCATGAATTTCCCCAATGAGACTATCAGCTCCGATAACAACTTTCTTGTCTAAAATTGCACAGTTTACTTTAGAGTTTTGTTCAACTTTACAATCAGTAAAAAGAATAGATTGAGTAATTTCCACGCCTTTTTCAATATATACTCCAGGTGAGAAAACACAATTCCTGACGATTGCGCCTGATTCAATAACGCAGCCGTCTGAGATCATACTATTTTCAATCACAGCGCCTGTTTTGATTAATGCCGGCGGGCGTTCCTCTGTACGTGTATGAATAACCCATTCAGGATGATAGATATGAAAAGAAGGAGGGTCAGTCAATAGATCCATATGAGCTTGCCAATAGGAATCTAATGTACCCACATCAACCCAGTATCCGTCATAAGGGAACGCAAACACTTTGGATTTATTTTCGATCATGTTTGGAATAATATCTTTACCAAAATCATGATGAGAACCAATCCGAAAATGATCATTCCACAATTCCTCATTGAGAACGTTTTGCTTAAAAATATATACACCCATGTTAGCTGAATTGGATGGTGGATTTTCAGGTTTTTCTAAAAATTCAACAATCCGATAATTTTCATCATAATGCATGATCCCATATCGGGAAGCTTCTTCGATTGGCACAGAGATTGTTGCAATCGTTAGATCTGCATCCATGGCAAGATGAAAGTCGATCATTTTCTTGTAATCCATCGTGTAAATATGGTCGCCGGATAATACTAAAATATGATCTGGGTTTCCGCGTTTAATAAAAGTGAAATTTTGTTGAACTGCATCAGCGGTTCCAACGAACCAATCCGAAGCCAAAGCTTTGTAAGGGGTTAAAATCTTTATCCCCCCGGCTATATCTCGGTTTAGATCCCAAGGTGCGCCTGAACCGATATGCTCGATTAAAGATTGTGGTCGATATTGGGCTAATACCATTACGTCGTTTATCCCTGAATTTACGCAATTAGATAAACAAAAATCAATTACCCGATATTTACCGCCAAAAAAGACAGCAGGTTTTGCTCGTTTTGAAGTAAGTACTTTTAACCTGGTCCCTTCACCGCCGGCTAAAATAACTGCACGCACTTTCATTGGTTACCTCCAATCAATTTTAAGTAAATTTGAGCATATTGAATTGCTGATCTTTCCCACGAAAAATTCGTTTTCATACCATTTTTTTGTAATATATTCCATTTTGCTTTTTGTTCGAATAAATCTAAAGCACGGAGCATAGCCGCTGACATCTCCTCCGGATTTGGATTTTGAAATAAAAAACCATTGTTTCGGCTGTTATCATCGTTTTCAATCACGGTATCCTGTAGGCCACCGGTTGATCTGGCTAAAGGTATGCACCCAAAGCGCATTGCAATCATTTGTGTAAGACCGCAAGGTTCGTAACGAGAAGGGATGAGAATAACATCTCCGCCGGAATACATGCGTTTCGATAGATTTAAGTCAAAGCGTATCACCGCTTTCACTTTTTCTGGCATTTCTACTTCTAAACTGCGGCAAGAAGTTTCAATAATAGGATCCCCCGTACCTAGTAAAATCGCTTGCCAGGGTTTGTTACTAATCATTCGTAAAGCGCTGATGGCAATATCGACGCCTTTTTGTTGATCCATTCTGGTGATCATTATGAAAAGGGGAATATTTTCATTTTTTTCCAACCCAAATTCAATTTGAAGCGCCAGTTTGTTTTTCAATCGATTTTCTAATTGACCACTGGAGTAATTAAAATGAATTGTTTGGTCAGTTTCAGGATCCCATTTTGTTTCATCAATGCCATTCAAAATCCCGGAAAGGGTATCTTCCCTTGAGATAAAATAATCCTGTAAGCCACAACCATAATCAGGAGTAAGGATCTCATTTGAATAATTTGGTGAGACGGTTAAAAGAAAGTCGGCTGAGGATGCTCCAATCGGCAGAGGTAATGATCTTGCCCAATCCGGAAGCATTGTACAATGACATTTTGGCAGGCCGAATTCAGGAAGAATATTGGTTGAATCTGCGCCCATATAAGGAACATTATGCAGTGATAAAACAGATTTTGTTTTTGCAAAAAAGTGATCAGTTATTTTTCTTTGTTTTAAATCATATAAAGCAATGGCAGTATGCCAATCATTGGCATGAATAATATCAACTTGCCAATTAATGTTTTTTATAAACTCCAGCGCTGCTAATGAAAAAAAGATATATTTTTTAGCATCATGAATTGAGTTCGAAGAGTAGACATGTTTATCTGTGAGGATTGAATCGCCTTCAATTAGGTAAACAATAACTCCTTCCACCGTTGTTTGAAAAACACGGGCTGGGATTTTTCCATGACCATGATTGATATAAAAAAAGGAAATTAATTGAATATCATCTAATTTCTGATTGATCAAAGAATGAAAGGGAATTACCAGACGAACATCCACCTCGGAGTTTGAAATTTGATCGGGATGTAAAGCTTTTAATGCTTTTGGTAATGAACCGGCAACATCACCCAGTCCACCAATTTTTATTAATGGAGCGGCTTCTGAAGCTACATACAAAACATTAATAGTTCGTGTGTGTTTCAAGTTAATTCTCCTAATGAGCACCTTCTGCAATAATCTCCAAATAATCCATGGAAATACTAGTTTTCGGTTGTAAACCCAAGAATTCGATTAGTTCAAGAACTAAGGTGGACTTGTATTCGGCGTCTCGTCGGCTCCAAGTACGGCTTTTAATCTCAAGATATTTTCCTAGTTCGGGGATAATAAATGTATCAATATTGATGAAGAATTCTGTACCTTTATAGGAAATAAGATAGCGTATTCTGCCTTTTTCGATTTCCAGGGTATTTTTGGGATTAAAATATTCTTTATAGAATCTCAAGCTTTGTGTCGCTGGTGCGAAGAATCTGGAACGAGATAACATAACTTCCTGTGGAAATTGTTGCTCACGTTCTTTACCGATAAGAGTTAATCGTGATCGAACATTATAGATTTCATTCTGTTCAGAAACAAAGTGATCCTCACGGTATCGTAAATTTCCTTGACTGTCATCCTCAAAGAAGAAATAGGTGTCATATTCGTGATAATGTCTTTTCCTTAGGATGGGCAATTCACTTTTATTGATAAAATCAATAATTTTTGTTACATCATCTATTTCTACTTTCAATTGGACTTCAAAACTTTCCTCTTCATGGGTTCCACCCACCGCAACCAGTTTGGATAATACAGAAGATTCTCTTTGAAAAAGAAAAGAATCAATTTGTAGAGCGTATTCCTGACCTTTTTTCATTAGAATTTCTTCATCAATGGTCAATAATTTTTGATTTCTCATTAACCATTTCCCATTTACCATTACATCCGTGACATCGTTGGCTTTGGCGGCATAAACCACCTGGCTATAAAAACTTTCTTTTAAATGCCTGAACCAAGGAGAATTGTGAACTTTATCAATATCGATCATAATTAAATCAGCTCTTTTACCTGGAATTAGAGAGCCAGTTATTTGGTCTAAATGCAAAGCTTTCGCGCCAATTCGCGTAGCCATGGCGAGGGTTGTTTTAGCCGGCAAAGCGGTTGGGTCCCCGGAAGAACCTTTAGCTAAAAACGTAGTTAAACGGATCTCTTCAAACATATCAAGATCGTTATTAGAAGCTGGACCATCTGTTCCAATCCCAACACTTATCCCACTATCCATCATTTGCTTAACTGGTGAAATTCCAGATGCGAGCTTCAGGTTCGAAGATGGATTATGGGCAACTCCTGCTTTTTTGTTTTGCAATAAACGTATTTCCCCAGGGTCAATATGAACGCAATGAGCAGCAATCACTTTGGCATTGAAAAGATTCAACTTATCCATGTAAGGAATAACTGGCATACCTTCTTCTGAGACCATTGTGTCCACTTCATTTTTAGTTTCCGCCAGGTGGATATGCAAAGGGACATCATAATGCGTAGCAATGTCGACTGACTTTTTGATAATTTCAGGTGTACAGGTATAAGGAGCATGGGGAGCAATAGCAGGCACAATCAGTGGGTGGTTTTTCCACTTCTCGATAAATTTTTTTGAATAGGCAAGCGATTCATCAAAAGATTGGGCATCGGGTGTTGGGAATTTTAAAATGCTCTCAGAACAAACAGCCCGTAAGCCAACTTCCGCTGTAGCTTCTGCAACATCATCTTCAAAGTAATACATGTCGGCAAAACAGGTAATACCAGATCGGATCATCTCAGCGCAGGCTAATTTTGTGCCTAATCTGACAAATTCCGGAGTCACGTATTCTCTTTCCACTGGCATCATATAGCCTAATAACCAGACGTCTAAACGCAGGTCATCAGCCAGACCGCGCAGGAGTGTCATTGGGACGTGTGTGTGGGCATTAATTAATCCGGGCATCAAGATTTTTTCACCCGCGTCTATAACGACTTCAGCAGTAAACTCGCTGAGTATGTCACTCTCAGAGCCAACTGCTTCAATCGTGTCGTCATTAATAGCAATTGCTCCAGGGCTAAACTGCGAAAACTCATCGTCGATCGTTAATATATTGGCGTTCTTGATGATCAGGGATACTTTTTTCATGAACTCCTCCAGTTATGCTTTTTCCAGGAAAATTCTTAGATAATTTAAAGTAGTATTTATTGCCCATAATTCAGACAAATTGTTGTGTCCCCCAAAGAAATATGACTTTTCATCTTTAAAATTTTGGTAATTTAGTTTTAACTGTAATACAGCCTGGTTTTCTTGATCTTCAGATAAATTGGAAAACAATAATAGAAAATTATTATTGTTTTTATCCAAACTCTCATTATTGTTTACTAAAGTGTCCATCGTTACATTATTCGGTAACATGGCTGAATCAATTGTACCGTCAATGGTAAGAAACATATTTAATAAATGGTTATTAAGTTCAGTATTCCAAAAAAATATTTTTTTCTGTTTACGTTTTATTAACTGCGTCACAATCAATGGAAGTGAATCCGAATCATAGCCATAAATATGGCCAGGCAACCTTTTATGGATTATTTCACTAACCTCGGATATCATCATTTTTGCTTCCAACAAGTCTTTTGCCTTGGCTGTGATTCGTATATCAGTTTGAGCTGGATAAGCAACAATGCCAACGGTAGGGTTGGGTAAGGTTTCCAGATCAGCGATTTTCTCATCAATCATTGATTCACCGATTCCGGAGGTGTGAATGACTAATGAGTGAATCACGAAAGGATTATCCAAATTATTTTTGATAATTCCCTTTACCTGGTTTTCAAGCAGATATTCTAATTCGGCTGGAACTCCGGGCAGAGAAATTATTAAACAGTTTTCTGTTTTAAAGTAAAAAGCTGGCGCAGTTCCAACTTTATTTTCAACCGGAACAGCACCTTTGGGTATATAGGCTTGTTTTTTATTATTCTCTGGAGGGATACGCCCTTGTTTTGAGAACCGTTGCGTAATTTGGTCCCACAATTCGGGGAGAAATATTAATTCCGAATCAACAGCTATAGCGATCGCTTGCCTGGTTGGATCATCCACAGTGGGACCTAGACCACCAGTGGTAATTATGAGATTGGCGCGTGAAATACTTTCTCTAACAGCGTTTGCTATTCTTTGCTCGTTATCCCCAATGGTGATTGTTCTATAGAGATCGATTCCCTCTTCTCGCAAAAAAAGTGCAATTTTTCTTGTATTGGTATCAAGAACTTCCCCAAGTAAGAGTTCAGTACCGATTGTAATGATTTCAGCAGATGGCAAGAATCCTCCGAATTATTATTGTTTCTCTTAATTAGTGAAATAAATTTATTAATTAGTTTAGCATGAAAATAATAGATACGCTGGTCAAACATGATAAAATTTTTTTACCTTTATGATTAAAAAAATGAACAAAACTGAACTTGCCGATTGGGGTGAAGCTAAAGCCCGATCATTTCTTGAAAAGAGAAGCGTCCAAATCCTTGCAACAAATTTCCGTTCATCATCTGGGGAAGTGGATATCATTGGGTATGATCAAGATGATCTGGTGTTCTTTGAGGTAAAAACAAGATCTTCAACGAGTTTTGGTTTCCCAGAAGAAGCAGTCAATTCCACCAAGATTCAAAAAATTGAGCTGGTAGCGAATGATTACATGGATCTATTTCAACTTGAAAATGAGAATTGGAGAATTGACACGATTGCAATCATTCGGAATCCGTTCAATGGGAAATTCCAAATTAAGTGGTTTAAGAATGTGGAAGCATAAACTGAAAAAACCAGTAATCTTTGTTGTTGGACCAACAGCCAGCGGAAAAACTGATTTGGCAATCCAGATTGCCAGGCATTTAAAATCGGAAATCATCTCTGCGGATTCAAAGTATTTTTATAAAGGAATGAATATTGGAACAGCAAAACCCAGTGCAAATGATTTGAGCGAAATTGTTCATCATATGATTGATATTGCTGAGCCGGATGAACCGGTTAGTGTGGCTGTTTATAAAAATGAGGTCGAAAAAATTATTGGTACCCTCCATGCCCAGGAAAAAATTCCAATTGTGGTTGGGGGAACCGGGCAATATATACATGCTATTTTGCACAATTGGAAAATGCCAGCTATTGAACCGGACTTGAGGTTAAGAAAAGTCATGGAAGATTATGCTGAATATCATGGAAAGGGAAAGTTGTATGATTTTCTGGTTAAAGTTGACCCTCAAGGAGCCAAACTTATTGATTATCGTAATGTACGCAGAACAATCCGGGCTATTGAAGTCGTTTTAAAAACAGGTCATCGTTTTTCTGAGCAAAGGCTTCAGGAACAGTCACCATACTCCAGAAAAATAATTGGGCTTCATTGGCAAAGAGAAGAATTGTACTCAAGGATTGATCAAAGAATAGCAGAAATGCTTACCCAAGGATTGATTGGTGAGGTAATAACTTTATTATCAAAGGGCTATTCCATTGAAATGCCGGCAATGTCCGCCATTGGATATCGGGAGATTGCCCACTTTGTCCTGGGAGAAACCTCCCTTCAAGAAGCCATCCTATTGATGAAAAGAAACTCAAGACAATATGTACGTAGACAGGCTAATTGGTTTAAAGTGAATGACCCGGATATTAGATGGTTCGATGGCAAGGTTATGAATCTGAAAGAGATTTTGTTATATCTTGACTCGGATGATGGGTGGAGTAGATCTGAAGAATAAAAGGATTTATCAATTTATCTATATCAATTTTCAAATAAAAAGAGGCTGGTTATAGGAACCAACCTCTTATTTTTTGTTTTTTCTTACCCGATTTGTAACTCGGGAACGCCGCTTTTCTTTGGGTTTGGTGCAGGAAAAATTGCTTCAAATTCTTCTTTTGAAAGCGTTTCAACTTCCAATAATTTTGTTGCCACGGCGTCTAATTTGTCGCGATATTCGATCAGTATTTTTTTAGCATTTTGATAGGCATCGTTTACAATCGACCTTACTTCCTGGTCAATTTTCTCCGCAACAGATTCTGAGTAATCACGCTGTTCCGAAATTTCTCTCCCCAGGAATATTAATTCTTCTTTCTGGCCGTATACCATCGGTCCAAGTTTATCACTCATTCCTAAGCGCATCACCATAGTGCGGGCTAATTTGCTAACTCTTTCAATATCATTAGACGCCCCGGAGGTGATATCATCAAAGACAATCTCTTCGGCTGCACGTCCGCCTAAAAGGCCAACCATATCAGCAAATATTTTTTTCTTTGCCATAAGTAAACGGTCTTCTTGTGGTAATGCTAATGTATATCCAGCCGCCATACCTCGAGAGATAATCGATACCTTTTGCACCGGATCGCTGTGGGGGAGAACATGCATGACAACAGCATGTCCAGCTTCGTGATATGCAACAATTCTTTTCTCTTCCTGGCTGATCAGTCTGCTTTTTCGTTCCGGACCAGCAATAACGCGCTCAATAGACTCCTCAAATTCACTTTGCCCGATTAAAGTTTTATTTCTTCGTGCGGCCAGAATGGCTGCTTCATTTACCAGGTTCTCTAAATCTGCTCCGACGAAGCCAGGCGTGGAGCGAGCTATTACGCTCAAATCAACGTTGTTTTCCAATGGTTTTCCACGAATATGGACTTTCAATATCGCTTCTCGGCCGCGAACATCCGGACGATCTAAAACCACCCGGCGGTCAAAACGTCCCGGTCGCAATAAAGCTGGGTCGAGAATATCGGGACGGTTGGTGGCTGCCATAATAATGATGTTGGTATCTGTATCGAAGCCATCCATTTCAACCAACATTTGGTTCAACGTTTGTTCACGTTCATCGTGACTGCCGCCTAAACCGGCGCCGCGCTGACGCCCCACTGCATCGATTTCATCGACAAAAACAATACAAGGTGAATGACGTTTGGCTTGCTCGAACAAATCTCTGACACGACTGGCGCCTACACCCACAAACATTTCTACAAACTCAGAACCTGAAATTGAGAAAAAAGGAACACCTGCTTCTCCAGACACTGCTTTCGCTAATAAGGTTTTTCCAGTTCCGGGAGGGCCGACTAATAATACACCTTTAGGGATGCGTGCTCCCAGAGAAATAAATTTCTGTGGTTCCCGCAAAAACTCGACCACTTCTTTTAGCTCTTCTTTTGCTTCTTCTACACCTGCAACATCCACAAAAGTTACAGTTGGATGGTCGCCGGTAAACATTCTCGCTTTTGACTTTCCAAATGACATCGCTGCGGAATTACTGCCTTGCGCCTGTCGAAAGATATAAAAGAAAGCCCCACCAAGAATTAAAAATGGAAGAATATAACCAAGAGCAGTGATTACTCCAATCCAGGGACTTGGAACTTTGATTATGATTTTAATCTTATCAGGGTTGAGATCACTTTGGGTGACACCCAGATTCAATAATTGCTCAACCAATGTTGCGGTTGATTCTTTTGTTGATAATGCCTCGCGAGCATTCTCCACATACTTTACACGTAATCGATTTTCGTTTTCTTCAATTTCCGAAATTTTGCCCGCTTTAATATCAGCGGCTACCTGATTAATCGTTAGAGTTTCTGTACTACTTCGCTGACTGAAACTATAAAAAGCCATGACGATAATGGCGATGAATAACAGCAAGTAGATTACATACGATTGATTTCTTGAATTCACTAATGCCTCCCAAAAAGGAAACTCCCAGTATTTTTGAAAATTATACCAACCTACTTTGTTATTGGCTAATTTTTCATATAGTTTTTAGCTTTATCTAATGAATTTCTAATAATTAATATAAAAAAATGACAAAAAAGCTGGTTAAATTTAATATCGTACTAAAAAACCTTAAAGATTAATTTATATTTATGATTGAATTTGCTCTATCGTTTTGAATAGTTGGTTAAGATGAATGTGGTCATGTTGTGCGATGAATTTTATTAATTCATAGGTTGGGGTAGGACCAAAAATTGCATGATTATTTTTTTTGTTCCAAAGCTCATCATCAAATTCATTGATTAAATCAATCAAAATTAGTCTGTTTTGGATAAAGCGATCCATTTCAGTAAAGGGGTTGTTTTGGATATATTTTCTTTCTTCTGCCCACTCATCGGTTAGAGCTGCTTCAATAAAGGGGTGGGAGTCATTTTTAATAAGGCGTAATCGCGGGATGTTTACTTCACTGTCCGCATCTGCTACATGAGAGATTATTTCAACGATAGACCATTCGGATGGTTGGGGTCTTTTTGAGTAAAAATCATAGGATCGGTAAGATCTCCGAAGTGAATCAATATTTGCTACAGTTGCCAGCAAAAAAGCTTTCAATGCCTTTTTTGTTGTTTTAAGATCAATCGTAAATGGATTTTGTGTTAACTTACTTATCCATTCGATTACTTGATCAATGGTTCCGGAGGAACTTTTCGGATGGAAAATTACCCCATTATGATCCGGTGGATTTCCGAGAAAAAAAGTAGGGATACCTAAAACTTCAGCCGGGATAATATCCATTTCCCAATCATTTCCAATCATAACCATTTGGTTATCAGGCCAGCCTATCTTTCCAAGTACTTCAGCGTAAAATTCCGGCCTGGGTTTTGTAAAATGGGATTCTTCAAAATTGGTTATATATAGAAATTTTGACAGATCAATTCCTAAATTAGCCCAATTAATCCGATGTTCAATGGCGATTCTTGGGAATAAAGGATTTGTGGCAATAATTATTTTGTGGTTTTCCTTTATTAATTCTTGAATTAAGGTTGCAGCGTGGGAGATTTCACCAGTTAAGGGGGATAATTTTGGAAATTCATGTTGATAAAAAAAGTAAATTTTTTCCGCAAGGAGTTCCTTGGATGCTCCAATTTTTTGGTAGAAATAATGATCAAAACACTCTTCCAACGTTTTTGTTGGGTCAATATTATCGACCATCAAATCTGTCCCTCTAAAAATTAAGGCAGGCAATTCTTTTGGAGGTATATACTCTGAAAGCGAGTTTCCAAGACTTTTTAAATATGCTGGCAAAAATTTCTCCATCGGATTTTCGAGGAGGGTATCATCTAAATCAAATAAAATTATCAATTATTTATCCTCAAGAAAAATATCTGGTAATGGGTGGCATTGCCCACAACCAATATGTGGCTCTTTAACTTTTATTTTATTTTTTATGCAATAAGCTTCGATGTGCATTTGTTTTTTGATCCAAAAATATTTTTTGACTTTTCCAGATAACTGCATATATGAACAAGCATTCGCCTGTAAGATGGACGGAACTGGGCAAGTTTTGCAAAGTTTGTTCGTCCAGTCTCTTTTTGATTTTTGGTCAGTTAAAAGCCGGCAGTCTTCAAAATTTCTCCCTCGGAAATAATCCCCAAAAAAGTAAGGACATTCCTGGCCATAAGGTGTGCGCATTCTTATTGGGTTACACGGGTAACGTATTCACCAGTTCTTGTGTCAACCCGAATAACATCCCCAGTAGAAACAAAATAAGGGGTGAAAACGGATGCACCAGTTTCAACCTCGACCTTTTTGGTCTGACCAGTGGCTGTATCGCCCTTTACTGCGATTTCTGCATATGTAACCTCTAAATCCACAGTTATTGGTAACTCAACATCAATTGCTTTGGAATTATAAAAGGTTATTTTTACTTCCATATTTTCTTTTAGGAAATTCGTTGATTCCCCAAGGGCTTCTGCCTGTAAAGGATATTGATCGAAAGTCTCATTATCCATGAAATAATAAAATTCACCATCATTGTACAAATATTGAGCATTATGGTATTCAAGACGTACATCCTGAATTTGTTGACCAGAGTTGAATGTTTTCTCAATCGTTGCTCCGGTAATCATATTTCTTGCTTTTATGCGAATGGTAGCGTTGCCACGACCGGTTTTGTTATGTCCATAATCCAGCACTTTATATAAATTCCCATCCAATTCAAATGTAACACCTTTTCTAAGTTCATTTACATCAATCATAAAACACCTTTTATCAGAATAAAAAAATAGTGGTTTGATTATAGTCCAGGCATTAAAGGGTGGCAAGGTCAAAAAAGTTGACAGGAAGCTTAGTGACCATAAAATAAAAAATCCGGGTTGTGATGCAACCCGGACTTTGTATTGATTAACTTAATTTCGGTTCGATTAATCCGTACCCCCCATCCCTTCGAAGATACAATATATTAATACTTTCAGTCCTCATGTTATAAAAAACAAAGAAATTTTCATGACCTAACAATTTCATTTGTTCGAGCGCTTCGAGTTCATCCATAGGATCTAAAGAAAAAGTTTTTCGGCGGATAATTTCCGGAACTTCATGTTCTTCAACTTCCGGCAATTCAGCAGCTAACTCCGATAAGGGTGTTCCATCTCCCCGCCCACGATCTCTTTTCCCTTTTAGCCTGGCAATTTGCCGTTGCATTTTTTCAATTGAAGCGTCAATCGCTGCAAAAATATCATCGGACCTTTCTTCCGTTCGTAAAATGTAGCCTTTTCCACGAATTGTGATTTGTGCGACTTGCCGATCAGAAGCACTCCTGGCAGCTTTGGCATAAGTCAAATCAACTCTGGTTTCATCAATATCATTTAAATAGCGATTGAGTTTAGAAACTTTTTTGTTTACATATTCTTCCAATCTTTCGGACATTTTAAGATTTTTAGTAAAGATATCGACTTTGGTTGCCATTTTATTCCTCCTGGAAAAATTTTTAACGCAGAGCAGTGTCTTATAAATGATCACTAAACCCGGTGCGGGTATGGACTGCACGAGCAACGGTAAACGCTACTATATCGTTTGCTCCTGCCTTTTTCAATGCTGATGCACAAGCTTCCAATGTGGCTCCTGTTGTGGATACATCGTCAATAAGTAAGATGTTTTTACCTTTCACCACTTTAGAATCAGCGATAAACGCATCATTTACATTGGTTAAACGCTCGTGTCGATCTAATTTCACCTGGGACTGAGTGTCTTTTACTCGACGCAGCGACTGCTTATTAATTAATAACTTGGTAGACATTGAAAACGGTAATGCAAGCAAAAAAGACTGATTGTAACCACGTTCATGGATCCTTTTTGAGCTTAATGGTACGGGTATTACCATATCAATATCCAGTTTATTTTTATTGTACAGTTCAACCAAATAATTAGCCAGCACTTCGGCTATACCAATATCACGATTGTATTTTAAATTTCGGAGAGCAGATGATAGAGGAGGTTGATAATAGGAAAAAGATCTTATTATCGAGATATTACTGAGACGATTTTTACATTCATCAATATCATGTTTCAGGTAAGAGATTGGCTCTCCACATTTCGGACAAATATTCGAATCAAGCATTTGAACTTGATCAGCACATTTTTTGCAAAATCTTTCTCCAATTGTGTTACAGCCTGCACACCGAGGAGGAAAAATAAAATCAATAATTTTCCAACTATATTTAAAAAAAGGTATGCTAAAAGAAGGGTGATTAACCCAGAATGTCATGATATTCCTTTCTTACTGGAACATTCCGCCTAAAGCGGATTGCATTAATCGCAATGCTGCAGGGGTTAATAGCACAATCATTAATGATGGAAAAATTAGAAGTCCCATTGGAACTAGCATTTTGATTGGGGCTTTGTGCGCCTCTTCCTCAGCTAACTGACGCCTTCGAATTCTCATTTGATCTGCTTGAATACGAAGAACTTTGGATAAAGAAACACCCAATTGCTCGCTTTGAATTACTGCTGCCACAAAACTTGTCATCTCCGGTAAGCCAATCCGGTTAGACATATCTCTTAATGCATCTCTACGCACTTTTCCTAACTGGATTTCCTGAATTACCCGCGCAAAGGCCATGGATAGTTGGCTTTCCCATTTTTCACTGACTTTATGCATAGCCGCATCAAACCCTAAACCGGCTTCAACGCAAATTGTAAGTAAATCGAGAGCATCAGGCATAGCTTTTCGAATTTCTTTTTGTCTTCGATTGATTCTTGATGTCAAAAACATATTTGGAAAATAAAAACCTATAAATCCAAACAAAAGCGAAACCAATAACTTCCTTCCAAAAGGCCATCCTAAAGAACCAATGGATAGGACAAAGAGAATGATTCCCCCAAAAAAGAATAAAGCAATAAATTGGGTAGCTAGAATGATCGTTGGATCGATGTTGGAAGAAACACCAGCCAATTCTAATTTCTTTTCAATCGATGACATGGCATTTTGAGGTGTGAAGCGAATTACGAATTCACCCAATTTTCTGGCAATTGGATAAATTACTCTTTCCTGGAAAGGTAGAGATAATTCCAGTTTTCGCAATTCTACCGGTGCATCATCCAAATTTAATTCTCCCAGGCGCTCATTAAGCAGGCGGCTTTCATCAAAATTTTGGCTTCGCACACCAATAACTGTGAGAACGATTGCAATGATAATGATCGCAACAATTAATATAATTAATATGGTCATAATCGGTCCTCCAGAAATCTCTTAAACTTCAATTTCACCAATTTTGTTCATCACAAAATAACCTGAGATAATCAATAAACCAGCAACAATCAAAGCAGCAATTCCACAAACTCCGCTTTCTGGTTTGAAAAATTGCATAATATATTCTCTATTTAAAAGATACAAAACGCCAATTACGAACAATGGTAATAATGACAAGAAACGACCGGAATACATAACCTGAGTTGTTAATACTCGGATTTCACCTTTAATTCGGATACGCTCCCGAATTGTGTATGAAATTGAATCCAGAATTTCTGCTAAATTACCACCAACTTCGCGTTGAACATTGATAGCAGTGATTGTAAGATCCAGATCGTCACTGGGAATTCTAATCAACAAATTCTCCAACGCTTTTTCCATATTGATCCCTAACTGAATTTCCTGAATTACCCTGCGAAATTCATCTGAAAGAGGGGCAGGTAATTCTTTTGAGACCGCCTCCATCGCTTGCATGGTAGAAAAGCCAGCCCTTAAACCATTTACCATTAGATTTAACATATCTGGTAGTTGTTGGTCAAATTTTATTAACCGTTTCTTTTGTTGGGATTTCACATACATATTAGGCAGGAATAAACCGATTACTGCACCTACTACACCAACGAGCAGGCTTTTTCCACCTACGAACCATAGGACAAATCCTACCAGTACAGAGCTGATTACAATTAAAGAAATGTACTCACCTGGTTTAAATTTCAAGTCTGCTCTAGATAGACTGTTAGAAATTTTGTCTCCAATGGAAGATCGTTCAACTCTACGGTTCAGCCAATCCGTCAAAGGACGAGCTCTTTCTTTTTCTGTGAGTGGTTCCTCGCCTTCCAGATATTTTCCCAACCTGGTTACTTCAACGGCTCGCTTATCGGCAGAAATAGATACAACAATTCCAACGATGAGAAGAATGATTGCAAAGCTACCAACAACTGACAAAATTAATATAGGATTAATTTGGTTAATTATTTGGAGGAAATCCATTGGTACCTGCTTTCAAAAAATTATCTGCGCCTTTCACCAATTCCGAAGATTGAGGGTGAAAGGTGAATTCCGGATTGCTCGATTTTGTCAATAAATTTTGGTCTAAGTCCGGTTGGTCTTAATCTTCCTACGACTTTCCCATTTTCGTAACCAGCCTGTTCAAAAGAAAAGATGTCAGTCATAGAAATGATATCGCCTTCCATTCCTGATACCTCAGTAACATGGGTTA